>Ga0224512_10002314_pt1 | contig 17554 bp, 15 predicted proteins | sample SF_May12_sed_USG_4_FD_169103 | JGI IMG/M metagenome (GOLD analysis project Ga0224512, IMG submission 169103) | Sediment microbial communities from San Francisco Bay, California, United States - SF_May12_sed_USGS_13 | ecosystem: Environmental > Aquatic > Marine > Sediment | place: USA... | reverse complement strand
CTGGCGCATATTGCGGATCGGCATTTCATCATAGAGAAAGGGCAGGTGGCCTGGGAAGGCGATTCCGACGCGCTGACCGGGGACGACGAGTTGAAGGCCCGTTACCTGGGTATTTGATGCGTGATGAACTTTGCTAGCTGCGTTCCGGCCGTCATTCCCGCGCAAGCGGGAAGCTTGCAGCATCCGACCGAGCACCGCCTGGGCGGAGACGGTAGCGATTTATGGTCCCGCTGAAACGAGTCGAAATCATCGGCGCGGGTCCGGCGGGTCTGTACACCGCAATTCTGATCAAGTCGGCCATGCCGGATACCCGAGTGCGGGTTAGCGAACAAAATCCAGCCGACGCCACCTTCGGATTCGGCGTCGTCTTTTCCGACCAGGCGCTCGATTTCCTGCAGGCCGACGACCCCGAAACCCATGCGCTGATCACGCCGCTGATGGAGCGCTGGCGCAACATGACGCTGTCGCTAGCCGGCGAACGCGTGGTGCTGGACGGTATCGGTTTTGCCGCAATCGGGCGCTTGCGCCTGCTCGAAATCCTGCAACAGCGCGCGCGCGAAGTCGGGGTCGAAATGCGTTTCGATCATCGCCTGGAGGCGCCGGCGGAACTGGAAGCCGACGCCGACCTGGTGGTCGGCGCCGATGGCCTCAATTCGCTCCTGCGCGACTACGACGAGTCCGCGTTCGCGCCGTCGCTGGATTATTTCGGCAACCACTTTGCCTGGTTCGGCGCGCCGCGCGCGTTCGACACGCTGACGCAGACCTTCGTGCGCGGCCCGCTGGGTCCGCTGAACGCGCATCACTACCGCTATGCGCCCGCGATGAGCACTTTTATCGTCGAGTGCAACCCGGCGAGTTTCGACGCCTACGGTTTTGCCGACATGGATGAAAGCGCAAGCGCTCGAGCCTGCGCGGAACTTTTCGCCGACGCGCTCGGCGGCGCGCCGCTGTTGACCAATAAATCGATGTGGCGCCGGTTTCCGCGGCTCTGGTGCGAGCGCTGGGTGGCGGGCAGGCGGGTCATTCTGGGAGACGCCGCGCATACCGCGCACTTTTCGATCGGCTCGGGCACCCGGCTCGCGCTCGAGGATTCGACTGCGCTGGTCAAGGCGCTCAAGGAATGCGAAGGCCTGGATATCGCGCTGCAGGATTTTCAGCGGCTGCGCCAGCCGATTGCGCGCAAGATCGTCGACGCCGCCAATACCTCGGCGCGCTGGTACGACGACTTCGCGCGCCGCATGGAGTTGCCTCTATATGAATTTGCGTACAGTTACCTGACTCGCTCGGGCAGGATCGAGCGCGAGCGGCTGCACCGGATCTCGCCGAACTTCATGGCCGCCTACGAGGCTTATCTCGAGTCGTGCAAATAAATATAGTTTAACCCCGGGTGCCGCGCCCACGTCTCAGCTCAGCCAGGCAACGGCGCGCTGAAACATTTCGCTCTCGGGATCGGTAAGGCGGGCGACGATGTCGAAGTGATCGGCCCCGGGCTCGATGTATTTCGCCATCACCAGTCCTGCGTCGGACCACGACTCGATCAGGTCGTCGGCCTGGCTGAAGAATGCGCCGCTCTCGGCGCCGCCGACCGCGATCAGCGTCGGTGACGGGTAAGCCACGGCCAGGTTGCACGGGCTCAGTCGCCCGGTTTCGGCATCGCCCAGGTTCAGCGCGTCGGCGATCGTCGTGTGCCGCAGCGGTTCGAGCCGGTAGAGGCCGCTCAGCGGGATCGCAGTCTTGACCAGGTCGGCGGGCAACCCGGGATCCAGGCCCTGCCAGCGCGTGGTCAGGCACATCGCCGTCAGGTGCCCGCCGGCGGAGTGACCCGACAGGTTGATTCTATCGGCGCTGACGCCGAGTTTCGCCGCGTGCCCATGCAGCCAGGCCAGCGCCTTCACAATTCGGTCGAACAGCTGCGTCATCGACACCTGCGGGCAAAGCGGGTAGCCGATGATTGCGACGTCGACCCCGGCCTCATTAAATGCCTCGGCGACGAAGCTGTAGATCGACTTGTCGCCGCGCTGCCAGTAGCCGCCGTGCAGGTAGACGAATAAAGGCGCCTGGCTGACACCGCAGCGGAATATATCCATGCGCTCGCGCGCGCCGTTGCCGTAGGCGCAATCGATCGCGGCGTCGGCGCGGCGACGGTAGTCCGCGCTCAGTTCGGACCAGCGTTGCAACAGTTCGGGCGCATCGGAGCGCCGCGCCATGTTGTTGTAGTTGTCCTCGAGTTCGGGATCGACGGCGATTAATCTTGTCATGCGTCGAATATAAGCGAACTTAGAAAAATAATCACATTCGATCGTCGGCTTTTTGCGGTCGCTTTATCGATATCGATTCGCCGCAGAAAGATGCCGACGTTACCGTAACCCCGGATCGGCACAGGATGTTCGTCAATACCCAGCATCCCGGTGATGTAGATCCGACCGTCACCAACTTCCCCGCCCCCCGGGATGGAGTCACCGTCCCGTTTGACTGTTCCTTCGCGATCTCTCGCAAGGATGGAGGCATCACAGGGTCATAGGTTTTCGCAAACCTCCCGCTCTCGTCCCAGGACTTGCCCAGCTTTGGCAGGATCTTTTTTTTGGCGCCAACCACGACCGGCTCGAAGTCTGGCTGGAGTCAGATATCGCGATTTCCACGGGATCTGCCGGCGCGTTAAACAGGCCACGCGAGGGCTGCGGAGAGCGGCAATTAATGTCCCGATCGTGGCGATATTCCCGGACGTAGATCGTAAATCGGAAACTCAAACACTGGAAATCAATTAAAAATGGGTGTAAACCGGGGTATTAAAACTGTTACCTGGTTCAAATGACGGTTTTTTGATTTGCTTTAATATTTTCAGATTGCATACAGACAATAGTATCAGGGATCGGTCGTGAGCTTCGATTACAACGAAATACGTGCACAACAACACGCCAGCGGAACCCAGTGGGCTTCGTACAGCGACCTGTTCATGGTGCTCGCATTCATCTTCCTGCTGATGTACATGGTGTCGAGCCTGCGCACCGGCATGATATCGGTGACTTCGCACGCCGAGATACAGGAAGTCAGACAGGAGCTGGAAATCTACGAAACCATCAAGGACCAGTACCTGACCGAGCAGACCAACGCGCTCGAGAAAAAAATATACCGGGACATCATCGAGCAGATCGCGCTGCTCGAGGACGAGGCCTCGGCGAAGAAGAAAAAACTGACGCAACAGGCGCAGCAGGAGGCGGAACGCGAATCCTCGCTGAACCAGTACCAGCAAATGATCGTCGCGATAATGAATGCCAACACGGTCGCCAAGGCCGAGGCGATCGAGGCGATGTCGTCGCAGAAGCAGGAAAACCAGGAGCTGCAGCAAACCATCGCCGAGCGCAGCGCCGCTCTCGACGCGATAACGCAGCAGCTGCAGCAGGAAGAAGCAAAACTGGCCGAGATGCAGAAACAGTTCCAGGCCGAATTGAAGCAACACGAGCAAACCTTCGAATCGTTGAAGGCGAGCTACGAGGACAAGCAGTCCCGGCTCGCGTCGCTGGAGCAGTACATCCGCACCGAGGCCGAGGAGAAGGAGGCGCTGCGCAAGGCGCATGCGGCCGAGGCGAAGCAGCTCGAGGACAAGTTCAAGGAATTGAAGGCGAAGCAGGAGCAAGGCCAGAGCCAGGTGGCGACGCTGGCTGAAACGCTGCAGAAGGAAGCGGAGGAGAAGGCAAAGCTGGAAAGATTACATGGCGAACAGGCGCGTCGCCTGGCACAAAAGTTCGAGGCGCTCAAGGCGGAACACGACCAGAGCCTGAGCAATCTCGCGTCGCTGGAAGGGCAGATAGAAAAAGAAACCGCGGAAAAAGCGGCGCTGGAAGAGGCGCACTCGCAACAGACGCAGAACCTGCAGAGCCAGCTGCAGGAGCTGGCCAAAGAATACGGCAAGAACCAGAGCAAGCTGGCGTCGTTGCAGCAGGAGCTCGAGCAGCGCGCCGCCGAAAAACAGGCGCTCGAAGCGACGCTGATCACGCAGACCGAGTATCTCGAGGGGAAGATATCCGAACTGACGGCGAAACATAACCAGAGCCAGGTGATGTTGGCCGCGCTCGAGCAGACCCTCGCCAAAGAGGCCGCCGAGAAGACCGCGCTTGCGACTTCGCTAGCGGCACAGACTCGTAACCTGGAGGGCAGAATCCAGGAAATGGCGCAGAAGCAGGGCCAGAGCCAGGCCGAGCTGGCCGAGCTCGAGCAGCAATTAAGCCAGGAAGCGGCCGAGAAGGCGGCGCTGCAAAAAGCCAGCAGGGCGCAGATGGGCAGTCTCGAGGACAAGTACCAGAGCCTGCAGGGCGAATACGAGAAAAAACTGGCCGAACTCGAGTCGCTCGAGGGCGAGAGCCAGGCGGAGCTCGCGGCGCTGGAGCAGCAACTGGGCCAGCAGGCCGCCGAGAAGGCCGCGCTTAAAAACGCGAGCGCCGAACAGCTCGCGGGTCTAGAGGAGAAATATCGCGATCTGAAAGGAAACTACGAGAACAAGCTCGGCGAACTCGCGTCGCTGCAAGACAACATCGAGGCGGGCCGCGAGCAAATGGCGGGACTTGAACAGGAATACGAGGGCAAGCTCAAGGAGCTCGAGGACAAGTACAAGGGACTGCAGGACGACTACGACAGTAATCGCGATAAGATCGCAAAGCTGCAGGGAGACCTGGTCGGCGCCAAGGCAAACCTGACGGATGCCGCCCAGAACCTGAGCAAGGCCGAGTCGGACCTGGCGGCAACCTCGGCGGAACTGCAAAAAGCCCTGGAACTGGCGCAGAGACGACAGGATGTCGCGCAACGAATCAAGGAAGGCTTCGAGCAGGCGGGGATCAAGGCCGACGTTGACAGCGGCACCGGGGACGTGATCCTGGATTTCGGCAAGGAGTATTTCGATACCGACAGCCACCAGCTCAAGCCGGGGATGAAGAAAACGATACGCGATGCGATGCCGGTCTACGCCGACAGCCTGTTCAGCAGCGAATCAACGACCGCTGAAATTTCCGCGGTCGAAATCATCGGTTTCGCGTCGCCCACTTTTGGCGGCAAGCCGGTCAACCCGACGTCGCTGTCGGCGCAGAATCGCAGGGCGGTGAACTACAACCTCGATCTCAGCTACGAGCGCGCAAGATCGATATTCGATTACGCGTTTGACCCCAAGAATATCAAGTTCAAGCACCAGGAAACCATGCTGCCGCTGATCAAGGTTACCGGGCGCAGCTTCTTCACCGAGCGGGTCAATCTGGAGGATACCGGCAACCTGTCGCGCGAGGAATTTTGCGCACTCTACGATTGCTACGGCTCGCAGCGGGTAATCATCAAGTTTGGCCTGAAACCCAAAGAGAACAGCTAATGAATGCAACCATCGTCGACATGATCAACCTGGTGGTGTTATACGCCACCGATTACCTTATGCCAGTATTGCTGTTCGGGTTTGTCCTCGCGATAATCGCGCGCCTGCTGATAACCGTCACCATCCATCGCCAAAAGCGTTTCGTCAAGGAATTCTGCAAGCGCGTGCACCAGGACATCATGGCCAACCCGGAACCGCATGGTTCGTTCTACAACCATGTCAAGAAAGCCCTGACGCGGACCTACTTCGAAACTTTCGAACTGCGCGCGCGCTACAAGCGCCGCAACGAGGATCATATAATGACCGTCGGCGACCGCGTGTTCCTGATCCAGGACGGAATCATCCGGTTGATCGACGATTTCCTGCAGCATATCCGCTACCTGCGCAAGGAACACGGGCAGCAGCCCGATTTCCAGGAGATTTCGAACAGCGTGTTCGGCTCGAACCCGATTTTCAACCGTGTGCTCGGCATTTTCTCGTTGAGCCGCACCAACGACGTGCTCAATATCCTGCCAAGTATTTTTATCGTCGGCGGCATATTCGGCACCTTCCTCGGAATCATGAAGGCGCTGCCCGAATTGACCGCGATGGATATTACCAACGCCGAGGCCAGCAAGATCGTCATCGACAACTTCCTGATCAAGATTTCGTTCGCGCTGTCGACGTCGATACTCGGCATCGTGCTGTCGATTATCATGAGTTTCATGAATACGCTGCTGTCGCCGACCAATACCTTTGTCGAGATTGTCGACGCTTTCAATTCCGCCGCGGAAATCCTGTGGAACAAGTCCGAGAACAACGACACCAGGGGCACCGATTCGGGCCTCAGCAACCGCGAGTCGGAAGCAGTCGACGCCTTCGATCTCGCGATCGCCAATCTGCACGCCAGGCGCGCCTGAATCCGGGGACAGTTTACTTAATTCCGGAACTGCGGAACTGGTCAGGTATTGGTCGATTTATAAGCCATCGAGGATCGCGAGCGTACATTTGGCATTGTTGCGGCGCAGTGGCTTGACCGGGGCATACTCCGCGGAGTCGACAAACGCGCGTGCCGATTCCATGTTGGGAAACTCGATGATCACGAGGCGCGTGGGTGTCCACAAATCCGTCTCGCGCACGTCCATGTCGCCGCCGCGCACGCGGTAGACGCCACCATACTTTTCGGCGATCGGTTTCGCCAGTTGCTTGTATTTTTCGTATTCTTCGGGATTTTCGATCATCGTGTCGACGACCAGGTATGCGCTCATGGGGATCTCCTGTGTAAATTCCGGGGGGTCGGGATTTGCGGTGAAAGTCTACCTGATTCGGCGGATGAAGCCACGAGGCTGTTTACCTGGTTCCGTAAATCCGGGGACAGTTTACTTAATTCCGCGGATTAACTTCCGAAGCTGTTTACCTGGTTCTGCGGAATTAAGTAAACTGTCCCCTTAATACGGAATCTGAATTGCGCGACTATGAAACTGATACGTCATGGAAAGAAAGGGCGGGAACTGCCCGGTCTGGTAGACCGGGATGGCAGGTTGCGGGATTTGTCACAATCGATCGACGATATTGACGCGCGCAGCCTCGGTGACGGCGTCATCGATCGGATTGCGGTCCTCGACTCGGACAAACTGCCCGAGATCGATCCGGAAACCCGCCTCGGGCCGCCGCTGGTCGGGGTCGGCAAGGTCGTCTGTATCGGGCTGAATTACTCGGACCATGCGGAGGAGGCCGGCATGCCAATTCCGTCCGAGCCGGTGGTCTTCATGAAAGCACCGACCGCGATCTCCGGGCCGCGAGATCCGGTTCTATATCCGCCCGATGCGAGCAAGCTCGACTGGGAAGTCGAACTGGCTTTTGCGATCGGGAAAACCGCCCGGCATGTCGCCGCGGAAGATGCCATGGGGCATATTGCCGGCTACATGGTGCTGAACGATGTTTCCGAACGCGGTTACCAGCTCGACCGCGGCGGGCAGTGGACCAAGGGCAAGTCCTACGACAGCTTTTGCCCGATCGGCCCGTGGCTGGTGACGCCGGACGAAATTTCGAGCCCGAACGACCTGCCGATCTGGCTCGAGGTTAACGGCAGGCGCTTTCAGGACGGCAACACCGCGACAATGATCTTCGACGTCGGCTACCTCGTTGCCTATTTGTCGCGATTCATGACGCTGCTGCCCGGTGACATCGTCACCACCGGCACGCCGCCTGGCGTGGGGCTCGGAGTCAGGCCGGAACCGGTGTTTCTGAATATCGGCGACCAGATGCGGCTTGGTATCGACGGGCTCGGTGAACAGCTGCTGCAAGTGGTTGCCGACGGACACGCGCCATAATACCGGACAGGCGCAGCGCGATCGTCGGCGGCAGTGAGCGCCGGGGTTCTCCAACAGGTGTCGGCAGCACGGGTCGAATACAGATTCACCACGGGCGGCGTGCCGGATACTTCGGGTGGGCGGCGAATTTTTGAAACTGTGGCTCGCGAGCTAAACTGAACTCGCCGACTTTTCCCCGGGTGGCGATCATCGAGAGATCTTGCCGGAATGTTTTTCTCAATCCCGTCGCGAATCGTTATACTTCCTCGCAACGAATCCAGTCGAGCCCCACGATGAATCACTTCGAACACCTACGCTACGAAAAACAGGGCGCGATCGCCTGGATCGAATTGAACCGTCCCGATGACGCCAACGGTCTCGACCGGCAAATGGCTGCCGAGTTGAAGCAGGCGGCGCTGCTATGCGATCGCGATCCACAACTCAAGGTGGTGGTGCTGACCGCCAATGGGCGCTTCTTTTGCGCCGGCGGCGATATCAAGGAAATGATTTCGCACGGCGACGCGATCGGCGATGCGATCAAATCCCTGGCGGACGATCTGCACGGCGCGATTTCGACTCTGTGCCGCATGCAGGCCGCGCTGATCGTCGCGGTTAACGGTGTCGCCGCGGGCGCCGGGTTTAGCCTCGCGCTGATCGGCGACATCGTGCTGGCCGCGGAATCGTCCAGTTTCACGATGGCCTATACCCGTGCCGGCTTGTGCCCCGATGGTAGCTCGAGCTACTTTCTGCCGCGCCTCGTGGGATTGCGCAAGGCCCAGGAACTGATGCTGACCAACCGCAGCCTCGGCGCCGCCGAAGCCCGCGATATCGGACTGGTGACGCGCGTCGTGGCGGATGACGAATTGCGCGCGCAGGCGCAGCAGGTCGCCAGCGAGCTCGCTGCCAGCGCGCGGTTGTCGACCACCTACGTCAGGAAGCTGCTGCTGGCCAGCGCCGGCAACGATCTCGAAACCCAGATGGATCTCGAAGCCCAGCTGCTATCACAGTGCGCCGCGTCGCCGGACGGCCGCGAGGGCATCCAGGCTTTCGTCGATAAGCGCAAACCGGAATTTAACTGAGGGAATACGGCCATGACCGACTTTTCCAGAGGCGCCGCGTACATCGAGGGGGAATATGTCGCGATCGCCGACGCGAAGATCCCGCTGATGGACTGGGGCTTTTTGCATTCGGACGCGACCTACGACGTAGCGCATACCTGGAAGGGTCGATTCTTTCGCGTCGACGAATACATCGAACGTTTCCAGGCCAGCATGGCGAAACTGCGCATGTCGATACCGTACGACCGCGAGCAGATACGAAGCATCATGTTCGAGCTGGTGCGGATGAGTGGGCTGCGCGATACCTACGTCGAAATCGTATGCACGCGCGGCATACCGGCGCCGGGTTCGCGCGATCCGCGCGACTGCAGCAACCGTTTCCTTGCCTTCGTGGTCCCGTTCGTGTGGATTGCCAACGACGAAGAGAGAGCGACCGGTCTGAACCTGCTGATCAGCAAGCAGCAACGCATCCCGCCGGAATCCGTCGATCCGACGATCAAGAATTATCACTGGCTCGACATGGTGATGGCGCTGTTCGAGGCCTACGATCGTGGCGCCGACACCGCGATCCTGGTCGATGCCAGGGGCGACCTGACCGAGGGACCGGGATTCAACATCTTCGCCCGCCATGGCGATACCGTGACGTCTCCCGAGCACGGCGTGCTGCACGGGGTAACCCGGATGACCCTGCTGGAAATGATGGAGCGGGAGAACCTGCAGATAAACCGGGGTCGTTTGCCGGCAGACGCGGCCAGGGCGGCGGACGAATTATTCATCACCAGTACCGCCGGGGGCGTGATGCCGGTGACGCGCATCGATGGCAAGCCGGTAGGGGACGGCAAACCGGGAGCGCTGGTTTACAAACTGAACAACGGCTACTGGGCCCTGCACGAGGACCCCGATTACAGCGTCGCAATCGAATACTGAGGCAAAAACATGAGTGAATCTCTTAAGGTTGCGCTGGTCACCGGCGCCGGCAGCGGGATCGGCCGGGCGGTTTGTGTCGCCCTGTTGCATGATGGCTACTCGGTCGTGCTCGCGGGCCGGCGGCTGCAACCACTGCGGGAAACGGTGGCGCTCGCCGCCGCGGACCCGGCGCGCAGCCTGTGCGTAACCACCGATGTCGGCAAACCCGACCAGGTCGGCGACCTGTTCGCGCAGGCCGGGCAGGCCTTCGGCCGGCTCGATCTGCTGTTCAACAATGCCGGCAGCTTTACGCCGGGAATCCCGCTGGAGGAACTGTCTTACGAGCAGTGGCAGGCGACGGTCGACGTCAACCTGACCGGGCCGTTCCTGTGCGCGCAGCAGGCGATACGCATGATGAAAACGCAAACCCCGAAGGGCGGTCGCATCATCAACAACGGTTCAATATCGGCGCACGCGCCGCGCCCGTTTTCGGCGCCTTATACGTCGACCAAGCACGCGATTACCGGGCTTACCAAGTCGATATCGTTAGACTGCCGTAACGACAATATCGCCTGCGGCCAGATCGACATCGGCAACGCGGCCACGCCGATGACCGAGGCCATGCCGAAGGGCGTGCCGCAGGCCAACGGCGAGCGCGCGGTGGAGCCGGTCATGGATGTCGAGCATGTCGCGCGCGCGGTGCTGCATATGGCGTCGCTGCCGCTCGACACCAACGTCCAGTTCATGACCATCATGGCGACCAGAATGCCGTATATCGGTCGCGGCTAAACCGGTCTCGCGGATTTCCAGCGCAGGTCTGCGGCGGATTCAACCTGTTCCGGCCCGCTTGCCACCCGCAGCGGCTGTCGATTGATCCAGGCCGGGTAGTTCGGCCCGTTCTCGTTGAGCGCCTGGCGGGCTGCGAACTGCGCATGCCCTGACAGCTCGCCGGGGGCCAGCAAAACTTCGAAACAGCAGTCGATTGGATCTAGCAACGCTTGCCAGTGCTGCCGCGTTTGCGTCGCAACCTCCGCGGCAACTTCGCCGATCAAACTGGTTTGTGGCATGCTTTCCAGATGCCGCGGTATCCATTGTGGCCGTCCCAGCGCTGCGCAAAAGTTCTTCCAGAAAACAGGTTCGATCGCACCGAGGCTGATGAAATGCTCGTCCACGCACTGATAGATGTTGTAGCAGGCGGCGCCGCCGCTCAGGATCGACGCCGCGCGTTGTGCCGTGTCGCCGAGCAAAGGCAGGTATTGCCAGGACAGCATCGATTCGGTCAGGCTGATATCGAGATAAATGCCGCCAGGTCCCCGGCTGCTCGCGTGCAGTGCCGCCAGCATCGCGATGCCCGCCTGCATCGCCGCGGCGTGGTCGGCGATCGGCGGGTAGCCGATCACCGGCGCCTGCGCGCTGCCGCTGACGATCCCCTGCGAGCTCAGCGCGCAATAGTTGATATCGTGGCCTGCGCGCTGCGCGTAAGGCCCGTTCTGACCATAACCCGACAGCGCGCAGTGAATCAGCCGTGGATTGATCCGCTCCAGCGTGTCGCGATCGAAACCGAGACGCGTCAGTACCCCCGGGCGGAACGATTCGAGCAATATGTCGGCCTCGGCGAGCAGCCTGCGCATCGTGGTTCTGCCGGCATCGGTTTTGAGATCGAGCTGGCAGATGCGCTTGCCGCGGTTGATATGACGGTAGATCGGCGACAGTTCGTCGGCATTCCCGTGCATGAAAAAACGCATCGGATCGCCGCCCGGCGGTTCGATCTTGATGACCTCGGCGCCGAGATCGGCGAGCTGTCGAGTCGCGAAGGGCCCCGGGATATACTGCGACAAGTCGATGACGCGGACATTTTCGAGCAAGCGCTGTGACTGCACCGGTTTCGCGTCCGTATTTGCTTAGTCGTAGCTGCGTATATCGTCGATGACCTTGCCATCGTTCGGCAAAGCGCCAGGGGCGACGATTTCGACCGCGCCGCGCAGCTTGCAGATCGAGCGGATGCTGTCGGCGATGGCGGCCGGCAGCGAGGCGTCGCTGCTCTCGCTCTCGCATTGCAGCGTGATTTGATCGGCCTGCTCGACCCAGTCGACGATCAGCCTGGCCTTGGCGATTTCGCTATGCCGCTTGATCACTTTGTCGACCTGTTCCGGGTGGATGAACATGCCGCGCACCTTGGCGGTCTGGTCGGCGCGCCCCATCCATCCCTTGATGCGCAGGTTGGTGCGACCGCAGGGACTCTCTCCCGACAGGATCGCGGATAAATCGCCGGTCGCAAAGCGAATCAGCGGATAGTGCTGACCGAGACTGGTCACGACGACTTCGCCGACCTCGCCCTCGTCGACCAGTTCGCCGGTGCCGGGGCGTACGATTTCGACGTAAACGCCCTCATCGATAATCAAGCCCTCGCGCGCGCTGGATTCGTAGGCGATCAAGCCGAGGTCGGCGGTGCCATAGCACTGCTGCACCCGTATGCCGCGTTCGCTGAAACCATCACGCAGCGGCGGCGGCAGCGCTTCACCGCTCATCATCGCCTTGCTGATCGAGCTAACGTCGCTACCGAGCCGGTCGGCCTCCTCGAGGATGATTTTCAGAAACGAGGGCGTGCCGACGTAAGCGTCGGGTTTCAGGTCGGCGATGGTTTGCACCTGCAGTTCGGTCTGGCCGACGCCGGCCGGGATCACCGCGCAACCAAGCGCCGCCGCGGCGCTGTCGAACATTTGTCCCGCGGGCGTGAAATGGTAGCTGAAGGTGTTATGCACCAGGTCGCCCTGGCGAAAACCGCTGGCATGGAGCGAACGCGCGAAGCGCCAGAAATCGGGCACCGCATAGCCCGGTTCGTAAATGGGCCCGGGAGAGGCGAATACATGCGAGTAGTGTGCGATATTGCGCGCGGTGTAACCGCCGAAGGGCCGCTCAGACTGCTGCAACTCGATCAGTTCGGATTTGCGGGTCAGTGGCAGCTTGCTGAAGGACTCGGCATCGATGATATCGCCTCTGTGGACTCCCTTCAGCGAAGTTGCATAGGCCGCGGTGTCGTTCTGGACATGCTCGATCTGCTCGCGTAGCGCCGCAAATTGCGCCTGCGCGCGTTCGTCCGCGCTACGCGTCTCGAGGCTATCGTAATATTCACTCATGGGAATACCTATCGCTTCGAATCATGGCGTCATCCCCGCGCAAGCGGGGATCTAATAAAGGCGCCGCGATCCCGGTTTATCGACCGGGCATAGAGGCCCAGGCTGTAATGATATCGATAATATAAGATTCCCGCTTACGCGGGAATGACTTCGGTTATTAACCCGGGTATGCGCTAGGTCAACCAGCGTTTGCGCCGGCGATAGTGCTTCACGTCGCGGAAATTGATCCGTTCGCCCTCGCTGATGCCGAGGTAAAACTCCTTGACGTCGGTATTTTCGCGCAGCTCTGCCGCCGAGCCCTCGAGCACGACCCGGCCGTTTTCGAGAATATAACCCTGGTTCGCGTAGCGCAGCGCGATATTCGTGTTTTGCTCGGCGAGCAGGAAGGTCACGCCCTCGTCGCGGTTCAGGCGTGCGACGATTTCGTAAATCTCTTCCACCAGTTGCGGCGCCAGCCCCATCGACGGCTCGTCGAGCAGCATGATCTTGGGCTTCGACATCAACGCGCGGCCGATCGCGACCATTTGCTGCTCGCCACCCGAGGTGTAGCCAGCCTGGGCGCGGCTGCGATTCTCGAGCCGGGGGAAATAACTGTAGACCAGCTCAAGATCACGGTTTATCGCCGCGCTGCCGTCACGGCGCGTGTAAGCCCCGGTCAGCAGGTTTTCCTCGACCGTCAGGTGTTCGAAGCAGTGACGGCCTTCCATAACCTGGATAACGCCCTGCTGCACCAGCTCGGCCGAGGTCAGCCGGTCGATGCGCTTGCCCTGGAATTCGATGCTGCCCTTGGTAATGTCGCCGCGCTCGGCGCGCAGCAGGTTGGAAACCGCCTTCAGCGTCGTGGTCTTGCCGGCGCCGTTGGCGCCGAGCAGGGCGACGATGCCCTGCTCGGGAACCTCGAGCGAAACGCCTTTCAACACCAGGATGACGTGATCGTAGATCACCTCGATGTTGTTGATGGCCAGCAGCGTGTTGCTGCCGACGGCTGTCGCGGCCTCGCTCACGGAACGTCTAGTTGCGGTTCAAGCTAGTTGCAGCTGCGTTCCGAAACGTTGTTTTCGGCGGCATACTGGGCCGAATCCTCGGCGATCAACGGACCGGTAATTTCGCGTAAAGGCTCGTAGAAACCGGTGACCAGCTTCCATTGCTTGGCCTTGGCGTCCCACTGCTGCAGTGCGACCTGGCCCGGACCCTCGTGATTTTCGCAGGTGATCTTGACCGGGATGGTGAAGTTTGCCAGCCCGAGCTCCTTGAGTCGGCTCTCGTCGACCTCGAGGGCCTCGAAACCGTCGCGCACATGTTTGCCCCTGACCTCGTTGGTGCCGTGGATTTCCATCGCCTTGCGGATGGCTTCGGACGCCCACATCGCCGCGACCAGGCCCCGGTTGTAAAGGACTTCGCCGATACGGTCGCGGTCACCAAGCCCCATGCCCTTGTCGTAGACGTGTTTACGAATATCGTCGTGTACCGGGAAATTTCCGCCTGGCTGGTGAAAGGCGCCCGACAGGTATCCATCGGCGGCAGCGCCGGCGGGCAACACGTCATTCTCGGAGCCAGACCACCACACGCCGATGAAATGGTCCATCGGAAAACGAATGGATGCGGCTTCCTTGATCGCGACCTGGTTCATAACGCCCCAGCCCCACATCAACACCCAGTCGGGCTTATTCTGGCGGATTTGCAACCATGTCGATTTCTGTTCCTGGCCGGGGTGGTCGACGGGTAACTGCAGGAATTCGAATCCGTATTTTTCGGCCGCCTTTTCCAGGGTGCGGATCGGTTCCTTGCCGTAGGCCGAGTTATGATAAACCAGCGCGATTTTCTTGCCTTTCAGGTTCGCCATGCCGCCTTCTCTTTCGCCGATATACTGTACGAATACCGTCGCCTGGCTCCAGTAAGTGGCCGGAAAATTGAACACCCATGGAAAGATCTTGCCGTTGGCGGCGGAGGTACGCCCGTAGCCCATCGAGAAGATCGGAATTTCATCGACGCTGGCCTTTGGGATCAGCTGGTAGGTAATACCGGTTGACAGCGGTTGGTAAACCAGCGCACCCGATTGCCCTTCGTTCTTGGTGTTTTCGTAGCATTCGACACCCAGCTTGGTGTTATATCCGGTTTCGCAGGGCACCAGGCTGATGCGCGCGCCTTTGATACCGCCGTCGCGCTCGTTGAGCATGCTGAGGTAATCCCCGTAGCCGTTGGCAAACGGGATGCCGTTCGGCGCGTAGGGGCCGGTTCGATAATCGAGGGTCGGCATGACCAGCTCGTAGGCGCTGGCGATACCGGGCATCAGTGGCACCGCCAGTAGCGCGGCAACCATTGTTCTGGTTAGTTTTTTCATTTCGGGTACTTCCTCCGGTTGTTTGTTGTATCGACATTCTAAGCGACACGCCTATGATCAATCCACCCGTTAATAGGGGAAAGGCCACAGACGCAGCTTTTCCTTGGCGATCCGCCACAGGCGTGCGAGCCCGTGCGGTTCGACAATCAGGAATCCAATGATCATCACGCCGACGATAATGAATTCGAAATGCTTGGCCAGCGAGGTATCGGTGCCGAGGCCGTCGACCATGATATTTTTCAACAGGATCGGCATGATCACCAGGAACGCGGCCCCCAGGAACGAGCCGAGCACCGAGCCCAGCCCCCCGATGATGATCATGAACAGGACCAGGAAAGACTGATTGATATCGAAGGCTTCGGTCGGTTCCGCCGATCCCAGCCAGACGGCGAAGTACAGGGCGCCCGCCATACCGACGTAGAAGGACGACACCGCGAACGCGGACAGCTTGGCGATCAGCGGGCGCACGCCGATCAGTTCGGCGGCGATGTCCATGTCGCGGATCGCCATCCAGTTGCGGCCGATGCGGCCGCGCGCAATATTCTTCGCCGCCAGCGCGAACACCGCGACGATCGCGGCGACCAGGTAGTACTTGGCAATCGGGTTCGCATGGGGGCCGGTTACGATGACGCCGAATATCGTCATCGGCGGCGCGTTGATCATGCCCGACGCGCTGTAATTGAAAAACCAGCCGACCTTGTTGAACATCCAGATCAGGAAGAACTGCGCCGCGAGCGTCGCCACGGCCAGGTAAAAGCCCTTGATGCGCAGCGACGGCAGGCCGAACAGCGTGCCGACCGCGGCGGTGACCAGGCCCGACAGCAACACCAGCGGGATGAATCCGAGTTCCGGGATGGCGACCATCATCTTGTAAACCGAGAACGCGCCCACCGCCATGAAGGCGCCGGTGCCGAGCGACAGCTGGCCGCAGTAGCCGGTCAGGATGTTCAGGCCCAGCGCTGCCAGCGAGTAAATCAGGAACGGTAGCAGGATGGCGTTGAGCCAGTACTCGTTCAACATGGCAGGTACGACAGCGAAGGTGACGATCAGTATGCCGAATATGACGTAGCGGTCCTGCGCGATCGGAAACAGCGCCTGGTCATCCTGGTAGTTCGCCTTGAACTGGCCTGTTTCTCGGTAAATCATGTCGTCAAACCCGTTCTATTATTTTTTCGCCGAACAGCCCCTGCGGGCGGAACAGCAGAAACGCCAGCGCCAGCATATAGGCGAACCAGTTTTCGATCGCGCCGCCGACGAACGGTCCCAGGTAAACCTCGGCGACCTTTTCGCCGACGCCGATAATCATGCCGCCGATAATCGCGCCGGGCACCGACGTAAAACCGCCGAGAATCAATACCGGAAGCGCCTTCAGCGCAATCAGCGACAGCGAAAACTGCACCCCCGACTTGGAACCCCACATGATGCCGGCGACCAGCGCGACGATGCCGGCTACCGACCAGACGATAACCCAGATGGTATTCAGCGAGATACCGACCGACAGCGCGGCCTGGTGATCGTCGGCGACCGCGCGCAACGCCCGGCCGATGCGCGTTTTCTGGAAGAATACGGCCAGGAACGCCACCATTATCCCGGCGGTGATGGCGGCGAAAATTTCGAGCTTCTCGATGTAGATGTCGAAGTTGTCCAGCATCCAGTCCGAGGCCCCCTGCGGAATGCCGAGATCGAGCACCTTGACATCGGAACCCCACAGGATATCGCCCATGCCCTCAAGCACGTAGGCGAGCCCGATGGTGGCCATGAACAGGATAATCGGCTCCTGGTTAACGAGGTGACGCAACATGATTCTTTCGATCAGCCAGGCGAGAAGAATCATGACCGCGATGGTACCGATAATCGCAAGCCAGATCGGGAAGCCGAATTTTTCCATCAGGCCGACCAGCGTCAGCGCGGCGAACAATGCCATGACGCCCTGCGCGAAGTTGAATATGCCGGACGCCTTGAAGATCAGCACGAAGCCGAGCGCCACCAGCGAATACATGACGCCGGCCATCAGGCCGCTCAGGGTTACTTCGATAAAGAACAGCATCAGGTGTTCGCCTCGCAAGTGTACGCTCGAATGAAGTCATCCCCGCGCAAGTGACACCGATAGGTGTCATCCCCGCGTAAGCGGGGACCTTGAACGGATAGCGCGGAACATTTCACAAGATCCTCGCTGACGCGGGGACAACATTCGATTATCAATGCGTTATTCATGTGGAACACCGAGATAAGCGTCGATAACTTTCTGGTTGGCGCGCACCTTGTCGGGTACGTCGTCGGCCAGCTGCTTGCCATAGTCGAGCACCAGCACGCGGTCCGACAGGTCCATGACCACGCCCATGTCGTGCTCGATCAGCGCGATGGTGGTGCCGAACTCGGAGTTGACGTCGAGCACGAAGCGGCACATGTCTTCTTTTTCTTCGCTGTTCATGCCCGCCATCGGTTCGTCGAGCAGCAGTAGTTCCGGTTCC
>Ga0224512_10002313_pt1 | contig 17556 bp, 16 predicted proteins | sample SF_May12_sed_USG_4_FD_169103 | JGI IMG/M metagenome (GOLD analysis project Ga0224512, IMG submission 169103) | Sediment microbial communities from San Francisco Bay, California, United States - SF_May12_sed_USGS_13 | ecosystem: Environmental > Aquatic > Marine > Sediment | place: USA... | reverse complement strand
ATCACCGATGCCAACGATAAGATGATCCTCGTCGATCTTGAAGAAATCATAAAGATCTCCCCCCACTTCCCTGGCTGGCTCCAAGGCTGCATAAAGATCTACCCCAGGCATCTTGGGGAAATCGGAAGGGATCATACTCATCTGAATCTCGCGCCCTACGTTCAACTCAGTTTGCATTCGCTCATTGTGTTTGGCAATGATCTTATTCAGTTCTTCTAATTCGTCGTTTTGTTTTTCGATTTGCTCGTTTTTAATAGCCAGGGCTTTCTTGGATTTCTGTTCCTGACGGTAATTTCGATAAATGAAAAAACTGATGAGAAGAAGAGCCAGTGTTCCCCAAATCAGGTAATTACGAGTGGTCTTGGCTTTTTGCAATTTTCTTTCATTCTCTAATCTCTCCCGTTCTCTCTCCGATTCGAGATAGATGATCTGCAGTTGAGTTTTGTCCAGTGAATCAGTCAATGCTACCAGGTCGTCATCAAATGCATCCAGCTCCTGAACAGCTTCTTCCAGTTGCGATTGTATCATTTGAAGTTCAGCAGTTCTTTTCCTTTCCTCTATTTCAGCGATCTCTCTCTTCAGTGCTTCTTCATCTGCTATCTGCTGGAGCCTTCGCATATCACGATCCTGCTTCATAGTGTGAAAGCTCTGGTAGAGTTCGTAGTAGTGTCTGGTATTGGTGACATCGCCGGCTTTCTCATACGTTTCGGAGAGCATGAGATAGCAGCTGGAAATCTGATCGGGGTCATTCAACTCTCTGGCAATCACAAGGGCTTCCTGCAGCAGCTGAATTGATCGATTAAACCGACCCAGATTGTTTTGTGCTACGGAGATATTCTTGATCGCCGCGATGATACCTTCCTTATTTTTGAAAGCTCTACGGGCAGCCAATGTTTTTTCAAAGTAGCTCAAGGCAGTCTCGTATTCCCGAATATCGGAATACAGCATCCCCAGATTGTTATGCAGCATCGCCAGGCCGTTTTCGTTATCCAGGCTGTCGTTGAGTGCTACCGATTGCTCATAGAATTTTATCGCATTCTTGTAGTCATTGTGTTCCCAGTAGAGGAAAGCTATATCATTGAGGTGACGAGATGCTTCTTTCCATTTACCTGCTTGAATCGCTGTTTCATAAAGAGACGAGCTGATCTCGATCTGAGCCTGATCATTTCGTGACAATGGTTGAATTTGCCCCGGCAAATCCAGGCAAAGCAAGAGCATCAAGATAAGCGATGCAGCTTTACTGCAATGTAGCTTCGACCCACTAAAGAACTGATTCATATCGCTAGTTTTCAGCCGTCCGAAATGAGATTTCCCGGGTCGACTCATTACCGACCATGTCAATAGCCCGGATCGAAACAGTATAGGTCTCGTTCCTTTTTAATGGACCGATGGGTTTGGTGTAGAGTACTTCGTTGCCTTCATTGATGCGGTAGTAGATCTTGTCGTTTCCGACGATATCATCAGTAGCTGCCAGAAACAGTCTTACATAGGGTGGATACAGCGGTATACCATCTTCTATAGATATGGCTTGAGTACTGAAATTCTCAAAGATCTGAGGTGGCGTCCCGTCAACAAACACCGAAGTACTGCCTATATTTCTGTTATTGACATTGTCATATCCAAATAGTTCTATCTGATGCTCTCCAGTGATGCTAATCTTAAATCCTGAATCGTAGGTTGTTTCGGCACTTTGCCCGTCCACGCTGTAAGAGAGATATTGCAGACCACTTTCCGGATCTCTACCAATTACCTGAATTTCGGTGCGGGGACTAATGTATTGAACACCTGCTGTTTCAAATCTTGGTCCCACCAGTCGATGCGTGATGTCAGGACCAGTAAGGTCGAGATAAACGAGGCTTATGTCATGTGTGTACGATTCATTGCTTCGAGGTCTATTATCCAATTGATCTACAGCATAGTAACGGATCCGGTGCACTCCCGGGACACTGGGTAGATAGAAGGGCTGGTCATAAACTTGAAAATCATCATTATCAATCGAATATCTGATCTCCCGAACTCCTATCTTATTGTCGACCGATGTCAACTTCATTTTGGTCCGACCAGAAAAATAGACCCTGTCTTCCACCACGAAACGATCTCCCAGAACATCATGGGCTGTGAGGGGTGCTGTTTTATCGAAATAGAAATCATAACGAAATCTTCCACTTTCATTACCCACCTGATCCACTGCATAATACTCCATAAAATGATCACCATCTTCCAGATAATTAAATGGAACATTGGAGCGGGTGTAGGGCCGGAATTCTTCTTCGTCAAACCGGTAGAAAATCCTTGCCACGCCTGAAAGGTTATCATCAGCGGTAAGTGATATCTTAAATGGTGGTGCAATGATGCCTGGATTGCCATCGCCTTCGACGTTATGGGCTATTTGGGGAGCAGTCACATCGACAACAAACGGAATACTCCTCGTCGTCTCCTTATTGCCAACGCGATCTACGCCATAAAATGATATCACGTGTTCACCTTCAACCTGGACAGAAAGGTCAGATGACACATCGGCAAATTCCATCTCATCCAATTTGTATTTGAGGAGTTCGACTCCCGAAAGCTGATCATCCGAACTGATCTCGACAGTAAGATTCTTGCCATAATACTGTATCCCTTCACTTCTATGCCGTTCTGCATTCTTAAAGACAATGCTGCTCACTGGTCCTGAGCCATCAGCAATGATTGGCATCATCACTTCGGCAATAGGAACAACCGTTTTCATTGTTTGGTTATCCACGGCATATCTAGTTCGGATGTAATTTGGTCCTTCCGTATCCAGGTATAAAGGATTGGAATAAGAAGAATCCTGGCTTTGCAATAGTACACCCTTTCCATCCTGCTCAGGGGAAATCCTCAAGTAGATGGGAAGGTTCTTGTTCCAGTAGATGGTACCATCATCGGCAATGTATTCTTTGGCGGCATATTCTATCTCCTGAGCAGGAGTTGCAGTCATAAGTATGTTGGTACTAAGGATGGCGAGGAGAAATCGAGTAGCTATATCATACATGATCGTACAACTTGATTTTTAATGTGTCCAGTGTTCAAGTAAATTAGCAAAAAGCTATAGGAATACCTTCATCAATATCTATAAAATACTGGTAAACAAAGTAATGTACCTATGCCAACTGGATTCCAATAATGAGGTGATTTTCATGATCACGCCGCTCGTAATCGATATCATCGACCAATCTTTTCATCAACTTGATCCCGAGTCCCCCGGCATGTGAAGGATTACCATTACCAGAAGATGAATCGTCTATCAGCAAAGGATTGAACTGGATACCATCATCAATGAAATGAAAATGGAGTAGACTTCCTTTCACCTCCGCGCGAACCCTGATCTTATGTACTTCTTCATCCTCATAGCCATGAGAGATAATGTTTGATAGTACCTCATCGATGACGATACAGGATTTTCTGATAATAGCTTCATCGGTATTAAGACCACTGGTAAAAGCTGAAAATGCCTCCTGAACTCGAGTGATCTCAGAAATGGTATTGCGAATGGTAAGATCCATCTGTTCGATGTTAGAAATCCTTAAGTGCTTCTTCCTGATTAACATAAATGTTGAGAATCATATGGAATCCCGCAATCTCGAAGACTTCTTTTACGGTATCGTTCAGCCCACAAAGTCTTAACTCACCCTCAGCATTCTTCAGCTTCTTATTTGCCATCAACATCACGCGGAGTCCTGCGCTTGAGATGTAGTTAAGCCCATCGAGATTAATCAGAAGTTTTCGATTTCCCTCATCGATGATGTTGCTCAAATAGGATTCCACATCTCGCGAATTGGTCGCATTAAGGTCCCCATCTAACGATAAGATGGTGACTTCTTCAGACACATCAGTTGTCATTTGCATAGCGGCAAGCATGAGTTCTCGCGAAGTAAAATAACCATTGTTCTTTCTTGAATCAAGAACTAGTCAATTAGAAATGACTGTGAATGCCTCTAAAAATTTGAGTAAAAGAAAATAGCACTAAAGGAAATCACACTCAGGATCAAGGCAGCCATAAAGACTGTGTAGGACCACTGAAGCAGTCTGTACTTCCTTTGCAGGACTTTACCCAGAAAGTACAAATCAATGGACATGCTGTCATATAGCTTCTTTTGACTCTTTTTCAATCTACCCAAATAATCAATAAACTCATTGAGGGGTACTTGAATGAAATTGCCGAAGAACAGTAAACTAGATTCACCACGTTCGACTTCTTTCATACTCACTTCGTGGCTGGTGACATTTGGCCGGGCAGAAAGGATGGCAAAAACGACTGATATCAGACTGCCAACTAATAGGATGAAGATTGGTAGAACAAACCGGAAATTCTGCACCATGAAGGTACTGCTAAAAGTAAATCCAGCTCCCGACAGGGTGACTATGACCGACAGAATGATCGTGTTGATACTGATCATCATATTGGCCTTGCCATCGGCAATCGAACTCAACCGGATGTGATTGTTGAAATTGGCACGGTAAAGAGTATCCACTCCCCTGCCAAATTCTTTTCCGGTTTTCTTCCTTACAGTGGTCTTATACGCATCATAAATGAGCTTTCGTTGTTTGCTGATATTCCGGTTTTTGCGAGATTGAAACTCCTGGCGGGCTACATCGGTTAAAAATGTACAATTCAATAAGCTTTTGTACATGATCTTTTCCCATTCGTGATCGCTGTAGCTCTTTCCGAAAAGATTTTCTCTCTCCAGCCGCAACAGTTCTGCTTTTGCAAAAAATCGCTTTCTGCCTTTGTAGGAAATGATTGCATCATGCAGGACCTTCGCAGATATTTCTGAGTCTGGTGAAGCCTTAGCCTTCAGCAGGCTAACCACCTGATCAATTCGCTCTTCGGGATAACTTCTATCCCCAAGAAACTTCCTTGCATTCTCGACACTTTTTGACACATAGTCCTTGGGACTATCGAAGTAACCACTGTAGTAGAACCAGGCAGCAAGAGCGATAATTTCGGTTTGCGCTGGATCAAGATTATGCTGTCTGGCTAGCTTCAGAGCTACATCCGAAACCTCTTTCGTATGACTCCAGCTATGAAAAACCGGTTCCCCATCGAATCTGGAAAGCAACGAATAAATGAAAGTCGAAACAGTATCAAGTAGCTCCTTGTTCTGTCGGATTCCAGTCTTTACTGTATCTCTTTCCATTGCTGATAAATCAATATTTTTTGTCTGCCATCAAAGGCTACTAATTTCTACTCCCTATCACATCTTTTTTTCTTTGGTGAGATCTGTCGAACTCTTCTTTTTCTTATTTGTAACCTCGAAACCCAGCATGGTGAAATCATCCGAATATTTTGAGGATCTGGCTATTTCAATCCCCCAGCTATAAATCGCTTCGAACAATGACTGCATAGATAAATTTGAATGATTCCTGATAAAAGCACCTAAATCAGTTATTTGACCAGAATCTGCTACCTGCCACAAGACATCGGTGATCGCATCTGTGTAAAGTATAATCCTATCTCCCTCTTCAAGGTATATGGAAGCATCTCCAAAACTCATATCCTCATTGGAAAATGGCCCGACAATGGTTCCTTCTGTCGATAATGTCATTATTTTATCAACTGATGGCCTAAATAAATAACAATCCGGATGACCAGCCTGGGCAAAATTTAATTCCTTTGAAACTACATTATAGATAGCATAGAACATCGTGACAAAAGCATCATTTGGCATTTTGCCAAAGAGCCTTCTATTCACTTCAGTGATCGTCTCTCCAGCTCCTAAATCTGATGATGCCACATTCTTAAAGGTGACAGATGCCATAAAAGTCAACAATGCAGCTGGAATGCCATGACCGGTAACATCGGCCACTAAAAATCCATATCGACAATCATCTAAGGCAATAACATCAAAAAAATCTCCCCCGATCTCATCCGTAGGCACCATTTTAGCCGCAAACTCAATTTCATTCGTTTCAGGCCATGAGTCAGGTAACAGGAACTGCTGAGCTATTTTGGCCTGATCCAGTTCAGTGAGGATACGATCCTGGAAATGCCTCAAGGTTTGATTGGCCTGTTCTAGTCTTTCTTTTGTTCGCTTTAAGAGGGTGATATCAGATTGTATGCCGACGTAATGAGTGATCTTTCCCTTATGATCGCTTATTGGAGTAACAGATAACCTATTCCAGAAGGGTTGTCCATTCTTTCTGTAGTTTAGCAACTCCACAGTACACTCCTCTCCTCTGGCAATGGCCTCTCGAAGTCTAGTTACCGGGGACTTTGCGGTTTTGGGCCCCTGAAGAAATCGGCAATTTCGACCAATGACTTCTGACCTATCATAACCCGTCAAGCGCTCAAAACCTTGATTGACAAAAATCAGCGGTTGATCAGGCCGATTGATATCACTAATGGTAATTCCTTCCGAGCTCGAATTGGCAGCTTGCTCCAGCAAACCGGCTTTGACCAACAAATTTTCCGTCGGTTCTTCAGTCATACCAGCACGATTATTGCAAGTGTCCTATTACCTTGTAGACAGGAGTACTTAGGTCATGTCCCTTTAGTTGCAGACTACCCCAAGCATCGTATTTTACGAATTGACTCGTCTTATTGTAAACCGACTGGCTCACCAAAATCGAGTTTGGCGAAGATTTCGTTAGCGCCTCAATCCGTTTAGCGGTTACCACCGCTTCACCTGTTACGGCATAAGAAAGGCGATCATCAGACCCGACATTACCGGCAATCACAGAACCAAAATTTATCCCTATACCCACATTTAGTTCAATCTCACTGTCTAAGAATTCTCTGAGATCATTATTAATCCCTTCGAGTTGCTCCATCATCGACATAGCACATCTCACTGCAGAAATTTCCGGAGTGGCAATGGGGAGAGGCGCACCAAAAGCCACAAATATTTCATCTCCAACAAATTGATTGATGACCCCATCAAAATTTCGAATCTCATTCGACATTCTCGAATAGTAAATATTTAGCAATTCAACCACTTCGGAAGGCCCTAATCCTTCAATCATTTCCGTAAATCCCCTGATATCACAAAACAGGAGAGCAACTTCTAGTTTAGCACTTACTCGATGGCTTTCCTCAGATCTTTCCAGTGTCTTCTTTACTACCGCCTCTGGAACATACTTTGTGAACAGATCTAATGTTTTCTTCTGATGTTCAATAAGTTTCTTTAGCTCCAGATTCTTTCGTTCAATTTGCCTTAGTCTCTTTTTATCTATTTCCCTGGCCAAATTCAATTCGTTCTCAATACCAACCATATGAGTCACATCCTTTTGTACAGCGAGGTAATGAAGAATTAAACCTTGTGGATCAAATATGGGTGTGATCGACCAGTCCATGTAAAATTGAGACCCATCCTTCTTGTAGTTAATCGTTCTACCTGTCCATACTTTTCCATTTTCAAGCCTTTCACTGAGATCTGCAAATATTTCATAGTTGGTTCCTGGACCCTGAAGAAGCCGGGGGCTCTTGCCGATGACTTCCTCACGCCTCCAACCAGTCATTTGTTCGAAAGCTGGGTTTACATAGATTATCGTTGGTCCGGGGGCTTTCAAGTCAGAACTTGTGACCAAAACACTTTCAGTCATCGATTCTAGCAAAAGGCCTGGATCCAAATTTAAATGATACCAATTCTTCATCACTATCATCAAGATAACCATTATCAACGCCTCCTATATCAATCCGTGTAACAAAATTGTAAGATCACCGCCCCTACAGACTCTCTAGAGTACTTCATTAAGACAATGAATAGACAAATGCTTGCAGACCTTCGTCCCTTTTTCAAAAGTCAACAACCTCAGTGATCTTGGGAGTACACTATTCGAATGCATACGGCTAATTTGGTCGCAAGATTTGATACATCAGAAATATTTGTACCCTTCCAGAGATAAAATGTCACTCTTTGATAAGTCTTTTGAACAATTTGAAAAAACTTAGGTTTACTCTACATTATTTAGATTAACAACTACCTATGTTAAAGAGCCTTGACCGTGTTGACCGAATCATGTTATTACTTGCTTTCCTTTGTCTGATAGCATCTGAGATCATGTGGTTTGGAGGAGAACATGAAGGAGCAATTTTTATTGGTCTTTGGGTGCCTTCCATTCTAGGGTTTGCCATTTATCTGAAACTGCTAAAAATTGATAGGAAATGATTGAAATTCTACCGTATTTGGGTGGACTAGTTACCCTATTGTTTTCAGCAGCATTCTACTGGGCCTTACAGGAATTAAAAGAGATGGACACAAAATATCGTAAAGACCCTATTAATTAGGCTTTACGTGCAGATCAGTTATTAGTGGGTCATTACAAACTGATTACTTCTTACCTAATAGATTAGGTAGGATGGCCCGTCTAACTCTCACGAAATTCTTTGTTTAGGTTTAGAAGAATCGATTTCTCCTGAAATCTTATTCTTTGTACAAACCTGGCAAGATGCCCTCCTATGGCGGTCATTTTACACCTCTCACCTTCATTACAGACTCACTTCGAGGATTTACCAGGCATTTCGGGAACTTTCAATGTCCCGGTCCTCCCCCTCATTTATTTATAAATAATTTATCTTAAGGGATAACCATCACAGTATGAAATTGACGATCGCTCATCCGTGGAAAGCATTTGATCCAGCTCTCCTGTTGATTCTTTTGTTAACTCAATCGCTCTATGGTCAAAGCAAAGACTATCCCATACATCCGGTCGACTTTACCCAAGTGCAATTGAAAGATGGTTTCTGGAAGGATAGAGTGGCCACTGCTTCGAAAGTGACCATTCCCTATGCGTTTAAAAAATGCGAAGAGACTGGAAGGATCGACAACTTCAGGTTTGCCGGAGGTTTAGCCTTGGGGAAATTCCAGGGCAGGTATGGTTTTGATGATTCAGATGTATTCAAGATCCTTGAAGGAGCTGCCTATAGCCTCATGACAGATCCAGATCCAGAATTAAGGGCCTATGTCGATACTGTAGTTTCGTATATACGAGCTGCTCAGGAAGCGGATGGGTATTTGTATACGGCCTGGTCATTAAAAGCCAATGACTATGCTGATCTAGCATGCTGTTCCTATGCCGAAGAAGGCCGGTACATCGCATCCAAATTCAGCCACGAGCTGTACAATGCCGGCCACATGTATGAAGCAGCCGTGTCACACTACCAGGCAACCGGCACAAGATTTTTTCTTGACGTAGCTACCCGGAATGCAGATCTGGTTTATCGCATTTGCATTGACCAGGGTCAACTGTTTTATCCCGGGCATCAGGAAATCGAAATTGGGCTGGTGAAATTGTACCGGGCCACGGGAAACGAGAAATATCTGCAACTGGCAAAGGAATTTCTGGATCGAAGGGGAAAAGGTTATCGAAACTATGGCGTGGAAAACAGCTTGCAAGGGTTGGATTTCGATGCTTATTCACAGGATCATGTACCGGTGATCGAACAAACCGAAGCGGTAGGACATTCTGTACGGGCTGGATACATGTATGCAGCCATGGCAGATATCGCTGCCATTACCGGAGACAAGGCGTACCTGGTTGCAATCGACCGTATCTGGGACGATATTGTGAGCAAGAAAATGTATGTCACTGGCGGACTAGGCGCCGGTCATGGAATTGAGGGATTTGATGTAGCCTATGCACTTCCCAATGATGCCTATGCGGAAACCTGCGCAGCTATCGCCAACGTCTATTGGAATCATCGAATGTTCCTGCTGCATGGTGATTCAAAGTATATCGACGTGCTGGAACGAAGTCTATACAATGGCCTGATCGCAGGTCTGTCTTTGGAAGGTGACAAATTCTTTTATCCCAATCCGCTTGTTTTTGATGGAGAATCAAACTTTAATCAAGGTGCCAATTGCCGCAGTGACTGGTTTAACTGTTCTTGTTGCCCTTCTAATCTTTCCAGATTTGTCCCTTCCGTGGCTGGTTACACTTATGCGCTGGATGCCGGTCAGGTCTATATTAATTTGTTCATGAATAACTCTACTACTCTTGTAGTGAATGGCTCGAAGCTGGAGATGGAGCAAAAGACAAATTATCCCTGGAGTGGTGAGGTCTCTATTTCCTTTCAGAACGAATCACCAGTCAACTCAAACCTGATGATCCGAATACCGGGATGGGTTAGTGACCAGCCAGTTCCAAGTGACCTTTACAGGTTCAGAGATCAGGCGAAAGCATCAACCACGATTACAGTCAATGGTTCCAGAATCGACTTCAAAATTGACAAAGGTTATGCAGTGTTACCTGGTAATTGGAAGAAGGGAGATGAGATCACGATCAACCTCCCCATGGAAGTCAGAACAATAGTCAGTCACGATCTGGTGATGGCAAACACAGGAAAAATTGCGATTCAAAGGGGTCCGCTTGTATACTGTGCTGAGGCTGTCGACAATGAGGGTCATGTATTGGACTTAACCGCTATCGATGGGAAAAGTTTTACAGCCACATTTGATCCATCTCTCCTGCGAGGAGTTACTGTATTGCAAGGCAAGGGGAAAGTGAAGGAAGGAGGCAGGAAAATTGATGTTCGATTGATTCCCTACTATTCTTGGAGTCACAGGGATATAGGCCCGATGGCTGTGTGGTTGGGGGAATAGTACTTTCAGCTACCCTTTTCAAACATATTCTCAGCAAGGTATTTATTAACCTTCCGAAGGTTAGATCTCAGGATCGAGTCAACAGTCTGAATTTTAGAAGTCACCATATCCTTTTCCAATACCATATTCCTGATGGCCGGATCACTATGCAATTGCAAATAGGAGGCAAGATTATTTTCAAGTTCCCAAAGTGTTCGATCAATCTGAGCTGCTCTTGATTCTTCGTGGAAAAACAATCGATCTGCAGGGTCTTTTGGCCGATCAGATCGGTTAAAAATGTGGAAGTGTCCAAGATCAGGACCGAAACAATCAAATCTCAGCACCTCTCGTTGTTTTGCATAAACTGCTACAGTGGGTCCGATACCTACTTTCCCAGTATCTTTCCAATAGATATCAAATTCCAAACCTTCCTGAATGGTCACGGTTTGAACATCCTTACGCAGGGGTTTTGACCGGCCCTTCTGATCCCGATCAGCTGCTAGCTCCTCCGGAGATTTTCCTCGTCCAAAAAAAATTGAGAGAAAATTTTTCATACCATCTCTAAAATAAACGATCTTCCGAAACACTCTATGGTCGGTTTCATTTTGAAATCAATGTTGAGTACTGTGTGATGTAATGCTGTGCTTCGTCAGATAGTTGCGCGCGATTCAAAACCTGGCCGAGACGATGTCTTATCTTCCAGTACCGTAATTCGAATCTCACTTTGGGTCGAATTGGGTGCAATCTTTCGCACCAATCAAGGGCCAGTGAGAATTGCTTTTGGCGTAGCAAGCCATCAGCAACACCCAGTCCGAAGAAGAATCTATCATAGGAGCACATCTGTTCAAACGAGTTTATCAAAGAAGTGTTCGACTCCTCATTCCAAGCACCGGTCGCAACCTGCAACCTCGTTTGAGCCAGTATTCTAGCAGGGCGCTTATCACATTCCTTCAAAATCTCATAGACCTCTTTGTCACTGTAGATTTGCATAAGGAGTCCCACACTATTAAAAGGATCGAAATGGGGACCAAGAAGTGGATCGATCAATTCATTGATGAGCTTTGCAACCGATTTTTTATGAGAGTTGGTCCGATTCAACAATTTGAGCCCCTCGTCAAACAATTCTAGCCGGTACCTCTTTCGCTTATGTAAATCAAAATTGTCATCCGTGAACGAGTTATCATTCTGTTCAAGACCAAGTTTTCCGAGGAGTCCAACTTGCTCAGAAGGAGGTTTATCTCGAAGGGCGAGGAGCAAGCGCATCAGATGAGGTCCTAATCGAGCAGAATTAGTTACATATGATTCCAGCTTTAGATCAATGCGATCTGACCAGATTTCGATCTCCCTAGCTCTTTCATCATCTGTCATTCCACATCTTCGAGCTCCATGTAGTGACAAAGCTGTTACCCGCTGAATGGTTTTCCATTTAACAGCAGGCCGAGCAGCAAATGCCTTTAACATATGTAGGACAACGCGATGATCATGAGCATTCAACCATGCTGCGGAGTTGTCTAGATAGGTTACCTTGCGGTGGGCCAGATGTGTGTCAAATACGGCCTTAATATCTTCGGAAACTAAAAGTGCTTTCTGAAAAGGATGACTTGAATCATGCAAACCTCTGGCAACATGGCCTTCGGGACAAACTGTGACTGCAGGTGTATCGATTAAGTCATTGTCATCGAGCTCTGGACCAAGGGTCTCTATATGGTGCGGCAGGAAAAGATCGTCATCATCGCAATAAAATATTCTCTCACTGCCAGCACTGCGTACAGCATGGTCTCGATTGGCTACACCCCTTAAAGGCGCTTTTGGCAAGTCCAGAAATCTGATCCGATTGTCAGTTTGGACAAATTGTTTGCAAATTGATCTGACCTCATCAGAACATCCATCACCTACGATAATTATCTCAATATTTTTTTCACTCTGGTTTTGGATAGATCTTAGACTAAATGGTAGTGTCCCGCATCTTCGATGCACGGGGATTACGACACTTGCATAGGGCATATTGATACCGATAAGTTGCGAGATTATGAGTGAAAATATGAATCGTTCACAAATGATCGAGCATAATCTATTCGACCGCTTGGGTATTTCTATTTTCGTTATGACTTATCTCAGGTTTTTGCATGTTAAGAATCGGACTTATCGGCTGTGGGGAGTGGGGCAGAAAGATATTGGGTGCATTGCAGTATTTCGGTCATCAGGTGGTGGTCCATGATATAGACCCGGACCTGGATCTACCTAGTCTAGATCAATCCTCAATAATTTCTTCCTGGACTGAATATGAAGCATTAACGCTGGATGGCCATATTATTGCAACTCCGGCGACTACACACCTAAAAATCTTGGACAAACTGCTTTCCGATCAGGTCCCAATCTTTATCGAAAAACCTCTGGCAATGAGTTATCTGGAGGTACAGCATCTTGAGGAATTGCGAAGAGATGACATTTTTATGATGCACATTTGGAAGTATCATGCTGGCATTGTTGCCTTGAAAGATCTGATTGCTAGTGGGGTCATTGGGAGTTTAAAATCGATTCGATCGAAAAGGTGTAACTGGACGAGTCCCCGACAAGACATCGACTCGGTATGGAATCTAATGCCACATGATTTGAGTATCATTGATTGTTTACTCGGAGATCTTCCCGATCCCTACTTCGCTGTTGTCGAGGAGTACAATTCCATACCTCGTAGCATGATTGCGGTCCTTGGGACCGATCCTTTTTGCCACATTGAAGTATCCAACCGTCATTGGACAAAAAGTCGAGAAGTTCGCATCCATGGAACAAATGGAGTGGCAGTTTTGAAGGATGAAGTCACCGATCATCTTCTTGTCTACCTTGGTGATGATAGTACTTCAGCCGGAGAATCTACGGTGAAGAAGATGACCTTTGATTATAGTCATTCAGCCTTGGAACTGGAAATCGAGTCCTTTTGCAAATATTTGAAAGGTGGACCTCCTCCTCTATCAGATCTAAAGGAAGGTATCCGAATCACGAAGTATATTGAAAGTTTACGAAAGCTAGCTCAGGATTGATCTTCGGAAAATACTTGCAAATCTTCAGTCGACATCCCGAGAGATCGCATCAGAGCTCTAAGCGAAGGAAAACCGGCAGCTCGATCGGAGAGAATAGCATCTTCAAAAGGCCAATCAATTTGTAGGTCTTGATCACCCCAAAAACAACCCATGTTATCATCCGAGGAGTAGTCCTCGTATGTTTCAGACACACCTTGAAGATGCACCGAGTCCACAGGGAAGTACCAGCCATGAAGTACGCCATGTGGAAAGTACACAGATGAAATCTGGTCAGCCTGCAACTCATAAATGCAAGATCTCAGGTACGAATCAGAATCGGGGCGAAGATCTTTCAGTCCAACGATAGCGATACCACTGACAAGGCAGAAGTATTCATCGTGGCGATTATGATAATGCATGCCTCGAAAGACCTTCGCTTTCGACTTTACAATACTCCATTGAACAGGAGCAAAGTTGAAATCCCATGACCCTTTAAACACCTCGACAAAGCTGCCACGATGGTCGATATGCTGAGGGTGGGTAATAAGCTCAACTCCATCGATCAGTTGACCAGCAGACAATTGGGACTGTTTCATTCGGTTATTTATCAGATGGAGGAAATGAGCAAGTCTGGTTAGAAATCATAGTTGTGAAAACTTTCCGAAAATTCTTCGCTTGTAAAATCGGGATCAATTCTCAAATTTGAAAATTCATATTGTTCATACAAGCCAAGGTGGTCAAGGATCGAAAACCGTAGTGGAACTCTACGCTTCTTATCTATGTAGAGCTCCATTTGCTGGCAATAATCACTCGGCAAAGAGATGATCTGACCTGGCGAGATATCATTGTAATGATCGACATGATTATTCAATTCCAAAATCATGTAGGCATTAATGTGGCGCCCATCAGCTATTGACTGCACCGTTTCCCCTGGTTTCACCTGGTAAGACACGATCTGAAAATTCGGATTTGTGAACTCGATCACCCAGCAATCGTGGGTCTCCCATCTCTTCTCTCCTCTCAGGTTCATCATCGTTTGGCTCTCCTCACCATATTTTGTGATCAAATATTCAAGGATAGAGATTAACCTGTCATATCCAGAGTCGAGAATGGTGTGATGCTGATCCTTGCGCATAATCTTACCAAGTGGATCAAGGCGAAGATTAACCCAGGGGAAGCCATTGGGATTTACAATAGCCTTGCCATTATTTTGCCCTTCAGCATACAGAACCTCTACTCCTTCTTTTGGTGCTTTTTGCCTGGTATATACTTGAAATGGGGATCGATTCAATTTTACGGTAGCGCTTTGTGCTATGATCCTGCCTCGAAGCCGTTCTCTTCGATTCATTTGATAGGCAAGACTCTTGATATTCTTTGTGCGAGTAATCATGTCTTGCACGAAATTTACGGCTAAGAGTGGTGGTTCATCTATGCTTCTAGCTGAGATGAACAATAGTCCTGCAACCGAAAGAGAAATAAGGAATAATAGCTTGATATGATGGGTACTTTTCAAGAAACGGAAAGATACACATAATAATCCTTTGCACGCAAGGGATCACTCCATTCAAGCCCATTGCTGATTTGTTCTCAGATCCTGATGACTAGGCATCCGACCCTGTTCGGGCCACTAATGTACCTTGAAAGAATGCTTTACCGCTCTAGAGCGCGTATGAGGTCAGTAATTTTCATAAATTCGGACAAAACGAGTAAGATGGATCGACGAGCAGCGATAAAACGTACGGCTGTGGCTGGCCTGGGCCTTTCATCGGCATTCATATCAGGAGTCCTTAGTGGATGTAAACCTGAACAGATCGGAAACGGATACCAGCCTCTCTTTTTCGACAGAAATAAGTTTAAATTTCTTCAGGACCTGTCAGAAATCCTGATTCCCGCTACCGAGACTCCCGGTGCAGTTGAGCTAGGGCTTGCAGAATGGATCGACACCATCATAAAGAAGTGCTACACGGAGGAAAATCAAAAAATCGCAGCGGATTTACTCAATCAGGTATATGATACATTTGGAGGTAGTGCTACTTCTAAACAAGTTGAAGAAACAGAGAACAGCACTCCAATAGATCAATCTTACCAGCAGGTGAAACAAACAATCGGGTCGGCATATCTTGCTACGGAGTATGTTGGGACAGAGCTGTTGAATTACTTGCCCATACCGGGAGACTATGAGGCCTGCATTCCCCTTTCTCAAACCAACGGAAAAGCCTGGACGATATGAGTTACTACTATGCCAACGGAAAACAATCGGTCACCTACGATGCAATCGTAATCGGATCAGGCATCAGCGGAGGATTCGCAGCTATGGAGCTGTGCAAGAAAGGTTACAAGACACTGGTTCTGGAACGGGGCCGGGACATTAAACACGGAGACTACCCTACCGCTAATCTCGACGCCTGGGAGCTCGGCATTAACAACATTGTCACTCAAGAGGAGATTGCTGCTCATTTCTACAAACAAAACCGTCTATCCTGGTGGGTGCGTGAGGAGCACAAGCATTTTATCAATAAAGACGATGAGTATCCCTATGATGAAGTGGAACGCTTTGACTGGATCCGGGGACATCACGTCGGGGGGCGTTCGTTGATGTGGGGTAGACACTGTTACCGTTGGAGTGATATTGATTTTGAAGCGAATGCCAAAGAAGGCATCGGAGTGGATTGGCCGATCCGCTACAAGGATATCGAACCATGGTACGATTACGTTGAAACTTTCGTGGGCATAAGTGGGCAGAAAGAAGGTCTGAAGCAAGTGCCGGATGGTCAGTTTCTGAAACCATTTCCACTCAATTGTGCGGAACAACACCTGCGCGAATCAGTACTCAAGATGTTTCCTGACCGGGTAGTGACCCCCGGCCGGCTAGCCAATCTATCCGAATTCAAACCAGATATTCATAAAGGACTAAGAGGAAAGTGTCAGAGTAGAGCCAGATGTGTGAGGGGTTGTCCCTACGGAGCTTATTTCAGCAGCAATGCCGTCACTTTACCAGTAGCGGCAGAGACGGGCAACTTAACGTTACGGCCGTTTAGTGCAGTGGCAGAAATACTTTATGATAAGGACTCAAAGCGTGCCACAGGTGTGCGGGTGGTGGATACTCAGACTAAGGAATCGCTGGAATTCTTTGCCAGGATCATCTTCTGCAATGCCAGTACGGTCGGGTCCACAGCTATTCTCTTGAATAGCCGGTCGGATCGATTTCCAAATGGAATGGGTAATGATTGTGAGGAACTTGGTCACAACATGATGGATCACCACTATGGCATGGGCGTGGCTGGTACCTTACCCGGCTTTGAAGACACCTATTACAAGGGAAGAAAGCCGGGAGGCTTTTACATTCCTCGATTCAGAAATATTGATAGTGCCAGCCGGCAAAAAGATTATTTAAGAGGATTTGGTTATCAGGGTCAGGCGGCCAGATCTACTGGTGACTTCTCTGCTGCCAGCGGTGCCGCATTTAAAGAGGCTCTTCTCAAACCAGGTCCCTACCAGATCCGGGTCACTTGCTTTGGAGAAATGTTGCCGCATCACGACAATAAGATGTATCTCAACTTTGACAAGCTGGATCAAAATGGCATTCCCACGATCGTTTTTGATGCCAAACTCCGGGAAAACGAAATGGCATTGAGGCAAGATGGGGTGAACTGCGGTCTGGAAATGTTGGATGCTGCAGGTTGCAAAGACCTCTCATCTTACAATGATGCCACCGCACCAGGTGCCTGCATCCATGAAATGGGTACAGCCCGGATGGGTAACGATCCGAAAACAAGTGTTCTAAATAAATGGAATCAAATACACGAGGTGACAAATGTATATGTCACGGATGGGTCGTGCATGACCAGTGCTGCTACTCAAAATCCATCGATCACCTATATGGCATTAACTGCCAGAGCCGTAGATCATGCCCATCGCAGCATAAATCGTAATGAGCTCTGAAGATTGGGGAAGTGAGAGCAAAATTAATGATTTTGTTGCTTGAAGAAATGGTC
>Ga0224512_10002312_pt1 | contig 17559 bp, 11 predicted proteins | sample SF_May12_sed_USG_4_FD_169103 | JGI IMG/M metagenome (GOLD analysis project Ga0224512, IMG submission 169103) | Sediment microbial communities from San Francisco Bay, California, United States - SF_May12_sed_USGS_13 | ecosystem: Environmental > Aquatic > Marine > Sediment | place: USA... | reverse complement strand
AGCTCCTTCTGAACGACGCCGTAGAGGACGCTCTCCTCCGGGCGGCGTCGCGCATACGCGGGCTCCTCGCCGCGTCCGCTGGGGCCATGGAGATGGGGAACAGAAAGAGCGCCGGAGGCCACCTGGGCGAGCGGTTGCCAGCTCCGTGCCGGTTGCCAGGCGCTTCGACAAAGTGCCTCGGGGCTTCATGGGCGGAAATCGAGCCCGTCCGTTCACACCTCCGTCGCCGACAGCCGGTCACGACTCCCGCAGCCTTCGTCGCGCGGTCCACGGAACCGCGCCGCGGCATCACGCGGCCACGAACCGGCGGCAGCGGGGCAGACTCTGGAAGCGCGGGCGTGACGGATCGCGCCGGAACGAGTGCGCGGACCCAAGCAGCCCACACCGGCCCACAACTTCGCGAACAGCCCACGAGATCCGCTGCAGAGCCGATGGGTTCGGCAAGAACCGGCCCACTCTTATCTTGCCGTAGACCGAACCCGCCGGGGGCCGGCCTCTTCTGCACATGACCTTGTTACCGAGCTGCGGCGGAGTCTTCCGTCCTCACGCCGAAGGCGCGCGGAGCGCTCTTCCGTCGACGTGCAGACGATCCGCCGCCGGCCTTTCAACACGGCGCCGTGGGCGCGACCGTCAGCTCGCCGCGAGTCTGCGCCGGCGCGGCCGTCGACCCGCCCCGGTGCGCTCCGTCGCGAAGCACGTGGAGCTTCCATCCAGACACGAGCACGGACCCCTGTCGGGGGTACGAGTGACGGCTGCGGGTGCGATAGCCTGTGGAGTTGGGTCGACCACGACCACGCGCAGCGAGGCCGCGATGGACTACGACACCGACAAGGTGGACGACGCCGTCCTTGCCCTGCTCCACCTCACCTCGTGGGACGAGCACGGGATCTCCCGGGCGTGGAAGGGGCACGACTGGGAGGCCCTGGAGCGGCTCCACCGCAAGGGCCTGATCGCCAACCCGCGCAGCAACGCGAAGTCGCTGGTGCTGACCGACGAGGGTGCAGGCCGCTCCCGTGAGCTCTTCGAGAAGCTCTTCGGACGAGGTTCCTGAAGCGCTGGACGGCTACGCGCGGGCCGCTTGGCAGCGATTGGTTCGACTGAGTGCGCCAGGCGGGGAGCCGCACCTCCGTCCACTCGAAGCCAAGTGTCCGGATTCGTTGGCGCTGAGGCCAGTACCACTCGGCGGCATCCCTCTTGCTCTGGTGACTGCCGGGAGGGGGAATCACCGGGCGTGTCTCACCGACCCTTGCCGCCCTCGGCTCCGCTGGCGCATGGTATGGCTTGGCACATGTCCAGGCAGATCGGGAAAGTCCGCTCTCGGATCCGCCACGGATCGAAGATCTGGTACCTGGACTTCCGTCCCCACGGCGAGGTCTACAGCATCCCGAGCCCCGTGGGCCGGCGGCCGATCCCGATCCGCGACGAGGAGACGGCGCGCGAGGTCCTCGCCTCGATCCGCGCAGCCATCGTGGAGGGGAAGACGCTCGAGCAGGCCCTGGCGCCCTTCCTGGGACGGAAGTCGGAGCAGCTCCGGGTGCTGGAGCGTGCGCGCCTGTGGCTGGAGCTCCTCAAGGAGAAGGTGGCGGTCGGCGACCTCAGCCCCACGTACCTGCGCGAGCTGCGCCGGTACTTCGCGGCGGATCGCTACGGAGAGTTCTGGCAGGACGCGTCGATCTACCAGGTCACGTACGCGACGCTGGAGAGCTACGGGCGCTGGCTCGCGAACCGCGGCCTCTCGGGCTCGACGCGGAAGAAGGTCCTGGATGCGTATCGGTCCTTCCTGCACTGGCTTCGCAAGCGCGGAGACCTGGAGCGGGTGCCGGCCTTCCCGACCATCCCCCAGGACGAGTACCGCCCGACGGTGGTCACGACGGAGGCCCAGTTCCGCATCCTCGACGCGATCCCTTGGGACCGCCGGGGCGCCTTCCTCGCGTGCCGGCTCGGGATCCGCCCCGGCGAGGTCCGCGCCCTCGATCTCGGCGACTTCGACGGCGAGAAGATCCTCGTCTCGAAGGCGGTGAAGGGGCCGAATGCGCACGCGCCGGTGCGCGGCACCAAGTCGCGCACGATCCGGCCGGTCTACCCCGACGCGCCGCTGCTGGAGTGGCTGCGCTGGCGCGGCGACCCGGTCGCGCCCGGGGAGCGGATCCAGGGCCGCATGCCGCTCTTCCCGAACCCCTCGGCCCGCAACCGGGAGAAGCGCTGGATCGCGAACGCGCTGCGCGAGGAGTGGAACCGCGCGTGCAGGGAGGTCGGTGTCCGAGTCCGCATGTACGAAGGGACCAAGCACAGCTCCGCCTCGGCGGCACTGCGATCGGGAACGACACTCGAACGCGTGCAGCGTGCGCTCGGACACGCGGACCGCAGATCCACAGAGCGCTACGCAAAGCTCGACGACCAGGCGGTGGTGGACGTCTTCCCTACGCGCCCCGCGAGTGGTCGCGATTGCGGCCGGATTGTGGCCAGCCACAAACGACGCCCGAAAACTCCCTTGAGACCGAGGACTTATGGCGGGGCGGACGGGACTCGAACCCGCAACTTCCGGCGTGACAGGCCGGTGCTCTAACCAATTGAACTACCGCCCCCCGAGGCGATCTGTGGCGGAATCGAAGTAGCCGATATCGTAGCCCGTCGCAAAGCGAGGGGGGAGCGAGGGCCTAGCCCGGCCGGACCTCGCGCTCGCTGATCGCTCGCGCTCGGGCTCCGGCACTTCGCTCGCCTTCAGCTCGCTGCGCGGAGGCCGACTCTCCAGTCGGCCTCCTAGCTTCCGGAACCGCCGCCCCCCGCCGCCGCGCCGGAGGCGGCCTGCATCTGGATCATCTGCACCTGCATCACGAGCGTCAGGTCGCCGCCCACCTGGATGCGACCGGCCATGAAGGCCTCCACGGGGTTGAGCTCGCCCCGCTCCATGGCCGCAGCGTCCTCGGCGCTCAGGCGGATCGTGGTCGTGGCCTCGTCGGGGATGGCGCCGGGGCCGAGCTTGAAGTCGATCCGCCAGTCGCCGCCCTCCCCGCCCGTCACGACCATGCGCATGAGGCCGGAGAGCGACTGCATCTGCGCCAGGGCGGCGGGCGTGGGCGGTGCACCCATGGCGCCGGGACCCGCCGCGGCGGGCCACTGGTCCGGGCGAAACAGGGCCGAAGCCTGCCTGCCGATGGCGCCGCCCCGGCCCTCCCACAGAGCGCCGCGCCAGTCGCCGACGCTCTGGACGAAGGTGAAAGCCGCCTCGTCGCGGGGCTCCCGCTCGACGCGGAAGCCACCCTTCGCCACGTGGACGACCCACTCGCCCCCGCCCTCGCCCTCGAGCTTGATTCCGAGGCGGGTCTCGAGGTCCTTCACCGAATCCCTGAGCGCCCCGGACGCGGCGAAGGCCTCGGGCAGGAAGCCCTCCATGAACTCCGAGGGGGGGATGGGCGCAGTGGGAAAGACGGGCATGGAACGGGTCACCTGTCGCTGTGTCCTCACGAGAAGATCGGGAACCGCGCTCAGGCGCGGTTCCACCTCTTCTGAACGCTATCGCTGTGATCGCTGTGGTGGGCGCGACAGGGCTCGAACCTGTGACCCCCTCGGTGTAAACGAGGTGCTCTCCCAGCTGAGCTACGCGCCCATCTCAGCGATAGCGTTCAGCAAACATGGCATCGCGCTCTCGGCGCGATGCCCACCCTTTCGTTTGGAAAGCCTAGCCGACCCTAGTTCACCCCGACCGGACTCGGGAACTCCTCGACGGGTTCGTGCGGGGGCACCTCGTAGATCTCGTCGAGGGCGTGGTCGCCGCCGTGGATCAGGGCCTGGGGGTCGCTCGTCGCCAGGGCCGTGGCGAGCACCTGGTCCATGTGCTCGACCACGACGATCGTGAGGTTTCGCCGGACGTTGGCCGGGATCTCGGCCAGGTCCTTCTCGTTCTCCTGAGGGATCACCAGGGTGTCGATCCCGCCGCGATGGGCGGCGATCATCTTCTCCTTGAGCCCGCCGATCGGGAGCACGCGCCCCCGCAGCGTGATCTCTCCCGTCATCGCCACGTTCGATCGCACCGGAACCCGCGTCAGCGCCGAGGCGATGGCCGTGGCGATGGTGATGCCCGCCGACGGCCCATCCTTGGGCGTCGCGCCCTCGGGAACGTGGATGTGGATGTCTACCTTCGAGTAGAAGTCCCGAGTCAGGCCGAGCTGCTTGGCGCGGGAGCGCACGTAGGAGAGCGCCGCGTTGGCCGACTCCTGCATCACCTCGCCGAGCCGTCCCGTGACCTGCACCTTGCCCTTGCCGGGGGTGACCGACACCTCGGTCTGCAGCAGCTCGCCGCCGACGTCGGTGTAGGCGAGGCCCGTGCACACGCCCACCCGGTCCAGCTCCTCCGCCTTGCCGACGCGGTACTTCTGCACGCCGAGCAGCTTCTTCACCTTCGCCGGGGTGATGCGCGTCCGGGTAGCTTTGTCGCCGGCCTTCACCACGGCGCGGGCCACCTTGCGGCAGACGGAGGCGATCTCGCGCTCGAGATTGCGCACACCCGACTCCCGGGTGTAGTGGCGGATCATCTCGAGGATCGCCGAGTCGGTGAATTCGATCAGCTCCTCACGCAGGCCGTTGGCCTCGCGCTCCTTGGTCACCAGGAACTGGCGGGCGATCTGGAGCTTTTCCGACTCGATGTAGCCGGGGAGCTGGATGATCTCCATGCGGTCCTGGAGCGGCCGCGGGATCTGGTGCAGCACGTTCGCCGTGCAGACGAACATCACCCGCGAGAGGTCGTAGTCCACGTCCAGATAGTGGTCGTTGAAGGTGTGGTTCTGCTCGGGATCGAGCACTTCCAGGAGCGCCGAGGACGGATCCCCCCGGAAGTCCATGGACATCTTGTCGACCTCGTCGAGCAGGAAGACCGGGTTGCCCGAGCCCGCCTTCTTGAGGCTCTGGAGGATCTTGCCCGGCAGTGCGCCGATGTAGGTGCGGCGATGCCCGCGGATCTCGGCCTCGTCGCGCACGCCGCCGAGGCTCACCCGCACGAAGTCGCGGCCCGTGGCCCGCGCGATCGACTTGCCGAGCGAGGTCTTGCCCACACCGGGCGGCCCGACCAGACACAGGATCGGTCCCTTCATGCGTTCGACCAGCGCCTGGACCGCCAGGTACTCGATGATGCGTTCCTTCGGCTTGTCGAGCCCGTAGTGGTCCTCGTCGAGTACGCGCTCGGCCTCGACGATGTCCTTGTTCTCCGCCTTGTAGGCGCCCCATGGCAGCGAGAGCATCCAGTCGACGTAGTTGCGGACCACCGTCGCCTCGGCGCTCATGGGCGACATCATCTTGAGTTTCCGGATCTCCTTGTCGGCCCGGGTCCGCGCTTCGCGGGGCATCTTCTTCTTCTTGAGCGCCGCCTCGAGCTCCTCGATCTCGTTCTTGAACTCGTCGCGCTCTCCGAGCTCCTTCTGGATCGCCCGCATCTGCTCGTTGAGGTAGTACTCCTTCTGGGAGCGCTCCATCTGCTTCTTGACGCGCCCGCGGATCTTCCGCTCGACCTCGAGGACCTCGATCTCCGCCTGCATCCGGGCGTAGACCTCCTCCAGGCGCTTCGTCGGAGCGATGGTCTCGAGCAGCGTCTGGCGCTCCTCGAGCTTCAGATTGAGATGCGCGACGATGGTGTCCGCGAGACGCCCCGGCTCCTGCACGGTGGTCACGGTGTTGAGCGTCTCGGCGGGGACGCGCTTGTTGAGCTTCACGTAGCTCTCGAAACTCGAGTGGATCGTGCGCACGAGCGCCTCGACCTCGACGGTCGTCTCCCCGCTCTCCTCGAGCACGTCGACTTCGCAGGCGAAGTGCGGATCGGTGCTGGTGAAGCGGCGGATCTCCGCGCGCGCCTTGCCCTCGACGAGAACCTTCACCGTGCCGTCCGGCAGCCGCAGGAGCTGGATGATCGAGCCCAGCGTTCCGATGCGGTAGATGTCCTCTTCGCCGGGCTCGTCTTCGGATGCCTCGCACTGGGCGCAGAGCAGCAGCTCGCGCGCGCCGCTCATCGCCTCCTCGAGCGCACGGATCGACTTGGCGCGCCCCACGAAAAGCGGGACCACCATGTACGGGAACACCACGATGTCGCGCAGCGGCAGCAGCGGAAGGACGCGCGTGCCCTCCACAGGCGGCGGATCTCCGCCGCCCGATCCAGTGCCGCCTTCGTCGTCCCGGAATATGCCCATCGTCGTCGGTTCTCCAGCGCTGCGGACGGAAGGCCCGCTACGCCGACTCCGCCTCCTGCTTGAGCACCATCAGCGGATTGCTGCCCTGCTCGATCACTTCCTCGTTGATCACGCACTCCTCGACGTCGTCACGCGACGGGATGTCGTACATGAGGTCGAGCATCACGGCCTCGAGGATCGTGCGCAGCCCGCGGGCCCCCGACTTCCGCCGCAGGGCCTGGCGCGCCACCGCGCGCAGGGCGCCGTCGGCGAAGCGCAGTCGCACGTCTTCGAACTCGAAGAGCTTCTGGTACTGCTTGACCAGGGCGTTCTTGGGCTTGGTCAGGATGTCGATCAACGCGTCCTCGTTCAGCTCGTCGAGGGTCGCAACCACCGGCAAGCGACCGACGAACTCGGGGATGAGTCCGAAGTGCAGGAGGTCCTCCGCCTGCACCTCGCACAGCACCTCACCGAGCTTGCGCTCCGTCCGCGTCTTGATATCGGCACCGAAGCCCATTCCCTTCACCCCGATTCGGCGCTCGATGATGGATTCGAGCCCGCAGAAGGCGCCGCCGCACAGGAAGAGGATGTTCGAGGTGTCGATCTGCAGGAACTCCTGCTGGGGGTGCTTCCGCCCACCCTTCGGGGGAACGCTCGCCATCGTCCCCTCGATGATCTTCAGCAGCGCCTGCTGCACCCCCTCGCCCGAGACGTCGCGGGTGATGGAGGGGTTCTCGCTCTTGCGGGCGATCTTGTCGATCTCGTCGATGTAGATGATTCCCCGCTGCGCCCGTTCGACGTCGTAGTTCGCGGCCTGGAGCAGGTTGAGGATGATGTTCTCCACGTCCTCGCCCACATAGCCCGCCTCGGTGAGCGTGGTGGCGTCCGCGATCGTGAACGGAACGTCCAGGACCCTGGCCAGGGTCTGGGCCAGGAGCGTCTTGCCCGACCCCGTGGGCCCGATCATCACGATGTTCGCCTTCTGGAGCTCCACGTCACCCACGAAGGTCTGACTCTCGATCCGGCGGTAGTGGTTGTGGACCGCCACGGACAGGATCCGCTTCGCCCGCTCCTGGCCGATGACGTACTCGTCGAGCGACTCCTTGATCTCGCGGGGCTTGGGGACCTTGGAGCCGGTGGTGGTGGCCTCTTCCTGACCGTACTCCTCCGCAATGATGTCGTTGCAGAGCTCGATGCACTCGTCGCAGATGTAGACCGTGGGGCCCGCGATCAGCTTCTTGACCTCGCGCTGGCTCTTGCCGCAAAACGAACACGCGAGATTCGCATCGTCGTCCCGCTTCTTCATCGCTTGCGTCCTCCGCCGTCCGATCGGTCGCTGCGGCCCGGCTCGGCGGGCGCGGCATCCCGATGGCTCACCACCCGATCGATCACGCCGTAGTCCTTCGCCTCCTCACCGTTGAGATGGTAGTCGCGGTCGGTGTCCTTGGCGATCTGCTCGACCGGGCGCCCCGTGTGCTCGGCGAGGATGTGGTTCATCCGGTCGCGGAGCTTGAGGATCTCCCGCGCGTGGATGTCGATGTCGCTCGCCTGACCGGACACTCCGCCCATCGGCTGGTGGATCATGATCTGCGAATTCGGCAGCGCCATGCGCTTGCCCTTCGCGCCGGCCGCCAGCAGCCACGCGCTCATGGAGGCGGCCTGGCCGATGCAGATCGTCGCGATGTCGGGCCGCACGTACTGCATCGTATCGTAGACGGCGAGTCCGGCGGTGACGGAGCCGCCGGGCGAGTTGATGTAGAGGTGGATGTCCTTCTCGGGATCCTCCGCCTCCAGGAACAGGAGCTGGGCGATCAGGAGGTTGGCGAACTCGTCGTCGATCCCGCTGCCGAGGAAGACGATGCGGTCGCGCAGCAGGCGCGAGTAGATGTCGAAGGCGCGCTCGCCGCGCTGGCTCTGTTCGATCACGTACGGGATCAGGGGCATCGCCGACTCCCGCGCCCGGTGCGCCGTATCGGAGCGCTCCGGACGCTCTGGACCCAAGGGTAACGGACCTCGGACCGCGGTCACTCGCTCGCTGGTCGTCTGCGTTCGGGGCCCCCGTCCGTCGCCCGTCTGCCGCGCCGCCGGAGTCGGGGGGAGGATTCGGCGCTACGGCTCGTCCCCGCCCTCAGCGGGGTTCTCGTGCCATTCTGGAGGGGACGGAACGCGCCGAGCCGGGGCAATAGGCGTCATCCATGCGCCCAGCGCGCAGGCACCGCGCTAAGTATCCGTCTTCTCTTCGACCTTAGCCTCACGGACGAGGAAATCAAGCGCCTTCTCGTCCACGATCTGCGCCCGGAGCGCGCTCCGCAGGTTCTCCTCGCCGATCGCGCGGCGAAGCGTCGCCGCATCCGTGCCCTGCTCGCTCGCCAGCCTCTCGATGCGCTCCGCAACCTCCGCGTCGTCCACGTGGATCGATTCGGCCGCCGCGACGGTCTCGAGCAGCAGGCTCTCGCGCACCTCGCGCTCGGCCCGTTCGCGCCAGTCCTCCTTCCAGCGCTCCATCTGCGCGTGGAGCGCCGGCTCGGGAACCGAGCCCTCCAGGCGGCGGCGCGCGGCGCCGAGCTGCCGCTCGAGCTCCCGCGTAACCAGCCCCGGCGGCACCTCGAACGGCGTGCGCTCGATGAGCGCGTCCATCAGGCTGCGGCGCAGCGCCGTCTGGGCCTCGGCGAGGTGCGCGCTCGTGAGGTCCGTGCGGATCTGCTCCCGCAGGTCCGCGAGCGTCTCGAACTCGCCGATGTCCTTGGCGAACTCGTCGTCGAGGTCGGGTACTTGCCGGCGCTTGATCTCCGCGACGTGCACCGCGAAGACGGCCTCCTTGCCGGCGACCTCGCGGTTTCCGTAGCCCTCGGGGAAGCGGACCCGGACCTCGCGATCCTCGCCGGTCACGGCGCCGAGCAGCTGCTCCTCGAACCCGGGGATGAAGCGGCCGGACCCGATCTCGAGGCCCACGCCGCGGCCGCTCCCGCCCTCGAAGGGCTTGCCATCGATGCGGCCAAAGAAGTCGATCTGGACGGCGTGCCCCTGGGCGACGGCGGTGCCTTCGGGCTCCTCGAGCAGCGGCGCGCGGCGCTGGCGCAGGGCCTCCAGCTCGTGCTCGACGTCTTCGTCACGCACCTCGACCTGCGATCGCCGCGCCGGCAGCCCGCGCGTCTCGGGCAGGACGATCTCGGGCTTCGTCTCGACCCGAGCGCTGTAGCAAAAATCCCCATCGGCCGTGGGCGTCCCGGCCTGGATCTCCGGCTCGGTGATGAGTTCGAGACCCGCCTGCTCGACGGCATCGCCGAGGGTCTCCGACACGAGCGTCTGCCCGATCTGCTCCGCCATCGAGGCCCCGTAGAGCTTCTCGAGCACCGAGCGCGGCGCCTTGCCGGGCCGGAAGCCCCGCACCCGCGCCTGCCGGGCCAGATCGCGGTAGGCGCGCTGGAAGGCTCGGCGCACGTGTCGGGAGTCGACCTCGACCTCCAGCTCGCGCACGACCGGGCCCTGTTCGCGGGTCGTCACGCGGATCGTGGACTCGGTGCCGGATTTGGACATGATCGGTCGACCATCGCAGCGGGTTTCCACAGGAAGCGGGTGCGCGGGGTGGGACTCGAACCCACAAGGCCCCTTCGGGCCACCGGGTCCTAAGCCCGGCGCGTAGACCATTCCGCCACCCGCGCGCCGCCCGGAGAATGCGGGCAACTGCGAGCCGCTGCAAGCGCACCCCGCAAGGCCGGCTGGAAGCGTGGTGGTGAGCGCGCGGGGAATCGAACCCCGAACCTAGGGATTAAGAGTCCCTTGCTCTGCCAATTGAGCTACGCGCCCGAGCGGACCTTAGAAGGCGGCCAGCGCTCCGGCAAGGGTCGCGGACCTCAGCCTGCGCTGCCGTAGCCGCCGCCGCCCGGCGTCTCCAACCGCAGGCGGTCGCCGGCGTCGAGCGCGACGGTGCACCGCCCGGGAAGCTCCTCGATGCTGCCGTCGCTTCGCTCCACACGATTGCGTCCGCGCGCACCGGGCTCGCCACCGGCGAGTCCGTAGGGCGCGACCACGCGGCGCTCGCCGAGGAGCGTGACGGTGACCGGCGCCCGGAACTCGTACTCGCGCACGAGCCCGTCGCCGCCGCGATGGCGCCCCGCGCCCCCCGATCCCCGCCGGACGGCGAAGCGCAGCAGCCGAACGGGATGGCGCGCTTCGAGCACCTCGGCGTCGGTGATGCGCGTGTTCGTCATGTGCGTGTGGACGCCCGTGGCGCCGTCGAAGCCCTCGCCGGCGCCCGCGCCGCCGCCGATCGTCTCGTAGTAGCCGAAGGTCTCGTCCCCGAAGGCCACGTTGTTCATCGTGCCCTGGCTCGCGGCCACCTTGCCGAGGGCGCCGAGCAGCACGTCCACGATGCGTTGGGACGTCTCGACGTTGCCCCCGGCCACGGCGGCGCCCGGCGGTGGATCGAGGAGCGAGCCGGGCGGCACGACGATCTCCACCGGGTGGAGGCAGCCCCCGTTGAGGGGGATGCGCTCCGCAACGAGCGTCCGCAGCACGTAGATCACCGCCGCCTGGACGACGGCGCGCGGGGCGTTCAGGTTGCCGGAGTGCGCCGGCCCGGTGCCGGCGAAGTCGATCCTCATGCGATCGCCGTCGATCGAGAGCCGGGCGCAGACCGGAGTTCCGTCGTCCATGCGATCCTCGAAGCGGTGCTCTCCATCGGGAAGGCGCGCGATCTCACGGGCGACCTTCGCGGCGGCGGCCTCCTGGAGCTGGCGCATGGTGGTCGCGACCACCGCGAGGCCGTGCTCGCGGACGAGCCCGCGCAGCAGCGCCACGCCGGCGCGGTTGGCGGCGATCATGGCCTCGATCTCCGCCACGTTGTCGTCCGGATTGCGCGCCGGGTAGCGGGCGCCCGTCAGCGCCCGTCGCACGCGTTCCTCGTCGAAGCGGCCGCGCCGCACCACCCGGAAGGGCTCGAAGACGACGCCCTCCTCCTCGAGGCGGGTCGAGTCGGCCGGCATCGAGCCGGGCGTCACGCCGCCGATGTCGGCGTGGTGCCCGCGGCTCGCCACGAAGAAGGTGGGCCCGGATCCACCGTCCAGGAACACCGGCGTCACCACGGTGACGTCGGGCAGGTGCGAGCCTCCGGCCAGCGGATCGTTGGTGAGCACGACGTCGCCCTCCGCCAGGCCCGGGAAGCGCTCGCGCACGACGCGCACGGTCTCCGCCATGGCGCCGAGGTGCACCGGAATGTGCGGCGCGTTGGCCACGAGCCCGCCGGATTCGTCGAACACGGCGCAGGAGTAGTCGAGGCGCTCCTTGATGTTGGTCGAGACGGAGGTGTTGCGGAGTACGGCGCCCATCTGCTCGGCGATCGACATGAAGCGATTGCCGAAGACCTCGAGTCGGATCGGGTCGGCGCCCCGCAGATCCGACGCCGATCGCGTGGGCGCGTCCCCGCGATCGCGGACCACGAGGAGGCCTTCGCGTCCGAGCTCGGCCTCGAAGCCCGGGTCGAGCACGAGAGTTCCGGTGTCTTCGAGAACGAGCGCGGGGCCCGCGATGCGCTGCGCCGGCGCCAGCTCCTCGCGGGCGTAGACCGGCGCCTCGACGCGTCCCGCGCCGGGGAACCAGACGTGCTCGCGGCGCAGCGGCTCCGCGGGCCCGCGCGCCTGCGGAGCGGGCCCGGATTCCGCGGCCCGGACGGGCTGTGCGGCAACGCCGCGCACGCGCGCCGTGACGATCTCGACGGCGCGCCCGGGCCGCGTGTAGCCGAAGCGCGCGGCGTGCTCGGCGGCGAAGCCCGTCCCCCAGTCCCCGTCCGGCGGCTCCCGCACCGCGAGCGGCGTCTCGGTGCCAGCGTACCGGAGATCGAGCAGTCGCTCGCTGCGGATCGCCTCCGGCGAGGCCCCCTCGTCGGCGAGCGCCGCGCGGGCCGCTCGCTCGAGCGCCGTGAAGTGCTCACGCACCCGGTCCGGCAGGCCGGTCCCGAGCGTCACCCGGCCCGCATCCCGCTGCCCGTCCCAGCTGAGCGGCGCGCTCGCGATGCCGTGCGCCGAGAGCACGCCGGCCAGGGGATGCAGCAGGATCGTCCGGATCCCGAGCTCCCGCGCGATCGCGCAGACGTGCTGGCCAGCCGCTCCGCCGAAGCCCACGAGCGCGCAGCCGCGCGGATCGATGCCGCGGGCAACCGACACCTGCGCAATCGCCTGGGCCATGCTCGCGTTCGCCACCTCGACGAAGCCGGCCGCGAGCTCGTCGGGCCCGAGCGTGAACCCCGCCTCTCGCAGGTCCGACGCGAGAGCGCGCAGGGCCGTCGCCACGGGCTCGGCCCGCAGGGAGAACGGGAAGCGGTCGGGCTGTACGCGCCCGAGGTGGAAGTTGGCGTCGGTGAGGGCGAGCTCGCGGGCCCCGGGGCGCCCGTAGCACAGCGGCCCCGGGTCGGCGCCGGCGCTCGCGGGCCCCACCGTCAGCCGGAAGCCGTCGAAGCGGCACAGCGATCCCCCGCCGGCCGCCACGGTGTGGATGCGCAGCATCGGCGCCTTGACGCGTACGCCGCCGATGAGCGTCTCGAAGCTGCGGTCCACGTCCCCGTCTCGGATGAGCGACACGTCGGTGGAGGTGCCGCCCATGTCGAAGCCGAGGGCGCGATCGAAGCCGCCCAGATCGGCGACGCGGGCGGCTCCCACGACGCCGCCGGCGGGACCGGAGAGCAACGCGAAGGGGCCGCGAAAGCGCGCGGCGTCGCTCAAGCCGCCCGAAGACTGCATGAAGCGCAGCCGCGAGCCGCCCAGCGCTTGCTGAAGCGCCGCCACGTGGGACCGCAGGAGCGGTGTGAGGTAGGCGTCGACGCTGGCCGTTTCGCCGCGCGCGAGCAGCCCCATCTCGCGCGCGATCTCGTGGGAGGCGACGACGTGGGAGAAGCCCAGCTCGCGGGCCAGATCGCGAAGACGCGCTTCCGCCTCCGGGTGGGCGTAGGCGTGGATCAGCACGACGGCCACGGATTCGATCCCGGCGGCCCGCGCCTCCTCGAGCGCCGCCCGGGCGCTCGCCTCGTCGAAGGGCACGATCTCTTCGCCCCGGGGACCGACGCGCCCGGCGACCTCCACCACGCGCGCGTGCAGCGGCGCCGGCTTGCGGATCTCGAGGTCGAACAGCTCCGGGCGCTCCTGGGTCCCGATCTCGATCACGTCGCCCAGGCCGCGATTCGCCACGAGCAGCGTCGGGGCTCCCCGGCGCTCGAGGAGTGCGTTGGTCGCCACCGTGGTGCCGAGGCGCACGCGGCAACGCGGAAGCGGCGCGCCCGGCCGAATGGCGCCTGCGCGCTCGAGCACGAGCCGCATGCCTTCGACCGGCGCGGTGTCCGAGGAGAGGATCTTCGCGGTGTGGATCGACCCATCGGGCGCCTCGCCGATGCAGTCGGTGAAGGTGCCCCCGCGGTCGACCGCGAAGCGCCAGGACGGGGTCGGCTTCGCCTCGCTGCGCGGCGCGCTCACGGCGCTCGGCGGAGTCGGCGCAGCGGCCTGCGCAGAGCTTCGCGCATCGCTTGATCTCCGAGAAGCCAAACCCCTGGAATCGTTACGATCGCGAACATGGCTCCGCCCAGGGCAAGGTCGCACAGCGCGCCGAAGCCGCCCGGCTCGCCGGGCATGACCCACACGCCCGCGGCGGCGGCCGCGACCCCGACCACGGCCGCGCGCGCGCCCGTCGCGGCCAGCCGCAGCAGCGAGGGCCCGCCGTGGAGCACACGGGCGAGCCCCAACGTGAGCAGCGCGTTCAGGCTCATCCCGATCACACCCGCCGCCGCGAGGCCCTCGCCACCAAAGCGGCGCCCGAGCACCAGGTAGAGGGGGATCGCGGCCAGTGCGACGCCCGTGCCCAGCAGCATCGGCCGCCACATCTGGCCGCGGGCGTAGAAGGCGCGCACGGCGATCTGCTGGGTGATCCAGGCGGGCACCGCCCACGCGAAGATCGCCAGCAGCGTCGCCACACGGACCGTGTCCGCCGCGCTGAAGCGGCCCGTCTGGATGATCAGGGCGACGATCGGCTCGGCGAAGGCGTAGAAGGCCGCGGCCGCCAGCACCGCCAGGCCCAGCCCGGCGCGCAGGGCTTCGAGCACCCCGCGGTCGAGCTCGTCGCGGCGTCCTTCGGACCACAGCCGCGCCAGCATCGGCAGGGCCGCCGTGGCGATCGCCTGCCCCACGACGGCGACCGGCACCTGCATCAGACGCCGCGCGTACCCCAGCGAGGCAAGCGTCCCCTCCGCGAGCAATCCGCCGAAGACCTTGTCGTACCACTCGTCCACCGTGAGCAGCGTGACGCCCAGCATCAGCGGAGCGGCGAGGCCGAGGTAGCGCACCACATCCCGGTCGAAGGGCGCGAAGCGAAGGCGGGGACGCAGACCCATCCGGTGCCAGAGCTCGAAGACTGGAATCGCGAAGGGGCCGACGGCCGCCCCGGCCAGGGCGCCCCAGGCGAAGCCCTCGGCACCGAGGGTTGCGCCGAACAGCGCGCCGCCCACGATGATCCCGAGGTTGTAGACCACCGGCGCGAGCGCCTGGCTCGCGAAGCGACCCTCGGCCATCAGCACGGCTCGCACGATGCCTCCGGCCACGAAGAAGACCTGCGCCGGCAGCACGATGCGCGTGAGGCGTACGGTCAGGGCCTGCGTCTCGGGGGCGAAGCGCGGGAACGCGCGCAACACCAGCGGCTCGGCCTGCCACCACAGCACGACCGTCGCCGCGACCGCGAGGGCGCTCATCGTGCCCAGCACGCGGGCGAACAGCGCGTGGGCCGCCGGTGCCCCCGCTTGCGTGCGGACGCGCGTGTAGAGGGGGATGAAGGCGATCGAGAGCGCGCCGCCGGCCAGGAAGTAGTTGAGGATGTCGGGAACCAGGAAGGCCGCGCCGTAGGCGTCCGTCGCCGCCGTCGCACCGATCTGGTGGGCGAGGACCCGGTCGCGCACGAGGCCGAGCACCCGCGACAGCAGGACGCTCACCGCCAACAGGGCCGCGACCACCGTGACGCGCTCTCCGCGCGATTGCCCGCCCGCCGGAGCCTGCACCGAACCCCCCGCTCGGGATTATGCGGAACGTTCCGGGGGATTGCGCTCCCGCCAGACCCGGCCCTCGTAGGTCTCGACGATCACGTCGTCGCCCTCGCGGCCGCGCAGATACGGGTGCGAGAGCGGCACCTTGCCGTGGGGGGTGTCGAGGACGTACTGGGGGATCGCGAAGCCGCTGGTGCGGCCGCGCAGGCTGCGGAAAATCTCGACGCCCCGTTCGATCGCGACGCGGAAGTGGGCCGTACCTTCGAGCCGCTGTGCCTGGTAGCAGTAGTAGGGCCGCACCCGCATGCGCACCAGCCCCTCGCACAGCGCCTTCATGGTCCCCGGGTCGTCGTTGATGCCGCGCAGCAGCACGCTCTGGTTGCCCATGGGAATCCCCGCCCGGCTCAGCCGATCGCAGGCTTCGGTAGCCTCCGGCGTGAGCTCGCGCGGGTGGTTGAAGTGCGTGTTCACCCAGATCGGGTGGTGGCGCTCGAGCATGCGGCACAGCGCCTCGGTCACCCGGAACGGCAGCGTCACCGGAAGCCGCGTGCCCAGGCGAATGATCTCCACGTGGGGGATCGAGCGCAGCTCCGACAGCAGCCAGTCGAGCCGATCGTCGGCGAAGACCAGGGGGTCGCCGCCGGTCAACAGCACGTCGCGGATCTCCGGTGAGCGCCGGATCCACTCGAGCGCCTCACCCAGCTCGCGCCGCTTCATCGTCCACTCCTCGTCCCCGACCATGCGCTTTCGCAGGCAGAAGCGGCAGTAGAGCGCGCACTCGTTGTTGACGCAGAAGGCGATGCGGTCGGGGTAGACCCGGATCACGTTCTTGACCGGGGAGTGGGCCACCTCGTCGAGGGGATCGGGCAGGCCCGTCGGGTCCTCCAGCTCCGCGGTGCGTGGCACCACCTGGCGGCGGATCGGACACTCGGGATCGTCCGGGTCCATGAGCGCGGCGTAGTAGGGGGTGATCACGAAGTGGAAGCGGCGCGCGAGCCGCTCGATGGCGGCGACCTCGTCCGGGGTGGGCTGGACGAAGCGCGCCAGGTCGTCGGCGCTCCGGACCCGGTTTCGCATCTGCCAGGTCCAGTCGCTCCAGGATCCGCTTGTCCGGGCTTCATCCCGAACTTCAAGTGAATTCTGAAGTTTGATCGCGGTCACGGGAGGCCGAGCCTGCGCAGGGCGTCGGCGAGGATCCGCGCGAGCAGGTCTTCGAGCGGCACCCCTTCCAGCTCCGCGAGGATGCCGAAGGAGCCGTCCGGTGCAAAGGTGGGCAGGGGGTTCATCTCCAGGAACCAGGGGCGACCCGCGCGGTCGAGTCGGAAGTCGGCGCGGGCGAAGTCGCGGCACTCGAGCGCCTCGTAGGCGATTCGCGCCAGGCGCGCGAGCCCGGCCTCGAGCTCGTCGTCGAAATTCCCGGGCAGGCCGTGGCGCCAGCCGCCGACCGGCGCGCGGTGCCGCTCGAGGGCGTGCAGGCCGATGCCCGTCGTCACCTCCAGGGCGCGCTGGAGCACGGGCAGGACGCGCGGGGGGTCGTTCCCCACCACCGTCACCGTGTACTCGGGGCCTTCGAGGAAGGGCTCGACCAGCGCGGGCTGGGTGTAGTCGCGCACGATGCGCCCGACCTCCCGCGCGAGCGCCGCGCGATCCGCGACGCGCGAGGCCGGACCGATGCCCTTCGCCGTTCCTTCCCATCGAGGTTTCACGAAGAGGGGAAAGGGGCGCGGAAGATCTACCTTTTCCGCCTCCTCGCCAGAGCCCAGGACAGCCTGGGCAGGAACCGGAACGCCCGCTGCGGCGACGACCCGGCACGCCCAGGCCTTGTCGAGGGTGACGGAGAGGGTCAGGGCGTCGGAGCCCAGGGTCGGCACGCCGGCCATTTCGAGCAGCACCGGCGCCCAGGCTTCGCGGTTCCGACCTCCGAAGCCCTCGGCGATGTTGAGCACCGCGTCGATGCCCGGGAGCCCGGGCGCCCCCTGCCGGGCGATGCGGGCCAGCAGATCGTGGGGGTTGCCGATCCGGACCGGGCGGTGACCGAGACGGCGCAGCGCGCCCTCGAGAACCCGCACGGTCGCCTCGGGCTCGTACTCGGCATCGACGTCTTCGGGATCACCGGCGCGACGCGGATAGCGCCCGAGCAGGTCGTAGACCAGGCCGATCGCGAGCGACGCCATGCCGCCGCAGAGCATAACGCTCCGCCCTGTTAGCATGACGACGAGTCCTTCGGCCCCTCGAGGAGCGAGCGCGATGACGCGCGCGGTGGCGCTGCTGCTGACGATCGCGACCGGCTTCAGCGGCCTGGTCTACGAGGTCGCCTGGCAGAAGTACCTCGCCACGCTGCTGGGCTCGCACAGCGAGGCCACCGCCGCCGTCCTGGGCCTGTTCCTCGGCGGC
>Ga0224512_10002311_pt1 | contig 17562 bp, 17 predicted proteins | sample SF_May12_sed_USG_4_FD_169103 | JGI IMG/M metagenome (GOLD analysis project Ga0224512, IMG submission 169103) | Sediment microbial communities from San Francisco Bay, California, United States - SF_May12_sed_USGS_13 | ecosystem: Environmental > Aquatic > Marine > Sediment | place: USA... | reverse complement strand
CTCCTCCCCCTCGGCCAGCGCCCAGGCCAGCCAGACGGCGTGGTCGCTCGCCCCCAGCCGGGCGACGAGATCGTCGAGAAAGGCCTGATGGAGCTTCGCCGTCTGCTCGGCGGAGAGCTCGCCGATGAGCCGCGTCTTCACCGTCCCCGGGACGGCCGGCTTCGAGAACACGACGACGCAGCCCTGCTCCCTCACCCGCGCATCCTAAGAGGCCCCGTGCCGCCCGGATCCATCGGCGGGGACCGCCCCGGCGCTCCGCCCCCGTCCGGCGGCCAGTGCGAGGCCCGTGCAGAAGGCCACCGTGAGGAGGATCCAGCTCCCCCGCCTCAGGGATGCCCCGGTCTCCGCCGCGACCGCGTCCTCGAGGAGTCGCAAGCCGCGCTCGGCCCGGCGCCGCGCCTCAGCCAGCTCCGTTGCCGCCGTCGCCCTCATCCGCCGTCTCCGCGGCCGGGCTGGCGTCCGCCGCAGGCCGCGCCATGACCGCCTCCTGCCACCATTCCACGTGCTCGCGGCCGCGCCGTTTCACGAGCCGCAGCGGGGTCTCGATGCTGCGCAGCCGGCGCCCGGCGAGCAGCACGAGAACCGCCGTCGCGAGCACCCCGACTCCGAAGACGGCGACGGCGGCGGCCCAGCGCGGCAGCCGGAGCGCCAGGGCCTCGACGCCCGCCCACAGCCCCAGGCCGATCGTCCAGAACCCGATTCCCGCGGCCACGGCCGCCAGGACCACGCCGGCCCGCAGCTCCCGGCCCGAGCGCGCGAAGTCCTGCCGCAGCGCCTCGACCTCGGCCCGCCAGACGGTGAGGAGCGCGGCCCCGACGGCCCGCGCCGACTCCGTCCAGCCCGCGACCAGCCGCCGCATCAGCCGCCTACCACGAAGCTCCGGCTCAAGAACGACCGGTTGGCTCCGATCTCGTCGACGACGCCCACCGCGAGGCGGTGCGGCCCCTGCCGCATGCGCAGCGTCACCCGGTACGGATAGAGCTGCTGGAGCGCGGCCGCCACCTGGGCGTTGGGAATCCGCAGCGCCAGGGGCACCTCCGAGACGTCGGAGGTGTCGCCTTCCGAATCCATGGCGACGAAGTAGACCCTCGTCTGACCGACGTGGAAGTCGCCGATCGGCACCAGCTCGATCCGGTTGAGCGGAATGTCGACGACGATGTCCACCAGGTAGTACCGCGAGCCGCCCTCCTCGTCGGGCTGGCTCGCCTCCACCCGGATCGCGAGATCGAGCGGGTTGTCCTCGAAACCGTAGACGAGCGTGGCCAGCGCGCCGTCGCTCATCCGGTCGGTGATCGGCTTGTCGCGGTACCCCTCGCGATGGCGGACCCTCGCCCCCTTGAGCTTCTCCGCGAGGCGGACCTCGAGCTTGTAGTAGCGCCCGTCCCCACTGTGCGCCGACGGGTAGCCCAGGGAGTAATAGGTGTTGAAGTCCGTGGCGACCTGCGCCAGGCGCTCCCCGACGTCGTTCGTGTTGATGATCGCCTGCCCGCCCGTCGCCTCTGCGAGCCGCAGCAGCGGAGCCTGCAGGTTGCTGATGTAGACCGAGTCGACGAAGGTCGCCAGACCCGCCTCGGCGGCCGTCGCCAGCTCCACGCTGGACCCGCCCGGAGCCCGCAGCCCCGCGGCGTCGACCGTGTAGAACGTCACCCGGTTGGCGTTCGCCTTGGCCGCCAGCCGCTCGAAGAGGCGGTTCGCGTTGAACTCCTGGGCGGTGCTGAGCACCGTGGTCGTGTTGAACGACCGCGAGAGGGCCTGGAACATGTCGTCAGCGGCCGTCGCCGGCAGCCCGTCGCTCACGTAGAGCAGCGCCTTGCGGCCGGGCAGCCCGGCCAGCGAGGTCACGATCTCGTCCATGGCGTCGATGCTGAAGCTCAGGTCGTTGTACATCGACTCCGCGTAGGTGCGGACCCGGTACTCGACCTCGCCGAGAGCCTCCGCCTCGGCGATCTCCCGCAGGATGTCGCGGCGCTCGGAGTCGGCGTGGATCGCGTGCCCGCTCAAGTCCTCGAGCTCGAAGAGCGCCCGGGCGACGAGGTCGGGCGAGCTCGTGAAGGGGTGCCGGTAGTGCAGCGAGCGGTCGTAGGAGACCAGCATCACCCGGTCCTCGGCACCGAGCTGCTCGGTGAGGAACTCGCGGAGCCGGCGGAAGACCCGGTTGCGGTTGAAGGGCCGGATGTTGAAGTTGTCGACGTAGACGACGAGATAGAGCCGTTGGTCCTCGGGCACGGCCAGCGGCTGCACGGTCTCGGGCAGCGCGCCGCCCACGGGCAGCGCCGGCGCGGCGACGGCCGCGGGGGGCGGCGGCAGTACCGGCATGCCTCCCTCGACCGTGAAGAAGTTGGTGATCTCGACGGGCCGGCCGTCCTCCAGGATCACGAAGTCGTCCCGGGTCAGCCCCGTAATCGCGCGGCCCTGCTTGTCGGTGACGTAGACCTCCACGTTGACGAGGTTGACGTCGACCGTCTCGAAGAAGGCGCCCTCGCTCTCGGCGGACTCGGCCAGCGCCGCAGGCCCGGGCTCCTGCGCCGCCGCCAGCCCGGCGATGGCGAGCAGGGCCGCCGCCCCGACGATGAGGTGCTGGTTCATGGCTCGACTCCGGAGGATCCCTAGAGTTCCCGGGCTCGGGCCCGGGCGTTCGCGTGGATCCCGACCCGCCGCGGTCTCGGTCTAGGGGGCGATCCGGATCTCCGACGTGAAGATCCTACCACTGGCCAGATCGTAGAGGGCCACCAGCGCCCGATGCTCCTGACGCCGCAGCCGCAGTGGCACGGTGTAGGTCCAGCGCTGGCCCGGCGGCGGCGGCCCGCCGGTCTCGATGCGGACCGGGATGACGGGGATCTCCGCTCGCTGAGCGGTCTCGTCCTCGACCGCCAGGCGCAGCTCGAGGTCGGCGACGAGCCCGCTTCCCGACGGCACGAAGGTCAGGAGATCCACCGGCAGCGAGACCGTCAACGGCAGCTCCATCTTGCGGAACCCGGCCTTGCGCCACTCTCCCAGCTCGACCGTCATCTCCGCCTCCTCGGGCAGGCCGCCGAAGATGAGGGCGCTCTCCACGCTCATCGTCACCTCGGCGCTGCGCGACGAGTCGAGGAAGTCCCGACGAGAGCGGACCTCGAGCTCGCCGTCCCGCGTGCGGACGCGGAGGTCGTGGCGCCGGTCGTCCCAGCCGCGGTCCGGCGAGAACCCCAGCCAGTAGTACGAGCGGGTGTCCGCGACGGCATTCGCGAAGGGCCGCTCGGCGTCGCCCAGGAGCAGAGCGCGCCCGCCGGTCTGGCGCGCGAGATACCGCGAGCTGTACTGGCGCTCCGACCGCCGCGCCAGCGCCAGCGTGGCCGAGCCGGGCTCGAAGCGCGACGCCGCGCCGGGATCCTCCTCCCAGCGCGCCCCGTTGCCCGAGACGTCCGCCGCGTAGAGGGTGTAGCCCAGCTGGTTGGCCGTGTCGCTGAGCTGGCGGTAGAGCCGGTCGCCGTCGACGATCCCGAGCTCCGACCGCGCCCGCAGGTCGGCCCCGACGAAATCGAGGAGGCTGTAGGGCCAGCCGCCGCCGACCAGCAGCATCACCTTGCGGCCGGGAGGCTTGGCGAAGCCGCGCAGGGTGGCGGCGGCCCCGTCGATCATCCGGTCGACCTGGTCGGCGAGCCGCAGCACGTAGGCCTTCGTGTCAGGATCGAGCTCGAACCCGGCGCCCGAGGTGGAGGGCCGGACGACGGCGTCGCGCTCGTACTGGCGTAGCTCGCTCAAGCGCTGCAGCCCTTGCGCCGGGCGCCCTTTGGCCTCGCCGAGCGCCCGCTCGAGCTCGACCGCCGACCCGCTCCAGCTGCTGAGCATCGCGGCACGCCGGCCGTCGAAGGCGACGATGGCCATGCGATCGCGGGGCCCCAGGAGGCCGAGGTCGGCCGCGATCCCGTCGAGGGCCCGGTTGCGCTGGTCCTCGAAGGTGAAGTAGTCGTCGACGAACACGAGGTAGCTGGTGCCGACGGACTCTCCCGGAACGAGCGCCGGGACGGACGGCAGGTCCAGGCGCCCCTCTCCCCCGCCGGCGAGCACCTGGCCGCCCCGGATCTCGCTGAAGTAGTCGATCGGCGTTTCGACGCCGTCGACCTCGAGCGTGAAATCGGCCACCCCCAGGCCGCGGACGGGGACGCCGTCGCGGTCGGTGACGACGACCTCGACGTTGACCACCCGAACCTCGACCTCCTCGGAGAACGCCCCGGGCTCGGCGGGCGGCTGGGCGCTCGCCCGCGGGACGAGGGCCAGGAGGGCGGCGGTGGCGGCGGTGGCGGCGATCAGGCTTGGTCTCATCTTCGTGCTCCTCGCGGCGAGCGGAATCGGCCGCTGCTGTCTGCGCGCGGCGCGGCGGTGGGGCCGCCCGCGGCGATGTCGATCTGGTCAACGCGTCCGGCGGGCGGTGGATTCCCGCCCCGGCGGCTCCGCGACGACGCGGCTCAGGCCTCCCGCCGCCGCAGGCGCGACCACCACCAGCCGAGCCCGGCGAGGAGCGCCACGCTGATCAGCTGCGCCAGGGTGAAGCCGGAGAAGAGGACGTCGTCCTTGGCCCGCAGGAACTCGACCAGGAACCGCTCGGCCGCCAGCATCCCGAAGCCGGCGACGGCGGTGGCCCCGGGCCGTACTCCGCGCCGCAGCAGCTGGCGGCAGACGACGACCACGAACAGAGCGGCGGCCGTCTCGTAGAGCTGGGTCGGATGCACCGGGACCAGCTCGTCGGCGGCCAGGCCGGGGTCGACGTGACCGCCGAAGGCGCGCATGTTGCCGGCCGTGGTGGGAAACGGCAGGCCGTACGGGAACCGCACGCCCCAAGGCAGCCGGGTCGCCACGCCATAGTCGTCGCCGACGAGAAAGCACCCGATCCGGCCCACGGCGTAGCCTGCCGCCACCGCCGGCGCCCCGGCGTCGACGACGGCGAGAAGCGGCATGCCGCGCCGCCGCGCCGCCCACAGCACGGCCAGCGTGCCGCCGACGAGCCCCCCGTACCACACCAGGCCCGAACGGTCGAAGAGGAGGCGCCAGTCGGCGTAGAGCAGCGCGTAGTAGACCTTGGCGCCGAGAATGCCGCCCACGCCGGCGGCCAGCAGGAGGGCGCTGGCGCCCTCTTCGTCGTGCTGGCCGAGCCGCTTCAAGCCCCAGCGCAGCTGCGCCCAGGCGACGACGAACGCCGCCACCATCGCCGGGCCGAAGGGACTGATGGCGACCGGACCGAGATGGAAGAGCTCTGGGATCATGGACGCCTCAACGGTCGTTGAGAGTCCAATCGTAGTCCATGTATCGGACCGCCGGCGCGGCGGCGCGAATCCGCTCCGCCAGCTCCTCCGGCAGATGAGGGAGAACCCACGCCGTGATCTGGCTGCGGGCGAAGAAGGCGACCACCGTGCTGCCGCCCGTGAAATCGCCGGCGTACCACTTGAAGATGGACGACAGGTGCAGCTCCTCGCGCTCCGGGTCGAAGCGCAGCCCCTTGTCGCGATCGGCGAGGAAGCGGGACGTCTGGTCGCTCAGCTGCTCTTCGAGCCGGGCGCCGACGTACGCCTCGGCCCGCAGGTCGGGGCAGCTGGCCGAAGCGCACACGACCGCGAAGTGCACCCGCGCATCGCCGCTGTCCCGGGCGCGCGTCTCGATCTCGTCGAGGGTCATGGCCTGCCCCGCCACCTCCACCGTGAGCTCGTCGAAGAAGCCGTCCACGTCCTCGACCGAGGCGAGGCCGGGATAGCGCTCGAGAACCAGCCGAGCCACGCCGGCGTTGTAGGCGTTGATCCAGAACGCCAGCGCCGCGGCGTCGTCGAGCGCGCCGACGTCGGTAGCGGCGACCGCCTCCAGGTAGGACTCCAGCCGCCCGCGGTCCTGGGCCAGGGAGGCGTAATCGAGTCCGCCCCCGCGGGCGTGCTGGCGCAGCAGCTCGTCCCAGATCGCCGTGGCCGGGGGGTCCGGCTGCGACCCGCCCTCGCCGGCGCCGAGGGCAGCCGCCAGCAGCACGGCCGCGGTCATGAGCGCTCGGGTTCTCGGCGTGGGCATGGTCTCTGGCGGCTCGCGGGAGGAAGGCCGGCCGCCCGCGGCTTCCGGGGACTATACGATAGGGCGGCCGTGCCGGACCTGCCCGACAGCCCCAGCGGCCTGGCGACCCGGATCTCGGCCGCCGCCCGAGCCGAGCTCGAGGCCGTCCTGCCGTCGGCCAGCCTGCTCCAAGAGGGCCCCGACCTAGAGCGCTACGCCCGCGACGAGACGGAGGAGCTGCGGTTCCCCCCTGCGCTCGTGGCCCTGCCGCGCGACGCCCGGGAGGTGGCGGCGGTCCTGCGCTGGGCCACCCGCCATCGCGTGCCCGTGACGCCGCAGGGGGCGCGCACGGGTCTCTCCGGCGGGGCTCTCGCGGTCCACGGGGGCCTCGCCCTGTCGCTCGAGCGCCTCGATCGGATCCGCCGCTGGAGCCCCGCCGACATGACCGTCGAGGTCGAGGCCGGCGTCGTGACGGCCCGTCTCCAGGAGGAGGCCGAGGCGCGCGGTCTCTACTACCCGCCCGACCCGGCGAGCCGCGACACCTGCCAGCTGGGCGGCAACATCGCGGAGGACTCCGCTGGGCCGCACTCGTGCAAGTACGGCACCACCCGGCGCTACGTCCTCGGCCTCGAGGCGGTCCTCGCCGGCGGCGAGGTCGTCCGCACGGGCAGCGCGAACCGCAAGGACGTCACGGGCTACAACCTCACCCAGCTGCTCGTCGGCTCCGAGGGAACGCTCGCGGTGGTCACCGCGGCGACGCTGCGCCTGCTGCGGCGGCCGGCGGCGGCGGTGGTCATGGCCTTTTCCTTCGCCAGCCTGGAGCGGGCGGCGCGGGCCGTCGTCGAGATCTTCGCGGCCGGCGTGGAGCCGGCGGCCTGCGAGCTGATGGAGGGGCGCGCCCTCGAGCTCGTGGGGCGCACCCTCCCCCTGCCGGAGCCGCTACGCGGCGCCGAGGCGTTCGTCCTGCTCGAGCTCGACGGCGACTCGCCGGCCGCGGTGCTGGCCGCGGCGTCGGCGGTGGGCCACCTCTTCCCGGCCGCCGAGCCCCTGGTGGCCGAGGACCCGCGAAGCCGCAGGAAGCTGTGGCAGATCCGCTCGCAGATCGGCGAAGCGGTGAAGGCGTTCTCCGCCTACAAGGAGGTGGACGCGGTGGTGCCGCGCACGCGCCTCGCGGACCTCGTGGGGCGCGCCCGGCTCGCCGCCGCCGCCGCGGGCCTCGAGTGCGTCTGCTACGGGCACGCGGGAGACGGCAACCTCCACGTCAATCTCCTCCGCGGGGGGCTCGACCCCGCGGGGTGGGAGGCGAGCCGCGACCGCGCCGAGTCGGAGCTCGTCGCCGCCGTCCTCGATCTCGGCGGCGCCGTCTCCGGCGAGCACGGCATCGGTTGGACCCAGCGCCGTCACCTCGAGCGGGCCCTGACGCCCGAGACGCTGGATCTCATGCGGCGCGTCAAGGCCGCTTTCGATCCGCTGGGCATCCTCAATCCCGGCAAGGTATTCCCCTAGACCGATCCGGCTCTTCGCTCCGCACCCTCCGCTCCGGCCCGCCGAGGTGCCCCCGGGGGGCGTCTGCGGGTAGAATGCGCGCCTCATGACGACGGAGCGCACGGAAGAGCGGTTGGCGGCGCTGACCGATCTGCTGGCGGCCCAGTCGCCACACGAGCGGTGGCTGGTGCTGACCCACGACAACCCGGATCCGGACGCCCTGGCGGCGGCGGCGGCGCTGACGATGCTGTTGCGCAAGGCCTTCGACCGCCGCGTGACGATCGCCTACGGCGGCATCATCGGCCGCGCCGAGAACCGCCAGATGGTGCGCACGCTGGGGCTCACGCCGAGCCCGCTGCGGCACCTGGCGTGGAAGGACTACAAGCGCTTCGCGCTCGTCGATTGCCAGCCCGGCACCGGCAACAACCAGTTCCCCGATCATCTCGGTCCCGACCTCGTCTTCGACCACCACCCGATCCGGCGCGCCACCCGCGACGCGGCGTTCTCGGACGTCCGCTCCGACTACGGGGCCACCGCCACGATCCTGGCGGAGTATCTCGGAGCCACCGGGATCGCCATCAGCCGGCCCATCGCCACCGCCCTGCTCTACGCCATCAGCACCGAGACCCAGGATTTCCTCCGCGAGTTCTCGAACGCCGATCGCCAGATCTACGACACCCTGCGCCCGCTGTCGGACCTGCGCAGCCTCGCCAAGATCCAGTCGCCACCCTTGAGCCTGGCCTACTTCCACACCCTGCGGCGCGCCGTCGAGGCGATGGAGACGGTCAGCACCCTCGTCGTCTCCCACCTCGGCCCCGTGCACCAGCCGGACATCGTCCCCGAGGTCGCGGACCTCCTCCTCAGGCTCGAAGGCAAGACCTGGTCGCTGTGCACCGGCACCTTCGAGGAGCGGCTCTACCTCTCCGTGCGGACGACCAACCCACGCGGCGACGCGGGCCGCCTGATGCGCCGCCTGCTCGGCCGCCGCGGCAAGGGCGGCGGACATGGCATGATCGGAGGAGGCTGGATCGCCGTCTCCGAGGCCGGCGACGGCAAAGTCGAGGCGCTGCGCTCCCGACTCGCGGTCCGGCTCGCCAAGATGTTGAAGAAGAAGGGGGATCGGCTCCAGCCCATCGACTGGTCGGTCATCGACCGGGACCCCGGGGAAACCGCGTGAGCCTGTTCCAGCGCCTGGCCCACCGTCCCAAGCCCTATCGCCTGCGCGACCTGCGGCGCCGGGAGCGCCTGCGGCCGGACTACGACCTGCTGGCGGACTTTCTCCTGCGGGAGCTGTCGTTCGAGTCGGCGATCGACGTCGGGTGCGGCAACGGTTTCCTGCTCGAGCGATTCCACGACGCCGGCAAGAGGATCGCGGGCGTCGACGTCTCGCCCGACGTGCCCGTCCTGCTGGGCCGGAGGCTCAACGGCGCCGTCCGCGTCGCCGACTTCGGCGCCGCCGTCGGCACGTTCGATCTCGCCTGCTGCGTCGAGGTCGCGGAGCACATCGCCCCGGACCGCTCGCTGTCCCTGGTCGAGACGCTGACCCGGGTGGCGCGCACGTGGATCTACTTCTCGGCGGCGCCCGAGGGCCAGGCCGGCCGCGGGCACATCAACTGCAGGCCGCACGCCGAGTGGCTGCGCTGGTTCGAGGCTCGCGGCTGGCACATCGAGGCGGCGAGCACGGAGCTCTTGCGCGAGCATCTCCAGAAGCTCGAGCTGGCCCCGTGGCTGCGCGGCAACAGCTTCCTCATCCGGCACGCCGGCAAGGGCCACCACTCGGGGCCGGCGGAGTTCTTCCTCAACGGCGACGAGCCACGAGCCGTTCGAGCCGGGACTCGCTGAGCCGGATCTTCGCCACGGCGACGCCGTCGCGCAGCAGCACCGGCACGACGTCCGAGTAGCGCGCCCGTAGATCGGGCTCGGCGTCGACGTCGCGGTAGGAAAGCGTCATGCCGTGGCGGGGCAGCACCCGCAGCAGGACGGCCTCCATCTCGTCGCAGAGATGGCAGCCCCGTCTCGTGACGAGCTCGAACGGCACCCTCACTCCCACTCGATCGTCGCGGGCGGCTTGCTCGTCACGTCGTAGACCACGCGATTGACCCCCTGCACCTCGTTGACGATGCGATTGGCGCAGCGCCCGAGCAGCTCGTGGGGCAGCATGCACCAATCGGCGGTCATGAAGTCCGGGGTCTCGACGGCGCGCAGGGCGACGACGCAGTCGTAGGTCCGGAAGTCGCCCATCACGCCGACCGTCCGGACCGGCAGCAGCACGGCGAACGCCTGGCTGACCTTGTCGTAGAAGCCGGCCTCCCGCAGCTCGTGGAGGAAGATGGCGTCCGCCTCGCGCAGCAGCTCCGCGCGCTCGCGGGTGACCTCGCCGAGGATGCGCACCGCCAGCCCGGGGCCCGGGAAGGGGTGGCGCCCGATCAGGGCCTCCGGGATCCGCAGCTCGCGCCCCAGCTGTCTCACCTCGTCCTTGAACAGGAGCCGCAACGGCTCGATGAGCTCGAAACCGAGCTCGTCCGGCAGGCCGCCCACGTTGTGATGGGTCTTGATGGTCGCCGACGGACCCTTGACCGAGACGGACTCGATCACGTCGGGGTACAGGGTGCCCTGAGCGAGATACCGGGCGTCCGGAATGCGCCGCGCCTCGGTCGCGAAGACCTCCACGAACACCCGGCCGACGATGCGCCGCTTCTCCTCGGGGTCGGTGACGCCCGCCAGAGCGGCCAGGAAGCGGTCCTCGGCCCGGGCCGCGATGACGTCCAGCCCCAGGCTGTCGCGCAGCGCGTGGAGGACCTGCTCGGCCTCGTTCTTGCGCAGGAGGCCGTTGTCGACGAACACCGGCTTGACGCGGGGGCCGAAGGCCTGGTCGAGGAGAACGGCGACCACGGAGCTGTCCACGCCGCCCGACAGTCCGCAGATGATGTTGCCTTCCGGCACCGCGCGCCGCAGGCCCGCGATCGTCTCCTCGAGGAACGAGGCCATCCCCCAATCGCCGCCGGCACCGCAGACCGCGTAGAGGAAGTTCTGCAGGATCAGGTCGCCCGAGACGGTGTGCGACACCTCCGGATGGAACTGGATCGCGAAGAGCTTGCGCTCCCGGCTCTCGAAAGCGACGACCGGCGCGTTGGCCGTGCGGGCGCAGGCCTCGAACCCCGGGGGCACCTTCTCGACCCGGTCGCCGTGACTCATCCAGACGGTCTCCCGCGCCGCGCAGCCCGCAAACAGCGCTCCACCCTCGCCCACCTCGCTCTCGGCGCGGCCGTACTCGCGATGCTGCGACCGCGCGACGGCGCCGCCCAGCGCCTGGGCCATGAGCTGCATCCCGTAGCAGATGCCGAGCACGGGAACGCCGAGCTCGAAGAGCCCGGGGTCCGCCCGCGCCGCGCCGGCCTCGTAGACGCTCTGCGGCCCGCCGGACAGGATCACGCCCAACGGCGAGCGGCGCTCGATCTCCGCCAGCGGCAGCGTCGGAGGGTGGATCTCGCAGTACACGCGGTTCTCGCGCACGCGCCGGGCGATGAGCTGCGTGTACTGGCTGCCGAAATCCAGGATGAGCACGGTCTGGTGCTGGTCGGTCATTCCGCCTCCGCTTTCAGGTCCCGCGCCATGAGCTCTCCGAGCGCCCGGGCAGGCGACTTGCCGCCGTAGATCACCGCGTTCATCTGCTCCGTGATCGGCATCTCGAGCTCGAGCCTCGCGGCGAGCAGCGCCACGGAGCGCGCGTTGGTCAACCCCTCGGCGACCGTCCGGGTCTGCGCCCTGATCTCCTCCAGGCTCTTGCCCGCGGCGAGCGCGATTCCGGCCTGCCGGTTGCGCGAGGCGCCGCCGGTGCAGGTCAGGACCAGATCGCCCAGCCCCGCGAGCCCGGAGAACGTCTCCAGGCGGCCGCCGCAGGCGACTCCCAGGCGCGCCAGCTCGTGCAGCCCGCGGGTGACCAGCGCCGCCATCGTGTTGTGCCCCAGCCCGAGGCCGTGGATCATCCCCGCTCCGATGGCGATGACGTTCTTCGTCGCCCCGCCGAGCTCGACGCCGACGAGATCGGTCGAGGAGTACAGGCGCAGGGCCGCGCCGGCGAACTGAGCGCACAGCCGCCTCGCGATCTCGCTCGTCTCGCACGCCACGACCGCGGCGCTCGGCACCCCGCGCGCGAGCTCGCCGGCGAACGTCGGCCCGGAGAGGCAGGCCACGTCGACGGCCCGCCCGGCCGCCTCCGCCTCCTGGCGCAGAACCTCGCTCATGCGCGCCTGGCCCTCGGTCTCGATGCCCTTGCTCGCCGACACCAGCGTGTAGCGGCGGTCCGGCGTGCACAGCGCCAGCAGCTTGCGCGCGATGGCCCGCATCCCGTGCGAAGGCACGACGGCGAGAATGGGCTCGCAGCTCGCGACCGCTCCGAGGTCCGACGTGACCTCGAGGCCGGCAGGCAGCTCGACGCCCGGGAGATAGGCCTCGTTGCGGCGGCTCGCGGTCAGCAGCGCCGCGGTCTCGGGATCGCGGGCCCACAGCCGCACGGCAAGCCCCTGCCCGGCCGCGTGCACGGCGAGCGCCGTGCCGAAGGAGCCGGCCCCGAGGATCCCGATCGGCGGCCCGCCGCGGCTCACGGCTTCCCCTCCTGCCGCGGCCGCTCCCGGCTCCAGGTCCACAAGCGCACCAGGTTGGAACGGTGGCGCGCGACCACGAGAGCGCCGATCGCGACGCTCCACGGCAGCAGGGGATCGAGCGCCGCGCCCGGGGCGCCCCAGCGCGCGAGCGCGACCAGGGCGAGAGGCACCGTCACGGCCGCCGCGATCGAGCCCAGGGCGACGATTCGGGACGCCGCGAGGGCCAGGCAGAACACGGCCACCGCCGCGGCCAGCGCGGACGGCGCCAGGACGAGGTAGGCCCCGGTCGCCGTGGCCACTCCCTTGCCGCCGCGGAAGCCCAGCCACACCGGAAACGCGTGGCCGACGACGGCCGCCAGCGCTACGGCGCCGAGCAGGGCGTGCGGAGTCCCGAGGGCGCGAGCCAGGGCCACGGCCGCGACGCCCTTGAGCACGTCGAGCAGCAAGGTGATCGCGCCGATCGATACGCCGCCGGCGCGCAGGGCGTTGGTGGCGCCGGGGTTGCGGCTGCCGACCCGCCGCAGGTCGAGGCCGCGGCGCCAGCGCACGATCCAGTAGCCGAAGGGCAGGCCTCCCAGCAGATACGCGGCGGCGAGCGCGACCGGGATCACGGGCCGGAAGCCTCCGCCGCCCTCAACCCGCTTCCTCGCGCAGCGCGTGGCGGACCATGTCGAGGGCCCACTGGGTGGCCAGAAGCCGCACCGTCGCTCGCCCGCCGGGCAGCCGCAGGCGCGCGCGCGAGGGCTCCTCGCGGGCTCGGAAGAGGGCGACGTCGACCGTCCCCACGGGCTTGGCCTCCGTGCCGCCGCCGGGACCGGCCACGCCGCTCACGGCCAGCCCCCAATCGCTCCCCAGCCGCTGCGCCACCCCGGACGCCATGAGGGCCACGACCTCCGGGCTCACGGCGCCGCAGCGCTCGAGGATCTCCCGCGGCACGCCGAGGTGCTCGCGCTTGACGCGGTCGGAGTAGGCCACGACCGAGCCCACGAAGTAGTCGCTGCTGCCCGCCACGGCCGTCAGCCGCTGCGCGATCCAGCCCCCCGTGCACGACTCCGCCGTGGCGATCGTGAGGCCCCGGCGCCTGAGACCGTCGCCCACCACCTCTTCCAGACTCTGCGCGCCGGTGCCGTAGACGGCGCTCCCGAGACACTCGCGGGTGGCCGTTTCGACGGCCTCCAGCTCGGCCGCGCTCGCCCCCTCGAGCCGTATCCGGATGTCGCCCGGCGAGGCCAGGATGCCGAGCGCGCCGAACCGCGCGTAGACCGGCTCGAGCAGCTCTTCGACGCGGGACTCCGGAAGGCACGCCACGCGCAGGATCCGCCGCGCCCGCGGGGGCCGCGGCCGGCGAGCCGCCAGCCAGGGCTCGAGCCGGTGGGCGACCATCCCCTGGAGCTCGGTCGGCACCCCCGGGAAGAGGAAGAACGTCGTCCCCTCGTGCTCCAGCAGCAGGCCCGGCGCCGTGCCCCGCGGGTTCTCCAGGACCTCGGCGCCCGCGAGAACGGCGGCTTGCCGGCGGTTCACCTCGGGCATCTCGCGGCCGAAGGCCGCGAACTTGCGCCGAATCTCCTCGACGATCGCCGGATCCTCCGAGAGCTCGCGCCCCGTGGCCCGAGCCACCCCTTCGCGGGTCACGTCGTCCGCCGTCGGGCCCAGCCCCCCGGTCACGAGGATCAGATCCGCGTCCGCGGCCAGCTGGCGCAGGACCCTCTCGATCCGCTCCACGTCGTCGCCGACGACCTGTTTGCTCACCAGCTCGACGCCGTGGCGCTCCAGGGTCTCGGTCAGCTCGAGCGAGTTGGTGTCGAGGCGGTCGGGGCCCAGAAGCTCCGAGCCGATCGCCAGAATGGCCGCCTTCATCGCCGCATCATAGGGACTCGCCGGACGGCAAACAAGCACGGAAGAGGCGGCGCGGCCGGCGTTTGACAGTGCCCCGGGCCGGGCTTAGGATGCCGGCGATGCGTCGCTGCGCGGTCGCCCTCGCCGCCGTCCTGCTGTCCTCCCTGGCCCCACCCGCCGCGCAGGCGGGGCGGCGGGCCACGGAGCTGCTGCAGCCGAGCGACGCCGAAGGCGGCGCGGTGCTGGCCGTCAAGGGGCGGCGGGCGCGGGTCAGCCTGCCCGGCGGCGCCCGGGGGGGCTTCCGGCTGCGTCGCGACGAGCGCCTGCTCGGGTTCTCGCAGCTCGCGACGGGCTGGATCGCCACGGGGATCCGGCTCTCCGGGGACGGCGTCGACCTCTCCCTCGTCGCCAACCTCGGCCGCGGCCCGCGGCGCCTCACGGTGCCGGCGACGCGCAGCGGAGCCGTCCGCACGGCCCCCGTCCCGGTGATCGACGGCGGCCGCCTGGTCGGCCTCGCCTGGCTCGAAGGCGACCTCCACGCCCTCGCGGTGCGCGCCGGCCGGATCGAGGACGGTTCCTTCACCGCGGTCGAGACCGTCAGCCCGGCGCCGCCGCGCGGCAGCCAGACCGGCCTCACGGCGGCCGTCCTGGCCGACGGCTCGTGGCTTCTGGCCTGGAGTCGCTTCGACGGGCGCGACGACGAGATCGCGTGGTCGCGCCGCCGGCCGGGAGGCGGCTGGAGCGCGCCGCGCGGGCTGACCGCCAACGCCGCGCCCGACGTCACGCCGCAGCTGCTGGCGCGCGGCTCCGGGGCGCTCCTGGCCTGGAGCGGTCTGCGCCAGGAGTACGAGGTCTTCCTGGCCGGCTTCGACGGCACCAGGTGGACCGAGCCGCGCTCGCTCGGGGTGCGCGGCACCCTGACACCCGCCTTCCGGCGGCTCGCCGAGGCCGACTATCTCCTCGTGCGCAGCGCCTGGCCGGGAGGCTGGACCGCCTTCCGGCTCGACGGCGAGGGCAAGCCGAGCGACTTCGCCTCGGTGCTCGAGGAGTCGCGGCGGCCGCCCGTGCTGCGCTCGCCGGCCGGCCGCGGCCTGGCTTTCGAATGGGCGCATCGCCCGCAGCCGGAGATCCTCTCCTGGGAGCCCGTGCCGTGAGCCGGCGCCGCGCGCGGGCGGCCGCGGCAGCGCTCCTCCTCGCGGCCGGGTGCGGGGCGGCCTGGGGGCCGGCCGCGGCCCAGGAGGAGGACTCGGCGTTCCTCGCCTTCGGCGACAGCATCACCCGCGGCGGCAGCCAGTTCGACGAGGAGAACAGGGGCGGCTATCCCGGCCGCCTGCAGGCCAGGCTGCGCCAGGCCGACCCCGCGGCGGTCGTCTACAACTTCGGGCGCGACGGCGAGGTCACCGCCGAAGGGCTCAGCCGGGTCGGCAACGTGCTGGAGCTCGTCGACGCGGACGCGTTCCTGTTGATGGAAGGCACCAACGACATCAACAAGGTGATCGAAGGCAGCATCTCCTTCGAGTCGATCGAGAACAACCTCGCGGGCATCGCCGCCCGGGCGGCCAGCGCCGGGCTTCGGATCTACTACGGCAACCTGCTGCCGCGCCCGCCGGGCGTCAACCTCGACCGCAGCAACGTCCTGACCTTCGCCTTGAGCCGCGCGCTGCGCGATCTCGCCTACCGTCAGCAGCGCGGTCTCGTCGACGTCTGGGAGGGGTTCTTCTTCGAGCCCGGCGCCTTTCGCCGGCTCTATTCACCGACCCAGGGTGGCGTCGGTCATCCCAACGCCGCGGGCTTTGCTTTCATGGCGGACCTCTTCTTCGACGTGGTGCGCGGCATCGACTCCGTCGGTCCCGTGCCAGGCGCCTTGAGCCCCACCTACGGCACCGACGAGATCGCGCCGGGAGACCCGATCGAGCTGACGATCTACGACTTCGGCGCCGGCATCGACGCCGCCGGGGTGACGCTGACGATCAACGGCGAGCCGGTGGCGACGACCCACAGCGGCAGCGAGCGGCGCCGGATCCTCAACCACGACGCCACCGCGCAGTCGCTCGGCTGCTATGCGCAAGTCGGATTCGCCGCCTCCGACCTCGCGGACCCGCCCAACGTCACCGACCGCGTGTACAAGGAGTTCACCGTCGCCGGCGGCAGGATCCTCAAGGGCGACCTCAACCGGTCGTGCCGGGTCGACGGCGCCGATCTGCTGATCGTGGCGTTCGCCTTCGGCGCCCGCAACGGCGAGCCGCGCTACTCGAAGCTCGCCGACATCAACGACGACAACATCGTCGACGGCCGCGACCTCGCCGAGCTCGCCGGCAACTTCGGCGAGAGCAGCTGAGCGCCGGAGCCGGCGAGCCGCTCAGGACTCCGCGAGCGCCGAGGTGCGCTCGCGCGCCGCGGCGGCAAAGAGCGAGGTCGGATGCTCCTCGAGGAGGCGGCCGTAGATCTCGTTGGCCCCTTCGACCTGCCCGAGGTCCTCGAGCGTGCGCCCCAGCTCGAAGAGCAGCGCGTCCTCGCCGAGCGCGGAGGTGCCGGCGGCCAGCGCCGCCCGTAGCCGTTCGGCCAGCGCGTCGTTCCGGCCTTCGGCGCGGTCGAGGGAGATGAGGTTGCGCTCGACGCCGGCCGCCAGCGCGTCGTCGGCGCGCCGGTCGAGCAGCCGCTCCCAGTAGCTGCGCGCCGTCTCGTAGTCCGCTTCCCGCGCCGCGATGGTTCCCAGATACGCCGCCGCCACCGCCCCGGGCCCGGTCGAGCCGTAGCGCTCCGCGACGCCCTCCAACGCCTCCCGGGCCGCGCCGAGCTCGCCGTCCGCCGCCGTCACGCCGCTCAGGGCCTCGGCGAGCGCCAGGTTGGCCCGCTCCTCGCGGCCGGCGCTGACGACCCTCCAGATCGCCAGCCCCGCGATCACCACGACGACGGCGAGGAGGCCGATGCCGAGAGCCCGTCCGTGGCGGCGCAGGAACTCCACCGCTCGCGACAGGCCCTCCATGACCTCGTCGCGCTTGATCTCCTGTCGTGTCAATCGGTGGTTCATGGCGGGATCGGTTCTCCGGGAGTTGTCCCCGCTCGGCGCCGAACGGAAGGGAGCACTCTGCAAGGCCGGGCGTGGCGCCGGGGCGGGCGCATCTTTTCGCATCTCGAGGCGCTCTTCAAGAGGACGCCCGCCCGGAGCGACCGCGGCCCGGTGGGGCCCCGAGAGGCGCTCCCTCGGGTGGCGCCTGGCCGCGGGGCGACGTGCCCTGTAGGCTGCCCGGGTAACGAAGCGCCGGGCTCGCGCGCCTATGCAGGCGGTGCGGTGGTCCTTTGCGCGCAGGGGTGAGCTCTCGATGGGGCGATTCACAGGAGCCTTGACCGTCGCCGTCGCGGCGTTGTGCCTGGGCGGTTCGGCCCTGCCGCCGGGAGCCGCGACGGCGCACGGCGGCAAGGCCGACGAGCGCGCGCTGCCGCCGGGCGGGGTGCTGGAGATCCCCCTGCAGCTCGCCGCCGGGACCTACGTCGAGCTCCTCGTCGAGCAGACGCGGGGCGACGTGGCGGCCGCCCTCACCGACCCGCTCGGCGAGACGATCGCGACCAGCGATCTTCCCGGCAAGCCGTGGCTTGTCGAGACCCTGGCGGCGGTGACGAGCCTCGATGG
>Ga0224512_10002309_pt1 | contig 17567 bp, 21 predicted proteins | sample SF_May12_sed_USG_4_FD_169103 | JGI IMG/M metagenome (GOLD analysis project Ga0224512, IMG submission 169103) | Sediment microbial communities from San Francisco Bay, California, United States - SF_May12_sed_USGS_13 | ecosystem: Environmental > Aquatic > Marine > Sediment | place: USA... | reverse complement strand
TGATCGTCGATCCCGCGTGCCGGGGGCGGGGCGTTGCCGGCGCGCTCTACCGCCACGCCGTGGATTTCGGCCGCACCCGTGCCCCGATCCTGACCTGCGAGGTCAACGAGGCGCCGCCGAACCCGGGCTCCCTGCGCTTCCACGAGAGGCTCGGCTTCCGGCCACTCGGCCGGCAGGAGACCGAGGGCGGCGCCAAGTCAGTGCTGCTGCTGGGGCTGGATCTGGCGCGCCTTCCGGACGACGCATGACTTCTCTTGTCATTGCGAGCCCGAGCGGAGCGAGGTGCGAAGCAATCCAGAGTCACAGGGATCTGGCCCGGCCGTTCCTAGATTGCCGCGGCGCTGCGCGCCTCGCAATGACGCGGTTCGTTGTGGGTTAGATCATCGGCCCGGCAGGCTGACCTTCTCCAAGCGATGATGGGGCCTCAGCCCTCGCCGCGACCCATCGCCCGCAGCGCCGGATAGTCCGGCAGAACTGCCTCGAGCGACGTCGGGGTAATGCCGAGATCGGCGAGGCCCGGCAGGTCGGGCGACGCGAGGTTGTCGTGCCGCATCAGCGCGACCTGGTCGCTTGTCAGCGGCGGGTTCGGAAGTATCCCGGCGAGGCGCGCCTGGATCTCCCATATCGGGAACGGCACCGGCAGCAACGGCCGGCGATGGCCGCCAAGCGTCGTGACCAGGTGCAAGAGGTTGCGGTAGCTGTACGGCACCGGGCCGCCGAGCTCGTACGTTTTGCCCGCCGCCGCCGGATCGTCCAGCGCCCGGGCCGCGGCCTCGGCCACGTCGCCCGCGAACACCGGCTGCAGCATTGCGCCGCCATCGCCGAACAGCGGCAGCACCGGCAGCACCCGCGCCAGGCGCAGCAACAGGTTGATGAAATTGTCGTCCGGCGCGAACACGACGCTCGGCCGCAGGATCGTCGCCTCGGCGAAGGCCTCGCGCACCGCCGCCTCGCCGTTGGCGCGCGCCCGGATATAGGCGGAGTCCGAGGCGCCGTCGACGCCGATGCCCGAGATGTGCACCAGCCGCGCGACGCCCGCCTTCGCCGCCTCATCCGCGACGTTGCCGGCGCCCGCCACGTGGACGGCATCGAACGTCTCGCCGGCGCGCTCGACATAGAGCCCGACGGCATTGACGACGCCGCGCGCGCCGGCGACGGCCGCGGCAACGGATTCCCGATCGCGGAGATCGGCCTGCAGTCGTTCGATTGTTGCGCCCGCTGGCGCCTCGATGACGGACACGCGGTTGGGATTGCGCGCGGCGACGCGCACCGTCACGCCGTCGCCGGCCAACCGCTCGACGATCCGCCGGCCGAGAAAGCCGGTCCCGCCGAAGACCGTGACGCAGGTATCGGACATCTCTTTCCCCCTTTATCGCCCTCTGCCCGATCATAGCATCGAACCGGCCGCTGCAATCCGCTAAACTCGCGCCATGATCGTCATCACAGACACCATTTCACTTTCCGACGACGAGATCGAGGAGCGCTTCGTCCGCTCGCCCGGGCCCGGCGGGCAGCACGTCAACAAGGTCGAGACGGCGGTCCAATTGCGCTTCGATGCGGCGCACAGCCCGAACTTGCCGCTGGAGGTGTATGCGCGCCTGCGGGGCCTCGCAGGCCGGCGCATGACCCGCGACGGCGTCGTCGTCATCGCCGCCAGCCGCTACCGCAGCCAGGAGCGCAACCGCCAGGACGCCCGCGACCGGCTGGTGGCGCTGATCCAGGCGGCGGCCATCCCGCCGAAGCAGCGCCGGCCGACCCGGACGCCCCCGGCGTCGAAGCGCCGGCGGTTGGAGACCAAGAAGAAACGCGGCGCGGTCAAGAAGACACGCGGCCGCGTCGCCGATCACGACTGACCCGACGCCGCGCTCATGCCCCTTTTTTCGGCCGCCGGACCGGGTCTAGATTGAAGCGGCACGAATATCGTGACCGCGCGGAGGCGCCCATGGCCGCACGATCCCGGTTTTGGTGGTTCGCAGCAATCGCGGTACTCGCGGTTCTCGCAGTTCTCGCGGCGCTGTCCGTGACCCGCGAGGCGGACGATCCGCGCCAACCCTATATCGAGTTCGGCGGCGGCGGCTTTATCTTCAACTACAACGTCGCGTCGGCCACATACGGGTTCGTTGCCCGCGTTAAGCGCCGGGTGCCGCCGGGCACCCTCCTGGAGGCCGAATTCGACGACCCGGCCGGGGGCCCGCCGCTGGTCGTGCGCGGCGTCGCGGGCGCCTACGCGCAGCAGTTCCGCTTCGAATCGCCGGCGGTCGAGGGCGTCGTGGCGGGCCGCGACTACCGCGTCGAGCTGCGCCTGATCGACCCCGATGACGGCTCCCTGATCGCCGCCTACAGCCGCAGCTTCCGCTCCGAGCTCGACCAGGACATGCTGCCCCCGGCGCCGACCACGATCGCGCCCGGCTACCAACCGAACCCGGAGAGCGGCGTCACGCCGCCGGCGTCCGTCGGCGGGGGCGGGGCAGGGGACGTGCCGGCCCGGTAAGGGGCCAGTGTAGTGATGTTTGCGTCGAACGGCAGTCCGAACGTCACCCTCCTCCCCAACCCCTCCCCCTCTCAAGGGAGCGGGGCTTTGTCGGCGCAAGCGCAACAATTGAGCCCTCTCCCGCCCGGGCGGGGGAGGGTTGGGAGGGGGTGGGGAACCGGCGGAGCCGGGAATACGACTCTGTGCAGTGGTTCAGGGATGTGGCGCGGCGGGAAGACATCGCCGATCGCGGCTGCTTACCGCCTAACACTCCCTTACCAGCGGAACGTCGGCACCACGTAGTCGGGGTGCTGGCCGGTTTCGGCGAACAGCGCTTCGAGGCGCTCTTCCGAAGGCGCCTCGCCCCAGGCGATGCCGAGCGCCGCGGCGTGGATGCCGCCGGCGACGAAGACGGAGTCGATACCCGCCGCGGCGGCGCCGGCGATATCGTGGTGCAGGGAATCGCCGATGCCCAGCGGCCGCCGCGCCTCCGGGTAGAGCGCGCGGCAGGTCTCGTAGACCGCGGCGTCCGGCTTGCCGTGCCAGCGCACGGTGCCGCCGATCGCCTCATAGCGGCGGGCCACCGTGCCCGGGCAGATGACAAGTTCGCCTTCCGGCGTCACGCTTACCAGGTCCGGATTGGCGCAGACCATCGGCAGGGCCCGCGCCCGCGCCGCCTGCAGCATCGGCTCGTAGTGCTCCAGCGTCTCGCGGTTGGTGCCGGCCATCAGGATGAAATCCGCGTCCGCCAAATCGTCGACCAGCTCGAGGTCGATGCCGCCGCCGGTCAGCCCGCGGTCGTCACCCCAGCTGATCAGCAGGCAGCGCCGCCCGAGCCCCGCATGGAACGGATCGCTGCGGTCATACAAAGCCTGCCAGGTCAGCTCGCCGGAGGTGATCAGGCGGTCGTACAGCTCGCGCGGGATGCCCATCGCATCCATCTTCTCGACGCCGACCGTCACCCGGCGCGCGGAGTTGGACAGGATCACGATCGGCCGGCCCAGCCGGCGCAGCTGCCGCAGCGTCGCGACGGCGCCGGGATAGGGCGTCTCGCCATCGTGCAGCACGCCCCACTGGTCGACCAGGAACAAATCGTAGCGGTCGGCGATTTCGGAAAGGCCGGAAAGCATGCCGCCGCTTAGCACACCGGCGCGCCGCAGGCCAAGCGCGAGAGGTGTCGCGCCGCCTGGCCCTCGGCGTGGGTCGTGTCCCGGTTCAAGTTCGATTGTCTCCGAACGGCCCGATGCTGCCGTTCAACGCGGTTGAAAACAAGGTCCGCCTGGGGATCATAAAGCGGTCCTTCGGTGTCCGGATTTCCTCTGTACGCCGCACCGCGGCTGTATCGCCCGGCGGTATGCGACGACCGGTCGTGACCCCCGACACGACATCCTGGTCATTGCCAGATCATCACAGACAGTCATCGTATGCATCATCGAGCGGCCCGGCGGCGTCGAGCACCAGGGCGGCGCGCGCCTGGCAGCTGCGGCCGCCGTTGTCATGTTCGATCCTGATGCGATCCAGCAACGTGTGAAGACGCCCTTCGAGGATGGCGCAGCCGCAGTTCCGCGCCGCAACGGCAGCCTCCTCAAGCTGAAGTGCCGTCCGCGAAAGGCCGGCCGGACAGGCCTCCGGCGCCACGAGGATTTCGTGGCGCGCCTGGTAGTAGAGATCGAGGGCCGGGGCGCAGTGCCGGTCCGCAGCAGCCGGCGCGGCAATCATGGCGGCAATGATCAATATGGCGGTGCCCTCTATGGCCGGCGTCGCCGTCGACAAACGCGCCATGGTTGACTCCTTATTCCTGTCTCCGCAGATCGTGTTCTTTGACCCACGATTCGCAGGCGGTTCACCATTCGCTTCGGTTGTACGAAACGCCGCCGTTCTGTGTTCACTTCTGCTTGCGCGGCGCAAGTACGATCTTGCCGGTGGCGATTCCGGGTGCTACATTTTGTCGCAGGGAGCGCCCGAGCATTCCGAAATGGCCACCGTACTCTCCGGCACAATTGGCGATGCTTGCCGGATCGGGCGAAAGAGGGAGGAAACTCGATGGACGATTACGGTCCGTACGACCCGACTTTGGACTATAGCAGTGAGCCCGCAATTAAGGAAATCCGTCCGGAGGGCTCGGACATCCCGTTCTGGAAGCCGCTGAATATGACGCGCCGCGATTTCATTCGCGGCGTTGTTTGTTCGGGCGTGGTGATTGCAGGCGCGGCCTACATTTTCCCTGGCGTGACCAAGGCGCGTGCCGACACGCGCGCAGTGGAACGACTGGTGTCTTTCACCGTGAACGGCCGAAAACGCCAGGCCGAGGTCCCGCCAAACGAGACGCTGGCCCACACGCTGCGCTACCGCTTCGGGCTGACCGGCACCAAGATCGGCTGCAACCGGGCCGAATGCGGCGCCTGCACGGTCATGGCCGACGGCACGGCGATCTATTCCTGCTCGACGCTGACCCATCGCGTGCGGGGCAAGGACATCGTCACCGTCGAAGGGATCGCGGCCGCCGACGGCACGCTGCATCCGGTCCAGCAGGCCTTCATCGACGAGATCGGACCGCAATGCGGCTTCTGCACGCCGGGACAGGTCGTCGCCGCGGTGGCGCTGCTGAAGAAGAACCCGAAACCCACGGTCGACGAGGCGCGCCTGGCGATGTCGGGCAATCTTTGCCGATGCGGGGCCTATGACCATTATCTGCGCGGCGTCATGAAAGCGGCGGGGAGGGCCTGACCATGGCATACAAGCTCATCGGCAATAATTTCACACCGCCGGACCTGGAAGCCAAGGTGACGGGCACGGCGCGTTACGCCGAAGACTTCCGCGCCGACGGCATGGCGTTCATTCGTATCCTGGCATCGCCCATGCCGCACGCAACGGTCAAGAAGATCGATCTTGGGCGGGCCAGAAAGGTCCCGGGTTTTCTTGCCGCGCTGACGCCTGACGAAGTCAAGCAGCCGGCGCCGCCGGGCCAGCCGATTCTGGCCGCCGAGCCGGCCTATGTCGGCCAGCCGATCGTCGCCATCGCGGCGGAAACCGAGCAGGCGGCCGAGGACGCGGTCGCGGTCATCGAGATCGAGCTGGAGCCGCTGGCCTTTTGCGTCGACCCGCTGGAGAGCCTCAGGCCCGGTGGTCCGAATGCGCTCGCCGGCGGCAATATCTCGGGCCGCCGCATCGATTTCCAGGAGATGAAATGGAGCGGCAAGGACTTCGCTCTCGCCGGAGAGGAGACGCTGCCGAAGGGAACCCCGGTGGTCGAGTGGGCGTTCGGCGACGTCGAGAAGGCGTTTGCCGAGGCCGCGGTCGTCGTTGAAGAGAACATGGTCCACGCGTCGAATGCGCACCACGCGATGGAGCCGCGCACCGCGGCCGCCTATTGGGAAAACGGCAAGTGCCATGTCTGGGGGTCGACCCAATCGACTGCTTTCGCCCAACCGGCCCTGGCCAAGCTGATCGGCATCGAACCGTCCGATCTGGTGTTCGTGGCCGAGTATTGCGGCGGCGGCTTTGGCGGCAAGGCCACGTCCTATCCGCTCATGGCGCTGCCGGCGCTGATGTCGAAGAAGCTCGGCGGGCGTCCGTGCATGGCGCGGGTGAGCCGCGCCGAGGAATATTACAACGGGTACGCGCGCGCGGGTTTCCAGACCTGGGCGAAATTCGGCTTCCGCAAGGACGGGCGGCTTATCGCAGCCGATATCTATGTTGTGCAGGACCTTGGCTCGACATCGGGATTCCCGGACTTCAACAATGTCGGCAATGCCACGAGCATCGTCTTCCAGCCCGAGAACATGCGGTTCCGCGCCATGCCGGTGCTGACCAACACGGTGCCCAAGGGCGCGCAGCGCGGGCCGGGAGAAAACCAGACCGCCAATATGTTCGAGCCCTTGATCGACAAGGCAGCGCGGGAGCTCGGCATCGACCGTCTGGCGATCCGCCTGGCCAATGCGCCGGGCGGTGGCGGAAAGGACGCGAAATACGGCGCCGAACAGGGGCCCGTGACCAGCGCCTATCTGCGCGAGGCCCTGGAAAAGGGCGCGGAGCGGTTCAACTGGGCGGAACGAGCCAAGACGTCGGGCCAGCGGAACGGCTCGAAGGTTCGCGCCGTCGGTATCGGCCAAGCCTACCACAGCGCCGGATCGAATGGCTTCGACGGGCTGGTACGGATCACGCCCGACGGGATCCTGCACATCCACACAGGCGTCGGCAACCTTGGCACCTTCTCTTATGCATCGACGTCGCGCGTTGCTGCCGAGGTGCTGGGCTATGACTGGGCGCGCTGCGCCATAGAACGCGGCGGTACGGCGCGCAGCCTGCCGTGGAATCTCGGCCAGTTCGGCTCCAATACCAGCTTTACCATGACCCGGACCAATTTCGTCGCGGCGACAGACGCCAGGAACAAGCTCCTGCAGCTGGCGTCGATCGATCTGGGCGGGTCCCCCGACGATTTCGATCTTGTCGATGAGCACGTCGTGCACAAGTCGGACGCGACCCGGCGCATCTCCTTTGCCGATTGCGCCAAGCGGGCGATCAAACTTGGTGGCGCCTATAGCGGCCAGGAAGCGCCCGAGGACATTAACCCGATGACCAGGGCCGCGGTCGCGGCGATCGCCGGCACCGGCCTCATCGGGGTCGCCAAGGACAATCTGGCCAAGGACGGCACGGTTCCGGCACTGGCGGCCGGCTTTATCGAGATCGAGCTCGATCTGGAAACCGGCAAGTACGAGATCCTCGACTATCTCGGCGTGGCCGACTGCGGGACGGTGATGCATCCCCAGGGTCTCGCCGCGCAGGTGCGCGGCGGCGCCGTCATGGGCTTCGGCCTGGCGACGACGGAGCGGCACATCTACGACCCGGCCTATGGCCGGCCGGGCGCGCGGGGTCTGCATCAGGCCAAGCCCAAGACCTATCTCGACGTACCCGCCGAGATCGGCTGGGATGCGGTCGACCAGCCGGATCCCCAGAACCCGGTCGGTGCCAAGGGAGTCGGCGAACCGCTCGAAGGGGCGGCCTCGTCGGCGCTGATCTGTGCCATTTCGGAGGCGCTGGGCGGGTACATGTTCAACCGGACTCCGGTCGTCACCGACATGATCCTCAATGCGGCGGCGGGTCGGCCACAGTCCCACAAACCGCTGCAGACGAACTGCGAGTGAGCCGGGAAACGGGGAGACAACACCATGTCTGACGTCATGTACGATTTCGAACTGTACCAGCCCGACTCGGTTGCCGACGCGCTGGACCTGCTGGGCGAGCACGGCAAGAATGCCTGGATCATCGCGGGCGGCAAGGACAGCCTGGACTGGTTCAAGGACCGGGTGAAAAAACCGCCGGTACTGGTCGACATTTCCGGCATCGCCGAACTTCACGGGATGCGCGAGGAAAGCGATGGCGGCCTCTATGTCGGCGCCATGACGACGCTGACGGAAATCAATGAGAGCCAGGCTGTCCGCACGAAATTCCCGGTGCTGGCGGAGGCCGCGGGCCACGTCGCAAGCCCGCAGATTCGCAATGCCGGGACCCTGGGCGGCAATCTCTCCCAGGATACCCGCTGCTTCTATTACCGCGACGGCTTCCCCTGCTACCGGGCGGGCGGCAACACATGCTACGCTAACACGCCGACGGCCATGAACCGCGAGCACACGCTGTTCGAGGCGAGCCGGTGCGTCGCGGTCACGGTCTCCGACACGGCGCCGGCGACCGTGGTGCTCGAGGCCGAAATGGTGATCCGAAACAAGAAAGGACAGCGGACGGTCAAGGCGGAAGATTTCTTCGTCGGCCCCGAAATCGATATCACCCGCATGACCGTGCTCAAACCCGGCGATATCCTCCTCGGCGTGCGGTTCCCCGGTAAATGGGCCGGGTCGCGCCAGTATTTCGAGAAGGTCGCCGACCGCAATGTATGGGATTTCGCGCTGCTCAATATCGCCATGGCCGCAAAGATGGACGGCACCCGCATCGCCGATGTGCGTCTGGCGTCCGGCGCGGTGCAGTGCACGCCGCGACGCATGACCAGCGTCGAAGACCTGATCAAGGGCGAAACCCCCGGCGAGGAGCTGGAAACGCTTGTCGCGCGGGTCGCGTCACGGGGGGCGAAGCCGCTCAACTACAATCACTTCAAGATTCCGTTGCTGGAAAATCTGGCCAAGCGCGCGGCACGGTCGCTGGCGGCCTGACGCCATGGAGATCCTGCGATACGCGACGGACGTGTATGGGCGAAAACTGCTTGTGGGTGTGTCCTGGGACCTGTTGTGGGTGCCGGTCGCGCTTGCAGGCATCGCCATTATCGTGCATCAGGTTTTGAGGGCGCGCCGCCGGGCGCGCTGATTCTTCCGCCCATCAAACGATGCCCGGCCGTCCTGGCCGAGGGGAGGCTTGTGAATGCAGTCGGAACAGCGGGAGACCGGGACACGTCACCAGTGGCCTGACAGGGTCTTTCACTGGGTCATGGCGCTCAGCGTGATCGTGCTGTGCGCCACCGTGTTCCTGCCGATCCTGGGTCTGCGCTTCGACTGGGTTCCCGCACACTGGATCGCCGGGTTCGTCCTGGTCGCAGCCATTCTCTTCCACTGGCTCAGGGTCGGGCTGGTCCACGGGTTGGGCGAAATGATGCCGGGGTCGGACGATTGGCGGGAAGTCGTGGGCGACTTGCGGGCGCGGTCCGGCGCGCCCGGGCCGGCCAAGTATGACGCCTACCAGAAGGGCTACCACTGGCTGTCCGGTCTCGTCGTCCTGGTGCTCGTCGTGACCGGTCTGGTGATGATGGCCAAGATCGATACGCCCTGGTGGCGGCGCGATCCGTCCATCCTGTCCGATGCGCAATGGGGTTTGATTTATGTCGCCCACGGGTTTGCCTCGCTGGCGATCCTGTTCCTGGTGATCCTGCACGTCTATTTTGCCGTGCTGCCCGAACACTGGACGACGCTGAAATCAATGATCCGGGGCCGCGGGCCGCTCCTGGCAAGAGGCGCAGGGCATGAACAGAAAGATTGACCTCCGCAGCGCCGTGGCTCTCCGGGACGCCATTGACGCGGTCGAGGAAGCCTACGAATTCATGCTCGCCTATGCCGCGCAGGGCCGCAAGCGTGAAGCGCAAGATGAGGGCGCCTCGAAGATCCGGGATTATCTGAACCGCTTCGCTTCGGCCCTGGGGGCCATGGAGGAGGCGGCGCCAGATGCACTGAGCGGGGCGGCGGCAGAGCCGTTCCGCGACCGGTTTCTGGCCGACATGGCGGTCATGCGGTCGGTCATCGCCGTGCTTCTCGAACAACCCTCGATCAGCTCCGACATGGTCGACAACACCAATGGGCTGATCGCAGTGCGGTCGTTCCTGACCGATCTGTTCTTCATCGATCAGGCGATGCTTCCGCCGCGCTGAAGCGTACCGGCGGCGGCCTTGACGGCGCGCCCCGCAGGCGGCTGTCGCCTGATGGCTATCGGCAGCCCAACCGATTGCCGCGGCTGGACGACCGCTTGACGAGCCGAAAGCCGACATTCGCGCCAGCGATCATGAACGACCGAAACGGGCCGATTCCAGCCATTTGAAGTTCGAACCGGCACATTCCCGCCGGGCGGCCCCGGTTTCGTTCGTGTGCCGGTCATGCTACCGTCCCTGGTGCCCGGCAACTCCAGGGGAACGCATGGCCAGGGTCTTCAGGTATCAGGGTTACCATCTGCTCCTCTATGTCGCGATCGGGGCCGCCCTGTATGCCGCGGTCGTGCAGTTCCCCGACGGGGACCCGCAGGTCTGGGGCCTGTCGGCGCGCGAGATGATCCTGCTCTCCTGGACCTTTGCCGCGCTGCACCAGGGCTGGATCGTGTTTTTCTGGCGGACCGAGCTCTATTACGGAAAGATCAGCGCTTGGTTCGGCCCGGCCGGTTTCGCGATCTTCCGCATCGGGTTCGTTGCCTTCGCCTCGTGCAGGCTGTTGCTGCTGATCCCGATCTCCATGGCGACGGCCGAGACCGCATCGATCCCGCGCGTCGTGTCGGTCGCGCTCATCGCCGTCACCACGCCGTTCATCCTGTGGGGCCTCTATTCCGTGTTCGTCTATTTCGGCGCGACCCGGGCTTTCGGGGCCGATCACTTCGATCCCGCCTACCGCAAGGGCAGCCTCGAACAGAGGGGGATTTTCAAATACATCGCCAACTCGATGTATACGGTCGTTCTTCTGCTGCTCTATCATCCGGGCCTGTTGTGGCACAGCTGGCCCGGGCTGATCACGGCCGCCGCACACCATGCGCTGGTGTGGACGCATTATTTCTGTACGGAAAAGCCCGACATGAAGGCGATTTACGGCGCGCGCCCGTGACCGCCGGCGCCTACCATTCGAACAGGCCGCAGGCCCAGGTCGGGACGGCCCCGGCCAGCGCCCCCTGATGCGCGATGCGGGCGGCGTCGGGGGCGCCGTCGGCATGGCACAGGTCGTCCCGGTGGATGCCGTGCGTGACCAGCAGCGAATCGAGCCCGGCGCCGTTCGCGCCCCGGATATCGGTGCGGAAGGAATCGCCGACCGCGAGGATGTGCGACCTCTCGATGCCGGGCAGCAACGCCAGGCTCGATTTGTAGACCGAGGGATGCGGCTTGCCGTGCCAGCGCACGAAGCCGCCGAGTTCCTCGTAGCGCTCGGCCATCGTGCCGGCGCAGATCTCGACCTTGCCAAGCCGGTGCACGACGAGGTCCGGGTTGGCGCAGATCATCGGCACGCGGCGCGCCGCCGCGGCCTCCAGCATGGCCTCGTAATCGGCGATCGTGTGGTCGGGGTCGAGCGGCCCCAGATCGAGGATGAAATCCGCCTCGGCGGCGGCTGGGACCTCCTCGAGGTCCAGCCCATCCAGCATCGCGCGGTCGCCCTCCGGGCCGAGGAAGAAGCAGCGGCGGCCGAGCGAGCGGTACCAGGAATCGCCGCCCGGGTCGTTGAGCAGTTGCCAGGTCTCCTCGCCGGACGACATCACGCCGTCGTAACTGCCGGCCGGAATGCCGGCCGCTGCGATGCGCGTGGCCACGGCGGCGGCGCGGCGCGGACCGTTCGAGAGGATGACGAGGCGGGCACCGCCGTCGCGCAACCGCGCCATCGCGTCGAGCGCGTGAGGAAACACCGCGCCGCCGTCGTACAGCACGCCCCACAGATCGAGGACAAAGCCGTCATAGGCGTCCGCCAGGCGGCCGACGCCGGCGATCGTTTTCACGTCCATGAATGTCCGCGGCCTGCTGGTTTCGGTCATAGTCGCGCGGATTCACCTTCGGCGTTCCGCCAGCCCGGTGTATCGGCTCGGACTTGTGGATGTAAAGAGGTATTGCGCGGCCGATCGTGCGTACGATCGATTCCGGATCGGCTTTAGCCGGTCTGCTGCATGGCGGCGGGCTGGCCGAACAGGGGACCCTGTCCCAGCACGATGTCGAAGGCGATCAGTTCCACCAGGCTGAGGTCGGTCTCGACATTCTCGACGACCACGTCGATGCCGATCGTCTTCAGCGTCTTCGCCAGGCCGCGCACGGTCTCCGGATCGTCCGCCGTGTTCGCCTGGACCCGCATGAATTTCGAGCCGACCTTGACGAAGCGGAAGCCGAATCCGACCAGCGATTCGAAATCGATCTCAAGGTCGGTAATCGCGTCGATCGAAAACCGGCAGCCGGTGTCCTGGACCCGCACCAGGTCCTCCACCGCCTGTTCGCCGTATTCCATCAGCGCCGATTGCGGGCATTCGAGAACCAGCCGCTGGGCCAGCGCCGGATTGGCTTGCAGATGCTCGATCAGGTTCGCAAAAAACCCGCGATCGCCCAGCGTCACGCCGGCGATGTTGTAGAAGCATGCGCCGCCTTCCAGGCCCGAGAGGTCGATGGCCGCAATCCTGTCGAGGCAGCGGGCCAGCAACCCGTTCTCGATCGCCGTCATCAGTTCCTCGCGGCCCATCGGGTCGAGGTTCGGGTCGACGGCCAGGGCCACACCGTCGGGCCCGCGGACGCCGCCGTGGCATTCGTAATGCGTGGGCTTGCGTTCCGGCAGGGTGACGACGGGCTCGAGATAGAGGTCCACCGCGTCGGTCTTAAGCGCCTCGGCAACGGCGCGCAGGCTGACGTCCGCCGCGCTGTCGCTGCCGGCCTGCGCCATATGCGCGTCGATCCGCTGCATTGCGGCGGCAGCCAGGCCCGAAGCCGCCGCTGCGGGCTCGTGCGCCATCGGCTGTTCCACGGGCGGCTGATCAATGGCTGGTTGCTGCTCGGGCGGCTGCTCCTCGGCCGGCTGCGGCGCCGCCGGCTGCTCCATCGGCGGCTGCTCCATGACCGGTTGTTCCATGACCGCCTGCTCCGGCGGTGGTGGCGGTGGCGGAGCGGCCACGGGTTGCGGCGGCGGCGCGGCGGGCTGCGAAGGCATCCGGTCCGGCACCAGATCGGGATGCTGCGTCGCAGCCGGCGGCGGGCTCGAGGCGAGCGCGTCGATCGTGCCCTGCATCTGCTGCAGCATGGCCTGGACCTGCTCGAACTGCTGTTGCTGCACCGCCAGCTGCTGCTGCATCGATACGAATTCGCCGTGCAGCTGGTTGCCCGCGTTCTGGATGACCTCGATATCGCTGGCGGTCTGCTGCGCCGCGGCTTGGAGTTGCTCGACGGTCTGCGCAAGACCGTTCGTGGCGCCGCCTTCGCTCTTGAACGCTTCGAACTCTTCCGCGGTCTTCTGGACGATCTCCTGAATCTGCTGGAACTGCTGTGCCGCCGTATTGGCGCCGCGGGCGTCGGCGGTCGCCTTGCCGACATCCTTCTGAATCCCGTCGATGCCGCGCTCGATCATTTCGACCTTGTCGCGGAGTCCGATAACACCCTTGAGAATCCGCCTGAATCCGTCGCGGCGAATCATGAACTCATGCGACAGGGCGCCCAGCATGACGATCAGCGCGCCGGTCACCAGGCCGATAAAGAATTGGCCCGACCCCAGCCAGCCCGCGATCATGCCGACGAGGCCGGCCGCCGCATAGGCCGCCGCCAGGATCAAGTGTATCCGCTTATCCATAATTACGCGTCAGTATTCCCCGATCCCAAGACCAGCCGCCGCCCTGCGCAAGGTACGCTCGCAGGATTCGCAAGGCAAGCTTGCAGCACCGGCTAGCAATGCTGGGCCCCAACGGCTGCGTCGACGTCATCATATCCATCGGCACGCAATAATGCTGCCAATTCGTCCTTGATTCTCTGTATCAATACCGGTCCTTGGTAAACAAATGCTGTATAAACCTGAATTAAGGATGCTCCGGCGCGGATTTTCCGGTAGGCGTCGCCGCCGGACGCGATGCCGCCGACGCCGATGAGGGGCACCGCCCCGCCGGTCAGCCGGTACATGTCGGCGAGCAGTTCCGTCGACGGCGCGAACAGCGGTTTTCCGCTCAACCCGCCCGATTCCGAGCGCCAGCGACTGCGCAGGCCCGCCGGCCGCCCGATCGTCGTGTTGGCGACGATCAAGCCCGCGATCGCACTCCCGCGGGCGACCGACGCGATATCCTCGCGGTCCTGCCCTGTCAGGTCGGGCGCGATCTTGACCAGGATCGGCGGTGCGCCGTCCGGGCAGGCCCGGCGCAGCGCCCGCGATGTGGCATCGACGATCCGCGTCAGCGCCTCGGGGCCCTGCAGCGCCCGCAGGCCCGGCGTGTTCGGCGACGAGACGTTGACCACCAGATAGTCCGCCAGCGGCCCGAGCCGCGCCGCACAGGCGGCGTAGTCCGCGACCGGATCCCCGGTGTCGCGGTTCTTGCCGATATTGACGCCGACGATGCCCGGCCGCGGGCCGGCGAGGTTGCGCGCGGCGGCCTCGATGCCGTCGTTGTTGAATCCCATGCGGTTGATCACCGCCGCGTCCTCGGCCAGCCGGAACAGGCGCGGCCGCGGGTTGCCTTGCTGCGGAAGCGGCGTCACCGTGCCCGTCTCGACGAACCCGAAACCCATGCGCAGCGCCGCGCGCCAGACCTCGGCATTCTTGTCGAAACCGGCGGCGAGGCCCAGCGGATTGGGGAATTCCAGTCCGAACACGCGGGTCCGCAGCGCCGGGTCGTCCGGCTGGCGCTGCGCCGGCCCGAAGCCCATGGCCAGCGCCCGCACCGTCAGGCGGTGCGCGCGCTCCGGCTCGAGCGTTCGGATCAGCGGCAGGATGAAGGCGTAGGGGTCCATGAGCGGCGGTTTCCAGATGCGCCGCGCAGGCCCGGAGCAGGCGCCGGGCGGCGGCTTGCGCTGTGTTCTAGACAAGCGGCCGGCGCGACACAAGCCATGCCCGGAATCCCTTCAATTTAAGGGACATGCCGACTGTCGCAGTCTGCCTTGCCGGTGGGCGCAATTTGCAATCACGTTGTCATTCATTGTGAACCGCCGGCGCGATGCCCAAACCGCACGGGAGGGCCGCGCTTTTCGCACCTTTGCGTGCATCATTGTCGCAGCCGGTGCAACTGGCACGCGCTTTGCTGATGGTATCGGGTAACGGGACAGAAAGTGCTAACATATTATGAATATTCGCAGACCACAGACAGACGGCAACGCAGCATTGCAGGACGAATCCGATGCGATCGACCTGCTGCCGCGCCGGGGCACGCGGACTGTACCGGAGAAGCCGACCTTGGATATGTTGACGTCGGGGAGCCTGGCCGGTGGCGTATCGGTGGAGACCGCCTGGAATATCTGGCAGGCCATGCTGAAGATGGCGCCCTGAGCCGCTGATCCGGTTCAGGGGAGCCTTTCCCTTTGGCGCTTGCGGCGCTATCGTGCCGCCATGGAAACAATTCACTATATCGATGACAAATGGGTCGGGGGTGAGCCGCTGCTGCTCGGCCCGCTGACCCATGCCACCTGGATGGCATCGGTGGTGTTCGACGGCGCCCGCGCCTTCGAGGGCGTCGCCCCGGATCTCGACCGCCACTGCCAGCGGCTGATCGCCTCGGCGCATTCGTTCGGGCTCAAACCGATGTATTCGGCGGCGGAGGTGGAGGCGATCGCGCGCGAGGGCATCGCGAAGTACCCCAAGGGGGCGGCGCTCTACATCAGGCCGATGTATTTCGCCGAGAAGGGCGCGCAGTTTTTCGTCGCGCCTGACCCGGACAGCACCCGCTTCTGCCTGTCGATCTTCGAGCGCGAGATGCCGGCGCCCGGCAACATGTCGGTGTGCCTGTCGAGCTTCCGCCGCCCGGCCCCGGACATGGCGCCGACCGACGCCAAGGCGTCGTGCCTCTATCCCAACTCGGCCCGCGCCCTGATCGAGGCCTCGAAGCGCGGCTTCGACAACGCCGTCGTGCTGGACCCCGACAACAACGTCGCCGAGCTCGCCACCGCCAACATCTGGATCGGCAAGGACGGCGTCGCCCACACGCCGGCGGCCAACGGCACGTTCCTCAACGGCGTCACCCGCCAGCGCGTCGCCGCGCTGTTCGGCGCCGCCGGCATCGAGGTGGCGGAGCGCACCATCACCTGGGACGAGGTGATGGCGGCCGACGAGGTGTTCACCACCGGCAATTTGTCCAAGGTGATGCCGATCACCCGGGTCGAGGACCGCGAACTCCAGCCCGGCCCGCTGTTCCGCCGGGCCCGCGAGCTGTACTGGGAATTCGCGCACGACGAGGGCTGACCCCGCTTTGTTGCCCCGCAGGCGGATCAGCCGTGGTGGCCGGCGATCTCGCCGTCCTTGAACAGATTGTCCTTCAGCTCGCGCGCGAAATCCTCATTGTTGCGCCGGATCCATTCCAGCACCATCGCGGCATGCTCCATTTCCTCGCGCATGTTGTGCAGCAGGATGTCCTTCAGTTCCTGATCTTCGCAATCGTCGGCGCGCTGGCGGTACCAGTCGACGGCCTCGAGTTCTTCCATCAGCGAGACGATGGCATGGTGCAGATGCAGGGTCTCCTTGCTGAGCCGTTCGCGCGGCGCATGTAGGGTTTCACTGGACAAGGCTGGCTCCCGTGTGGGTGACGTTCGATCGCTCACAACTTACAGATTTCGGCACGGAAGAAAAGCCCTCGTACCGCGCAGGATCGGCCGCGCCGCAGCACGGCCAGTCGAGATCGGCCACCAGCGGCAGGTGGCCGGAAACCTGCCGCGATTCGCCCTCCGTCCATACCCTGTCGATCAGGCTTGCCGTACGGGACCAGGTGCGGTCCAGGGATGCTCCCGCGGCAAAGCCGGGCCGGGATCCACGAATGGCGCCGCCGCCGCGCATTTCATGCTCGCCGGAACGCCCGTCGGGCGATAGGGTTGGGGATCCGGACAGAAGCCGCGGACGCATACGCCATGATGAAGACGGTTTTTATACCCCTTAAGGAGATCTACGTGCCGGCGAAGCTGGCCAGGACGCTGGATTCGGCGAAGGTCGAGACGCGCGCCGAGGACATCCTGGAGAGCGGCCTCGAGGCGCCGGTGCAGCTGCGCCGTGACGAGGAGCGCAACCGCTATGTCCTGGTGTCCGGCGTGCACCGGCTGGAGGCCGTGCGGGCGCTCGGCGAGGATACCGTCGAGGCGCTGATCGTCCACGCCCGCCGCCGCTGACGGCACGTCGCCGCCTCACGGTCTGTTGATGCCTCATTGTCGGCGTTTCCTTGTAGGGTGCGCGCCCCTGAACGTGACTTGAGAGAGGTTTGACATGCGAACGGATTTAATGCGCGACGCTGCGCCGATGCTGGCCGGCGTGCTGTTGATGCTGGCGGCGGTGGCTGGGCCCGCGGGGGCCGGGAATCCGACGCCGTACCCCGGCACAAGGATCATCGAAACGGGCCATTCCTATGGCGATCTGGTGACCCGTCTCGACGCGGCCGTCAAGGCCAGCAAGATGGGGCTGGTGACGCGCGCCAGCGCCACCGTGGGCGCCAAGGCCAGGCTGAACAAGGTCATCCCCGGCAACATGGTGGTCGGGGTCTTCCGCCCCGATTTCGCCGTGCGCATGCTCGAGGCCAGCGTGCCGGCCGGCATCGAGGCGCCGCTGCGCTTCTACATCACCGAGAATGCCGACGGCAGCGCGACGCTGACCTACCGCGCGCCGAGCGCCGTCTTCGCCCCCTACGAGGTGCCCGCGCTGGACGCCATGGCACAGGAGCTGGACGCCATCTTCGAGGCGATCGCCAAGGACGCGACGGGCGGCTGAATGGGCCC
>Ga0224512_10002308_pt1 | contig 17570 bp, 20 predicted proteins | sample SF_May12_sed_USG_4_FD_169103 | JGI IMG/M metagenome (GOLD analysis project Ga0224512, IMG submission 169103) | Sediment microbial communities from San Francisco Bay, California, United States - SF_May12_sed_USGS_13 | ecosystem: Environmental > Aquatic > Marine > Sediment | place: USA... | reverse complement strand
CGGGCCGAGGTCCGCGAGGGCCGCGCTGAGTCGGGGAGGTGGAGCGGCCGCGCGCGTCGAATCGGGAACCTGGGCGGTCGCCTCACCACCCGCCGAAAGCGCGAGCGCGAGGAAACCGGGGATGACCGCCGCTGACCGCTGTATGAGTTCGCTCTCCTGGTGGAGGAACGAATGCGTGGCGGCTCACGTCCAAAGGGTCTCGCCGCGACCGAGTCAAACTAGATGGGATTGGCAGCGCCAGCCAGGCGGGCAATGCGTTCTGGTGCGCGAGCTCCCGGGCGCGCCCCCCGTTCCGGGCGTGGCTTGCCCCGCCGCCAGTCCTCCCTTAAGCTTATGATTCGCTTGCAATTACAGGACTACGAGTATGCCGACGTATGCCTATTGCTGCCCCGCATGCGGGCACGCGTTCCAACGACGCGAGAAGATGTCCGCGGCCACCCGGACGGGGTGCCCGCAATGCGGCGCCTCCGCCGAGCGGCAGATCACGGGCGGGGCGGGCGTGCTGGTGCGCGGGGCCGCGAATGCCACTCCCGTGCCCACCGGGCCGTCGTCGTGTTGTGGCGGCGGTGCCTGCGCGGTTCATTGACCAGGCGTGCCGCGTCGGCCAGCTCGCGCATGACCCCCGAGACTCAGCAGGTGTAGAGCGATGCCGACCTATGCGTACCGGTGTCCGTCGTGCGGACACGAGTTTCAGAAGTTTCACAAGATGACGGTGAGGACCAGGCCCAAGTGCCCCGAGTGCGGGACAACAACGGAGCGGGTGATCACCGGCGGCGCCGGGCTCCACTTCAAAGGCTCGGGCTTCTACATCACCGACTACAAGAAATCGGGCGGTGAGAAGGGCGAGTCCAAGGAGAAGGGCGAGTCCAAGGAGAAGGGGGAGTCGAAGGAGAAAGGCGGCGAGAAGAAGCCCGACAAGAAGCCCGCCGACACGAAGAAGCCGGGAGCGGACCACTGACCACTGGCGTGGACCAACTGCGGGAGGCGTTGGCCGCCGTGGCGCGCGACCTCGGGGCGGCCGATGCCGACGTCCAACTCGAGCGGCCGCGCGAGGAGGCGCACGGCGACCTGGCGACGAACCTCGCCCTCCAGCTCGCCAAGCGGCTCAAACGCAAGCCGCGCGACGTCGCGGCCGAGATCCTGGCCAAGCTCACCCTTCCGCCGGGCGTCATCGAGAAAGCGGAGATCGCCGGTCCGGGATTCGTCAATTTCTTCCTCGCCGAGCGGGCGCTGGGCGCGACGCTCACGGCGGTGCTCGGCGCCGGCGAGCGGTACGGCCGCTCGGACGCCGGGGCCGGCAGGCGCGCCAACGTCGAGTTCGTCTCCGCCAACCCGACCGGCCCGCTCCACGTCGGTCACGGCCGGCAGGCGGCGCTCGGCGACGCGATCGCCTCGCTGCTCGAGGCCACGGGCTGGCAGGTGACGCGCGAGTACTACTACAACGACGCCGGCGCCCAGATCGCCAACCTCACGCACAGCGTGCAGGCCTGGATCCGGCGGCTCGGCGGGGAAGACGCGGCGATCCCGCCGGGCGGCTACCACGGCGAGTACGTCCGCGACATTGCCGAGCAGTACGTGCACGAGCATCCGTCGGACGCGGGGGGCGCCGACCTCGACGCGATCCGGCAGTTCGCGGTGCGCGCGCTCCGGGAGGAACAGGACCGCGATCTCCAGGCGTTCGGCGTGGCGTTCGACGTTTACGCGCTGGAGTCCGCGCTGTATGCGGGGAGCCAGGTCGACACGACCGTCCGCCGTCTGGTGAGCGCCGGCCACGCCTACGAGCGCGACGGCGCGCTGTGGCTGCGGACGACGGACTTCGGCGACGACAAGGACCGCGTGATGCGGAAGAGCGCCGAGAAGGGCGGGGACTTCACGTACTTCGTGCCGGATGTCGCCTATCACGTCTCGAAATGGGAGCGCGGCTTCACGCGCGCCATCAACGTGCAGGGCGCCGACCATCACGGCACCGTCGCGCGAGTGCGCGCCGGACTTCAGGCGCTGGAGATGGCGATTCCGGAAGGGTACCCGGAGTACGTCCTGCACCAGATGGTGTCGGTCACGAAGGGTGGGGAAGAGGTGAAGCTCTCCAAGCGTGCGGGTAGCTACCTCACCCTGCGGGAGCTGGTGGACGACGTGGGGCGCGATGCGGTCCGCTACTTCTTCCTGATGCGGCGCGGAGACTCGCAGCTCGTGTTCGACGTGGACCTCGCCAAGAAGCAGTCCGAGGAGAACCCGGTCTACTACGTGCAGTACGCCCACACGCGGATGGCGGGCATCTTCCGCAACGCCGACCGGGATCCGACGGCCGTGGGCCCCGACTTCGCGGATCCGTCGCCGCTCTCGGCGCCGGCGGAGACGGAGCTGCTCAAACTGCTGGGGCAGTATCCGGCGGTGGTGGAGAAGGCGGCGGAATTTCTGGAACCCCACCGGGTCATTGCCTACCTCGAAGAGTTGGCGCGCGCCGCCAACGCCTGGTACCACCACCACCGCGTGCTCGGCGAGCCGGCCCCCATCGAGCGCGCGCGCCTCATGCTGGCCCGCGCCGTGCAGATCGTCCTGCGCAACGGCCTCACCCTGGTGGGCGTCTCCGCCCCGGAACGGATGTAAGCTGTGACCCTGCTCGTCGTCGGCAGTATTGCGCTGGATTCCGTGGAAACCCCGTTTGGCGAGACCGCGGATGCGCTGGGCGGGTCCGCCGTCTTCTTCAGTGTGGCCGGGAGTCTGATCCACCCGGTGCAGGTCGTGGGCGTGGTGGGCCACGACTACCCGTACGAGCGGCTCGAGCGCCTGGCGCGGCGTGGCATCGACCTCGGCGGCGTCGAGCGGATCCAGGGCGAGAGCTTCCGCTGGAAGGGGAAATACTCCTACGACCTCCAGAACCGGGAGACCCTGGAGACGCGGCTCGGTGTCTTCGCCGCATTCGAGCCGCGCATTCCCGAGGCATTCCGCGACGCCCGGCACGTGTTCCTCGGCAACATCGATCCCGAGCTGCAGCTCGGTGTGCTGGACCAGATCCACGATCCGCTCCTCGTCGCGTGCGACACGATGAATTACTGGATCCAGAGCAAGCGCGACGTGCTGCTGGAGCTGCTGCGCCGGGTGGACGTGCTCCTGGTGAACGACGCGGAGGCGCGCCAGCTCTCGGGCGACTGGAACATCTACCGCGCGGCGCGCTGGATCCTCAAACACGGACCCCGCTACATCGTGATCAAGCAGGGCGAGTATGGGGCCGTGCTGGTGGGGGCGGACGGGACGTTCTACGTGCCGGCGTTTCCGCTGGAGGAAGTGTTCGACCCCACGGGCGCCGGTGACGCGTTTGCCGGCGGGTTCATGGCGCACCTGGCCCGCACGCAGGATGTCAGCCACGAGAATCTCCGCCGCGCGATGGTCGTGGGAAGCGCCATGGGCTCGTTCGCCGTGGAACGATTCTCGGTGCAGCGGTTCGACGAGCTGACGCCGGACGAGATCGCGGCGCGGGTGCGGGCCTTCAGCGAGCTGGTCCGGTTCGACACAGAGCCGTTCAACGAAGGGCAGGGGTGGCCGTGACCGAGCGGTATCGCGCCGCCGGCGTCGATCTCGACGCGGCTGAGACCGCCAAGCGCCGCATCGTGACCGCCGTCCAGTCGACGCGGACAGGGTTGGCGCGCGGGCTGGTCGGCGCGTTCGGCGGCATGCTGCGGTTGCCACCCGACGTCCACGACCCCGTGTTGGTCATGAGTACCGACGGCGTGGGGACCAAGGTGCTGGTGGCCATGCGCGCGGGCCGCCACGATACGGTGGGCGAGGATTTGGTCAATCACTGCGTGAACGACATTCTGGTGCACGGGGCGCGCCCGCTCGCGTTTCTCGACTACATCGCCACCGCGGCGATGAACGTCGAAACCGTCGCGGCGCTGGTGGACGGCGTGGCCCGCGGCTGCCGGGCGCACGGGATGACACTGGTCGGCGGCGAAACGGCGCAGCTCCCCGATCTCTACCGGGCCGGTCATTACGATCTGGCCGGCACGATCGTGGGCGTCGTCTCCGAGGGCGCGGCGCTCCATGGCGACCGCGTATGCGTCGGGGACGTGCTCGTGGGCTATGCTTCGTCCGGCCTCCATACCAATGGCTACACGCTGGCGCGCCGCATCGTGTTCGACGAGCTGGAGCTCGCGCCTGACAGCGTCGTGCCGGCGCTGGGCACGACCGTGGCCGACGCGCTGCTGGCGGTGCATCGGAGCTATTGGGACGCGCTGCACCCCGTGCTCGGTCGCGTCCGCGCGCTGGCGCACATCACCGGCGGCGGCATCCCGGGGAACCTGTCGCGCTCACTGTCCGAGGGCTGCGGCGCGGTGGTGCGCGCCGACGCGTGGCCGGTCCCGCCGCTGTTTACGTTCCTCGGCCGGGCGGGCGGCGTGTCGGCGGACGAGATGGACCGCGTGTTCAACATGGGACTCGGCATGATTGCCATCGTCGCGCGGGTGGACGTGGGGGCGGTGCGGGCTGCGGCGACGGACGCGGGCATCGACACCTGGGAGGTCGGTGAGATCGTGGCGGGCTCCGGGGTCCGTATCGCGAGGTAGCATGGACGAGCGCGCGGCGATGACGCGGGCCGTGGCCCTCGCCCTGCGGGGCTGGGGCCGGGTCGCGCCCAACCCGATGGTGGGTGCCGTGCTCCTCAAGGACGGCCGCGTGATCGGGGAGGGGTTCCATGCGGAGCACGGCGGGCCGCATGCGGAACTCGCGGCGCTGAGCGCGGCGGCCGACCCGGCGGGCGCGACCTGCGTGGTCACACTGGAGCCGTGCGCGCACCACGGCAAGACACCGCCGTGCGCGGAGGCCCTGGTGGCAAAGGGCGTCCGACGGGTCGTGATCGCCGGGCGGGACCCCGATCCGGTCTCGGGTGACGGGGTGGCGCGGTTGCGGGAGGCGGGCGTCGCCATCGAGCTCGGGCTGGGGGCAGAAGCGGCCGCGGCCGCGAATGCCGCGTTCCTGTGGTCGACGGTCCGGCCCGCGCGTCCCTTCGTCGCGGTGAAAGTCGCCACCTCGCTGGACGGATTCATCGCTGACAGGGCGGGCCGATCCCGCTGGATCTCGGGCGGCGAGGCACGCGAGTTCGTGCACTGGCTGCGCGCCGGCTTCGACGGCATCGCGGTCGGACGCCGGACGGCGGTGCGCGACGATCCGCAACTCACCGTGCGCGGCCCGATCGCGCCGCGGGTGCCGCCGGCCCGGATCGTGTTCGCCGGGCGGGGACCGTTGGCGCCCTCGCTCGCGTGTCTCGATCCGGACGCCCCCGGCCGGGCGCTCGTCGTGCGCGCCGCGGGGACGGCCGGGCCGCGGCGGGCCGAGCCCGGCGAGCTCGCGGCGAGCGGTGTCACCGTGCTCGAGACGGCGGGCCTCCCCGAGGCGCTCGCCGCGCTCCGCCGGGAAGGCGTGCGCGCCCTCCTCGTGGAAGGTGGGGGGCGGCTGGTCGGCGCGCTGCTGGACGCCGGGCTGGTGGATCGCGTCTACCAGATCACGGCACCACTCTGGCTCGGGGACGGGACGCCGGCGTTCGGTCAGCGCGCCGGCATCGGACTGGCGGAAGCCCCCCGCTGGAGCGTCACCGAGCGCCGAGCGCTCGGCCAGGATAGCTTGGTAGTGGTAGATCGGGAATTATGTTTACTGGCATCGTGACGGCGATGGGCGAGGTCGCGGCCGCCGCCCGCGGCCCGGAGCGACTCGCCCTGACGATTCGGTCGCCCTACGACGACCTCGCCCTGGGCGACAGCGTGGCGGTCAACGGCGCGTGCCTCACTGTCGTCGAGACCGACGGGCGGACGTTTCGCGTGGACGTGATCGTGACGACACGCGGCCGCACCAGCCTCGAGCACCTGCGCGCCGGCGACCGCATCAACCTCGAGCGGCCCCTCGCCGTCGGTGACCGGTTGGGAGGGCACTTCGTGCAGGGACACGTGGATGGTCTCGGCGAAGTCGTGGGCCGGCGGGAGGAGGCGGACGCGCGCCTGCTCGACGTGCGCCTGCCCCCCGAGGTGGCCGAGTTGTCCATCCCGCACGGGTCCATCGCACTCGACGGCGTGAGCCTGACGATCAACGCCCTGCCCGCCGCCGACACGGTGCAGGTGGCGCTGATTCCCTACACGCTCCAACACACGACGTTGGGTGACCGCCAGGTGGGTGACCGGGTGCAGGTCGAGGCGGACATGCTGGGGAAATACGTACGCCAGTTGCTGGCGAAGGATCGCTGATGCCGTTCGGGACCATTGACCAGGCGATCGCCGAGATCCGGGACGGGAAGCTCGTGGTCGTTGCCGACGACGAGGACCGGGAGAGCGAGGGCGATCTCGTCGTCGCGGCGGAGCTGATTTCGGCCGAGAAGATCAACTTCATGGCGACGCATGGCCGCGGCCTGATCTGTCTCACGCTGCTGCCCGAGCGCTGCGCGGTGCTCGGCCTGCCGCAGATGGCCGAGGCGAACACCGAGTCGTACGAAACCGCCTTCACGGTGAGCGTCGACGCGGCCAAGCGGTTCGGCGTGACCACCGGCATCTCGGCCGCCGATCGCGCGCAAACCGTGCGGGTGGCGATCGATCCCGCCACGGTGCCCGCGGATCTGCGGCGCCCCGGGCACGTGTTCCCGCTGCGGGCGCGGCCCGGCGGCGTGCTGCAGCGGGTCGGGCATACGGAGGCCAGCGTGGATCTCGCCCGCTTGGCCGGCCTCTATCCGGCCGGGGTCATCTGCGAGGTGCTCGCTCCCGACGGCACCATGATGCGCAGCCCGCAACTCGAGGAGTTCGCGACGCGGCACGGCCTCACGCTCGTGACCGTCGCGCAGCTGGTCGCCTACCGGCTGCAGCACGAGCGGTTGGTGCACCGCGTGGCCGAAGCGCGGATGCCGACACCATACGGCGAGTTCCACATCGTCGGCTACCGCAACGACATCGACGACGCCGAGCACATCGCGCTCGTGTACGGGGAGGTGACTGGGCGGGAAGACGTGCTCGTCCGGATGCATTCCAAGTGCCTCACCGGCGACGTGTTCGGATCCGGCCGATGCGACTGCGGTTGGCAGCTCGCGAGCGCCATGGCGATGATCGCGGACGAAGGGACAGGGGTGATCGTCTATCTCGATCAGGAGGGGCGCGGGATCGGGCTGCTCAACAAGCTCAAGGCCTACGAGCTGCAGGATGCCGGGCACGACACGGTCGAGGCGAACGCGCGGCTCGGGTTCCCGCCCGATCTGCGCAACTACGGGATCGGCGCGCAGATCCTGATCGACCTGGGCCTGTCGTCCATCCGGGTGCTGACGAACAACCCGCGGAAGCTCGTGGGCCTCGAAGGGTACGGGTTGGAGATGGTGGCCCGGGTGCCGATCGTGCCGCCGTCCACCGAAGACAACCGGGCCTACCTCGCCGTGAAGCGCGACAAGCTCGGACACCTGCTCGCCGAGTGACCCCCGCCAACTCCGTGCCCCCCGCAGCGCCCGGCCGGGCGCTCGTGTGCGCCAGCCGGTTCAACGAAGCCGTCACCCGGCGGCTGGTCGACGGCGCGCTCGGCGTGCTCGCCGCCGGGGGCTACGATGCGGCGCGGACCGACGTACTGTGGGTCGACGGTGCCTTCGAGCTGCCGCTCGTGCTCGACCGGGCCCTCGCCACCGGACGCTACCGGCTGGCCGTGGCGGTCGGGGCCATCGTCCAGGGGGAGACCCCGCATTTCACCTTCATCGCGACCGAGGTCACGCGCGGCATCAGTCAGGTGGCGCTCGCCCATGGTGTGCCGGTGGGCTTTGGGGTCCTCACGTGTGATACGTTGGACCAGGCGGTCGCGCGGGCAGGCGGGGCGGCCGGCAACAAGGGGATCGAGGCGGGCGAAGCCGCACTCCGGTCGCGGCGGGCGCTCGATGCCCTGGAGGGCCATGCTGCGCCGTGAGTCTCGGGTCCGGGCGCGCGCGCTTCAGATCCTCTATGCGTGGGAACTGCAGGGACGGCCGGCCATCCGCGCCGTGGCGGACGGCCTGTACCCGGTACACGGCGGCCACGATCGCGTCTGGGAGGACGCGGAACGGCTGGCCCTCGCTGTCGCGACGGCGGCCGACGAGTTGGATGGCGCGATCGTTCCGGAACTGGCCGGCTGGCGTTTGGCGCGCGTCGGGGTGAACGAACGCAACATCCTGCGACTGGCTGCGCACGAGCTGCGGCAGGGCGAGCTGCCGGCGCCCGTGATCATCTCGGAAGCCCTGCGGCTGACCCACTGGTTCGCCGGGGCCAAAGCGGGCGCGTTCATCAACGGTGTGCTGGACGCCCTGGCGCGGCGGATCGGGCGGCTGTGAAGATCCTCGCCGTGAACTGGCTGGATCTCGAGAATCCGCAGGCGGGGGGCGCGGAGGTCCATTTCTTCGAGCTCTTCGGCCGCCTCGCGGCCGGTGGCCACGCTGTGACGCTGGTGACCTCCGGCTGGCCGGGTGCGGCGGCCCGCGCCATGGTGCGCGGCGTCGCGGTCCGCCGGATCGGTGGGCGCCACACGTTTGCGCTGCGTGGCCGACGGGCGGTGCGTCGGGCGCTGGGCGAAGACACCTACGACGTGGTGGTGGAGGATATCAACAAGCTGCCGCTGTTCCTCCCGTCCGTCACGCGACTCCCCTGCTACGTAATCGTGCCCCACTTGTTCGGGACGACCGCGTTTCGCGAAGCCGCGTGGCCGGTGGCGACGGTCGTCTGGCTGGCGGAGCAGCCGGTGCCGGCGGTGTACCGGCGGGCGGCGTTTCACGCCATCAGCGACAGCACGCGCGACGATCTGGTGGCGCGCGGGGTGGCGGCCGAACGCGTTCGCGTCATCTACCCCGGAGTGGATGCTGCGTGGTTTACGCCGGACGCCGCCACGCCGCGCACCGCGGTGCCGACCTTCCTGTACGTCGGGCGGTTGAAGCGTTATAAAAGAGTGGAGACGGCCATTCGAGGCGTCGCTCTGGCCCGGCAGGCGGGGCGGGACGTGCGGCTGGACATCGCGGGGCAGGGCAACGACCGGCCGCGACTCGAGCGAGTCGTGGCGGATCTTGGGCTCGAGGGCACCGTTCGGTTTCTCGGGTTCGTGTCCGAAGCGGAGAAGCGCACGCTGCTGCGCCGGGCCTGGGCCACGGTGTTCCCGTCCCTGAAAGAAGGATGGGGGATCACGAACGTGGAAGCCGCCGCGTGCGGCACGCCGGCCGTCGCGGCCGACAGCCCGGGGCTGCGGGAGTCGGTGCGCCACGAGGTCACCGGCCTGCTCGTTCCCCCCGACGATCCCGCCGCCATCGCGGCCGCCCTGACTCGGCTGGCCGCGGATCCGGTGCTGGTCACCCGCCTCGGTCAGGGTGGCCGCACTTTTGCCGAGTCGCTGTCGTGGGAGACGGCGGCGGCGCAAACGGCCGATCATCTCGATGAGACAGTCCGCGCCGGCCGGCGCGGAGGAAAGGAGCGATAGCCGTGCAGACCACGGTGACGGCCCGCCACTGCGAGATTCCCGATGATCTGCGGACCCGCGCGCTCGAAGTGGCGGCCAAGCTCGCCAAGATCGCGCACCGTCCCCAGCGCATGGACATCGTGTTCGACGACGACCACCAGCGGAAAGTCGTCGAATTACGGGTGTCTTTGCCGCGCAACCAGACCCTGATCGGCAGCAGCGAGTCGACCGACTTCAGCACGTCCCTCGACCGGGCGGCCGAAAAGCTACGCTCCCAGCTCGTCAAAGACGCGGAACGCGCGAACCGACGCCAGCCTGCCACCTAGCCGATGCCGAAGCTGACCGTCCGGGAACTGATCGAGGAGAAACGGCTGTCGCTCCAGCTCGACGTGCTGACCGGCGACCGTGGACTGGACCGACCGATCACGGAGCCGGAGATCGGGAGTCCCGGGTTGGCGCTCGCCGGATATATGGCCCGGTTCGCCGCCAAGCGCCTGTACGTGCTCGGCGAGACGGAGATCGCGTTCCTGCGGTCGCTCAAGCCGGGCGATCGCGTGGCGACGGTGCAGGCGTTCTTCCAGCACGAGCTGCCGTGCGTGTTCATCACCAAGGGGCTGAGCGTGCCGCGGGGGCTCCTCGCGGTGGCGCGGGAACGCTCGATTCCCGTCGTCCGGTCAAAACTCAAGACGGCCGAGTTCTATTCGCGGATCACGCCGTTCCTGCAGGAGGCGTTCGCCCCCCGGACGACGGTGCACGGGTCGCTGGCGGACGTCTACGGGGTGGGTCTGCTGTTCGTCGGCCGCTCGGGGATCGGCAAGAGCGAGTGCGTGCTCGACCTGGTCGAACGCGGGCACCGGCTCGTCGCCGACGACGTCGTCCACGTGTCGCGGCGCGGCGCGGACGTGCTCCTCGGCCGGGGCCACGAGTTGTCGCACCACTTCATGGAAATCCGCGGCGTTGGCCTGGTGGACGTCAAGGCGCTGTTCGGGATCCGGTCGGTGCGCCAGCAGAAGCGCATCGAGGTCGTCGTCGAGCTGCTCGAGTGGGACACCACTGCCGACGTGGACCGGACCGGGCTCGACCTCAGGACGACCGAGATCCTCGGCGTCGCGCTCCCGCAGGTCGTCGTGCCACTGAATCCGGGCAAGAACATCACCGTCATCTCCGAAGTCGTGGCGATGAGTCATCTGCTGCGGTACAGTGGGTATGACGCGGCCAAGGCCTTCAACGAGCGCCTGCTGAAGCAGCTCGGCAAGCAGCGGGAACTGCGGGACTACCTCAGCGAGGACTATGAGTGAGCCGCTCCGCGGGGTGGTGGTCTCCCACGCCGCCCTGGCGCAGGCCCTCGTCGAGGCCGTGGCCCGCATCACGGGGCACGCCGAGGGGCTCGTTCCCGTGAGTAACGACGGCTGCAGTCGCGACGCGCTCGAGCAACGTCTGGTGGAGGCCGTCGGCGGCCAGCCCGCCGTCGTGTTCGTGGATCTCCCGAGCGGCAGCTGTCTGCTGGCGTCCGTCAAGTTCGCGCGCGGGAGCCCCGACGTCGCGATCGTGGCCGGGGTCAACCTGGCCATGCTGGTGGACTTCCTCTATCACCGCGATCTCAGCGTCCACGACGCCGCGGCGCGTGCGGTCGCGACGGGCAACCGGTCGTTGAAGGTGTTGCCGTGACCGACGTGCTCGTGCGCGTGGACGATCGCCTCGTCCACGGGCAGGTCGTCGTCGGCTGGGGCCGGGCACTCGGGCTGCGCCACATCGTGCTGGTGGACGATGCCATCCGGGCGAGTCCGTGGGAGCAGGACCTGTATCGGATGGGCGTCCCGAGCGCCGTGCAGATCGAGTTCGCCTCGGTGGCGGACGCGGCGACGGCGTTCCCGCGGTGGGCGGCTGATGCTGCGCACACGATCCTCCTGCTCGGCAGCGTGGAGACGCTGGCCCGGCTGTGTGCCGTCGCCCCCGTCCGACGGGTCAACCTCGGCGGAATTCACCAGCAGCCGGGCCGCCGCGAGCATCTGCCGTACGTCTTCCTCACCGAGGCGGAGGCCGACCGCTTGCGCGCACTCGATCGGGCCGGCGTCGCGATCTCGGCGCAAGACGTGCCGACGCGCCGGGCCGTGCCGATCGAGGAGCTGCTGGCGTGAGCGCCGAGGTGTTCATCGCCCTGCTGCTCTGGGGGATCATCGCGGGACTGGATCTCGTGAGCGTGCTCCAGTCCATGGTGGGGCGTCCCCTGGTGGCGGCGACGGTTGCCGGCGCGCTCGCCGGGGATCCCGCCAACGGGGTCCTGATCGGGATGGCGTTGGAGCTGTTTGCGCTGGAGTTCCTGCCGGTTGGCGGGGCGCGGTATCCCGACTACGGACCGGCGTCGGTCGCGGCGGCAGCGGCGGCCGTCGGCATGCCGCTCGGGCAGCTCGGCGTCCCGCTCGTGCTCGGCCTGGTGCTCGCGTATGGCGGTGATTGGAGTCTCGTGGGCCTGCGGCGCTGGAACACGTGGCGGGTCCGGCGCGCCGCCCGCGGCCTCGACGCCGGAGACCTGCACACGATCAGCCGGATTCAGCTCGGCGGCATCCTGTGGGACGCCCTGCGCTCGCTGGCGCTCACCGGCGCGGGGCTGGGGTTGGCCTGGGCGGCCCGCACGGCGCCGCCGCTCGACGACCGACGCGGGCTGCTGCTCACGGCGGTGCTCATCGGCATCGGTCTCGCGAATGCGGCGCAGAACGCGCTCCGGCTGGCGGATCCACGGCGGGCGGGGTGGTGGCTCGCGCTCGGACTCGCGGGAGGGACGGCATGGGTCGTCCTCCGGTGAGCGCGTTCGTCCGTACGGGCCTGCGGTTGCTCACCGTTCAGGCATGCTGGAACTACGAGCGGATGATCGGCGTGGGCCTCGGCTACGCGTCGGAGCCGCTGCTGCGGGCGCTGCCCGGCGGCCGGGCGGGGGAGCCGTACGCGGCGGCCATGCGCCGGGCGACGCAGTACTTCAACGCGCACCCGTATCTCACGGGGCTCGCGGCCGGGGCGCTGGCCCGGGCGGAACATGCGGAAGTGCCGGGCGAGCAGGTCGAGCGCCTGCGCGACACGCTGCTCGGCCCGCTGGGCGCGGTGGGGGATCGGCTCGTCTGGGCCGGTACGCTCCCGGCGGCCTCGGCCGTCGGGCTCGCCTTGTCGGCGTCGGCGCCCGCCGGGGTCGGGGTGGCGGCGTTGTTGACCCTGTACAACGTCCCGCACGTCGCGCTGCGCGTGTGGGGGCTCCGGGCGGGGTGGCGCTCCGGTGCCGCGCTCGCCCGGGCCCTGGGGACGCCGCTGCTGCGCGCGGCGCTCCGAATCATTGGGCCGCTGGCCACCGTTTGCGTCGGGCTGGCGCTCCCCGCCGTCGCCGGCCGGCTGGCCGGTACCCTCGAGCTGGCGGCCTGGGTCGCGGCCGCCGCCGGCGCGGCCGCCGCCTGGGTCGTGGGGCGCTGGCTTGCCCCCTCGCTGGGGGTCGTGCGCCTCGGCCTCCTCGCGGCCGTCGTCGTGTGGCTGGGGACGGCCTGGTGACCAGCATCGAGGGCGCCGTCGCGATCGTCAATCCGCTGGGCCTGCACGCCCGGCCGGCCGCGGCGTTTGTGAAGGTGGCCGCCGCGTTCACCGCCGATATCCACGTGGAGAAGGACGGCATGCTGGTGAATGGGAAGAGCATCATGGGGGTGATGACGCTGGCCGCCGAGTGCGGGAGCTCGATCACCATTCGCGCGGTGGGCGGCGATGCCGAGGCGGCCCTCGCGGCGCTGGTGGACCTCGTCCAGCGCGGATTCGACGAAGCGTACCAGGACTACTGATCACGATGAGCGGACGTCTCCTGTACGGAAGCGGCGTGTCGCCCGGGATCGCCATCGGGCCAGCGGTGGTGCTGCAGCTCGAGTTCCCCACCGTCCCCCACCGCGTGGTGCCGCCGGATGCCGTCGAACGCGAAGTCGAACGCCTTTACGATGCGATCGGGGCCGTCCGCCAGACGCTGGAGCGTCTGCGCGTACGGGCCAGTGAACGGGTGGGGACCGAAGAGGCGAAGATCTTCGACGCGCAGCTGCTGATGCTCGAAGATCGCGAGTTCCTCGGCCAGGTCGAGCGCCTCATCCGCGACAACCAGCTGGCCGCGGAACGCGCCTTCGAGTTCAAGGCGCTGGAAGTGCGCGCCCTCTGGGCCAACTCGGCCAACACGCAGTTGCGGGACCGGGTCGCCGATCTCTCGGGCGTCCAGCTCCGCGTGCTGAACTTCCTGCTGGAACGGCGGGACGACGAGGTCCTCCACGCGCACGACCGCCCCGCGATCATCGTCACGCGGGAGGTCACGCCCGGGCTCACGATCCAGTTCGAGCGCGAGCACGTCGCCGGGTTCGTGAGCGAGGAGGGCACGCGCACCGCCCACGCGGCGATTCTCGCGCGCAGCCTCGGCATTCCGTGCGTCATGGGCCTGCCGCACGCCCTCGAACGCATCACGGCGGGGCGCGAGCTCGTGATCGACGGCACGCGTGGCACCGTGATCGTGTCGCCGACCCCGGAGGACGTGCGCGCGGCGCACGCCTTCGACGCGCGGCGCCACAAGCTGCTCGCCGACCTGGAGACCATCGGGCGGGAGCCCGCGGTGACCCTCGACGGGGCCCGCATCCCCCTGCGCGGCAACCTCGATCTGCCGGAAGAACTGGAGCCACTCGTCCGGCATGGCGCCGAAGGGGTCGGCCTGCTGCGCACCGAGTTCATGATTGTCGGACGGGCCAGCCTCCCCAGCGAGAGCGAACAGCTCGACTACTTCCGGCGCGTGGCGCGTCAGTTCCCGGAGGAACCGATCACGGTGCGCAGTTACGACGTGGGCGGCGACAAGTTCCCCGCCGCGTTTCGCATCGGGCCCGAGCCCAATCCGTTCCTGGGATGGCGGGCGCTTCGGGTCTGCCTCGACCGCCCCCAGGTGTTCCTCACGCAGCTGCGCGCCCTTCTGCGGGCCCGGCTCGACGGCGATGTGCGCCTCATGCTCCCGTTGGTGATCGAAGTGGGGGAGGTGACCCGCACGCAGGAGCTGATCGCCGAGGCGCGCGACGCCCTGCGCCGCGACGGCCTGCGAGCGGCCGATCACCTGCCGGTCGGTGTGATGGTGGAGACGCCGGCCGCCGTGACCGTGGCCGACCAACTGGCCGACCACGCCGCCTTCCTGAGCGTCGGGACCAACGACCTCACGCAATACACGCTGGCCCTCGACCGCGGGAACGCCCGGCTCGCCGCCCGGTTCAGCGGGTTCCACCCCGCCGTGCTGCGGCTGCTGCGCGACGTGGCCGCCGTCGGGACGGCGCGCGGGACGCCGGTCAGCGTGTGCGGGGAGATGGCCTCGGAACCGTTCGGCATCTTCCTGCTGCTCGGGCTGGGGTATCGCGAGCTGTCCGTGGCCCCCACGGCGCTGCCGCTGGTCCGCTGGCTGGTCCGACACTTGCGGACCACCGATGCCGAGGCCGCCGCCGAGGCGGCCCTGACGGCCACGAGCGCGGCCGAGGCCCTGCGGCACCTGCAGGATCGGCTGGCGGCGCTCGTGGACCTCGATCTCGTCGCTGCCGGCTGGTTGCCCGGAAACCGGTCGGCGGCTAGCTTGGAGGAGCACCGCGGGTCCGGATAGGCACCGCGGTATCGTGTTGTTCTGAAAGGGTTTGCATGACGACGCACCGGCATATCATGTCCTCGGAGTCCGTCACCGAGGGCCACCCCGACAAGATCGCCGACCAGATCTCCGACGCCGTCCTCGACGCGATGCTGGCCATGGACGAGGCGTCCCGGGTTGCGTGCGAGACGCTGGTCACGACCGGGATGGTCGTGGTCGCGGGGGAGATTACGACGTCGGCCTACGTGCACGTGCCGGAGGTCGTCCGGCGGACGGTCGAGCGCATCGGTTACACGAGCGGCGATTTCGGGTTCGACTACAAAACGTGTGCCGTGTTGACGTCGATCGATCGGCAGTCGCCGGACATCGCGCAGGGCGTGGACACGGGCGGGGCGGGCGACCAGGGCATGATGTTCGGGTACGCGTCGGACGAGACGCCCGAGCTGATGCCGGCGCCGATCATGCTCGCCCACCGGCTGACGCAACGCCTCGCCGAGGTGCGCCGGTCGGGCGAACTGGGCTGGCTGCGGCCGGACGGCAAGAGTCAGGTGAGCGTTGAGTACGAGGGCGCGACGCCGGTGGCCGTCCGGGCCGTCGTCGTCTCGACCCAGCACGCGCCCGACATCGCGCAGGCGGCGCTCGAGGAAGCCGTGCGCGAAGTCGTGATCAAGCCCGTGCTGGACGCGTCCGGCATCGAGCACGCGCAGCCCAAGCTGTACATCAACCCCACGGGTCGGTTCGTGATCGGGGGTCCGCAGGGGGACGCCGGCCTCACGGGCCGCAAGATCATCGTCGACACCTACGGCGGGATGGCACGGCACGGCGGTGGCGCCTTTAGCGGGAAGGATCCGTCGAAGGTCGATCGCTCCGGCGCCTACGCCACCCGATGGGTGGCGAAGAACGTCGTGGCCGCCGGACTGGCCCGCCGCTGCGAGGTCCAGATTGCGTACGCCATTGGCGTGCGGGAGCCGGTGTCGATCATGGTGGACACGTTCGGGACGGGCCGCGTGCCGGAGACGGCGCTTGAGCGGGCGGTCCGCGACGTGTTCGACCTCACGCCCCGCGGCATCATCGAGCGGCTGGGCCTCCGGCGGCCCATGTACGGACCCACGGCGGCGTACGGGCACTTCGGCCGGACGCCCGAAGAGCGGATCATCGAGGGACAGACCGTCCGGCTCTTCACCTGGGAAGATCCGTCCGCCGTCGACCAGCTGCGGGACGCGGTCCGGCGCGTGGCCTAGCGGACCTCCGCGTGCCGCGCGGAGTACACTCGAGTACGTTTGACCATGCGCGCGCCCGCCATGGGCGCGCAACCATTTTCGGGGTGGCAGACATGACGGCAGTGAAACCACGGACGGGAAAGACGGCGCCAGCGACGCTCGACTACGCGGTGCGCGACCTCGCGCTCGCCGAGTGGGGGCGGAAAGAGATTCGGCTGGCCGAACACGAAATGCCCGGGCTCATGACCCTGCGGCAGCGGTACGTCAAAGAGCAGCCGCTGGCCGGGGCCAAGGTCATGGGGAGCCTGCACATGACGGTCCAGACCGCCGTGCTGATCGAGACCCTGGTGGACCTCGGAGCCGACGTGCGCTGGGTGAGCTGCAACGTGTTTTCGACGCAGGACCACGCCGCCGCCGCCGTGGTCGTGGGCCGCACGGGCACCCCCGAGCGGCCGGCGGGCACGCCGGTCTTCGCCTACAAGGGCGAGACCCTCGAGGAGTACTGGGCCTATACGTCTCGCGCCTTGCGCTGGCCGGACGGGTCGGGACCCGACCTGATCGTGGACGACGGAGGCGACGCGACGCTGCTGATTCACAAGGGCGCCGACTTCGAGGAGGCGGGACGGGTGCCCGCGTTCGACGCGGAGGCGGAGCCGGAGGAGTGGGGCGTCATCCTCGAGCTGCTGCGGGCCGAGCAGCGGGAGCATCCGGGCCGCTGGCGCGCGGTGGCCGACGCGCTGATGGGCGTGAGCGAGGAAACCACGACGGGCGTGCACCGGCTGTACCAGATGCAGGAGGCCGGCACGCTGCGCTGCGCGGCGATCAACGTCAACGATTCCGTGACGAAGAGCAAGTTCGACAACATCTACGGCTGCCGGCACTCGCTGATCGACGGACTCAACCGGGCCAGTGACACGATGCTCGGTGGGAAAGTGGCGGTCGTGTGCGGGTTCGGCGAGGTCGGCAAGGGCAGCGCGCAGGCGCTGCGTGGGCAGGGGTGCCGCGTGATCGTCACCGAGATCGATCCGATCTGCGCGCTGCAGGCCGCCATGGAAGGCTACGAAGTCAAGACCCTCGACGACGTGCTCGAAACGGCCGACATCTTCATCACGGCGACGGGCAACCGGGACGTCATCACGGTCGCGCACATGCACCGCATGAAGAACAAGGCGATCGTCGGCAACATCGGCCATTTCGACAACGAGATCGACATGGCCGGTCTCAAGAAGGTGCGCGGGATCCGGCGGGAGACGATCAAGCCCCAGTACGACGAGTGGACGTTCCCCGACGGGCGCAGCGTGCTCATCCTCGCGGAG
>Ga0224512_10002307_pt1 | contig 17584 bp, 18 predicted proteins | sample SF_May12_sed_USG_4_FD_169103 | JGI IMG/M metagenome (GOLD analysis project Ga0224512, IMG submission 169103) | Sediment microbial communities from San Francisco Bay, California, United States - SF_May12_sed_USGS_13 | ecosystem: Environmental > Aquatic > Marine > Sediment | place: USA... | reverse complement strand
GGGAGTGTGGCTGACCTCGGGATGGAATTGCAGACCAACCATGCGACGTGACAGATCTTCCATTGCCGCGACTGGAGACTCATCGGTTGAGGCGGTGACGGTAAAGCCAGCCGGAGCAGCCGATACCGAGTCACGATGGCTCATCCACACGATCTGGGGACCATCGTCGAGAATGGTGGAATCGCCGAGCAGGCGCAGTTCGGTGCCACCGAACTCGCTGATGCCGGTCGAGGTGACCTCCCCCCCGAGATGCTGAGCAAGAAGCTGGTGCCCGTAACAGATGCCCAAGATGGGGATTCCCAGCTCGAGGATGTCGCGATCTATTTGGTATGCGTCATCTGCATAGACCGACGCCGGCCCGCCAGACAACACGATGGCGATCGGATCCGCAGCCTTTATCTCGGAAGCGGATATGTCCCTGGGAACGATCTCCGACAGCACCTTCGCCTCACGCACCCGTCTCGCTATCAGCTGGGCGTATTGGGCGCCAAGGTCGATGACAAGGACTCGGTCGGAGGCCACCCCTTATCCGTCCAACCCCACCTTGGCCCTCACGCTCTGCTGGAAGCCCTCCGCCCGCATACGAGCGGCAGCGCCGCCTTCTTCCATCAGCGTGAGTACCTCGCGGTCATCGAGGGATTCGTACTTGGTCCTGATCGGTTCCAGCGCGTCGACCAGGGCCTCTGCCGCCGATTCCTTCAGCTGGCCGTAGCCCGAGCCCTGGAACTGCTTCTCAAGATCCGGAACAGATGTGCCGCCAAGCAGGGAGGTGATCTCCAGCAGATTCGACACCCCCGGCTTGTGCTCTCGGTCGAAGCGGATCTCGGTCTCGGAGTCGGTTACCGCCCGGGCCAGCTTCTTACGGATCTGATCTGGCTCATCGAGCATCCCGATGCGCGAGTTCTCGTTGGGGTCAGACTTCGACATCTTGGCGAGGGGATCCTGCAGCGACATGATCCGTGCTCCCACCTCGGGGACGATGGGTTGTGGCACTGGGAACTCGTCGCCAAAGCGGTTGTTGAACCGCTCGGCGAGATCGCGCGTCATCTCCAAGTGCTGGAGTTGATCATCGCCCACCGGAACGAACTCAGCCCGGAACAACAAGATGTCGGCCGCCATCAATACCGGGTAGGAGAACAGGCCGAGCTGAGCGCCATATTTGTCGGACTTCTCCTTGTACTGGGTCATCCGGTTCAGCACGCCCATTGGGGTCATAGTGCCGAGAATCCATGCCAGCTCGGCGTGCTGGGGAACGTCGGACTGGAAATAGAACATGGATAGCTCAAGATCTACCCCAGCAGCCAGCAGAAGTTTCGCGGTCTCGAGCCGGTTCGCCACCAGTTCCTGGGGATCCTCGGTCTCGGTGAGAGCGTGGAGATCGACGATGCAATAGATGGGGTCGTAGTCATCCTGCAGACGTATCCAGTTGCGGAACGCGCCCAGATAGTTGCCAATGTGGACACCACCCGTCGGCTGAACACCTGAGAAAACGACACTGCGAGCCAAGATGGGCGTAACTCTAACTACGCCTCTCCTGCTTACTGGGTGGGCGCTGAGAGTTGCTTGAGGCTCGACCGCTACCTTGTTCCGATGCCTGACAGCTATCACATGACCCCTGACGAGTTCCGCCAGCGCGGCGCCGAGATGGTGGAGTGGATCGCCCGCTACATGGAGCGGGTCGAGTCCTACCCCGTCATGTCCACTGTGAAGCCGGGCGAGGTGCGCTCCCAGCTGGCCCCCCACCCTCCGCTGCATGGCGAGGCGTGGGACGACGTGATGAGTGACGTTGACGATGTCATCATGGCGGGGATCACGCATTGGCAATCTCCAGGTTTCTACGCGTTCTTCAACGGCAACTCCTCCGGCCCATCGATCCTCGGCGAGATGTTGGCGGCCGGGCTGGGGACGCAGGGCATGTCATGGGTCACCAGCCCGGCGGCCACCGAGCTGGAGACCTTGATGATGGATTGGATGGCGGAGATGCTCGATCTCCCCCCCAAGTTCTCCTCGCACAGCACCGGGGGCGGTGTCATCCAGGACACGGCGTCAACTTCCACGCTGGTGGCAACTCTGCTGGCTCGAGAGAAGGCAACGGATTACGCGTCCAACCGCAGCGGCCTGGAGCCCGGATTGGCCGCATATACATCGGCCCAAGCACACAGCTCCGTCGAAAAAGCGATCCGGCTTGCCGGCATCGGCTCCGACAACCTCCGACTCGTCGCTGTCGATGACACCTTCGCCATGCGGCCCGCCGACCTGGCACAAGCCATGGAAGCCGACGTCTCGGCTGGACTAACGCCGGCATTGGTGGTGGCAACAGTTGGAACGACCTCGACGCTCGGCATGGACCCCATTCGCCAGATCGGCGAAGTGGCCGCCACGCATAACGCCTGGCTCCACGTCGACGCCGCTTGGGCTGGGACGGCAGCGATATGTCCTGAGTTCCGTCACCTCCACGATGGTCTCGAGCTGGCCAACAGTTACCTGTTCAACCCCCACAAATGGATGTTCACCAATGTCGACGCCAGTGCCTTCTACGTGGCCGACCGTGCCGGTCTGAAGAGGATGATGAGCGTGAGCGCCGAGTATCTGCGCAGTGCAGAATCCGAGTCCGGCGAGGTGATCGACTACCGCGACTGGCAGATCTCGCTCGGCAGGCGTTTTCGCGCATTGAAACTGTGGTTCGTGATCCGCCACTACGGCATCGAGGGAATCCAACACCATGTACGCCGCCACGTCGCCCTGGCCCAAGATCTCGCCGAGCGGGTCCGCCGACACCCAGACCTCGAGCTGGCCGCGCCGGCCGATCTCAACCTGGTGTGCTTTCGGCATGTCGATGGCGACGCCGCCAGCGAGGCCATCTTGGAGCGAGTCAATTCCTCCGGCACGGCATACCTAACCCACACCAAGCTCGATGACCGCTATGTGGTTCGGGTCAACGTCGGCCAGACCCACACCGAGCAACGCCACATCGACCAACTGTGGGAGCTGATCACGGGCTAGCGAAGGTAATCCAACAGCTCCCTCACCATGAAGGCAGTGGCACCCCACAGCGTTCCTTCGGAGAACTCGTAGTACCAAAGCTTGTGACCGTGGAAGTCCTCACGGCGCCACTGGGATTCGTCCAACAGGTCGATCAGACGCGGCTCTATCACCACCTCCACCTCACTGGCCTGGAGCGTTAACTCATCGGGACGCTGCACCAGGGCAACCACCGGCACGATGAGCATGTCCGGATTGCGCGGCGATATCGGCTCCAGTCCCCCGATCACCTCAACGGCATCTTCGGGAATCCCCACTTCCTCCCACGCTTCACGGGTGGCGGTGTGGACAGGGTCGCGGTCATCGTCGTCGATGGTGCCGCCGGGGAAGACGACGTCACCGGCGTGTGTCGCCATGTGGTCTGGGCGCTTGGTCAATACCACCCTGACGTCACCATCGTCGTCGACATAGAGCGGGACCAGAACGGCAGCCCTCATGCCGGGTGGTGAGCTAACAGGTGGCAGGCGTCGCCGAAGCCGGTCGAGGATGCCATCCACGCCCGGATGGTACGGCGTATTCTGGCGCCCATGACTCGAGGCATCGCAACTCGCACCCTGGCCACACCGCAGTTGGTGCTGCAGCCATTTCGCCGACGAGATGTCAGCAGCCTCGCTGAGGCTGTAGAAGTCTCCAACGATGACCTCGTGCGCTGGCTCCCCTGGGCCCATCGCGGATACGGCAGAGCAGATGCGGTCGGCTTCATTCGGGAGAGCATGACGGCATGGAGAGATGGCCGGGCTTACGACTTCTCCATTCGATCCGTCGACGACCCCGACCGTCACCTCGGCAATATCTCGGTGTGGCCGACCAACCGCACCGGCCTCATCGGTGAAATGGGCTATTGGGTGCGCAGCGATGAGACTGGCAAGGGCATCGCGTCGCAGGCAGGGGCAAGAATGGTGCAGCTCGCCTTCGAGGACCTTGGGATGCACCGGGTCGTGATGCGTATCGCGGTTGGCAATGAAGCTTCGGAGAGAGTGGCGGTCAAGCTCGGCTTCGCCAGAGAGGGGCTGCTGCGCCAAGAGGTGAAGGTGGCCGGTGAATGGCTGGACCACTCGGCGTGGGGAATCTTGCGCACCGAGTTCGAGACCGAGAAGCCGCGCTACCAAGCCCAAGGATGGCTTCGCCCAGCATGAGAACTAGCACCTTGCCGCTAGCAGCTGGTTTCTAGAAAGACACTAAGCCAACGAGGAAGGGCCCCCGAAGGGACCCTTCCTCAACTAGAAACGAGAGACTTCTTTAGAAGTCGCCCATGCCTTCCATGCCGCCGCCGCCGCCGGCCGGCATCGCGGGCCGGTCCTCCTTGATCTCACCGATCAGAGCCTCGGTGGTGATCAGCAACGCTGCGATCGAAGCCGCGTTCTGAATGGTGGATCTGACCACCTTGGCCGGGTCGATGACCCCACTCTTGAGGAGGTCCTCGTACTCACCGGTCATGGCGTTGAACCCGTTGCCGCCCTTGGCGGACCGCACATGTTCCACCACGACTCCGCCTTCGTGTCCGGCGTTCTCTGCGATCTGGCGCAGAGGCGCCGCAAGCGAACGCTCAACCACGGTACGGCCGGCCTTCACATCGTCGCTGCCGCCCTTGATGGCCGCAACCGGACCGATGGCCGACAGCAGAGCCACACCGCCGCCGGGCACGATGCCCTCTTCAACAGCCGCCCTGGTCGCCTGGATGGCGTCCTCGATGCGGTGCTTGCGCTCCTTGAGCTCGACCTCCGTCGCTGCGCCAACCTTGATCACAGCAACACCGCCCGACAGTTTGGCCAGTCGCTCGGAGAGCTTCTCGCGGTCCCAATCGGAATCGGAGTTCTCGATCTCTTTGCGGATCTGTGCAACCCGAGCCTCGACGTCGGAGTGCTTGCCAGCACCCTCGACGACCGTGGTGTCATCTTTGGTGACGACGATCTTGCGAGCCGAGCCAAGCAGGTCAACGGTGACGTTCTCCAACTTGAGGCCCACCTCCTCCGAGATCACCGTCGCACCCGTGAGGATGGCGATGTCCTGGAGCATGGCCTTGCGACGCTCGCCGAAGCCGGGGGCCTTGACGGCAGCCGAAGAGAACGTGCCTCGCAGCCTGTTGACCACCAGGGTGGCGAGAGCTTCACCCTCGATGTCCTCGGCGATCACCAATAGCGGTTTGCCGGACTGCATCACCTTCTCCAGAACCGGCAGCAGGTCATGGACCCCGCCGATCTTCTGGTTGGCGATGAGTACGTACGGCTCGTCGAGGACCGCCTCCTGGCGATCTGGGTCGGTGATGAAGTACGGCGAGATGTAGCCCTTGTCGAACTGCATGCCCTCGGTGAACTCATGCTCGACCCCGAAGGTCTGGCTGTCCTCCACTGTGATGACGCCCTCGTTGCCAACCTTGGCCATGGCGTCTGCGATGTGCTCGCCGACCTCTGGGTCGGCGGCCGAGTTGGCCGCGACGTAGGCGATCTGCTCGCGATCCTCGGCATGAACGGGCTTCGCCATAGAGGCGATGGTCTCGACGACCTTGTCCACGGCCTGCTCCATGCCCTGCTTCATCTCCATGGGATTGGAACCGGCTGCCACCAGCCTCAGGCCCTCATGCACCATGGCCTGAGCCAGCACTGTGGCGGTCGTGGTTCCGTCGCCGGCAACATCATTGGTCTTGTTGGCGACTTCCTTGGCGAGCTGAGCACCCATGTTCTCCCACGGGTCTGCCAGCTCTACTTCCTTTGCGATGGTGACGCCGTCGTTGGTGATGGTCGGCGCACCCCACTTCTTCTCAAGAACCACGTTGCGACCCTTAGGGCCCAGCGTGGTCTTCACTACGTTGGCCAGCTTGTCTACGCCGGCCTCTAGGCCCCTACGGGCCTCCTCGTCGAATTTAAGATCTTTGGCTACCACTGAAACTCCTTAAAAGCCGGCTACTTGAGGACGGCCAGAACGTCGCGGGAAGAAAGGATCAGGTACTCCTCACCCTCCAGCTTGATCTCGGTCCCACCGAACTTCGAGTAGACGACCATGTCGCCTGCTTCGATGTCGAGCGGAACCCTTTCACCGTCCTGGAAGTCGCCCGGTCCAACGGCGAGTACTTCGCCGAGCTGGGGCTTCTCTTTGGCGGTATCGGGAATGACGAGACCGCTAACGGTGGTCTGGTCTCCCTCATCTTTTGCCTTGACGACAACGCGGTCGCCCAGAGGCTGCAACTTCATCGACCCTCCTTGGGGAACTAGCAGTCTGCTATTACGAGTGCCAACTGTAGCACTCTGCCTAGCCGAGTGCTAACCGGTCTTTGCCTCTGCCCGCCTGATGAATCTGGTCACATCGACCTCGGTGAGCACTCCGGCTATTCGACCCTCGGATACCACCGCGATGCGCCTGCGCCGTCCCTGGAATCGCTCCAACAGCCCTTCGACGAGGGCATCCGCTTCGACGACGTCGTTGGGGCCGAGGGGCATCATGATCTGACCAACCGTCATCGCAGACCAGTCAGAAGACGGGATGGCGGCGGCGTGCTCCAGAGCAACAAGACCGCGCACTCGGCCCCGGGCCACAACCGGGAAGGTGGCAGAGCGACCGCCCAACAGATACTTGTCATGGAGCTCCTCTACCGACATCTCCGCCGGTACCGCGATCGGCGTCGGTGACATCACCTGACCTGCGGTGGCGCCCCTCAGGGATTGACTGCTCTCCATGTGAACCAGCGCTGAGCTGGCTGCTTGGTACAAGAACCAGCCGATGGCTAGGTACCACAGACCTGCTACCTGGCCGCCAACCACCATCACCACCAGTCCGGCGATCGACAACAGCACCGCCAGCAGCCTGCCCATGAAGACTGCCACCCGCGTGCCCCGAGCGAAGTCTCCGGTGGCCTTCCACACCGCTGAACGCAAGAGGCGCCCACCGTCGAGCGGGAACCCGGGAAGCAGGTTGAACAGGCCAAGCGCAAGATTGACGAACGCCAACAGGGCGAACACCCGCTCCACCGATCCTTCAAGGGGAAGCGCTACAAGAAAGAAGAGGCCGGCTAGCACCACCGAGGAGGCAGGACCGGCGATGGTGATGGCGAACTCATCGCCCGGCGTTGGCGCCTCGTTCTCGATCTCGGACACTCCGCCGAAGATGAACAGCCGGATGCGACGCACGACCAGTCCCCGCGCCTTGGCCACTATCGAGTGGCTCAATTCGTGCATCAGGACACTTCCGAAGAACAAGAACGAGGTAACCCCCGCCGCTACCCAAGCCGAGGCACCCGAGGCCGAGGTCCTGTCAGAGAAATCGACGTAGAGCGAGAAAGTGATCAGGCCCGCGATAATGAGCCACGACGCGTCGATGACGAGCTCAACCCCGAAGATCTTACCGAGACGCAACGCCTTCAAAGGGCCAAGGCCGAGTCGACTTCGGCCCCCCACCCGGTGCCATCACCACGCTCTAGCCTGAACGCTCCGGCGGCCGCGACCATGGCGCCGTTGTCGGTGCACATCTCGGGCGAGGGCAGGAAAAGCTTCGCCTTGCGCTTATCAGCCTCTTCTTCAAGCCTTTGCCGCAGGCGGCGATTAGCCAGAACGCCTCCTCCCCCGGCCACGATCTTGGCGCCTGTTTCCTCGACTGCGTTGAAGGTCTTGTCCACCAGCACGTCAACGATGGCTTCCTGGACGGATGCGGCAACATCGGCCAAAGGTGGCAGTGCGCCTTCCGCATCGGCCTTTTCGAGCTGCGTCACGACCGACGTCTTGAGCCCACTGAAAGAGAAGTGGAACGGTCGGTCGGGCAGCGCCCTTGGGAACGCCATAATGGCGGGGTCGCCACCATCCGACGCTGCGTCGATGGCCGGCCCTCCCGGATAGCCAAGCCCCATGAAGCGGGCCAGCTTGTCGAATGCCTCCCCTGCCGCATCGTCGATGGTTGTGCCCATCACCTCGTAGTCGCCCCAATCGCGCATGTGGACGATCTGGCTGTGACCACCTGAAGCCAGCAAAACAACAGCCGGCGGTTGGTATTCGTCGTGTTCGAGGCGGGGGGCGAACAGGTGGCCCTCCATGTGATCGATGCCGAGGAACGGCGTTCCCAGCGCCCACGCCATCGCTTTGGCGAACGAGAACCCAACCACCAGTGCTCCGGCCAGTCCGGGACCGCGCGTCGCAGCCACGGCGTCCAGATCCATATGGTGCACCCCGGCCTCGGCCAAGGCGCGATGCGTCAGAGATCGAATCGCTTCTACATGGGCTCGCGCCGCCACCTCGGGCACCACACCCCCGAACCGAGAATGGTCGTCCACCTGCGATGAAAGCACACTCGAAAGCACCTCGAGGTTCTCCACCACCGCTACCGCGGTTTCATCGCAACTGGTCTCGATGCCAAGTATGAGGCTCATCGCAGGCTCCTACGGATCTCCTCGATGCGGGCCGTGTAGGCGTCGTCGCCGATGTCATTGGCCCACATGATGAGGGCGTCGTCGTCGCGGTAGTAGTCCTTGCGCACTCTTGCCGGAACGAAACCGAATCGCCGATAGATGTCCCTGGCGGCGTAGTTAGAAAGGCGCACTTCGAGCGTGAGGCTGCCGACCCCACTTCGGCGGGCAAGATCGACCAACTGGAGAATCAGCCGCGTTCCAAGGCCTTGTCCCCGCAGTTCGTCGACCACCGCAACGGTCGTGATGTGAGCCTCTTCGTCCGTAACGAACATGCCGGCGTACCCCACAATGCCGGCGTCGCTCTCCACCACCATGTAGTTCCCATCGGTATGCGATAGTTCGTCCTCAAAGGCTCGCTCAGACCACGGCTGGGGGTAGATCTTGTTCTCCAACTGGACAACCTCACCGATATCTGAGGCAACCATGGGTCGAATGTTCATTGCTATTACGTCCATAGCCCCTCCCTTCGCAGCGATGCCCAATTGATGGTTGCGTCGGGGGCCCTCAGATAGAGCGGCCGAACCTCTCCCCCAGCGGGACGGAGTGCCTTGCCCGCTCGCTGTGCAGCCAGCTCGATGAGGATCTCCGCCGAGGGATAGCGAGGTCGGCCTCGCTTGACTCGGTGAAGACCACTGAAGAAGTTCTCGGGCAGAACAGACCAGTCGCCAACCACCAACGCGTCATCGGCACTCGATTCCAGTACGCCTCTGAATTCGGCATAGGACATCAACTCCGGCTCTGCCTCCTTCACCACGCCCCCGGGCACCGGTTGGTAGGGAGCCACGGCCACCTCGCCCCGACGAGCGTCAACCACCGGCCAGATCATCCTGTGCCCGGTAGCGGCTCGAAAGGCCAGAGCGTCAAGCGAGGTTGCCGTGATGACCGGCACCCCCACTGCGGCCGCTACCCCCTGGGCGGCCGCTATGCCGGCCCGGATGCCCGTGAACAGGCCAGGGCCGATATCAACGATGATGGCGTCGAGGTCGGCAGGAGACCATTTGGCGCCGCGGAAGCAAAAGTCGAGAGCCGCTGTGATGAAGCCAACGTGTCCCCTGCGATCGACCTGCACCGACATCGTGGCGAGGCGATCTTCTTCGCCGATCGCAACGGAAGAGGCGGGGGTGGCGGATTCGATAGCGAGGATCTTCATGCCACCAGCTCCTGGAGGGGTCGAGATTGCCACGAACCCTTAGGCACGAAACTGATCTTGCGCTGATCCTCACCGGTGATCTCCATCAGAATCTCGAGGCGATCTTCCCCGACAGCAGCCGCTATCGCCTCTCCCCACTCGACTACCAGCACGCCGCTCCGCCCTTGCTCGTACACGTCGAGATCTTCGAACTCGGCCGCCGAGCCGAGTCGATAAGCGTCGGCGTGGATCAAAGGCAGAAACCCGCGATAGGTACGGACCAACAAGAAACTGGGACTGGGGATGGGGCCGTCGATGCCAAGTCCTTCAGCTACTCCAGAAGCAAGCACCGTCTTGCCTGAGCCCAGCCGGCCGTTCAATAGCACAACGTCTCCTGGCTGCAACAGCCCCGCAAGCCTGCGCCCGGCGGAGAGGGTGTCGGCCACACTGGCACTTTCCAGCTCGACCATGCGCCCCATCATCGAAAGAGCCCCAGCTGTTCGGCATCGTCACTCGGAGCCTCGACCACCTCGGTGTTCAGCAGCGTTGCGGTGAGGGCAAAATCCTGCCGCATCTGGTCCAACACCCGCGGACCGCCCCGCAGCGCCGCAGCCGGATGGAAGGTTGGCACGAGTTGGCGGCCCCACCATGGGTGTGCAGTGCCCCGCAGATTGGTGATGCCCGTGGTTGTTTTGAGGAGGAGCTTGGTCGAGAAGTTGCCAAGCGTCATGACCACCTTGGGCTGGATCAGTTCGAGCTGACGGCGTAGGTAGCCCTTGCAGGCTTCGATCTCCTCCTGCTGCGGGTCGCGGTTGTTGGGCGGTCGGCACTTCACCACGTTGGCTATGTAGACCTCCTTGCGATGCAAGCCGATCTCGTCAAGAAGCTGCTCCAAGAGATTGCCCGACTTCCCAACGAACGGAAGGCCCTGCTGGTCTTCGTTGAAGCCGGGGCCTTCACCTATGAACATGAGGTCGGCCAGCGGATCGCCATCGCCGAAGACCACCGTGGTCCTGTTCTCGGACAGCCGACACGCGGTGCAGCCGGCTGCGGTTTGGGCGAGCGCCTCCAGCTCACGCACCGATTCTTCGCTCAAACGGGGGTCCTCCTGCTTGGGCTGAATGTTACGAGCCAGGGGCGTGGCTAGTGCAGAGAGGGTGTCGGTCAGCCGTCCATGGCCGGCACGCCACCCGCCGACTCGGCAGAGCGGACCCCCCACTCGATGGCTCGAGCCACGGAGATAAAAGCGGCCTCGCCAACTGCGTCGGGATCGGCCTCGACGTCACCGCACGAGACAGCAAAGGCAACGTCGCCGTCGTAACGGGTGTGGCCCGGCCGAACACAGGCTCCGATCGCGTCGTGAGCGCGGACCGTGAGCCTCATCAGATCGGTACGAGAAAGCTTGGCGTTGGTCGCCACCGTCACCAGCGTCGTGTTGGATAACTCGGCCTGGGACGGTGGGTTAGGGTTGATCGGAGGCTCAGGGCTGCCACCGGTTAGTGATTCCCCCTCGAGAGTGAAGACGTCCCCCACCGCGTTCACTGCGACCACGGCCCCCACGATGGCATCGCCCGCCCGAATGCTGTGGGAACCCAGGCCACCCTTGCGAACGGCCCCCATGCCCCTCCAACCTGCCACCGTGGCTCCCGTCCCCGCCCCCACATTGCCCATCTCTACCGGACCACTGTTGGCCGAGTCGTAGGCCATGGCCCCTTCTTCTGGCCCAGGCCAAGCCTCGGCATCACCGATCATCAGATCGAACAGGATCGCCGTCGGAACAATGGGCACGATGATGTCATTGATGGTGCGGTGCCCCTTTCCGTCGGCCAGCAAGCCCCGCGACACGCCATCGGCGGTGGCCAGCCCGAAGGCGCTGCCCCCCGACAGCACGATCGCCTGGATGTTCTCAATCCGCGAACCAGGTTGCAGCAAAGCGATCTCTCGGGTTCCCGGCGCAGCACCGCGCACCTCAGCGGTAGCGATGTTGGGCTCGGGGAACGTGATCACCGTGACACCGGTCAACGCCTCATCGTCGGTGAAGTGCCCGACCTCGACTCCGGGAACGTCGGTGATGGTCACGACAGGTAGCGACGCGGCAGGCGGGGACCCCAGCGGCAGACGATTTCGTAATTGACCGTGCCCAGCTTGGCCGCCAGCTCGTCTGCCGTGATCTCTTCGCCGCCCTGGACGCCCAACAGGACCACCTCATCACCAACCGCCACTCGGTGGTTGCCGCAATCGATCACGATCTGGTCCATTGTCACGGTCCCCGCGAAAGCATGGCGTTGGCCCCCGATCAGGACCTCACCGCCCTGCTCTCCGTATCTCCTACTCAATCCGTCGGCGTAGCCCACCGGCACCGTCGCCACGTTCGAGTTGGCCGGCAGGGCCCGGCGCCTGCCGTAGGACGGCCGCTCGCCCTTACTCAGGTGACGGGTGTAGGAGACGGTCGACACCACCCTCATAGCCGGCCGCAGTTCGAGGTCGGCGCCAACATTGGCACCAGGTCGCAACCCGTATGTGCAGATTCCAAAGCGGACCATGTCGTAGCGGGCCTCGGGGTAGTTGAGCCCACCGGCCGAATTGGCTGCATGAAGTACCGGAGGCCGTAGACCCTTTTCCTCGAGGGCCGCCACCGTCGCGGCGAATCCGCCCAGTTGTTGCTTCGTGTAGTCGACGTCCGTCTCGGCCACGGCGAGGTGGGTCCAACACCCAGCCAAGTTGAGCAACGGCGTCTCTGCGATTTCGATCGCCAGCTGCAACGCCTCTTCTGGATCGGCCCCCACCCGCTGCATGCCCGTGTTGACTTTGAGGTGAACGTCCAAAGGCTCGGCCGACGCCGCGGCCAGCGCTTCTAGGAACTGAAACGAGTAGGCAGTCGGCGTCAAGCCCCAACTGACGATCTCCTTGGCACCAGCAGGCGGCGGCTCGGACAAGACCAAGATCTGCCCCTTGATGCCTGCCTCGCGCAGTCGGATGCCCTCCTCCGCCAGCGCCACCGCCACCAGATCGGCTCCAGCCTCGAGCGCAGCCGCCGCCACCGGGACATCGCCGTGGCCGTAGCCATCTGCCTTCACAACGGTGCAAACAGCAGCTGGCGCCACCGCCTCTTTGAGAACCCCCACGTTGTGGCCAATCGCACCCAGGTCGATCTCAACCCACGACGGCCTCACCTCGTCCACCTGCCGATCTCTTCGACTAACCCCTCGGCGGTGACGTTGACCTGCTCGGCCAGCGCCGCACCGGCTCTCCCGTGCCAGTAGGCAGCAGCTCGGGCTGCAGCTTCCGGTTCAAGCCCACGTGCCCACAGGGCCGCGATGGAGCCGGTGAGCACATCTCCGGTTCCGACGGTCGCCAGCTCGGGGCCGCCGGCGGTGACTACCCACTTCTCCTGACCCAAAACCAGAGTCGGGTTGCCCTTGAGCACAACAACGGCCTTGGTCTCACGGGCCAGGCGAGCGGCGTTCTTGAGAGATGCCTCAGAGCCAGTAAGCCGCTCGAACTCGCCGGCGTGAGGTGTGATAACCGTGGTGCCAGATCTTGATGCCAACTGATCAGGACTCTCGAGCGCATTCAAGCCGTCGGCATCGAGCACCAGCGGTCCGTCGAGGCCTTCGAGAATGGCGGCTACCAGCTTGTCCTGGTCTGGCCCCAATCCTGGCCCAAGTGCCATCACATCAAACCGTTCTGCCGCTTCGAGGATCGAACCCGCCTGGGCCGCCTCGAATCGATCCGCCGCACCGATGCCAAGGGTCATTACCCCGGGTCGTGAGTACCGACCCTCCAAGCCTCCCGGTACTGCCAGCTTGACTGCCCCGGCCCCGGAGTTGAGGGCAGCTTGTGCCGTGAGCATGGCTGCTCCGCCGATGCCAGGCGAGCCGCCAACAACTAGGACGGAGCCAGAAGACCACTTATGGGCGGTCCGTGGTCGCTGCGGCACAGCGGCGTCGGCTTCCTCGTACAGCAGTAGCTCAGGATCCTCCCCGCTCAGCCCAATGTCGACTACATCGATCTCTCCGCAAACATCTGGACCGCTCCCCAACAAGTGGCCCACCTTGAGCGCATGGAAGGTGACGGTGCGCTCGGCGTCGAAAACCGGGCCATTTACCGCGCCAGTAGCCGCGTCGAGGCCGGACGGAACGTCAACCGCCAGGACTTGCCCGCCTGCCTCGGCCCAGGCGGCTGGTTGCCCGTCCAGCTCTCCTCGAAAACCTGCCCCGAACAACGCATCGATGATGAGGTCGACCGGCTCGGGATCGCCCAGCACCTCAATCGGCACTCCCGCCCGAGCGGCCTTGGCACCGGCCCGGCGAGATGGCGAATCCTCACCTTCGGGGTAGACCAGTGCCTTGATGCGAACGTCGACACCCCTCTTTCTGAGGTAACGAGCGGCCACGTAGCCGTCACCGCCGTTGTTGCCGGGACCGCACAGAACAACGACCGTGGTGCCGTAACCAGCTCCCATACGAGCTGCTGCAATCGACAGCGCATACCCGGCGCGATCCATCAGCACATCGACGGAATCGGTCGCCATGGCGTCGAGACGGGCCGACTCGTCCGGGGTAATGACCGGCTTCACGCTTCGATAGTACCGGTGGAATCGAGCGCCCCGGAGAGACCGCCGCACCGCCCTGATAGCGCCGAGATCTGTTCTACGCTCGGGCGGGTGAGAAGAGTCATTCCCGGCCCGAATCAAGAATCGGTGTGGGATTATCCTCGCCCACCGGCGATAGAACCCTCGGCACATTCGATACGGGTCGAGTTCGGAGGCCGAGAGGTAGCGCACACCGACCGTGCCCTACGGGTGATCGAGACCAGCCATCCTCCCGTCTATTACATACCCATCGAAGACATCGATTCCGAGCTGTTGGAGTCGAGCACCAAGAAGACGTTTTGCGAATACAAGGGGCAGGCCTCATATTTCTCGATTCGAGTGGGCGGCAAGAGATCGACCAACGCCGCCTGGACCTACCCCAACCCCTCCCCCGGCTACGAAGACCTGGCGGATACCGTTGCCTTCTATCCCGGGAGGGCGGACGCCTGCTACGTGGGAGATGAGAAGGTTCAGCCCCAGGATGGCGACTTCTATGGCGGATGGATAACCACCGAGATCGTCGGGCCCTTCAAAGGCGGGCCCGGGTCCTCTGCGTGGTGACGGACGGTCGTGTCAGTGCTCCCCCACGGCTATCGCCATCACCAGGGCGGTTTCGTCGGTGTGGGTGATGGTCACCAGGACGTCGGTGACTCCTAGCGCCGACGCCCGCTCTAGCGCGGAGCCGAAGAGCCTCACCCTGGGCGGACCGCCTCCGGTGATCTCGACATCGGTCCAGCGGATCTGACGCCATCCCCGGCCAAGCGACTTCATCACGGCCTCCTTGCCGGCGAAGCGGGCGGCATAGCGCCGGGCGGGATGGGCGAACCGAGAGGCGTACGCCTGCTCGTGCTGGGTGAAGCACCTCTCGGCAAAACGGGGGAACTTGTCGAGTACCGCCTCGACGCGGCCGATCTCGGCCAGATCCACCCCGAGTCCAAGTATCTGCATTACTCGACGGTAACCGACTTCGCCAGATTGCGAGGTTGGTCGATGTCGTTGCCACGTTCGCGGCCCAGGTGATATGCGATCAGTTGCAGAACAATGGCCGATGGGACGGGAGAGAGCAGATCGTCGGTGCGAGGGATGGCGATGACATCGTCGGCGTGTTTGGCGATCTCGTCGTCGTCCTCGTACGCCACGGCAATAACTCGTGCACCTCTGGCTTTGACTTCCTGGATCGCAGAGATGGTCTTGTCGTACACATGGCTTTGGGTAACGATGGCGATCACGGGGGTGGCGTCGGTGACCAACGCAAGGGTGCCGTGCTTTAGCTCCCCGGCCGGCATCGCCTCCGAGTGCAGGTACGAGATCTCTTTGAGCTTGAGGGAGCCTTCGGTGGCAACTGCGTAGTCGAGACTGCGACCAATGAAATAGGCGTCTTGGGCACCCGAGAGCTGGGCGGCCAGCTCTGCGATGTCGGCCTCTTGCTTCAGGACAAGCTCGGCCTTGAGAGGCAGAGCGTCGAGGCCTTGGGCCAGGTGCCTGGTTGCCGCCCCGTCGAGGGTTCCTCGCTCCCGGCCAACAGAAATCGCCAATAGGTAACCAGCGATGAGCATGGCCAGATAGGCCTTGGTGGACGCCACCGCGATCTCGGGACCGGCTCTGGTGTAGAGGATGTCGTCTGCCTCACGCGACAAGGTTGAACCAACGACGTTGGTGATGGCCAGCAATCTGGCGCCTCTCTCTTTGGCGATACGAGCCGCCGCCAGGGTGTCGGCTGTCTCGCCCGATTGGCTGATGGCAACGGCCAGGCTCCGCTCGGTGATGAGAGGGTCCGAGTAACGCAATTCATGGGCGTACTCGAGCACCACCGGAATCCGCAGCACTCGCTCGAACAACTCCTTGAGTACAAGTCCGGCGTTGTAAGCAGTGCCGCATGCCGTGATCCACACTCGATCGATGTTCTCCACGAAGCCATCGGGGAAATTGACGTCTTCGAGCTCGACTGTGCCATCGTTGGCCAACCGCCCGCTGAGAGTCTCGGTGATGACAACGGGTTGCTCGAAGATCTCCTTCAGCATGAAGTGCTCGTACCCGGCCTTCTCCGCCTGTTCGGCGTCCCACTCAATGTGCATCGGCTCTCGTTGGATGGGAGTGCCATCGATGGTTTGCAGCTCGGCGCCATCGGCTGTGACGACCACCATCTCGTTGTCCTCGATGATCAAGACTTCTTTGGTGTGTTGCAGCACCGCCGGAATGTCCGAAGCGAGGATGGTTCCTTCCTCGGCCAAGCCGACCACCAGCGGGCTGATCATGCGAACGGCGACGATGCGGTCCGGCTCATGCACCGTCATCGCTACCAAGGCGTAGGCGCCTTTGGCCCGAGCCAGGGCCCGGCGCACGGCTTCGGTGAGCTCCCCGTTGTACTCCTCTGCGATCAGGTGAGCCAGCACTTCGGTGTCGGTGTCGGATTCGAACACGGCGCCGTGTTCTTCGAGGCCTTCCTTCAACTCGAGGAAGTTCTCGATGATGCCATTGTGAACCACCACGAATTCACCCGAGGGGTCAGTATGAGGATGAGCGTTGATGTCGACCGGAGCGCCGTGGGTGGCCCAGCGAGTGTGTCCGATGCCGACCGAACCGGGACATGGCTGGTCGGCGACCAGCGCTGCAAGTTTCTCAAGTTTGCCTGCCGCCTTGAGCACAGTGAACGCCCCGTCTTGCATGACTGCGATGCCTGCCGAGTCGTAGCCGCGGTATTCGAGACGGGATAAACCGTCCAACAGCATGGTTGAGGCAGGCCGCGGGCCGACGTAGCCCATGATTCCGCACATAGTCGTCTCCCTTCTGGGAGACCGGAGACTCACTTCGGGGCGGCTTCTGTGTCCCGGGATCGCTCCCGGCTTTTGATCCGCCTCGTCACGACCGTGAGGGGCCGAGAGGGCATCCGCCGAATGTTTCGATACTCCCTCTACCTCGTCACCTCAGAGAGGCCTGGCGCTGCAGATTTCGTATCTCCGGTCTGTTCTTCAGTTGTCATCGGCAAGTGGTACGTGCCGCTGGATAGAGAGTTTAACCGCAGTCGCGGTTGGCCCCGTTTCTAGTTGCCCGTTTCTGGTCACTCGCCCGAAACGAGAAACGAGAAACGAGAAACGAGAAACGAGAAACGAGAAACGAGAAACGCTAACCCAGCTCAGCTCTCACCGCCGCCACTAGACCGTCGGCCACCTCGGCAGCTTTGGTGGACGTCTCAGCCTCGACCATGACCCGCACCACCGGCTCGGTCCCTGATGCTCTCACCAGAACTCGCCCGTCGTCTCCGAGCTCGGCGGAGGCGTCTTCAACGGCGCTCCACAGCGCATCCGCCCCCTCGAGGGCCGCCCTGTCGGGCACCGTGACGTTGCGCAGCACTTGGGGATACTCGGTCATGATCGTTCTCAGCTCGGCGAGCGGCAGACCCGTGGCGGCAACGACCTCCAAGAGCCGCAAC
>Ga0224512_10002306_pt1 | contig 17585 bp, 14 predicted proteins | sample SF_May12_sed_USG_4_FD_169103 | JGI IMG/M metagenome (GOLD analysis project Ga0224512, IMG submission 169103) | Sediment microbial communities from San Francisco Bay, California, United States - SF_May12_sed_USGS_13 | ecosystem: Environmental > Aquatic > Marine > Sediment | place: USA... | reverse complement strand
CGACGAACGTTTCCAGAACATCGGTCGGATAGCCGAGGCCGAACACGGGATCGAAGAACCATCGATTGCGATGGCCGTCGAAGTATCGGGCCGCCGCGACATCCTCGGGCTTGCTCGAGGCGGGTCGGGCCGTCCGGCAGTCGAGCGCGATCCCGACCTGGGCAGACGCCTGCAGCGACCGGATGGCGTCCGTCGCCAGCCCGTGAGACACGAGGATGTGGTGGGCGGCGGCCAGGGCGGTGGCCTTGCCGGTCCGGCCCGGAGCGAACACACCCTCGCCGTATCCGAGGTTGGCGCTGACCCACGGCTCGTTGTGGGTGATCCAGTGCGCGACCCGATCACCCAGCGTCGAGACCATCACCTCCGTATACCGGGCAAACGCATACGCCGTATCCCGGTGCGTCCAACCGCCCCGATCCTCCAGGGCCTGGGGGAGATCCCAGTGGTAGAGCGTGAGCCACGGGGTGATGCCGGCGTCGAGCATCCCGTCGACCAACCGGCTGTAGAAGTCGAGACCCGCCTGGTTGACGGCCCCGTCCCCGTCGGGAATCACCCGGGTCCATGCAGCCGAAAAGCGGTAGACGTCGACGCCGAGATCTGCCATCAACGCGATGTCCTCGGGATAGCGGTGGTAGTGGTCGCAGGCGACATCGCCCGATTCGGGCATGCGTCCGGTGTCCGAGAAGCGGTCCCAGATCGACTCGCCCTTGCCGCCTTCGTGGCGGCCGCCTTCGATCTGATAGGCCGACGTGGCCACGCCCCAGCGGAAGTTCGTGCGATTCCTCATGGCCCGCACAGTAGACGAGGGCACTGCCGGCCTGGCTACCGTTGATCTGGATCGAGCGAAAGGAGCCCGGCGTGCGTTTGGGCGTATCGGCAGGGTATTGGAGTGCGGGTCCGCCCGGTGACATGGTCGACGTGCTGCAAGAGGTCGAACAGCTCGGTTACTCGTCCGTCTGGACGGCCGAGGCGTACGGATCGGACGCACTGACCCCGCTCGCCTGGTGGGGCTCTCACGTGCCGTCGATGACACTCGGCACTGCAATTGTGCAGATGTCGGCGCGCACTCCGGCGGCGACGGCCATGGCGGCCATCACCCTGGATCATCTCAGCGGGGGACGGTTCGTCCTGGGTCTTGGCGTATCGGGCCCGCAGGTCGTCGAGGGTTGGTACGGCCAGCCCTACGCGAAGCCGCTGGCGCGCACCCGTGAATACGTAGAGATCATCCGCCGGATCCTCGCCCGCGATGAACCGGTGACCTTCGACGGTGACCACTACCCGCTGCCCTATCAGGGTGGCACCGGGCTGGGCAAACCCTTGAAGGCGACCGTGCACCCCCTCCGGGCAGACCTGCCGATCTACCTCGGAGCCGAAGGCCCCAAGAACGTCGCTCTGGCGGCCGAGATCGCCGACGGGTGGTTCCCGTTCTGGTTCTCCCCGGCGTCCGATCGCTTCTACCGCGACGCCCTCGCCGAGGGGTTCGCCCGGGCCGGTTCCCGGCACACACTCGACGACTTCGAGGTTGTGTGTCCCGTGCCGATTGTCATCAATCCTGATCCGGAGCAGGCGGCCGACGTCATCCGTCCCATGCTCGCCCTGTACGTTGGTGGGATGGGGGCCAAGGGCGCCAACTTCCACTTCGATGTCATCGCCCGTATGGGGTATGAGGCCGAGGCACACACGATCCAGGACCTGTATCTGGACGGCCGCAAGGCCGAAGCCATCGCCTCGATCCCGCTTGCGATGATCGAGGACGTCGCCCTGGTCGGCCCGCCCGAGAAGATCCGGGAAGAACTGCCGCGCTGGAAGGAAACCGTCATCACGACGATGATCGTGAACGGACCGATTGAACTGCTGCGAGTCGTCCCTGACCTCATGGCCTGATTCGGGACCTCTGTCACCCGTCCGTCTCCCTTTCGGCCCTGGTGACCACCGCAACGCCCGGCAACGTTGAGGGCAGATGCACAGGATCCTCGACGCCGAGACCATTGCGCCGCAGGTGCGACGCATTGTGCTCGACGCGCCGCTGATCGCGCGTCGGCATCAGGCAGGGCAATTTGTCATCCTCCGGCCCGAGAAATCGTCCGAGCGAATCCCTTTGACGATCGCCGCCTCCGATCCCACCGGCGGGACGATCACCCTGTACGTACAGGCGGTCGGCCACACCACCGCCGTGCTGAACGGTCTACAGGCGGGGGAGTCCATAGCCGACCTGGTGGGTCCGCTTGGTACGCCCTCGGAAATCTCCTCTTACGGAACCGTCGTTGTGGTGGGGGGTGGCCTCGGAACGGCCATCATCTATCCGACGGCCCGCGCTCTCGCCGGCGCCGGGAATCGGGTCATCGCCGTGCTCGGAGGAAGGAGCCGCCGGTTCGTTCTGCTCGAGGAGGAACTCAGGGCTGTCTGCGCCGAGGTGCATGTCTGCACGGATGACGGGTCATACGGCCGGCGGGGGCTGGTGACCGATGTGGTGCACGATCTTGTTGTTGAAGGGGCCCCGCCTGATCGGGTGTTCGTGGCCGGTCCCGTCCGGATGATGGCTGCGGTTGCGGCCGTCACGCGGACCCGTCAGGTTCCCACGATTGCCAGCCTCAATCCGATCATGGTGGACGGGACCGGTATGTGTGGGGGCTGCCGGGTCGATGTTGGCGGCGTCACCCGGTTCGCCTGCGTCGACGGTCCGGAGTTCGATGCGCACACCGTCGACTTCGACCTGCTGGATCGCCGCAACCGGGCGTACGGAGCGTTCGAGACCGCCGCCAGGCAGGCGGATGCCTGCCGGACTGTGGATCGATCGTGACCGAGATCACCCGTCGCGAACGGCTCCGGATGCCTCGGGTCGAGATGCCGGAGCAGCCGGCCGGGGAACGAGCGCACACGTTCACGGAGGTGAATCTGGGCCTGACCTGGGAGTTGGCTCAACTCGAGGCGATGCGGTGCATCGAATGTAGAAGGCCCATCTGCATCGACGGCTGCCCGGTCGGGGTGAAGATCGACGAGTTCCTCGGTCATCTCGCCAAGGGGGAGTTGACCGAGGCTGTCGAAGCCATCGCCACCGACAACCTCCTGCCTGCCATCTGCGGTCGCGTGTGTCCCCAGGAATCTCAATGCGAAGGGGCTTGCGTGCTCGGTCGCAAGGGTGAGCCCATCGCCATCGGCCACCTCGAGCGGTTCGTGGCGGATGAGGCGAGGCGGCTGTCCATCCACCCGGTCGTCGAGCCGGTGGCGCCAACCGGCAAGAAGGTGGCGGTCGTGGGGAGCGGTCCGGCCGGCTTGGCCTGCGCGGCCGACCTGGCCAAAGCCGGCCACGACGTGACGGTGCTCGAAGCCCTCCACGAACCGGGCGGGGTGCTCACGTACGGAATTCCCGATTACCGGTTGCCGCGCGACATCATCCAACACGAAGTCGCCGGGCTGGAACGTCTGGGGGTGACCTTCGAGATGAATGTCGTCGTCGGTCGATCGGTGTCCTTGCAGGAGCTCCGCACCGACTACGACGCGGTGTTCCTGGGCGTCGGGGCCGGCCTGCCCCGATTCCTCGACATTCCGGGCGAGAACCTGATCGGAGTGTTCTCGGCCAACGAATTCCTCACCCGGGTCAACCTGATGCGCGCCTACGAGCGAGGAGCCGAGACGCCTGTGTTCGACGTGCGCAACAAGAAGGTGGCGGTGTTCGGTGCCGGGAATACCGCAATGGACGCCGTGCGAACCGCCGTGCGGCTCGGTGCGGCCGAAGCACGGATCATGTACCGCCGCACCTCAGAGGAGATGCCGGCTCGCCGGGAAGAGGTGCGCCACGCCGCGGAGGAGGGTGTCATCTTCGATTTCCTTGTGTCTCCTCTGGAGTTCCTCGGCGACGCCGACGGGTGGTTGCGCGGTATCTGGCTACAAGAGATGGAACTCGGTGAGCCCGATGCATCCGGGCGTCGCCGGCCGCGGCCGATTCAGGGTGCCCGCTACGAGGTGCCGATCGATATGGTGGTGGTGGCCGTCGGCAACGCTCCCAACCCGTTGCTCCTGTCCACCGTCCCTGATCTCGACCGGACCCCGGCTGGAACGTTGATCGTTGACGAAGAATCGGGCGAAACCTCGATACAGGGTGTATTCGCCGGTGGCGACATCGTCACGGGTGGAGCCACGGTGATCTCGGCGATGGGAGCGGGTCGCACCGCTGCGATGGCCATCGACCGCTGGTTGAGCCCTCCCGAGCCGGCGGTGTGACTCAGCGGCGCCGGGTGAGTTCGGCGGCGACTTCCTCGAGGCTCACGTCCCGTTCGGCCAGCACCACAAGGAGGTGGTACACGAGGTCGGCCCCTTCTTCGATGACTCGTTCTCGTGCGCCTGTCCCGCCGGCGTGGTCCTTGGCGGCGAACGCCAACTCACCCGCCTCCTCGAGCAGTTTCCTCGCAGGGCCGTCGACGCCCTGCTCGAGCAGGGCGGTTGTGTAGGAACCTTCCGGCCGGTCGGCTTTCCTCGATCGGATCGTCTTCCAGAGGCGGCCGACTTCGGCGAGGCCGTCCGGTGCCCCCACGAAACACGACTCGGCGCCGGTGTGGCAAGCGGGGCCGTCCGGCCGGGCGGTCACCAGGACCACATCAGCGTCGCAATCGGGCGTGACGGCGACGACCGTGAGCGTGTTGCCCGACGTGGAGCCCTTGCGCCAGAGTTCGTTGCGGCTGCGCGACCAGAAGTGCGCCTGGCCAGAGGTCGTGGTCAGGTCGTAGGCCTCCTGGTTCATCCAGGCCACCATGAGCACCCCACCGGTGTCGGCATCCTGGACCACCGCCGGGACCAGACCGTCCGGCCCCTGTTCGAGATCGGCGAACGCGGTCATGTCCCCTCCCGCACCGGGATGCCGGCGCCCGCCATGGCCGCTTTGACCGAGGCGATGGCGATCTCGTCGCGGTGGAAGATCGATGCGGCCAGCACGGCGGAGGCGTTCGCCTCGGTGACCACCTCGACGAAGTGAGCCTCGGTGCCTGCGCCTCCGGAGGCGATCACGGGCACGGTCACCGCATCGGTGATTGCCCGGGTTAGGGCCAGGTCGAATCCGTCTTTGGTGCCGTCGCGATCCATGGAGGTGAGGAGGATCTCGCCGGCCCCGAGTGACACGGCCTTACGGGCCCATTCGACGGCATCGAGGCCGGTCGGCACCCGGCCACCCTGTACCACGACCTCGAACCAGCCTTCCGGACGGAGGCGGGCGTCGATCGCCAGCACGACGCACTGGGAGCCGAAGCGTTGCGCACATGCGGCGAGTAGGTGTGGGTCGGCGACGGCAGCCGTGTTGACCCCCACCTTGTCAGCCCCGGCCCGTAGTACGGATTTCATGTCGTCCGGGGTCCGTACTCCACCCCCGACGGTCAGCGGCACGAACACTTCGGATGCGGTGCGACGCACCACGTCGAGCAAGGTGCCGCGCCCCTCGGGCGACGCGGAGATGTCGAGGTAACAAATCTCGTCTGCGCCCTCGGCGGCGTATCGGGCGGCGAGTTCTACCGGGTCGCCCTCGTCGGTGAGGTTCACGAAGTTGACGCCTTTGACCACCCTCCCGTCACGGACATCGAGGCAGGGGATGACCCGTGTGCGCAGGCTCATGCGCATTCCCGTACGAAGTTGGCGAGGACGGCCAGGCCGTTCGAGCCGGACCGCTCCGGATGGAACTGGGTGCCGACCCGGTTCCCCGAGCGCACCGCTGCCACAAAGTCGGATCCGTACCTGGTCGTGCCGATGATCACCGAGGCGTCGTCGGGGCGCGGGGCGAACGTGTGAACGAAGTAGAAGGTCGGGGCCCGGTCGAGCCCGGCGAAGATCGGGTCGTCGGCAGTGTCGACATCGTTCCACCCGATGTGGGGCAGGCGCGGTGCACCCGCCAAACGAGCGACGTGGCCGTCGATAAAACCGAAACAGCGTGCGTCGTCCTCGTCCGATCGGTCGAACAGCACCTGCATGCCGACACAGATGCCCAGGAGGGGGCCGCCCCAGGCCCTGATCGCCCCCGTGAACCCGGCTGCGTCGATCCCGGCCATGACGGCGGCTGTCGCTCCCACGCCGGGCAAGACAACACCATCTGCTCCGGCCAGTTCGTCAGGTGAGGCCGCCACGGTGACTGCCGCACCGGCTCGTTCGAGTCCCTGGGTGATCGAAACCAGGTTGCCGGCGCCGTGATCGATGACGGCAACCCTTGTCACGTCGTCCTTTCCGATTGCGGGATGCCCTTGGTGGAGGCCATACCCGGTCGCCGGGGATCGGCGGTCACGGCGGCTCTGACGGCCCGGGCCACTGCTTTGATGGCGGCTTCGGCGATGTGGTGGTCGTTCTCGCCGCCGGCGGTGAGATGGAGGGTGAATCCGGCCGTCTGGCAGAAGGCTTCGAGGCCGTGGGCGAAGTTCTGGCACGTGAAGGTGCCGATCCGTTCGGTGCGCAGCGGAACGTTGATCACCGCATACGGCCGGCCGCCGACGTCGACGGCCGCCCGTGCGAGCGCCTCGTCCATGGGCACGGCTGCGTCGCCGAACCGTGCGATGCCGGCACGCTGATCGAGGGCGGCGGCCAGTGCCTCGCCGAGCACCAGCATGGTGTCTTCCACGGTGTGGTGATCGTCGATGTGCAGGTCGCCTTCGGTGCGGACGGTGAGATCGATGAGGCTGTGGTGGCCGAACGAGGTCAGGAGATGGTCGAAGAAGCCGACACCGGTGGCGACGTCGGTCGTCCCGTCCCCGTCGAGGTCGACCGTGACCGTGACCGAGGTCTCCCTCGTGGTGCGGCTGATGGTGGCTGTCCGGGTCATCGGTTGTTCCTCTCGAATCGCATCGTGCAGGCGAGACCGTGGGCGGTGAGGCCCTCGGCGGCCGCCAGGGTGGTGATCGTGGGGGAGAGGGCGGTCAGGCCCTCCTGGGTGAGAGTCTGGATCTGGCGCCAGGAGCCGAAGTCCTCGACCGACAGCGGCCCGCAGGCGGCTGCCAGCCCGCCGGTCGGCAGCACGTGGTTGGCGCCGGTGGCGTAATCGCCGGCCGACTCGGGCGACCACTCGCCGACATAGACCGAACCTGCCCCGGTCACCTGGTCGGCCACCGTGGTGGCGTCGTCGGTGAGGACGGTGACGTGTTCGGGGGCGTACTGGTTGGCGAACTCGACCGCCGTAGCCAGGTCCCGGGCGACGATCGCCAGTCCGTGGTCGGCCAGGGCCTTGGCGAGGATCTCCGACCGTTGGAGGCCAGGCAGCAGATCGGCCAGCGCACCCTCAACCTCAAGTAGAAGGTTGGGGTCGGTCGTGACGAGCAGAGCCGGGGAATCCGGCCCGTGCTCGGCCTGGCACAGGAGGTCGATGGCTACCAGGTGCGGGTCGGCTGTCGAGTCGGCAATCACCAGCACCTCCGAGGGTCCGGCGGGAAGGTCGATGGCGCACGTCCCGTACACGTGGAGTTTGGCGGCGGTGACCCAGGCGTTGCCCGGCCCGACGATCTTCTGCACGCGGGGGATCGTCCCGGTGCCGTAGGCGAGCGCCGCCACCGCCTGGGCGCCGCCCATCGCATAGACCTCGGTGACGCCGACCAGGGCGGCTGCGGCGAGCAGCGTCTGGTCGAGCGTTCCGTCGGGAGCCGCAGGTGTGGCCACGACGATCTCGTCGACGCCGGCCACCCGGGCGGGAACGGCGGTCATGATGAGCGATGACGGATACGCAGCCTTGCCGCCCGGAACGTAGCAACCGACCCTGGTGAGCGCCGACCAACGCCGCTCGACGGTGACTCCCGGTCGGGTCTCAACGGTCAACACCCCGGGCAGTTGAGCACGGTGATAGGCCTCGACGTTGGCCACCGCCATCTCGAGAGCGGCCCGGACGTCGGGTGCCACGGAGTCGAGCGCCGATCGGAGTTCGCCGGCCGACACGCGGGCGCCGCCCGGTCGCCCGCCACCGAAGCGAGCTGACAACTCATCGAGGGCCTGATCTCCGCCGGTCCGGATCTGCTCGCAGATGTCCGCCGCTGCCTCCCGCACCGATGGGTCGGGCACTGCGCTGCGGGTGGTGAGAGCCGATCGCTCGGCGGGAGACAGGGTGGCGAGGTCGATGTGGCGCAGCATCACGGGATCAATTGCTCGATGGGCAGGACGAGGATGTCGCGTCCCCCGGCCGCCTTCAGATCGGCCAGCAGGTTCCAGACCGCATTGGCGTCGACCACCGAGTGGATGGCGACCATGCCGTCCTGGGCGAGCGGAACCACCGTCGGGGCGCCCAGCCCGGGGATGATTCCGGAAATCGCCGTTACGGCGTCGGCGGGAGCGTTGAGCAGCAGATACCGCTTGCGACGCCCGTTGGTGACGGCTGCGAGGGCGGTGACCATCCCCTCGATCTCAGAGGATCGAACGGACCCGCTAGTCGGCCCGGCCACGAGCACGGCCTGCGACGAGAGCAAGGTGTCGAGCGGACGGAGGCCGTTGACCATCATGGTGGATCCCGTCGAGACGAGGTCGACGATGCCGTCGGCGACGCCCAGCTTTGGTGCGACCTCCACCGAGCCTCGCAGCGGCACCACCGTCACCGGGATGGAGCGATCTGCGAAGATCCGCCGGGTGACGGCCGGGTGGGCCGAAGCGATCCGCAGGCCGGCCAGGTCCTCGAGCTTCTCGGCGGCGGAGGCGCGCGGGACCGCCGCGACGAGGCGACAGTGGCCGTAACCGAGTTGGGCGAGTTCGGGCAGCGACACACCGGAGGCCGCCTCGAACTCGGCGAGAAGGTCCTGGCCGGTGATGCCGACGTCGGCCACGCCGTCGGCCACCATCTCCGGGATGTCGTCGGTCCGTACGAAGAGCAGATCAAGGTCAACGTTGCGGACATGAACCGACAGCGCCCGTTCGGTCTGTTCGAAATCGAGTCCGGCTTCTCGCAGCAACGAGGCCGAACTGTCGCGGAGTCGGCCCTTGTTGGGGACGGCCAGTCTCAGGACACGTTCGGTCACGATGTCTCCCGGGTTCGTTCGATCATGGAGGCGTACCCACCCCGCCCGTGGTGGAGCCACTGGGCGACCCGGGTGACGGTCGCCGTGGACACGCCGGTCTCGGCAGAGATGTCCCGGTAGGACAGGCCCGTGTCGAGAAGACGCACGATGCGCCAGCGACTCGCCATCTCGGTGAGTTCGCGCCGGGTGCAGAGGTCGCGCAGGAAGTCGGCCGCCTGGTCGGCGGTGTCGAGGCGGGTGAACGCATCGAACAACGCGATGGCGTCGTCGTCCTGCCAGTCTTCGTCGCGGGTCACCATGGCGTTTCCTCCGGCTAGTCTGTTCTAGCGTTGTAACATGCTACAACACTAAAACGTGACGTCAAGACGGAGTCAGAAGTGCAGGTCATTCCGGCGGTCGATGTGTATCGAGGAGAAGTCGTCCGGTTGTTGAGGGGTGATTACGACCAGGTCACCGTCTACGGCGACGATCCGGTCGCCATGGCCCGCTCGTGGGTCGAGCGGGGCGCCGACCTCGTGCACGTGGTCGACCTGGAGGGCGCCCGGAGCGGGACGCCGGATCACACTCTGTGGGAACGATTGGGAGAAGCCGGTGTGCCATTCCAGGTGGGCGGCGGCATCCGGACGGCCGACCTGGCCCGCCAGGCGGTGGACGCCGGGGCCGAACGGGTCGTGCTCGGCTCGGCGGCCGTCTGGGAACCGGAGGTGCTGGAGGATCTGGTCGGGACGCTGGGGGCCGGGCGGGTGGTGGCCGCACTGGACGTGCGGGGGGACCGGGCAACCGGCGCCGGCTGGACCGACCGGGGCCGCTCGCTGGACGAGGTGGTGGCCGGGGTGGTCGGGGCCGGCTGTCGATGGGTGCTGGCCACCGGGATCAGCCGGGACGGCACCCTGGAAGGCCCCGACGTCGGGTTGGTCGAGCGGTTGCTCGAAGCGGCGCCCGACCTGCGCGTGATCGGCTCGGGAGGGGTCGGGACGCTCGAGGACCTGCGCGCTCTTGCTGCGGCCGGTGCAGCCGCGGTGGTGGTCGGCCGGGCGCTGTACGACGAAGAATTCACGCTGAGTGAGGCTCTGGCGTTTCTGCGTTGATCGTTGGCGGTCACTCCCGGCGGGCGAGAGGGACTTTCTTCCGTAAATGGCTCACGACTCCCATCGACTTGATAGGGTGTCGTGTAGGGAAGAGTCATCGGAAGGGGTTGGCTCCGGAGGTGAACACTCCAGAGCCGTCGCCGTTCCCGATTGTGGGGCGGCATCTTCGTTCGGTGACCCATGAGTTCATGCAGGGAGGCTATGAACGATGGGTACAAATCCGATGTAGTTGTATTTCGACGCGCCCCTGATCCCGTCTCCATGTGGTTCGTCGGGTCCTCAGCGGGTCGTCTCCGTGGGCTGATGTTTCGATTGGAACTGGGAGGAACGAATGGGAACGCTAGGAAGACACTCACAAGGAAAGAGACGCGGCAGGTTTGTCGCGCTCCTGGGGAAGAAGACCGCGCTCGGTGTGCTCGTAACGGTGGGCGTTCTGGCGGCGACGATGGCGCTCGCCTCGGCAGACACATTCACCGAAACGTATACGGATTCGATTGCGGCCACCTCTACCGATTGGGCGACGCCGCCGGCGCCGCCGGATCCCCTGACGTTCCCGCAGTTCGATCCCGTCAAGGGCACGCTCACATCGGTGACGGTCACCTATGACTCTGCGCTGACGGGATTGATGGCGGCAGAGAACCTCGCGTCCGCTTCGACGCCAACGCTTACATGGGGTGCGATTGTCACTTTGGACACGGGAGACGGGATCTTGTCGTCCAATCTGTCCCAGGTCGAGACACCCAACCTGGGACCGTTCGACCTTGTCATCGATTTCGGCGGTACCTCAGGAGTAACGTTCGCGGGTCTTCTGCAAACCGATAACCAGGTCACGGTCATCACCGCCCCGGCTGTGCTGGCGCTGTATACCGGTTTGGGGACCATCACGCTCGATTCGACCGCAACTGGGACTTCCAGCGCGACTGGCGGTGGGAATCTTGTAACGCAGTTCCTGACCAACGCAGGCGTTGATGTTGAGGTGAAGTACACCTTCGAGGCCAATCCGGCCATCGACATCGAGAAGGCCACCAATGGACAGGACGCCGACACGCCTACGGGACCATATGTGGCAGTAGGCGATCCGGTGACGTGGACCTATGTGGTGACGAATCCCGGTGACGTTCAGTTGTCGAACATCGTCGTGACAGACACGGATCTGGGGGCCATTGCCGGTCCGCTTTCGGGTGATACGAATACGAACGGAATTCTGGAAACGACCGAGACATGGATCTATGAGGCCGTGGGTGTTGCGACAGCCGGTCAATACGCCAACATCGGTGGTGTCACGGGCACGCCTCCGGTGGGTGATCCTGTGACCGATGATGATCCGAGTCATTACTTCGGGTCTGATCCGTCGATCGATATTGAGAAGGCCACCAACGGCCAGGATGCGGATACGCCGACCGGGCCGACCATTCCGGTCGGGGATCCGGTGGCGTGGACGTATGTTGTTACGAACACGGGCAACGTTCCGTTGTCTGCTGTGGTCGTGACCGATGATCAAGGTGTTGCTGTGTCTTGTCCGCAGTCGGCGCTTGCGCCGCTCGAGTCGATGACGTGCACAGCTTCCGGCGTAGCGACGCTCGGTCAGTATGCCAATGTGGGTGGTGTCACGGGCACGCCTCCGGTGGGTGATCCTGTGACCGATGATGATCCGAGTCATTACTTCGGTTCGGCTCCGTCGATTCATATTGAGAAGGCCACCAACGGCCAGGATGCGGATACGCCGACCGGGCCGACCATTCCGGTCGGGGATCCGGTGACGTGGACGTATGTCGTGACGAACACGGGCAACGTTCCGTTGTCCAATGTGGTCGTGACCGATGACATCCTCGGCGTCATCGCCGGTCCGGATTCGGGTGATGCAAACACGAATGGCATTCTTGAAACGACCGAGACCTGGACGTACTCGACCGCCGGCGTAGCGACGCTCGGTCAGTACGCCAACATCGGCGACGTGGTCGGTTCACCTCTGGTGGGTGATCCGGTGACCGATGATGATCCGAGTCATTACTTCGGTTCGGCTCCGTCGATTCATATTGAGAAGGCCACCAACGGCCAGGATGCGGATACGCCGACCGGGCCTGCGATTCTCGTAGGTGCCCCGGTGACGTGGACGTATGTCGTGACGAACACGGGCAACGTTCCGTTGTCCAATGTGGTCGTGAACGATGACATCCTTGGTGTGATTGCCGGTCCGGATTCGGGTGATGCAAACACGAATGGCATTCTTGAAACGACCGAGACCTGGACGTACTCGACCGCCGGCGTAGCGACGCTCGGTCAGTACGCCAACATCGGCGACGTGACGGGCACTCCGGCGTTTGGCCCACCGGTCACGGACGACGATCCCAGCCACTACATCGGTGTCGAGGAACCCGGTATTCAGATCGAGAAGTTCACCAACGGTGATCCGGGTGACGATGTCAACTGTGCCGATGGACCGATCGTTCTGGTCGGTGCCCCGGTGACGTGGACGTATGTGGTGACGAACACGGGCAACGTTCCGTTGTCCAATGTGGTCGTGACTGATGACGTCCTTGGTGTGATTGCCGGTCCGGATTCGGGTGATACGAATACGAACGGCATTCTGGAAACATCCGAGACCTGGACGTACGTGGTCGATGGCGTCGCCATCGCCGGTCCGTACAGCAATGTCGGAGACGTCCTCGGAGTCTCGCCCGGACAGGCGACGGTCATCGATGATGATCCTTCGTGCTACTTCGGTGCAGACCCGTCGATTCACATCGAGAAGGCCACCAACGGTGAAGATGCGGATACGCCTACCGGGCCGACCATTCCGGTCGGGGATCCGGTGACGTGGACGTATGTGGTGACGAACACGGGCAACGTTCCGTTGTCCGGCGTGGTCGTGACCGATGACATCCTCGGTGTGATTGCCGGTCCGGATTCGGGTGATACGAATACGAATGGCATTCTCGAGACGACCGAGACCTGGACGTACTCTGCGGCCGGTGTTGCGGCAGCGGGTCAGTACGCCAATATCGGGACGTCTACCGGTGTGCCACCGGTTGGTCCGCCGGTCTCCGATGATGACCCAAGTCACTACTACGGCCTGGTCGCCGCAGACGGCTGCACGCCGGGCTATTGGAAGCAGACGCAGCACTTCTGGGCGTGGACGACCTACACCCAGGGTGACTCGTTCGAGGCCATCTTCGGCGTGTCGTATGAGAAGACGCTGCTTCAGGCGCTCAAGGCCGGTGGTGGCGACGAGAAGGCGCTCGGTCGCCATGCGACAGCGGCTCTGCTCAACGCATCCAACCCGGACGTGAGCTACGCATATAGCGAGGCGCAGATCATCGCCCTGGTGCAGGACGCATGGGCGACCGGAGAGTACGAGCAGGCCAAGAACCTGCTCGCGTACCAGAATGAGCTCGGATGTCCGATCGGGGGAGACCCGAACAAGTAGGCGCTAACAAGCGGATGCGGGCCCGAGCCTGCTCCTCGAGGCTGAAAGTGGGCGGATCCCCGGAGGATCCGCCCACTTTTCTTTCCAAAGGTGGATGGGAACTCGCAGGCGCGCCGTGATCGGTACCATCCTGGGGCCGGCTACGAGATGACATGGGTAAACATTCACCAACGCTGAAATCTTCGTTTCCACGACCGTGGCATGTTCTCGGGGCCGGTGTGATGATCGTGGCAGCCCTCGCCACCGCTGCGACGGTCACTCTGGTATCTCGAGATCGCCCGACAAAGTTCGAGACATCGTTGGCTGTCCTGGCCGGCGTGGAGTGCGGGCCGGAGGGTGCAACGGGTCTTGTCACGAACGGCGCCGTCGACACGGCCAACGTGACCATCGAGGTGGAATTCCTGGACAGCTCCGGTTCTGTCGTTCACGAAGCGGTTGCGCTACGGCCGGCTTTGCATGTGGGAGAGTCCGACGTGTGGTTGGTCGGCCTGGAAGACGTCGAGGGCGCCGGGAGCGTGGCAGACTGCCGTGCTGCTGTCTCGAGTCTGATTCTGTGTCATCGGTGTGAGTGGATCCGCGAAGACACCTCTGGATGAGCCACTGTCCGGCTAAGGCGTTCTGTCGCCGAACCGTTTGAGAGCGCCTTCGATCTGCGTCCATCCCACCGTGAGGGCCTTCTCGTCGCTTCTGAGGACCGCCAGGGCGGCCTCGCGCAGAAGGCCCGTCAGGTCGGCAAAGGACAGCCCTTCGGTCAGCCTGGCCAGTTCGTCGAGGTCGACGTCGTCGGCGAAGGGGACATCGACGATGTCGAGGAGCGCTCGGCGGGCGGCCTCTTCGGGGAGACCCAACTCGATGTGCACCTCGAACCTGCCCGATCGCAACAGGGCGGGGTCGATGAGGTCCTGGCGGTTGGTGGCGGCGATGACGACGACGTCGCCCCGCTCGCCCACCCCGTCGAGTTCGGTGAGGAGAGCAGCGACCACCGAATCGGTCACCGAGGTCGTCGAGGAGCCCCGCACCGGGGCGAGGGCGTCGAACTCGTCGAAGAACAGGATGGAAGGAGCGGCCGCCCGGGCCCGTGCAAACACCTCGCGTACGCCCCGCTCGGACTCACCGACGAACTTGTCGAGGAGTTCGGCACCTTTGACCGGGAAGAATGCCGCCCCCGCCTCGTGGGCAAGAGCACGGACCACAAACGTCTTGCCGGTGCCGGGCGGTCCGTAGAGGAGGATCCCGCGGGGCGGTTCGATGCCCAACTGGGCGAACCGCTCGCGCTGGGTCATCGGCCAGATGACCGCCTCCGTCAGGCGCTGCTTCACGTCTTCGAGGCCCGCCACCTTGTCGAATCCGTAGGAGGGAATGTCGCCCATGGCCGCCGAGCCGAGCGATGGAGTCGTGTCCTCGACCGCCCGCACGAGCTGTTCCATCGACAGCGGCTCACCCGACCGGGCCACCGACGTCGAGGCGTGGACGACCGCCGCCAGAATGTCAGATCCCGAGAACCCGGCCGATCGGGCGGCCAGGATGTCGTAGGCGACCTCGCCGGTCGGCACCTTGGCGAGCGCCGCCTCGTACAGCAACGTCCGGCGGCGGAGATCAGGAGGTGGCACCGTGAGAGTGCGGGGGAGGAGGGGTGACCCGATGATGGTGCTGTCCACCCGGCCCGCCGAAGCGACCCCGAGGACACACGCCACACCCGGGCGCTCTGCAACGGCGTCCAGGAACCAGCGCAGAATGGCAGCCACCTGGGTGCGGAACGGGGTGATGCCTTCTTCGCCTGCCACCGCCTCGAGGCGGTTGACGAACACCACCGTGGGGGGAGAGGTGGTCTTCACGGCCTTCTCCAGCAGGTCCAGCAGTCGTTCCGGTTTGAAGACGAGGTCGAGGTTCACCGAATGCACCTTGGCCCCTGCTGCGCGGGCGGCCGACTCGACCAGTTCGGATTTGCCGCAGCCGGTCGGCCCCTCCAACACGATGCCGGCCACCTGGGGGAGCCCCCAGGCGGCGGGCAGATTACGCAGAGAGGTGAGTAACGCCAGCCATCCCGTGAGGAGGTCGAGTTCGGCATCGAGGCCGGCCAGGAGGGCCTCGGAGCGAGTCGGACGGAGTGGCCGGTCGCCAGGTCCGGCCGGCGTCGTTCGAGAGGCGTCGGGCCCGTTGGGGGCGCCCCGCTCGGCTCCGGTCACCAGAGTGGTCGACATTCCGACGGTGGCGGCGCCCTTCGGTTCGACGGCGGAAATGGTGATGTCGGCCGGTTGGCTGCCATCGGTGAGGTAGGCGGGGGCGATCCGGTGGACCTCACCGGCTCGCACCGGAAGGCCCTGCAATGCCTGGAGGATGCCGTGGTGATCGCCGGGCAACGCGGCGCCTTCGGCCACGACCCGCTCGGCGTGGGGGAGGATGATACGTTTGGCCTCGACCGACTGGCCGTCGGCGACGTCGGCGTTGGCCTGGGTCAGCGGGCCCAGCAGGATGACCGAAGCGGTCGGCACCTCGCCCGGGCGAACCAGCACATACGACCGGCCGATGGAGATCGTGCCACCACCCGGCATGCCCATGGCAGCCAGCATGGTGGCATCGGCGGTGGCGGTCGGGTCGGTGCCCGTACGGACGACAAAACGCATGAGCCCTATCGTAGAGGCCTGCTGCCCCTCCTCAGGCGGCCAGTTCCGGAATGGGCGCCGGGGCGGCGACCTCGCCGGACGCCTCAACGACGCGGACGGTGTCCGAGGCGAGCCACGACCACAGCAAGCGGGCTTCCTCGGCGACCTCGACCGATGGGGGAACGTCGGTCTGCTCGTCGGCCCCGACCTCGGGGGGCATGAACGGACGGTTGGGTGCCTTCCACGCAGCCACCAGGCGGCCGCGGTCGATGACCGCAGAATCTCCGTTGCTGTCTTCGGCCCACACCCGTCCGGCCCGCACCATCGCCTGCCACCCTGCCCGGCGCTCGAGGGACCGAGCCAGAGACCGGTAGCGGTCGCGCATCCAGGCGGCTTCCTCGTACCGCTGGGACGTGGCGAGCTCGATCATCCGCATCCGTAGCGGGTCCAGCAGCATGGCCGGATCGCTCTTGACCGCGTACAGCAACTTCGCCACCACCTCGCCGTACTCGGTCTCGGTCATCGAACCGTCGCAGGGGCATCTGGCCACGCCGAGTTGGTCGAAGGCACAGGTGGCCTTGCGTGATCCGGGTTTTGTCATGCAGCGCCTGATCGGAGCGGCATCCCAGATCGCCGTCATCACCACCTCGGCAGCCTTTCTGCTCCGGAACGGACCCAGGTAGAGGAGACCGTCCTCACGGAGGGATCGCACGAGAGAAAAGCGGGGGAACGCCTCGTCCGTCAGTTTCACCCAGTGCGACGACTTCGGTGGCTTCGAGGCCCGGTTGTAACGGGGCCGGTGGGCGTGGATGAGGCGCAGTTCGGTGATCGAGGCCTCCAGTTCCGTCTCGCAGACCCTGTGTTCGATGGCCTGCAGTTCGTTGAGCAGGTTGGTGATCGACCGGCGCTGATCGCCGTAGAAATACGAGCGGACCCTGGTCCGCAGGTTCTTGGCCTTGCCGACGTAGATGATCTCGTCGCGCCGATCCTTGAACAGATAGACGCCGGGGCGGCGGGGGAGGTGCTCTGCCATCCGGATCTTCCCGTAGTGGGCCGATCCCCGTGCGGTTGGCAACTGGAGAAGGTCCTCGAGAGCCGTGACGCCCACCGTGCCCGACCGTTCGAGGAGTGCGTGGAACACATGCGCCGTGGCCTTGGCGTCTTCGAACGCCCGGTGGTTGGGTGTGGTCGGCGATCGAAAGTGAGCCGCCAGGCTGGCCAGTTTCAGATTTCTGACCTCGTTGCGGACCAGTCGGCGCGCCAGCGCCAGCGTGTCGAGATGCCGGTTGGGAAGCTTGCCGTAGCCGAGGCGCATGGCGGCCGCGTTGAGAAAGCTGAGGTCGAAGCGGACGTTGTGCCCGACGATCACCGCATCGCCGATGAACTCGAGGAACGAAGCCAGGGCTTCCTCGATGCGCGGGGCCTCGATGACCATGGCGTGGGTGATGCCGGTGAGGATCGTGATGAACGGCGGTATCTCGGTGCCCGGGTTCACGAGGGTCTGAAAGGT
>Ga0224512_10002305_pt1 | contig 17585 bp, 13 predicted proteins | sample SF_May12_sed_USG_4_FD_169103 | JGI IMG/M metagenome (GOLD analysis project Ga0224512, IMG submission 169103) | Sediment microbial communities from San Francisco Bay, California, United States - SF_May12_sed_USGS_13 | ecosystem: Environmental > Aquatic > Marine > Sediment | place: USA... | reverse complement strand
TTATGATCAGACCCTCGCCGGGGACGGATTCCAGAGCCGGACGGGTAAGCGCCGTACCTGAAATCGTAACGGCGGGAACACCTCCACCGCAAACCGGCCTGATTCTGGAAACTTATTCCCCCCGGTGCGCTCGTAATGACTGAGCCCGGCAGGGAGCCGGAGCCAAGAATAGCTTTATCGATGCACATGCAACGTCACGACCGCCATTTTACTTTCCCCGACCAAGAACGCGGACGGGGATTTCAGAGGCTCCTGGGCTGGGGACGTACGGCGTTCTGTGCCTTGCTGCTGTCGACGCCGGCGGCGGCGCAGGTACAGCTTCCCGATATAGGCAGTCCCGAATCCGGCACCATTTCCATCGCGGAAGAACGCGCTATCGGCGAACTTTTCATGCGCGAAATGCGATCACGCATGAAACTGGTGGACGATCCGGAAGTCGAGGAATATGTCCAGTCGCTGGGCTACCGGCTCGTTTCTCAGAGTGACTCCCAGTACTTCGGCTTTACGTTTTTCGTCATCGACAACCCCGGCATAAACGCCTTCGCCGCTCCCGGCGGTTACATCGGCATCAACTCCGGGCTCATCACCGTTTCGGAAACCGAAAGCGAGCTTGCGTCCGTGCTCGCCCACGAAGTGGCGCACGTCACCCAGCGGCACATCGCCCAGGCAGTAGGGATGGCCGGCAGAAGCAACATGCAGGCGATCGCCGGCATTCTCGCTGCAATCATCATCGGCACCCAGAATCCGGAGGCGGGGCAGGCGACCGCCGCGGCGGTGATCGGCAGCCAGGCGCAAAAGCAGCTGAATTTCTCCCGCGCCAACGAGCAGGAGGCTGACCGAGTTGGGATGCAGGTTTTGGAAGGCGCGGGATTTGATCCGCGCGCTATGCCGGCCTTCTTTGAAAAGCTGCAGTCGGCTGCACGCTACTATCAAAAGCCGCCGGAATACTTGTCCACCCACCCGGTTACCACATCGCGCATTGCGGACGCCTTAGGCCGCGCGGAAAAGTTTCCCTACAAACAACTCGAGGACAGTCTCTCATTCTATTTCGTGCGCGCTAAGCTGCGTGTACTCACGGAATTGGAGCCGCAAAAAGCCGTAACGTTTTTCCAGGAGCGCATGAATTCCGCTTCGCCGGAAACCCTCGCGGCGGCGAAATACGGGCTGGCAATCGCGCTTGACCGATCCGGGCGAGCGCAGGAGGCAAACAAGATCCTCCGTGAGCTTTCTGCTCAATATCCCGACCGCGTAACCCTGCGAGCAGCGCTCGCCGATAGCGAGCTCAGAAGCGGCGATTTGAACGAAGCGCTGCGGATTTATTCAGACGCGATCGCGCTCTACCCGGGCAGCAAGGTCCTGGTCCGGGGCTATGCCAATGCTTTAATTCAGGCCAATCAGGCGCACAAGGCGCTCGAGGTCATCGATCGCTACAGCCGCCTGAACGCCCTTGACGCTCCACTTTTCAAGCTCCGGGCAAACGCCTTTCAGCAGGCCGGGAACCAAGCCGAAAGTCACATCGCGCTCTCCGACTACTATTATCTCAACGGGGAACTCGGCGCCGCAATTCATCAACTGGAGCTTGCTTCAAAGCGCTCAGGCGATGATTTTTACCGCAATTCGCGTATCGAGGCGCGACTCAAAACGCTCGAGACCGAGCGCGCCCAGAGCGCTCAGCGTTAGTTGCTGTTTGGAATAAGGGTACACCCCGGGCTTCGATTGAACGCCTGAGCAAAACGTCATAACAGCGCTTGGAGGGCACGTTTCTTTCAGTGCGCTCCAAATCTACCTCTTTCCCTGTTCCTCCCCCGTCAAGGGGGAGAAAACCCAGCGGATCGGAACGAGCCGGAACGCAATCGATTGAAATCCCGAATTCACCACGTTCCTCAAGGGAGGGAGGTCTGCCGAACGGCCTGTACTCAACAGTTCGGCATGGCCGTTTAACGCCGTAGACGCTGTAAGATTTTTGTAACTTTGAAGCAAAGGCGCTGTAACCGTGCGGCGCGCATAATTTTGCCCGTAGTAACCCCCCGGTGCCCATGCATCGCTCCTCCCCGGGGCCGGCTCCCCCCTCGGCCCCAGCCCCACTTCGGCGGGGTTTTTTTTGCCCGGGTGAATCATTCCGGGGCGGTCGGACGGATTTCGCCGCCGGACACCGGCCCGTCGCCTCGGCGAATGAAGCTGGGGGATTCCGCCAGCCTCAAGATCCCTGGGGTAGGTGCCGAAACATTGTTCTGGAGGCGTCCAGCGGTGACGACCATGTCAGCCGGGGTTCATTCCAGCTTAATTGGCCTAAAAACATGGAGAAAAAGCGCATCCATGCTCTTTTTCAACGCGCTGCGCCGGAAATGTGATTTCCGGCTCGCTTCATTTTCAACAACTTGCAGTCGTCGAAAATGGCGGCACATCCCTGTGCCGCGCGCAGGCCGGAGAAAAACTGGGTTTTTCACCAGCCTGCTAACAGCTGGCGAAGCCCTTGGCGCGCCTGCCTCGGCGACACGCCCATCCGCTCGCATATGGGTGGGTTTTTCTGCTGAATGTCACGGCCACGGCTCGCCCGGCAGGTCTCCAGCCCTGGTAAAAGGATCGAGCGTCACTGACCTCTTCCCATGAATGAATTGGAACTCAGGATCCTCGTAATCGAGGACGAGGACGACGACTTTCTGCGGATCCAGCGGCTGCTGCGGGAGGTGGCGCCCGGATACCAACTGCACCGGGTTCAGAGCTGCAAGGAAGCCGCGGTGGTCATCCACGAGAGTAATTTCGATGTTTTCCTGGTGGACCAGCAGCTCGCTGACGGCGAGGGCATCGATCTGCTGCCCCTGATCCTCGAAATCCGCGCCTTTGCCCCCATAGTCATGCTCAGCGTCGAACGCGACCGTCAGCTCGACGAACGAGCTGTGGCATCAGGCGCGTCGGATTTCGTTGCCAAAGACACCCTCACCGGGGATTTGCTCGACCGCACGATCCGCTATGCGTTGGAACACAAGCGGATGGAAAAGGCCCTAGCGGGGAGCGAGGCGCGTTTCCGCGACCTTATAGAAAGTGCTTCCGACTGGTACTGGGAAACCGACGCCGACCACAAGATCATTAAAGTGACCGGCCGCTTCATGGAAGTGGTCGGAATCGACTCGGCGAAAATGATCGGAACGCGACAGATCGACATCATTGCAGAAGATCTCATTCATTCTGACGCCATCGAGCCCCATATCCGTTGCCTGGAAGAACACCGGCCATTCAGGGAGTTTGTCTTCCCAACCCGCGTGGGTAAAAAAAGCGTGCTGTGGATAAGAGCAAGCGGTAAACCCTTGTTCGACGACTCTGGCGTTTTCATCGGCTACCGCGGCACGGGCAGCGACGCGACCGCGGAGGTGGAAGCACGTCGCGAAGCCGAGGTGGCAAGAAATCGGCTCACTGACGCCTTGCGCAGCATCCCGGACGGTTTCGCTCTGTATGACGCCGATGACCGGCTGGCGCTCTACAACGAAAACTATGCAAAAGCGTTCGGCCCGGACAGGGACCTGCTGAAGGTCGGCGCAACCTACGACAGCATGATCCGGGCGCGCATTCGGCGCGGTCACGTTCCTGAAGCTGCCAGTAACGAAGCGGCGTGGCTAGCGCAACGCGCGGCAGAGCGGTCCAACCCGGAGGGCTGGCGGGAAATCAAGCTTGCGGACGGACGCTGGGTCAGAACATCAGAACGCAGGACGCGCGATGGCGGCCTGGTAACCATCCAAACCGACATCAGCGAGATCAAGCAAAGGGAGAGACAGCTTGGTGAGGGCGAGGAGCGTTTTCGTGACATGGTGGACTCCGCCTCGGACTGGTTCTTCGAGACCGACGACGAGATGCGATTTACCTACGTGTCCGACAACCTCCTCACGATCACGGGATATACCCGCGATCAGCTGCTCGGCGCCAACCGCATGGAATATCTCGTGGTCGAAGACACGGATCCCGACGCGCTGGAGACCTACCAGGCGGCGCTGGCGGAAAGAAAACCCTACCGCCGCTTTATCTACACGATTCGTACGGCATCGGGAGACAAGCTTTGGGTGTCGTCCAGCGCCAGTTCTTTCTTCGATGCGCAGGGGCATTTTCTCGGTTATCGCGGCACCGGCACCAACATTACCGAGGGCATGCGCGCGCGAAAGGAGCTGGAGCTTGCGAAGACGCGGCTGATGGATGCTATCGACAGCATTAGCGACGGCATCTTTCTCTATGACGCCGATGACCGTCTGGTGGTATGCAATGAAGCTTACCGTCGGGATCACAAAGATTACCTTCAACTGCTCGAGCCAGGCACTCGTTTTGAGGATCTGCTGCGTGGCTGGGCAAAGCGCCAGTTCCGGGATGAAGTATCCGCGGAGCTGTACGTCCAGGGGAGAATGCGCAGTCACCGGGATCCTAAAGAATCCATCGAAGTGAGGCCTTCGAACGGACGGATATACCGCCTCACCGAGCGCCGTACCAAGGAAGGCGGCGTAGTCGGCGTAAGCACGGATATTTCGGAAATTCGCCGCCAGTCGGACAGACTCCATCAGAGCGAGCGGCAGTTTCGCGCCATTTTCGAGAACGCGGCCACCGGCATTGCTACGCTTTCTTTACGCGGCCGCTTCGTCGCCGCAAACGATGCCCTGTGCCAGATGCTCGGGTTAGACGCGGAGAAACTGACTGCCGTACGGCTTCAAGAGCTGGTCAACCCCGAGCAGCACGAACGCTGCAATGAATTGTTGAATCCGGCAGCGAAGTCAACGGAACACGAGAGCGTTACCGCGCTCACCTTCCAACGCGGCGACGGAAGCGAAATGCTGGCGCAGCTGAGCTGCGGTACGGTGCAGGGACCTGATGAAGAGCCGAGCCATTTTGTTTTGACAGTCACCGACGTGACCGGCGCCCGTGAGGCCGAGAACCGGCTGCGACAGGCGCAGAAAATGGAGGCCATCGGTCAGCTCGCGGGAGGCATTGCGCACGATTTTAATAACTTGCTGACGATCATCCGGGGCAACCTGAGCCTGCTTGCCCGCGAAGTGAGCGGAAAAAGCCTCAACAAGGATTGGCAGGAGATCATCGAAGACGGTTTGAGCGCTTCGCGGCGCGCCAAGGACCTCATTCAAAGTCTGCTTTCAATCTCTCGAAAAGACGCCTTGAGACCTGTGCTCCTCGATGTACGCGACGTTGTCTCCGAAGCGCAGCGCCTGCTTCAGCGAACGCTTCCAGGCAATATTCAGGTTTCCGCCGATTTTCAAGGCGGTCAGTTCACTTTACGCGCAGACGAAAGCTATCTGCACACGGCGATACTCAATCTCTGTTTAAACGCCCGCGACGCTATGGCGAGCGGCGGCCATCTTCGAATCATCGTAGCGTCCACGGACATTACGCCCAGCCGTCAGACCGATCTCACGCTTACACCAGGTCGCTACATTACGATATCGATCAGCGACAACGGCGTCGGCATGCGCCCCGAGGTCAAGCAAAGGGTGCTGGAGCCGCTGTTCACCACCAAGAGCCGCGGCAGGGGCTCCGGCCTTGGCCTCACCATGGTCAGCGGCTTTGTTCGCGAATGCGGCGGCGATGTTTCCATCGACTCCACGCAAGGCAAGGGGACTACGGTAACGCTGTACATTCCGCGCAAGGAGGTCCAGGCGAAGGCACGCAGTCGCGTGGACGGCGCGGTGAAAATGAAAGACTTCAACCTAATCGTTGTGGACGACGATGCGGAGGTTCGGCGTTTCGCCCGGCGCATTCTCGCTCGGCTCGGTCACCACGTGGCGGAGGCCGGCGACGCAGAGGAAGCGCTGTCACAGATCGATTCGAATCCGGATCTTTCCGCGCTCATTACCGACATCCAGATGCCGGGCGAGCTGGACGGAATTGGTCTCGCTCAGCGCGTTCGAAACAGCTATCCCGGCCTTCCGATTCTGCTTATCACCGGTTCCAGCGACGCGGCAAAACGGGCGGTGACCATGGAGGACGCGGGAACGGGCGTAATTCAAAAGCCATTTCATGCCGACGAGCTGGAACGAGCGCTGGAGGCGATCGGAGTCCACGAAGCCAGGCGAACGGCATGATCTGATCGGGCGCCATCAGCGCAAGCGGTGCCGGGGTTGGACCGGAGTCGATTAACTGTTGGCGCCGCCATCCATCACCTTCTGTGTGGCGAAAACAAAGGCACGGTTGCGCTTTGCTGTGCCCGCTGCCTCTCCAACCTAACTCCCATTATTCCCGCGGGCAGGTTCCCCCAAAGCTTGGCCCTCCCCGCCGGGTCCGCCAGCGGCCGAGGATCCCCTTGACCTTCCAGTAACTGGAATGTTTATCATTCTTCTGTCAGCCCGCGACGGTCGCGGGCAAAGGGCCAAGGAGCACAATTTTGATGGCCGACCACGCTGTCCACAGCCACAGCGGTCACCCGCCGGCAGAGGCCGGGAAGCACGAGGATCCCGTGTGCGGCATGCAGATCAATGCCAACCCGGACCGCAGCATCAGCCACGACGGAGAGACCTATTACTTCTGCAGCGACCGCTGCGTAGAGAAGTTTCGAGGCGATCCGCAAGGCTACCTAAGCGGCGAGGCGAAAAAGCCGGCGCCCGCAAAGGAGGGCGTTAAATACACCTGTCCCATGCACCCCGAGATCGTCAAGGACGGCCCCGGGGACTGCCCCATCTGCGGCATGGCCTTAGAGCCCATGACGGTCTCCGCGGAAGTAGAAGACAACCCGGAGCTCGTCGGCATGACGCGCCGCTTCTGGGTGAGCGCAGCCCTTTCCCTGCCATTGCTCATCATCGCGATGGGCGAGATGCTGCCCGGCTTCGATCCCAACGCGCTGCTGGGCGAAAGATTTGCCGGCTTCCTCCAGGGCTTGCTGGCGACGCCTGTGGTGCTGTGGGGCGGCTGGCCGTTCTTCGTCCGCGCCTGGCACTCGATCCGCACCATGAAGCTCAATATGTTCACCCTGATCGGCATCGGCACCGGGGCTGCATATCTGTTCAGCCTGGTGGCGCTGCTGCTGCCGGGACTGCTTCCCGAGGCCTTCAAGATCCACGGTCAGGCGCCGCTTTATTTCGAGGCAGCTGCGGTGATCGTCACCCTGGTGCTTTTGGGTCAGGTGCTGGAGCTCAGGGCCCGGGCGCGCACCTCGGACGCCATTCGCAGCCTTCTGAAGCTCGCCCCCGACACCGCGATTCGCATCGCTGACCACGGCAGTGAAAATGAAGTGCCCCTGTCGGACGTGCGCCAAGGCGATCGCCTGCGTGTTCGCCCCGGCGACAAGGTGCCGGTGGACGGCGATGTCGCGGAAGGCCGTTCCAGCATCGACGAATCCATGGTCACAGGCGAGCCCATTCCCGTGGACAAGGGTCCCGGCGATCCGGTCACCGGCGGCACGGTGAACGGCAAGGGCAGTTTCGAAATGATCGCCCGACGCGTCGGCTCGGAAACCCTGCTTTCCCGCATCGCCCAGATGGTGACCGACGCCGGTCGATCCCGGGCTCCAATCCAGAAACTCGCCGACACCGTCGCCGGCTGGTTCGTACCCGCGGTTATTCTGGTCGCGCTGATCGCGTTCATCGTTTGGGCCAGCATTGGGCCTTCGCCCGCCTTCGCCCACGCGCTGGTGGCTGCGGTCTCGGTGCTGATTATCGCCTGCCCTTGCGCCTTGGGATTAGCGACCCCGGTTTCGGTCATGGTGGGCGTCGGGCGCGGCGCTTCTGTCGGCGTGCTGATCCGAAACGCCGAGGCGCTGGAAACCCTGGAGAAGGTGGATACGCTCTTAGTCGACAAAACCGGCACCCTCACCGAAGGCAAGCCGGCGGTGCAGACGGTCAAAGCAATGGGATCCTTTGACGAGATCACCCTGCTCGGGCTCGCGGCAAGCGTTGAAAGAGCCAGCGAGCACCCGCTGGCCGAAGCCATCGTGGCTTCCGCTAAAGATCGCGGCATCGAACTGAAACGTGTCGAGGATTTCGACTCCGATACCGGCAAAGGCGTACGCGGCCGGGTAGACAAGGATCGCGTGCTCATCGGAAATCAGCGCGCTTTGGAGGACGCCGGTGTTGAAGTTTCAACCGAGGCGCAAAATGCGGCCGCACGCTTAAGGGAAAAAGGCCAGACGGTGATTCACGTTGCAGTAAACGATGTCCTCGCGGGCCTTATCGGCATTGCCGATCCCATCAAGCCGAGCACGGCAGAGGCCATTCGCTATCTGCACAAGAGCGGCGTGCGGGTGGTCATGGCCACAGGAGATCACGAAACCACGGCGAGAGCCGTTGCCGCGGAGCTCGGTATCGACGAGTTCCATGCGGGGGTGCTGCCGCAGGATAAGTCGAAGCTGGTGGAGCAGCTTCAGTCTGAAGGACGCATCGTCGCCATGGCGGGAGACGGCATCAACGACGCGCCGGCGCTGGCCCGCGCCAATGTTGGCATCGCCATGGGCACGGGCTCCGACGTCGCCATTGAGAGCGCCGGCGTCACGCTGGTCAAAGGGGACTTGCGCGGAATTGCCCGGGCGCGCTTGCTGAGTCAGAGAACCATGCGCAACATCCGCCAGAACCTGTTCTTCGCCTTCATCTACAACGCGCTGGGGGTCCCGGTGGCGGCAGGCGTGCTCTATCCCTTCATCGGGCTGTTATTGAGCCCGATGATTGCCAGCGCCGCCATGAGCATCAGCTCCGTGTCCGTCATCGGCAACGCGCTGAGGCTCAAGCGGGTTGCGCTGTGAGTGAATCCACTTCGTTGAATTCAACCGCACGGATAACCGTGCCGGGGGTTTGAAATGCGCATCCAGGAAGCATCACGCCAGTCGGGCATGGCGCCGAAGACCATCCGCTTCTACGAGGAAATCGGCCTGGTCCGCCCCGCCGCACGGGCCGCCAACGGCTACCGGCAGTTCAGCGACACGGACGTGCGCATGCTCAAGTTCATACATCGCGGGCGGAAGCTCGGATTTTCCGTCGAAGACATGCAGAAGCTGTTGTCGCTGTGGCAGGACAAAAGGCGGGCGAGTGCGGACGTCAAAAAGCTCGCACTCGCCCACGTCCACGAGATCGAAGCGCGCATTTGCGAGCTCGAGAACGTGAAACAGGCGGTGCTGGATCTCGCCGAGCATTGTCACGGCGACAATCGTCCCGCGTGCCCAATCATCGACGAGCTGGCTGACGGAAATTTCTCTCGCAACTGATCCCGCATTCCGTCGAACTTCAGCCGGATCGACTAAATAAAAAAGCCCGGAGAGCTTTCGCTCGCCGGGCTTTGTCAGCCTATTCAGGCTACTGGATTTTGGATAAGGCGATTAATTGGTGACGTAATCGTAGTTACCGTCCTTCCACTTGTACCAAACGTACCCGGGCGCGGTGACGTCACCCTTCTTGTCAAAGCCGATCTTGCCGAGCACGGTATTGAACTGTCCCGCGTGAAGCGCAGCCTCCACTTTCTTGGTGTCGGTGGTGCCGGCCTTCTCCGCCGCCTGCGCCCAAGCCTGGATTGCGCCGTAGGTATACAGGGTGTAGCCCTCCGGCTCGTAGCCGGTGTCGCGGAACTCCTTCACCACGGGGGCCGCGTCGGGATTCTTGCGCGGATCGGGGCTGAAGGTCATCAGCGTGCCTTCGCCGGCGTTGCCGGTGATCTTCCAGAACTCGTCGGTCACCAGAGCGTCGCCGGAAACCAGCTGAACGTTGTATGCCTGTTCACGGGCCTGACGGACCATCAGTCCCGCCTCGGTGTGGTAGCCACCGACGTAAAAGACGTCGACCCCGGCCTGCTTCATCTTGGAGACCAGCGCTGAGTAGTCCTTCTCACCCGCGGTGTAGGCCTCGTACATGGCCTCGTTCACCCCCATCTTGTTGAGTTCCTTCTTGGTCTCGTCGGCGAGGCCCTTTCCGTAGGCCGTCTTGTCATGAAGGATGGCGATCTTCTTTTTGCCATAGGTATTGGCGAGAAAATCACCGGCGACGATGCCCTGCTGGTCGTCACGACCGCAGACGCGAAACACGTTGGGGCCGCCTTCATCGGTCAGCTTCGGGTTCGTCGAGGCAGGAGATATCTGCAGGATGTTCTCTTCGGTGTAAACCTGCGATGCAGGAATCGAAGATCCGGAGCAAAAATGCCCGGCGACGAATTTCACTTTCTCGCTGACAAACTTGTTGGCGACGGCAACAGCCTGTTTGGGATCACAAGCGTCGTCGCCGACTGTCAGTACGAGCTTCTGACCCATAACGCCGCCTTTGGCGTTAATATCTTTGACGGCCATCTCGGCGCCGCGCCTCATTTGCTCACCAAACGAAGCATACTGACCGGTCATCGGACCGGCCGTAGCAATCAGGATGTCCGCGGATGCAGTACCGATCCCAACTGTCGCGGCAGCCGCCGTCAGGCAAACTGCAAAAAATTTCTTCATGATTATTAACCTCTTGAGGGGCCTCCCGTGCACTCACTGAGAAAGGACCAGACGGGGAGGATCGCGGGGTCCTTCAAGTAGCCCGGAAATCTATCACAAGCTGGCCCCACCGCAAGAGCCAACCGGGCTAGCCGGCGCCCGATTTACGGCGCCAGCTGAAGGGTCCCGTGCGCTGATAGAGCCAGGGGTACTGGCGAACCATTTTCCTTGCCAGATTCAGGCGGTATCCGACAAGCGCGATGGCGACCAGCACCGCAGTATCGATTAGGTATCCGCTCAAAGAAAGCAGCTCGCCCTCGAACAAAGCGAAGCCTAAGAAGCGGTCGCCGAAGCCGAGCAGCATGGCGTAGATCACCGCGTGCCAGGCCGGTTTCCAGGTATTGGCGAGCGCCTGACCGGTGACATACGCGGCAAACCCGATGACCACCACGGTGAGGCCGAGGAACACGCTTAAGCGAACGCCGACCAGCTCTTCCAACGCGCTCTCCTCAACCCATCCGCGGCCGAACGCCGTCGAGGTCGTGAGGAAAAGAAGAAAAATCGTCAACCATGGCCGCCTTCCAGGTACGCCGCGCGCACCTTCTTATTCGACAACAGCTCGCGCCCGGTTCCAGACATGATCACCTTTCCGTTGGCCATGACGTAGCCCCGGTGCGCAAGCCGCAGCGCGTGGTAGGCGTTTTGCTCCACCAGGAACACGGTCATTTTCTGCTCTTCATTCACCTGTCGGATGACCGAAAAAATCTGCTTGACCAGCATCGGCGCGAGCCCCAAGGAGGGCTCGTCCAGCAGCAGCAGCCGCGGACGACTCATTAGCGCGCGTCCGATGGCGAGCATCTGCTGCTCGCCGCCGGAAAGCGTGCCGCCCCGCTGATGCCGCCGCTCGCGCAGAAGCGGGTAGAGTTCGAACACGCGCTCCAGATCTTCCTCGAAGTGCGCCGGATCGGTGGTGGCGGCGCCAATCTGCAGGTTTTCCAGCACGCTCATGAAGGGAAAAATGCGCCGGCCTTCCGGCGCCTGGGCCACGCCTCGGCGGACGATTTCGTAGGTCGGCAGATTGGTGATGTCGGCGCCGTCAAACACGATCCGCCCGGAATCCGCGCGGGGATCGCCGCAGATGGTCATCAGCAGGGTCGACTTGCCGGCGCCGTTGGCGCCGATGAGGGAGACGATCTCGCCTTCACGGACCTCGACGTCGACGCCGGCGAGGGCTTCGATGCGGCCGTAAAAGGCGTGCAAGCCTGTGACTTCCAGCATTGGACTTAAGCGCCCCTGTCGCCAAGATCGCGCGCCACCTCGGGCGGCAGATCCTCCTCTTCTTCCTCTCCCAGATAGGCCCGGATTACCGCGGGGTCGTCGCGCACAGCTTGCGGCGAACCGTCGGAGATTTTTCTCCCGTAATCGAGCACCACCACGTGGTCGGAGATCCCCATCACCACGTCCATATGGTGCTCGATGAGCAGCACGCCTATGCCCTCCTCGTCCCGGATCGAGATCAGCAGCCGGGTGAGCTCCCCGGACTCTCGCGGATTGAGTCCCGCCGCCGGTTCGTCGAGACAAAGCATCGCCGGACGGGTGCACATGGCGCGGGCAATTTCCAGCCGCCGCTGCGCGCCGTAGGCGAGATTGCCCGCATTCGAGTCAGCCCGGTCGGTAAGGCCAATGCGATCCAGCCAGTATCGCGCCAGCTCCACCGCTTCTTTCTCGGCTTTTTTGTATATCTTGCTGCCGAACAGGCCCAGGACCGTATAGCCGGATGCGCGCATGAGCATGTTGTGCTGGGCAACGATGAGGTTTTCCAGCACCGACATCGCCGGAAACAGACGGATGTTTTGAAAGGTGCGTGCGACGCCTGCTTTCCGCGCAATCTGAAATCCTTCCATGCGCTCCAGAAGAAATTCACCCTTTTGAGGATGGCGCAGGGTCAACCTGCCCATGGTGGGTTTGTAAAAACCGGTGAGGCAGTTGAAGACCGTGGTTTTGCCCGCGCCATTCGGTCCAATGATGGCGGTGATCTGGCGGTCTCCGGCGGTGAATGAAACGTCGTCCACGGCCACCAGGCCGCCAAAACGTATGCTCAGATGCTCGACGCTGAGCAAGGTATTTTCCCCGCTCGCGGCGCGCGCAGCCGGGACGCTCATGGCGACTGTCCTCCGCTTTTCGCGGAGGCGGATTTTGGCCGGGCATCTTCCAGACGGATGGTGGGCTCCCGGTGCGCCAGCAGTCCGCGGGGTCGCCACACCATGATGGTCACCATGGCCGCGCCGAAGGCGAGCATGCGGTACTGCTGCAGCTCGCGGAAAAATTCCGGCAGGCCGATGAGCAGGATGGCCGCGAAAACCACGCCGATCTGGCTGCCCATGCCACCGAGCACCACGATGGCCAGAATGATCGCCGACTCAATGAAGGTGAAACTCTCGGGACTGATGAAGCCCTGGCGGGTGGCGAAGAAGGCGCCGCCGAAACCGCCAAACATAGCGCCAATGGCAAACGCGGTGAGCTTGGTGTTGCGCGGGTTGATGCCGAGACTGCGGCAGGCGATTTCGTCCTCACGAAGCGCTTCCCACGCCCGCCCAACCGGCAGCTTGCGGATCCGTAGCGTGAACAGGTTGGTGACCATCGCCAGCGCCAGGATCAGAAAATAAAGAAAAATGATCCGGTCGACGGACGAATACTCGAGCCCGAAAAACTGATGAAAGGTCTGCTCTCCCTCGGACGGGTTGGCGGTCATGGGCAGACCGAAAAACGTCGGACGGGGTATGCCCGAAAGGCCATCCGGACCCTTGGTGAACTTGTACCAGTTGAGCAGGATGATGCGGACCATTTCGCCGAAACCGAGGGTGACGATGGCGAGATAGTCGCCGCGCAGTCTGAGCACGGGAAAACCGAGCAGAATGCCGGCGAAGGCGGCCATGATTCCGGCAAAGGGAAGGCAGGTCCAGAAGCCCAGATCGAAGTGCAGCGCCAGCAGCGCGTAGGAGTAGGCGCCGACGGCGTAGAAGGCCACGTAGCCCAGGTCCAGCAGCCCGGCGAGTCCCACCACGATATTCAAGCCCCAGCCGAGCATCACGTAGGTAAGCACCAGGGTGGCGATATCCAGAACACGCCGGTCGGCGAAAGGCATGAACGGCAGCGCCAGCGCGAGCCCGAGCAGCAGCGGCCCGATGTAACGCGACGCGTTTTGCACCGCGGCGCCGATGCGATCCATGCGTGCCTCGCGCGCTTCCGGCGTGATGGTGCTCGCCGCGTGCCATATCATCCAAGCGGCCCTGCCGCCAAATCCAAGTGTAAAAAGCGCCAGCAGCCAGTTCACCACCACGTCGCCGAAAATCAGCAAGCGTTCCAGCTTCGCCGCGGGGGCGTAGAGCGGACCGAGCAGCATCGCCAGCAGCGCGACGCCGAACGGCAACGCAGTCACCGCAACCGGAAACGGTCGGCCCTGGCGCAGCAGTATCCAGGCAAAACGTCCGACAAAGCCGACGGCGGTTATGGCGACGACCTCGTGAAACCGATAGCGGATGTCGAGGCCGCCGGGAACGTCCTGGATGCGAAAACCCACCAGAGCAAAGGCGAGGGCGAAGACCACCAGCGCCACCACCCCGCACTCGCGTAAGGCCGAGGGAAGATCCAGTGGGGCGCGCAGCGAGGGCACGGTGGACGCGTTAACGTCAGCCATCAGACTTTCTCGATGTCGGGCTTACCGAGCAGCCCGGTGGGCCGAAAAATGAGCACCATCACCAGGATGGAAAATGCCGCCACATCTTTGTATTCCACCGTGAAGTAGCCGGACCAGAATGCCTCGATGAGTCCGATGAGCAGGCCGCCCAGCATGGCGCCCGGTACGGAGCCGATTCCGCCCAGCACCGCGGCGGTGAACGCCTTGATGCCGGCTAGGAATCCGATGAAAAAATCGATCACTCCGTAGAGCAAAAGAAACATCAGCCCCGCCACCGAAGCCAGCGAAGCGCCGATGACGAAAGTGAGCGAGATGGTGCGGTCCACGTTGACGCCCACCAGAGACGCCATTTTCAAATCCTGCTGGCACGCCCGCTGCGACCGGCCGAGCGCAGTACGGTTGATGATCCAGGTGAACACGATCATGAGGGCAACCGTGAGCACGGCGATGATGATCTGCAGATAGCTCAGCGTCACTGTGAACTGGCCGTCGGAAAAGAACTGGAATCCGCCGCTGATGACCGGTTGAAGCGGCTTCAACCGGGCGCCCTGGAGCAGCTGAACGTAGTTCTGCAGAAAGATCGACATGCCGATGGCGGTAATCAGGGCCGCAAGCCGCGGCGAGTGTCGGAGCGGCCGGTAGGCGACCCGCTCCAGCGCCCAGCCGTAGACGGACGTGAGCAGCATGGTGGCCGCCAGGACGATGAGCAGCGCCACCGGCACCCAGCCGATGCCGGCAAGACCCAGCACGAGAAAGGAGATGATAGAAATGAACGCGGCGATCATGAACAGCTCGCCGTGGGCGAAGTTGATCATGCCGATAATGCCGTACACCATCGTGTATCCGATGGCGATAAGGCCGTAGATCATCCCCAGCGTAATGCCGTTGATGAGCTGCTGGATGAAGTAGCCCATGGGTAATCTCCTCCCTGGAACGGTCCTTTCGCGGGAACGCTTACCTTGTTCTTAGAGCGTCCGTCCAAGGAGCGTGTATCGCATAGGCGGACCTACTGCGGAAGCGGCGAGAGCGGTTCATATTTCCGGGAACCTGCAGTCACATAGCGGGGCTATGCTCCCTACGGTTCCCGAAAATGTGTCCTCGCTCTTCCGCTCCCTCGCGACGGCCCGCTATGCGATACACGCTCCTAATGCGGCGGGTGCCAAGATTACATCTTCCGACCTCGCCCGCAACCGCCGCCTGCATAGGCACGGGTCGAGGGACGAATTCTGCTCGGACCCTTACACCGGAGGGCCTGCAACGGTCACGGGCTATTGAGGCTGCGGTGGTATACTCGGCGCCCGCCCCGGGTGAACGTGCAGCGCCCATGACTTCTCCCGCGAAGGCCGCGCCCTTATTTAGCGCGGGGCTCGGCCAAACCAAGCGCGAGCACTCCCTGAGCGTTTTCACTGCGACCCCAATTTATCTTGAAGAGCTGTCGTCATGAGTCAACCCACCTTTCGCGATCTCGAGCGGGCCGGCTGGGCCGCCAAGGCGGGGGTCTATGACGACTATTTCGCCAAGATCACGCAGCAGGCCATCGATGCCATCCTCGACGGCCTAGGCGATCTAAAGGGAAAACGATTGCTGGACGTCGCCTGCGGCACCGGCCACCTGACTGGCGCCGCCGCGGCAAGGGGCGCGGATGCAGAGGGCATCGATTTCGCCGCCCCCATGGTGGCGCAGGCCGCGGACAATTATCCGGACTGCACCTTCACCGAAGGCGACGCCGAGCACCTGCCCTATGAGGACGCGCGCTTCGACGCCGTTGCCTGCAGCTTCGGCCTTCTGCATTTGGAAGACGCCGACACGGCAATTCGGGAAGCGTACCGGGTGCTGCGCCCCGGCGGCCGATATGCCTTCACCGTGTGGCGCAGTCCCGAACAGGGCAGCGAAATGCACAAGATTATTCTGGGCGCGATAAATGACTACGGCACCCTGGAGGTCGATCTACCCCCTGCCCCTCCGATTTTTCGATTCGCCGAGCCGGAGGAGTGCGCCCGTGCCCTGCAATCGACCGGTTTTACCAGCGTCAAAACCAAAGTACTGCCGCTTGAGTGGCGCGGCCCGTCGCCGGAGGCGTTCATGGAAATGGTGAACAAGAGCGCGGTGCGAATGCTCATGGTTCTCGACGCGCAGAACAAGTCTGCGCGCAAGCGCGTCATCAAAGCCATCCTCGAAGGCGCTGAAGCGCGTCGGAAGAAGGATGAAATTATCATTGCCTTTCCTGCGATGATGGTGGCGGCGGCACGACCGGATTGAAAATGAGTATCTTAAGCTAGGAGTTTTTCATGCAATACCTGCACACCATGATTCGAATCAGCGACGTGGATAAGTCGCTGGATTTCTTCTGCAACAAGCTTGGGCTGGTCCAGGTGAGTCGCAACGACTACGAGAAGGGAAGGTTCTCTTTGATCTTTCTCGCGGCGCCGGAAGACGTGGAGCGCGCCAAGGCCGATAAGGCGCCGATGGTGGAGCTGACCTACAACTGGGATCCGGAGGAATACACCGGCGGCCGCAACTTCGGCCACCTGGCCTACCGCGTCGATGACATCTACGCGGTGTGCCAGCGGCTCATGGACGCCGGCGTTACCATTAACCGTCCGCCCCGGGACGGCCACATGGCCTTTGTCCGCTCCCCCGACAACATCTCCGTCGAGATCCTGCAGCGCGGCGACTCATTGCAACCTAAGGAGCCGTGGAAGTCCATGCCGAATACCGGCGAGTGGTAAGCCGTACATACTGGGAAGATCTGCAATGAGCATCAAACCGCGGGAGATCGACCACGTCGTGCTTCGTGTCAGCGACGTGCCGCGCGCAATCCATTTCTACTGCGATGTGATCGGCTGCGTTGAAGAACGGCGCCGGGACGATCTCGGCCTGATTCAGCTTCGCGCCGGGCGAAGCCTTATCGATCTGGTGGACGTCAACGGAGAGATCGGAAAGAAGGGCGGCCCCGCGCCGGGCCGGAAGGGCCACAACATGGACCACCTGTGCGTGCGCGTCGATCCTTTCGACGAGCCCGCCATCCGCAAGCACCTCAAAGATCACGGCATCAAGGCCGGCCCCACCGAAACCCGTTACGGCGCCGAGGGCAACGGCCCCTCCATCTACCTCCAGGACCCCGACGGCAACACCGTAGAGCTCAAAGGACCGCCGGAGTAAACCGCACACCTGTGCAGCGTCGACTACCCTTAGTAAGGGTAAGTACTTCGGTCTGAAAGCAGTTTCGCGGCCGAATAACCACCGATCACGCCATGCCCGCGAAAGCGGGCATCCAGTAGACATCCTAATTCAAATCCCGCAATCAATCGGATATTTGAATCGTGACATTACACACGGGTTGGGAGCATGAAAGAGCTTGAATCCCTGCTTGAGCGGGTTAAGAAACTAAACCCCGATGTTCAGGAACACGGCGGACTTCCCGCGCCAGAGATCGAGAAGGCTTTCGCCAAAATAGGCCTCAAAGCGCCTGAGAAGCTGATCGCATTATTCGAATGGAGAAACGGAATTGACGAATTGAAC
>Ga0224512_10002304_pt1 | contig 17588 bp, 10 predicted proteins | sample SF_May12_sed_USG_4_FD_169103 | JGI IMG/M metagenome (GOLD analysis project Ga0224512, IMG submission 169103) | Sediment microbial communities from San Francisco Bay, California, United States - SF_May12_sed_USGS_13 | ecosystem: Environmental > Aquatic > Marine > Sediment | place: USA... | reverse complement strand
GGCAATCAGCGCCGAACTGACCGGAAAATGCGTATTGATCAGCGGCGGTGGTGGATCCATCGGCTCCGAGTTGTGCCGCCAGGTCGCCAAACTGAAGCCATCAAGGCTGGTGCTGCTGGAAAAAAGCGAATTCAATCTGTATCGCATCGAACATGAGCTGAGACAAGCCCTTCCCGAGCTGGAACTGCATGCCGTGCTGGGAGACATAGCCGACAAGGCCGCAGTCGATCGCGTCTTTATGACCTTCAAGCCGAATGTGGTTTATCACGCTGCAGCCTACAAGCATGTGCCCATGCTGGAAGAACAGGCACGCGAGGCGATGCAGAACAATGTCATCGGCACCCGGCTGATGGCGCAGGCGGCCGACCGCTATGGCGCGGATGCCTTTGTGCTGATATCCACTGACAAGGCCGTCAATCCCGCCAACATTATGGGTGCAAGCAAGCGCATTTCAGAGATCTTCTGTCAGAACCTGAGTTCACGCTCCAGGACCCGCTACATCACGGTGCGTTTCGGGAATGTGCTCGGCTCAGACGGCAGTGTGGTGCCCTTGTTCAAGGCCCAGATAAAGGCCGGCGGGCCGCTTACGGTGACCCACCCGGAGATGATTCGTTACTTCATGACAATCCCCGAGGCCTGCCAGCTGATCCTGCAAGCCGAGGCCATGGGGAAGGGTGGCGAGATATTTGTGCTGGACATGGGTGAGCCGGTCAAGATCACCTACCTCGCCGAGCAGATGATCCGTCTCTCAGGTCAGGAACCGGGCAAGGATATCGAGATCGTTTACACCGGGCTACGGCCGGGGGAAAAGTTGTTCGAAGAGCTGTTTCATGAAAAGGAGCATCTCGTCGGGACACAGCATGAAAAGATTTTCCTGGCTCGCCCCAGACAGCTGGACTGGGAAGAGCTGAATAAAAAAATTGACTCGATTAAAAAAGCCTGCGAACAATTCGACGAGGCCGCACTACTCAGGCTGATTGATTCGCTGGTACCGGAACTAGACCGGCCGTCAATCGCGCCGCCTGACAATGTTATCCCGCTGAGGCTGGAACATGAGAACAGGCCTGAGCCGTCATTCCGGGCGTAGTGTCACGAAGACCCGGAATCCAGTAACCTTCAATCTATCCGAAACTGGATTCCGGCTTTCGCCGGAATGACGTGGAATGATCGAGTCCGGCCTTCTTTCGCCGGAATGACGTGGAATGAGCGAGTTCGGCCTTCTTTCGCCGGAATGACGTGAAATGATCGATTTCGGCCGGCTTTCGCCGGAATGACGTGAAATGATCGAGTCAGGCATACACCAGGTGATCGCCAACCGTTCAAACGACAGTCAGCCACTCCTGGTATTCCCCCAGCCGGCCATGCACCAGATCGAAATACTGTGACTGCAGGCGTTCGGTGACCGGTCCGCGGCCGCCGTTGCCGATGGCGCGGTCATCCACTTCCCGGATCGGGGTCACCTCGGCCGCGGTGCCGGTGAAGAAGGCCTCGTCGGCCAGGTAGACCTCGTCACGGGTGATGCGCTTCTCGCGCACGCTCAGCCCCTCGGCCTCGGCCAGTTTGATGATGGTGTCGCGGGTGATGCCTTCCAGCGCCGAGGTCAGGTCCGGGGTGTAGAGCACGTCGTCGCGCACGATGAAGATGTTCTCGCCACTGCCTTCCGCGACGAAGCCGTCCACGTCCAGCAGCATGGCCTCGTCATAGCCGCAGGTCATGACCTCGTTCAGCGCCATCATGGAGTTCATGTAGTTGCCGTTGGCTTTGGCCTTGCACATGGTGATGTTGACGTGATGTCGCGTAAACGACGAGGTCTTGATGCGGATGCCCTTCTCCATGTTGTCCGCACCGAGATAGGAGCCCCATTCCCAGGCCGCCACGATGGCGTGCACCTTGAGGTTGTCGGCGCGCAGGCCCATGCCCTCCGCGCCGTAGAAACACATGGGACGGATATAGGCCGATTCCAGGCCGTTTTCGCGTACCACGGTCTTCTGTACGTCGTTCAGGGTGTCCCGGTCATAGGGGACCGGCATGTTGGTGATGTGGGCCGAACCCAGCAGCCGGCGGGTGTGGTCCTGCAGGCGGAAGATGGCGGTACCCTGGTCGGCCTTGTAGGCGCGCACGCCCTCGAACACCCCCATGCCGTAATGCAGGGTGTGCGTCAGCACGTGGGTCTGCGCCTCGCGCCAGGGCACCAGTTCGCCATCCATCCAGATGACACCATCACGGTCAGCCATCGACATACTTCATTCTCCTGTAATCTTGCTCGATACAAAATCGCGGCTGCGGGCCGCTCCTACAATACAATTGTAATTCCGTGTAATTCTGTGTGTTTTCTTGGCAATTACTGCTGCATTGTTGGGTCCGTCGCATATGCTCCTTGACCCCACCTACGGACTGCCTTTTTACGCTTCACGTCTTACGTATTTATCTTTCCGTGTTCTTCCGTGGGTTCCGTGGCTATTCTTATCACGTCTCACTTTTCGTCCTGACCTAGTAACCGGTCCCAGATGCCGGCCACGATCCCGCGCTGTTCAACGAATTCGTCGATCCCGACCACCGGCTCCTCTTCCTGCAGGGCAAGATGATTGATGCGCCGCCGTATATCGAGATAGGCAGCCGTCAATGCCGCCACTTCGCTCTCGGGCATTAAGCCAGCCTGGGAAATTGTTTCCAGCAGCCTCAGATTGTCGGTGTATTTGAGCAGTTCCGGGTGTTCATTGGACCAGTGCAGAACGGCCCATTGAACCATAAATTCAATGTCGACGATACCGCCCCGCCCCTGTTTCAGGTCAAAGCGCCGGGCACTGGAGTGGTCGAGTTCCGCGCGCATGCGCTGGCGCATATCGCGCACCTCGGCGCCGAGCTTGTCGGCATCCCGCGGCCGTGCCAGCACCCCGGAGCGGATCCGCTCGAACTGGCGCCCGATCTCCTCGTCGCCGGCCACCAGCCGCGCGCGCACCAGGGCCTGGTTCTCCCAGGTCCAGGCACTGCGCCGCTGGTAGTCCGCGAACGCCTCCACGCTGCTGACCAGCAGGCCGGAGGAACCGTTCGGCCGCAGCCGCATGTCCACCTCGTAGAGGATCCCGGCCGAGGTGAAGGTGTTCATGATGTGGATGATGCGCTGGCTGAGGCGGGTAAAGAACTCGCCATTGTCCAGCAGCTTCGGCCCCGCGGTGTGCTGCTCCTCGCCGCAGCTGTCGTGCAGGAACACCAGGTCCAGGTCGGAGCCGTAGCCCAGCTCGATCCCGCCCACCTTGCCATAACCGACGATGGCGAAGCGGGCCTCGCGGTGTTTGCCGTGCAGCATATAACCGGGCTTGCCGTAGCGCTCCGCCAGGTGATCCCAGGCCAGCTGCATGACGGTCTCCAGCACCACCTCGGCGATCAGGGTGAGACGGTCGCCGACCTTCGGGACCGGCATGTCGGTGACGATGTCGGTGGCCGCCACGTGCAGCACGGCGGCCTGCTTGAACTGGCGCAGGCGGTCCATATACAGCTCGAGGTCGTTGTCCGGGATGCCGGCCAGGCGGATCTCCAGGACACCCTGCAGTCCCGCCTTGTCGAGCGGGTCGTAGAGGGCACGCGGATCGAGCAGCTCATCCAGCAGGAGTGGATGCTGTGCCAGCTGGGCGGCCACCCAGGTGCTGGCCGAGCACAGCTGGACCAGTTGTACCAGGGCCATCGGGTTCTCCACCAGCAGCGAGAGATAGGCGGTGCGCCCGGCTACGGCCTCCAGCAGTTCGCCCACGCGCTTCAAGGCCATGGTCGGCTCCCCGGCGGCGGCGGCCGCGTTCAGCAGCCTGGGCATGAGCTCGTCCAGACGCTGCCGGCCCTGCTCGCCGAGAAACCGCGTGACCGGGCCGTCCCGAAAGCTATCCAGCCAGCGCAGCACCTCCAGGGCCTCGGGGTACCCGGCGTTGGTCAGCACCTTGAGCGCCTCGTTTTTATCCAGCAGCGCGTGCCAGACCGACTCGAGGTCCGGGGTCTTCGCCTTGTCCTGTGCTGATACCTTGCTCTCAGGGGCGGCAAATACCTGCTCGAAATGTTCCTGCACCAGGCTCCGGTGCCCGGCGAGTTCCCGGGAAAACGCCTCCCAGTCCTTAAAGCCCATGGCATAGGCCAGCCGCATCTTGCCCAGGTCATCGTCGGGCAGCTCGTGCACCTGCTGGTCCGCGAAGGCCTGCAGGCGGTTTTCCACGCGCCGCAGGAACACATAGGCATCGGCAAGCTGCAGGGTCACATGGGCCGGCAGGTACCCCAGTACCGCCAGCGCCTCCAGCACGGCCAGGACACCGCGCTGCTGCAGCAGCTCCTGGCGGCCGCCACGCACCAGCTGGAAGGCCTGGGCGATGAACTCGATCTCGCGAATCCCGCCTGGGCCCAGCTTGATATTGGCGCGCATGCCCTTGCGCTCGACCTCGCGCGCGATCTGCTCCTTGAGATTGCGCAGCGACTCGAAGGCCCCGAAGTCCAGGTAACGCCGGTAGACAAAGGGCTGCAGCATCTTCATCAGCTGGCTGGATGCCTGCCTGGGGCCGGCCACCGGGCGCGCCTTGATCATGGCGTAGCGTTCCCATTCCCTGCCCTGCAGCTGGTAATACTCCGCCATGGCGTCGAAGCTGGCAGCCAGCGGCCCACTGTCACCGTAGGGCCGCAGGCGCATGTCAACGCGGTACACGAAACCGTCTTCGTTGACCTCATCCAGGGCACGGATCAGCTGCTGCCCAACCTGCTGGTAGAACTCCTCCGCACTGATCCCGCGGCCTCCCCAGCCGTCCGGCATGTCCGGGTAGGCAAAGATCAGGTCGATATCGGAGGAAAAGTTCAGTTCCCGGGCGCCCAGTTTGCCCATCCCCAGCACGACCAGTGACGAGGTCAGTTTCTGTCTCGGGCTGCTGTGTTCCTTGACGGCCCACTGGTTGACGTGAGTGAGCGCACCCGAGATGCAGGCGTCCGCCAGCGATGACAAGTCACCCAGCACCTCGTCGAGACAGGCCCAGCCGGCGAGGTCGCGCCAGGCGATGCGAAACAGCTCGCGGTTACGGAACGTGCGCAGTGCAGCGCCGAGCGCCCCGTCGTCCTTGACATCCTGCAAGGCCAGCCCGAGCTTGCGTTCGTGCTCGCCGACACCGTAATCGGCCAGCAGGTCACCCTCCGCGAGCAGGCCGTAGAGGATGGCCGGTTCATTGATGCACAGGTTGGTGACGAATTCGCTGCAGGCCCAGACGCGCAGCAGGCTGGCGGCAAAATCGGGGTCGCGCGGCAGCGGGAACTGCGCCTCTCTGGCCGCCTGTTCAAAGGCCTCCCAGGAGTTGCCCAGGTAGTCTCTCAGGGCCTCTGGCAGGTCTGCGGCCTGCTGCCGGTTAACGGCCATCGGGGTGTGCGCGTGGCTGACCATTTTAGTTGTTCAAGTTTATCAGTCCGACTGCCGACAAATCGTTGTCACAACCGAATATACAGCCGGGAGAATATTTATGCATTTTCGCGCCTATCTCAAGACCTTGGTCGAACAGGATGGATCCGATATCTACCTCAGCGCCGGTGCCCCGCCGAGTGCCAAGGTCCACGGCAACCTGAGCGCCCTGGAACCGGATCCGCTGACCGAGGAGCAGGTCAAGTCCATCGCCTATACCATCATGGACGCCGAGCAGATAGCCGCTTTCGAGCGCAAGCCGGAAATGAACCTGGCGATCTCCGAACAGGGTATCGGGCGCTTCCGGGTCAATATCTTCCGCCAGCGCAACAGCATTTCCCTGGTGATCCGCAACATCGTGACCGATATCCCGAACTGGGAACTGCTTGGCCTGCCCAAGATCCTGACCGACGTCGTCATGGCAAAACGCGGCCTGGTGCTGTTCGTGGGGGCTACCGGCTCCGGCAAGTCCACCTCGCTGGCCTCGCTGATCGACTACCGCAACACCCACAGCGCCGGGCACATCATCACCATCGAGGACCCGGTCGAGTTCATCCACTCCCACAAGAAATCCATCGTCAACCAGCGCGAGGTCGGCCTGGACACGGACAGTTACGAGGATGCGCTCAAGAACACCCTGCGCCAGGCGCCGGATGTCATCCTGATCGGCGAGATCCGCGACCGCGAGACTATGGAGCACGCCATTGCCTTTGCCGAGACCGGCCACCTTGCCATCTCGACCCTGCACGCCAACAATTCCAACCAGGCCCTCGATCGTATCATTAACTTCTTTCCCGAGGACCGCCGCCACCAGCTGCTGATGGACCTCTCCCTGAACCTGCGTGCCTTCGTTTCACAGCGCCTGGTCAGGACCAACGACGGCAAGCGCGCGGCGGCCATCGAGATCCTGCTGGGCACGCCGCTGGTCCAGGACATGATCCGCCGGGGTGACGTGCACGAGATCAAGGAAATCATGGAGAAATCGGAAGGCCTCGGCATGCAAACCTTCGACAGCGCGCTCTACCAGCTCCACAAGGCCGGCAAGATCAACCTCGACGAGGCCCTTAAGAATGCCGATTCACCCAACAACCTGCGTCTGAAGATCAACCTCAGCAACACCGAAAACGAGGCCGCGCCCAAGGACAAGACGGTCCTCAGTCTGCTGGAGGATGAAGAACCGGAAGATGAGGAGAATGACATCCTGTCATCGTTCAGCAGCGGCGTCCTCGGCAAGCTGCCTACCGGGGTTTGAGGTTTGTATGATTCCTTGAATAACCAAGGAATCCACGGAAGAACACGGAAATACACGGAAAAATATTTAAGGAAAGTCTGATCAATCCGTCATTCCGGGCGGAGCGTAGTGGAGACCCGGAATCCAGCAGCTGGTAACCAGGCTGTTACTGGATTCCGGCCTTCGCCGGAATGACGGAAGATGAATTAATCAGGCCTTCCTTAGAAAAAAGTGAGAAGTGAGAGGTGGCAGGATGCGCCGTGTCACTTCTTACTTCTTACTTCTTACCGAATCCGTCTGGATGATTGCTCCTCCAAACACCCCTACACCTCAGTCCCGCGTTTTATCTTGTTCTTATTTTTCCGTATATTTTTCCGTGTATTTCCGTGTGCTTCCGTGGCAAATGCTTCTGGTGTTGTAATTGTTTATCTTTCCGTGGATTCTGTGGGTTCCGTGGCAAAAAAAGCCCCGCATTAAGCGGGGCTCTTTATCTTGCAGCGGGCTGCGGATGACTTACATCATGCCGCCCATGCCGCCCATGCCACCCATACCACCCATATCAGGCATGCCTGCAGCGCCTTCTTCCTTCGGCTTTTCGGCAACCATCGCTTCGGTGGTGATGATCAGGCCGGAGACGGAAGCCGCGTTCTGCAACGCGTAACGTGTGACCTTGGCGGGATCCAGGATACCCATCTCGATCATGTTGCCGTATTCACCGGTGGCCGCGTTGTAGCCATAGTTGCCGGTGTTCTCGGCGACCTTGTTGAGGATCACGGAAGCGTCCTCGCCGGCATTGGTGCAGATCTGGCGGAGCGGTTCCTCCAGGGCACGCATGGCGATCTTGATGCCGACGTCCTGATCGTGGTTGTTGCCCTTGATGTCGGCAGCAACGTTGTTCATGGCGCGGATCAGCGCAACACCGCCACCGGGTACAACGCCTTCTTCCACGGCCGCACGGGTGGAATGCAGGGCATCCTCGACGCGCGCCTTCTTTTCCTTCATTTCCATCTCGGTTGCCGCACCGACCTTGATGACAGCCACACCGCCGGCCAGCTTGGCCATGCGTTCCTGCAGCTTTTCCTTGTCGTAGTCGGAAGAGGATTCCTCGATCTGGGTGCGGACCTGCTGCACCCGGGCCTGGATGTCTTCCTTGCGGCCGGCACCGTCGATGATGGTGGTGTTATCCTTGGTGATCAGGATGCGCTTGGCGTTACCCAGATCATCCAGGCTGGTCTTCTCCAGAGACAGACCGACTTCCTCGGAAATCACCTGGCCACCGGTCAGGATGGCGATGTCCTGCAGCATGGCCTTGCGGCGGTCACCGAAGCCCGGCGCCTTGACGGCACAGACCTTGACGATGCCACGGATGCTGTTGACCACCAGGGTGGCCAGGGCCTCGCCTTCCACGTCTTCGGCCACGATCAGCAGCGGCTTGCCGGACTTGGCGACGCTTTCCAGCACGGGCAGCAGGTCACGGATGTTGGAGACCTTCTTGTCGTAGATCAGGACGTAGGGTTCCTCGATCTCGGCGGACATATTGTCCTGGTTGTTGATGAAATAGGGTGACAGGTAGCCGCGATCGAACTGCATGCCTTCCACCACGTCCAGCTCATTCTCCAGCGAGGTGCCCTCTTCAACGGTGATGACGCCTTCCTTGCCGACCTTCTCCATGGCCTCGGCGATGATGTTGCCGATCGACTCGTCGGAGTTGGCGGAAATGGTGCCAACCTGGGCGATGGCCTTGCTGTCGGCGCAGGGCTGGGACAGGTTCTGCAGTTCGGCGACGACCTTGCTCACGGCCATGTCGATGCCGCGCTTCAGGTCCATCGGATTCATACCGGCTGCGACGGACTTCATGCCCTCGCGCACCATGGCCTGCGCCAGCACGGTCGCCGTCGTGGTGCCGTCACCGGCCACGTCGGAGGTCTGGGAAGCCACTTCCTTCACCATCTGGGCGCCCATGTTCTCGAACTTGTCCTCGAGCTCGATTTCCTTGGCCACGGACACGCCGTCCTTGGTCACGGTGGGGGCGCCGAAGGCCTTGTCGAGGACCACGTTGCGGCCCTTGGGGCCCAGGGTGATCTTGACGGCATTGGCCAGAATATTTACACCGGCCACCATGCGGTGACGGGCTTGATCACTGAATATCACTTCTTTTGCGGTCATTACAGATTCCTCTTAATTTCTCTATACGTTTTAGATGGTTATCAGGACTCGATCACGCCAACGATGTCCTCTTCACGCATCACGAGTAGATCTTCACCATCGACCTTGACCTCGGTGCCGGAGTACTTGCCGAACAGGACATTGTCACCCACCTTCACATCCATAGGGACTATTTCTCCACTATCAAGACGTTTACCCGTTCCAATGGCGATAATTTTTCCACGTATTGGCTTTTCAGCCGCCGAATCAGGGATCACGATTCCACCTGGTGTGGTGGTCTCTTCCTCCATACGCTTCAGGATCACGCGATCGTGTAATGGACGAATGTTCATCAGGACTTCTCCTTCATGCATCTTTCACTTTGATTAGCTAGAAAACGGCTCATGCCATTATTAGCACTCGCCTCTGGTGAGTGCTAATCATAGCGACGAAAGTCTGCCTGTCAAGGTTAATCCGGGATTTGTTCGATTAGGAGGATTTCATCCGCGGGCGAGACCAGCGGGTTGGCTGTTGTTTTTCCAGGGTCGCCCATGAATAGCCACGGAATCCACGGAAGCACACGGAAAGATAAATCCTAAAGTCAAAATCGGGAATGATCTCTCAGCCATGGAAGCACACGGAAAAAAATTTATGGAAAGTTTGATCAATCCGTCATTCCGGGCGGAGCGTAGTGGAGACCCGGAATCCAGCAGTTGGTAATCAGGCAGTGACTGGATTCCGGCCTTCGCCGGAATGACGCAAGATGAATTAATCAGGCCTTCCTTAGAAAAAAGTGATAAGTGAGAGGTGGCAGGATGCGTCGTGCTCACTTCATATTTCTTACCGAATCCGTCTGGATGATCGCTCCTCCCAAGCGTTCCTACACCTCGATCCCGCGTTTTATCTTGTCCTTATTTTTCCGTGTATTTCCGTGTGCTTCCGTGGCAAATGCTTCTGGTTTTGTAATTGTTTATCTTTCCGTGTCCTTCCGTGGATTCCGTGGCTATTTTTTCACTCTTCACTTCTCACGCTTCACCTTTCACGTCTCACTTTATTTCTTATCATCATCCCGGTGGAACTCCCCCTCGATGGTCCGCTGCCCCGGAGCGGACCCCGACGACGGGCCAAACGGCCCACCGCCGGTCGGCGGCGCGACCATCACGCGCTTCAGCCCCCACAGCGCCAGGGCATGCCGCAAGGGGGGAAACAGGCAGGCAAACCCGAGCACATCGGTGAAAAAACCCGGCGTCAGCAACAGCACTGCAGCCACCAGCAGTATCATCCCCTCCAGCATCTCGATGGCCGGCATCTCACCCCGTGCCAGGGTCGTCTGTAACCGCTGCAGAGTCGCAAACCCCTGGTAGCGCACCAGCGTCGCGCCCAGGACCGCTGTGACCACCACCAGCAGCACGGTCGGCAAGGCACCGATCCAGCTGCCGATCTTGATCAGGAAATAGATCTCCGCCAGGGGGATGGCCAGAAACAGGAACAGAAAGACGGGGAATGGCGCCATGGATCCAACATAACCGAATCAACAACTGATCGCCACGGAATCCACGGAAGGCCACGGAAAAATAAAAACAAAGAGAAACGTGAAACATGCGATGTGGGCGATTGTGTGGTTTAACCTTAGTTTTATAGGTTTTTTTAATTCTTTCCGTGGATTCCGTGGCCATGATTTTTTCTTCTCGCTTTTCTCGTTTCTCCCTTCACGTCTCACTTTTAATCCGGGACTCCGGTATATTCAGCCCATGGCCGCAGACCCGCAGATCGTCCTGTGCACCGTCCCTGACGAGGACACCGCCGAAAACATCGCCACCACGCTGGTTAACGAAAAACTGGCCGCATGCGTTAATATTGTCCCCGGCATCACCTCGGTCTACCGCTGGAAGGGGGGCATCGAGCGCGACCGGGAACTGCTGCTGCTAATCAAAAGCGGGCAAGGCGTCTATCCCGACCTGGAGGACAGGATCCGGGCATTGCACCCCTACGAACTTCCCGAGGTGATCGCAGTCCCAATTGGCAGTGGCCTGCCCGAATACCTTGACTGGATAATAAACTCATTAAAAACAACCTCATGAAACACTGGAAACCCCTAATTGCCGTGCTCGGCCTGTTCATGGCGCCCGCATTTGCCGTCGATGGCATGGAGCCGGAGCTGCTCGATCCGGACCAGGCCTTTAGCTTCACAGCCACTGTCCGGGATGCCAACACGGCCCGGGGCACCTGGGCTATCGCCGACGGCTATTACCTCTACCGCGACCGGATCCGGTTCAGCACCGACACCCCGGGGATCGAACTGGGCGAGCCCGTGCTGCCGCCCGGCAAGATCAAGGACGACGAGTTCTTCGGCAAGATCGCCATCTATCGCGACCAGATCGTTGCCGACATACCGGTGACACGTGCACCCGAGGCACCCAGGACCTTCAGGCTGAGCGCTGTTTCTCAGGGCTGCGCCGACATCGGTGTGTGCTACCCGCCGCATACCCAGGTCGCCCTGCTGGAACTGCCCGCTGACACCGGTGCCAGGACAACCGGGCTGGCGGGACTCGGCTCGATCGCCGATCGCCTCGGTCTCGGCGGCGCCAGTGACGATGAGTTCCTGGACCCGGACGAGGCCTTCAAGGTCAGCGTGATTGCCGAGCAGCCCGATCGCCTGACCGTGTACTGGGCCATCGCCGATGGCTATTACCTCTACCGCGACAAGCTCAAGATCGAGCTCGACGCGGGCGAGAACATCATCCTGGGCACGCCCGTCATCGCGGAGGGCAAGACCAAACACGACGAATTCTTCGGCGACGTCCAGGTCTTCTACCATGAGGCCAGCGCCGAGGTCCCGCTGCAGCGCAGCACGGGTGAGGCGGCAGATATCAGCCTCAAGGTGGGCTACCAGGGCTGTGCTGAGGCGGGCATCTGCTACCCCCCCATCAAGAAGATCCTGCCGGTTACGCTGGCAGCCTTTGATCCGGATTCGACCGGGACAGGATTCGCCACAGGCGAGGCCAGCACGCCGGTGGCAGCTGCAGCGACCACTTCAACACCGGCCGCTGTGCCCGGCGCCTCGTCCAGGCAGGACGACATCGTCCGGGTACTCCAGCAAAGCAGCCTGCTGTGGGTCGTGCTGTTCTTCTTCGGCGCCGGCGTGCTGCTGGCATTCACCGCCTGCATGTACCCGATGATCCCGATCCTCTCCAGCATCATCGTCGGACACGGTACGAGCATCACGGTGCGCAAGGCCTTCATCCTCTCCCTGATCTACGTCGAGGCCGTGGCCATCACCTATGCCGTCATCGGCCTGATTTCGGCCCAGCTCGGCGCCGGGGTGCAGGCCTTTTTCCAGAATCCGTGGATCCTTGGGCTGTTTGCCCTAATCTTTGTCGGGCTGGCGCTGTCCATGTTCGGCTTCTTCACCCTGCAGTTGCCGGCCTCCTTGCAGGCGAAACTCAGCGAAACCAGCCACCGCCAGAAGAGCGGCTCGCTCATCGGCGTGGCCGTGATGGGCGTGCTGTCGGCCCTGATCGTCGGCCCCTGCGCCGGGCCGGTCCTGATCGGCGCCCTGCTCTACACCAGCCAGAGCGGGGACTATCTGACCGGGGCATTGGCCATGTTTGCCCTCGGCAACGGCATGGGCGCACCCCTGCTGGTCATCTGCACCTCCGGTGGCAAACTGCTACCCAAGGCCGGCGGCTGGATGGACACGGTCAAGGCGGTGTTCGGCGTCGTCCTGCTGGGCGTGGCCCTGCTAATGCTGGAACGCGTCCTGCCCGGCCCGGTGACCCTGGCCCTGTGGGCCCTGTTGCTGATCATCCCGGCCATCTACATGGGTGCACTCGACCCGATCGCGGCCGGGGCATCCGGCTGGCGCAAGCTCTGGAAGGGCCTGGGTGTCGCCATGCTCATCTACGGCATCATCCTGCTGCTCGGTGCCGCCACCGGCGCGCGCGACCCGTTTGACCCGCTGCGCAAGCTCACCGCCGGCGCGGGCCTCACGGCCAGCGGCGAACACGCCTCGCAACACCTGGCGTTCAACCGCATCAAGAGCATCGATGATTTCAACGCCGCAGTGCAGGAAAGTACCCGCCAGGGCAAACCGGTCATGCTGGACTTCTATGCCGACTGGTGCACCTACTGTATAAAGATGGAGGACTACACCTTCTCCGACAGCCGCGTGCAGCAGGCGCTGGACAACGTCACCCTGCTGCAGGCCGACGTCACCGCCAACGACGCGACCGACATGGCACTGCTCAACCATTTCAAGCTGTTCGCCCCGCCCGCCATCCTGTTCTTCGGCCCGAACGGTGAGGAACGCCGCAGCTACCGGCTGGTCGGCTACATGAACGCCGATGATTTCCTGGAGCACCTGAAGGGGGCGCTGGGGAATTAGACTCTGTTGCTGGCCATAAATAATAGATCACCGCAGAGGCGCGGAGAGCGCAGAGAACAGCGGAAATAACACATATTCACCGCAAAGGCGCACGACTGCATGGAGAAGGTGAGACCGGGAACCGGTCGAGAGGCTGGCCCGGTCCATGCAGGAGCTTCAGTAACGCATCGAGCAGTTACCGAAAGGCCGCTAAGAAAATCTTAAGGAAAGTCTGATCAATCCGTCATTCCGGGCGGAGCGTAGTGGAGACCCGGAACCCAGCAGCTGGTAATCAGGCAGTGACTGGATTCCGGCCTTCGCCGGAATGACGAAAGATGAATTAATCTGGCCTTCCTTAATTTTTTATTGAAATAATTATTATTCAGTTCTCTGCGTCCTTTGCGACTCTGCGGTTAATTTTTTATTTGTTAAACATTTTTCCGTGTGTTTCCATGGCAATTATCCTGTTTTCACTTTTTTACGCTTTTATCTTTCCGTGTCCTTCCGTGGATTCCGTGGCTAATTTTATTGATTAATCGCGCCTGCGAGGCGCTTCTACATTTCAAGTTTCACTTGTTTTATTTCGGTTTGAGCCCGAACTTGCGCATCAAGTCATACATGGTCGGGCGACTGATGCCCAGCAGTTCCGACGCCTTTGAGACCTTGCCGCCAACGTGGTTCAGGGCACGGGTGATGGCCTGGCGATCGGTGCGTTCGCGGATCTCGCGCAAGTTGAAGGTGGCGAGTTCCTCGGGCGTATTGCCGCCCAGCTCCAGATCGCCGGCACCGATCTGGTTCCGCTCGGCCATGATCACCGCGCGCTTGACGCGGTTCTCCAGCTCCCGGACATTGCCCGGCCAGCCGTAGTTCTCGATCGCCGCCATGGCATTCTTGGTGAAACGGTAGCCCTTCTTGCCCTGCTGCTTGCTGATGCGCTCAAGGAAGACCCGTGCCAGCAGCAAGGCATCGCCATCGCGTTGGCGCAATGCCGGTATGGCGATTGAGACCTCGCTGACGCGGTAATAAAGGTCCTCGCGAAATTGGTTGTCACGAATCAACTCGTGCAGATCCTTGTGGGTAGCGCAGATGACGCGCACATCGACCGGTATCTCCTTGCGCCCGCCGACACGTTCGATCACGCGCTCCTGCAGGAAGCGCAACAGCTTGGCCTGCAGGGACAGCGGCATGTCACCGACCTCATCCAGGAACAGGGTCCCGCCCGAGGCCGTCTCGATCTTGCCAGGCGTCTGCTTGGCCGCTCCGGTAAACGCGCCTTTTTCGTAACCGAACAGTTCACTCTCGAGCAGGTTCTCGGGGATCGCGGCACAGTTGATCGCGACGAAACGCATGTCACCCCGCGTACTGAGCCCATGCAGCGACCTTGCCAGCAATTCCTTGCCGGTACCGGACTCGCCCAACACCATCACCGTGGCATCCGTCGGCGCCACCTTCTCCACCGTGCGGCATACCTGCAGCATATCGTCATTGCCTGTGATCACGCCCTCGAGAGGCGACACCGTCTGCTGGGTACTCAGCCGGCGGTTCTCTTCCTCCAGTTCATAGAGCCGGTAGGCGCGGTTCACGATCAGCTCGAGCATGTCCGCATCGATCGGCTTGTAGAAGAAATCGTAGGCGCCCAAGGCAACCGACCGGGTGGCATGCTCACGGTCATTGTTGCCGGTGACAACGATCACCTTGGTGTGCGGTGCCTTCTGCAGAATCTCTTCAAGCAGGCCGAAGCCCACGCTGGTACCGTTCGCTTCCGGGGGCAGCCCCAGGTCAAGGGTGACAACCGGCGGCTGGTTTTCATCGAGCCCGGCAATCGCTGTATCCCAGTCGTCCGCAACGACCACATCGTAGTTCTCGAAACACCAGCGCAGCTGCGTCTGCAATCCGGGATCATCCTCGATAACCAGCAATTTTCTTATGGCTGTTTCCATTAAAATACCTGTCGCGTCTATGCGACTCCAATCTGAACGTTTTCTTCGATTACACCACTGATCGGCAGGCTTACCCTGAACGTGGTGCCCTCTCCGACCCGGCTGATGACTTCGATGTCACCGCCGAGTTTGTGAACATAGTCCCGCGATTCATACACCCCGATGCCCATGCCGGATTTTCCCTTGGTACTGTCAAACGGCCGGAACAGGCGATTCCTGATGAACGCCTTGTCCATACCGGCCCCGGTATCCTGCACCTCGATGATGGCACGGTCGTCGCGTTGGAACAGTCGCACGATGATCCGGCCATCATCCGGCGTCGCGTCCTGGGCATTGCGAATGAGATGGCCGATGATGGCTGCAAAGCGGTCGCGGTTGGCATGCAGCGGAATCCCCTCTGCCTGGCAGTCGAGCGAGGGCACCGGCCTGCCGCTCGACATGCTCCTTACGACATCTCTCAGCAGGATACAGAGCTCGACATCCTCGGCTTCCTGCGGCTGCAGGGTATCGCTTTGCAGGTGCGCCAGCAGCCGGTTCATCTTCTGCACCGAGTTGTCCACCGTATTGATCGCATCCTCCATGAAGCGCGGATTGGCCTTGTGTTTGGCGGCATTGGTCACTACCAGTGAAAGCTGAGCAATCAGGTTCTTCAGATCGTGCATGACATAGGCGGTCAGGCGGCTGCAGGCCTCGAACTGTTTGGCCTCGGCCAGGGACCGGGAAGCCTCCAACTGCGCCAGGTGTACCGCCACCTGGCGACCGGCCGTTTTAATCAGATCGGAATCCTCCCAGTTGAAATTATGCTGGGCGGGCGAACGCGCCAGTACGATAAAGCCGAGCATGTAATCGTGAACGATCAGGGGGACCACCAGCCAGGCACGCGGCATCTTTGCCAGCCATTCGGGGATAGCCAGATTGTTGTAGAAATCCGGCTCACGTTCATATTCATCCAGATTGATCAGCCATTCACGCTGGCTCATGAACTGGATGAGCGGATGATCCTTGTCCACGGTGTCGCTCTCGGACACCTCCATCTGCCAGGTCGCCACCGGTACATACTGATTAGTCATCTGGCGCATCCACAGCACCCCACCGGGGCTTTCGATGATCTCGGCCAGCGAATGGATAGCGCGTTCGCGCAAGCGCTCGTCCGGCTGTCCGGAAGACAGCGTCTGGATAAATCGCAGCCATTCGTCACGGTAGTCGTATTTGTAATGAAAGAAGTGTTTGTTGATCAGCACCCGAAGGCTGGCCCGGACCCGCCCGGAGAACAGCAGCACCATCAATACCAGGCCGGCGCCGAACAGAAAGATCACCTGGACAACCGTGCCCCATTCCCCGCCAAAGGAACGGATGTAGTAACCGCCCACGCCCATGGCCAGCAGATACAGGCCGGTACCCAGCAGTGTCGTGGTATGGAATACCATCCGGCGCGAAACAAAGATGTCCAGGGAGAGCCGCGGGTCGCGCGCGACCGCCACCCCCAGGACCGGTACCGCCATGGCATTCACGAAACCGCGCGCCTCCCACAAGGTGGTATCCAGCCCCTGGAACAGCAGCGCATGTGAATAGAGGTAGAAATCGTAGGCAAAGATCACACCGAGCCCGATGCACAGGTACTTGACCGCCCGGCGCGACTCCACATGGGCATTACGCATGATCTGCTCGACCAGGATCAGGCCGGCAATTGCCAGAACCATCAAGCCGGCAAACAACAGGTCGATGCCGAGGTAAACGGCTGCAGCGGGCCCGGCGAACATACGGTAGACCACGATCATCATCAGCAGCACTGTATAGCTTGCCAGCAGTAGGGCGGCCTTGCGGAAGCGCTGACTCGCCATGCGCGTGTCGGTCACCGCCGAAAGCATCACGTAGCCGAGAAACAGCAGCCAGGCAAAACTGCGCAGCGGCTCCAGCAGATAGGAAAGGAACGAGGCCTCATGGTAGACCGCCAGCGCCGTCACACCCAGCCAGACCGTGCTCGCGATCGAGGCCACCTTGAGGGCATTCTTGCGCGAACGGCCCTGCTGCCCGGTCAGCAGCACCAGCGACAGGACCAGAAAGAAAACGGCCCCGGTAACAAAACTGATTACGCCTATATCAATCAAGTTTATCGCGCTTGCGAAGCGCTCCTACAGGTTGCCCAAACATAGTTTTGTCCAGCCATCTCGCATCTCACTTTTCACTTTTCACTTTGTTTTATCTTCCCGTGGCTAATTCTCTTTCCACGTTTCATGCTCCATGTAGTTGATCGCGTCTGCGAGACGCTCCTGCAATGTTTTAATTTTCCGCGTCCTTCCGTGTGTTTCCGTGGCTATTGGTTCTGGTTTTTTAATTATTTATCTTTCCGTGTCCTTCCCTGGATTCCGTGGCTAATTCCTTTTTTATGTTTCATGATCCGTGTAGTTGATCGCGCCTGCGAGGCGCTCCTACATTGATTTTATTTTCCGTGTGTTTCCGTGTGCTTCCGTGGCAAATGTTTTTTTCACTCTTCAC
>Ga0224512_10002303_pt1 | contig 17590 bp, 17 predicted proteins | sample SF_May12_sed_USG_4_FD_169103 | JGI IMG/M metagenome (GOLD analysis project Ga0224512, IMG submission 169103) | Sediment microbial communities from San Francisco Bay, California, United States - SF_May12_sed_USGS_13 | ecosystem: Environmental > Aquatic > Marine > Sediment | place: USA... | reverse complement strand
CAGCCAACGGCAGCTTTGTCATCAACGCTCTGGACAACCTGACTGGCTCGGGAGATCTGATCAGCGTACGTAACCGCGGCAGCTTCGTTCGGCCTTTCGAGCGAATCGACGAGCTGCGCCAGCAAGCTGAGCTGCGGTTCAGACAAAAGGAGCAGGGGCTCATTGTCAGGCTGGAGCAGACCGAACGCAGGCTGCTCGAGCTGGAAGAAAGCAGACAGGGCGACGATGGATTGGTATTGACACCGGCGCAGCAGCAGGAGCTTACGGAGTTTCTTCAGGAACGGCTGCGAATTCGAAAAGATCTGCGCGACGTGCGCCACGGCTTGCGCAGAGAAATTGAGACCCTCGAAGATTGGTTGAAATTCATCAACGTCGCTTTGGTACCGATCCTGATTGCTCTGAGCGGCATTGGCGTGGCGGTTTGGCGGGTGCGCCGGAGACAACGAAATTGGAGAGCAGTTTGAGGTGGTACGCGATGCTTAATATTCGCTCTTTTACCGCTCTTTGCGTGGTCACATTGTGCGTAGCGATTGCTGCTGTGGTCGAGTCCGAGGATTCGGGCGCAATTCCGGGAAGTGGCAAGCCTTTGTTCCCCGGCCTGATGCCGCGGCTCAACGAGATCGAAATGGTCCAGCTGGAAAACGCCACGGGGCGATTTGTGCTCAAGAGAACCAAGACCGGTTGGATGGTGCCCGACAAGTTCGATTACCCGGCCGACGCGGACAAAGTGCACAAACTGCTGTTGGGCGCCGCCGGACTCACTCGAGTAGAACCCAAGACCCAGAACCCGGCGCTCTATTCCCGGCTCGGTCTCGCCGCTATCGGCGATGAGGCGTCGAAGGCCATGTCGTACCGGCTCGAATCCAGCGATGAGTCAGCGATTGCCACCCTGACGGTGGGCAATAGCGCGCCCGCCAAGGGCGACCCGGAGCTAAGTGAATTCTACGTGCGCGTGCCGGATGATCCACAAATATGGCTGGTCGAGGGCAAGCTGCCGCGGGGAAACACGCTCATCGAATGGGTTGCGCGTTCGGTCGTCGGAATAGACCGACGAAGGGTACGCGAGGCGCAGGTGAAGCATGAGTCTGGAGAAATCGTGAGTGTCATTCGAGAATCACCGCTCAAGGATGACTTCCAGTTGCCGAATGCTCCCGCCAGCAAGACCGTTGACGCCCAGTGGAAGCTCAATGACATAGGCCGCCTGTTCTCTAATCTGGAGCTCGAGGATGTCCGTCCCCGGGATCAGGCGCCGCTTCAAGGTGAGCCCGCCTTCATCGTCACCATGCGCACCTTCGATGGGCTGGAAATACGCATGAAGGTGTTCGGGATCGGCGATGAGGCGCTGGGCATTCTGGAGGCTGAATTTCTGCCTGCCCGGGTGGCGACGGAAGCGAAGATCGAAGCCATGGCTGACGCTAAAGAGTCGCTTCGAAGCGTCGAAGAGGTCCGAGCCGAGGTAGCTGCGCTCAACGCCAGGTGGGATGGATGGGCCTACGTCCTTCCCGCGTTTAAAGTAGACGCGATGGCGCGAACGCAATCCGAGCTGTCGAAGGATCAGACGCAAGAGAAAAAGCCGGATCAAGGTTGAGGCGCCCTGTTGTTTCCGCGTTTTTGCTCCGATGAATCGAATGCGTTTGGATGAGCGAGTTGGCTCTCGTGATTGACCGTGTGTCCGCTCTCGCGCTGGCGCGGGCGTATCCCTACGCTATTCCAAGGAAATCCTTCGTTTACAAGGATTCAGGGGTAAGCGATTTCGATACCGCGCTTTGCGCCGGACGAACGCCGGTGCTCGCCATCGGTTCGAATCAGTCTCCTCAGCGCCTGGCGCAGAAATTCGGAAATGATGCGAGCCACGTGATCCCGGTACAGCGCGCGACGCTAAAAAATTTCGACGTGGTGTATTCCGCCCACATATCCACTTATGGCGCGGTGCCGGCAATGCTTCAAATTTCAGATGGTTCCGAAGTGGAGCTGGCGGTGACCTGGCTGAACGACGACCAGCTGGACATCATGAATCATTCCGAGATCAGGGCCGCCAATTACGCCTTCGCTCTGCTCGAGGATATCGAGCTCAGCTTCGAGGGCGGCGGAAAAGCATTCTGCGCACACGGCTACGTAAGCAGCCGCGGGCATTTGCGTCATGATGGCGACGCCGTCGCTCTTTCGGCCATTGATTGCTGCGGACGTCGCTACCCGGCCATAAGCACTGCCAAGGCCCTCGAAGTAATTCGCGAACGCGTCGCTCCCTCGCTGGACGCCGATACTTTCGTTCTAAGACTCGTCGCCGACGATGCCTACCGGCACCAGATAACGATGCTGCTAGCCGCCGACGCGGTGCCGTTTCTCCATCCGTTCAAACTCGTAGGCGGATGAGCCCTGCTTATTGGGCCTTCGCGCAAGTCCAGCATCGACGATTGCGGCGGAGTCGCTAGAATAGCGCGCCTGAAATTCAAGATTACGTTTTCTAAATCAATTCCATGAGCAAGTTCGGAGTGAGCCAACCCGTACGCCGGGTAGAGGACCTGAGGTTTCTGACCGGCGCCGGCCGCTACGTGGACGACATAAATCTTGATGGACAGCTGTACGCTTACGTCGTCCGCTCCAGCGTCGCCCATGGCCGCATTGTGGGCCTGGATGTCGGAGAGGCGAAGCGTCTACCTGGGGTCATCGACGTCGTCACCGCCGATGAGCTCGAAGCCTGCGGCGCAAACGCGTTGAGATGCGAAATACCGCTCAAGAATCGTGACGGCACCCGCCGCGCGGATCCGATACGCCCGGTTCTCGCCGGTGATCGGGTGCGCTACGTGGGCGATCCCATGGCCTTCGTAGTTGCCGAGTCGAGCGCCTTGGCGCGAGATGCCGGGGAACTGGTCGAGCTCGACATCGAGGTGATGGATGCGGTGACGCAAACGGCCAGCGCGGACGCGGAAGAAGCGCCGCTGGTGCACGACGAGGTGAAGCGAAACCTCATTTTCGATTGGGACTTTGGTGACGAAACAGCGGTGCGATCGGCCATCGAGGCAGCCGCGAACAGGGTCGACGTGCGCCTGGTCAACAATAGGGTGGTCGCCAATTCCATGGAGCCCCGTGGCGCGGTCGCGGGTTTCGATAAGGGTAACGGTACCCTAACTCTTTATACCAACACTCAGGGAGTCTGGGATATACGCGACATCATTGCCGAACGCCTCCGCCTGGATCCGGGCCGGGTGCGGGTGGTGACGCCTGACGTGGGAGGCGGGTTCGGTATGAAGGGCGTCAACTATCCTGAGCAAGTCTTGACCGCATACGCAGCACAAAAGCTCAAGCGCCCGATAAAGTGGTGCCCCGACAGAAGCGAAGCGTTTCTTTCCGACACCATGGGGCGCGATCACGTGACCCGGGCAAGCCTTGGCTTTGACAATGATCACCGCATTATCGCCATGCAGGTCGACACCCGAGCCAACATGGGCGCATATCTTTCGGACTACGCTCCCTTCATTCCAACGCTTGCCGCGCTCAAAGTGCTGCCAGGCGTCTACGACGTGAAGCGTCTGCACTACCGAGTCCGCGGCGTCGCCACCAACACGACTCCGGTGGACGCCTACCGCGGCGCCGGACGTCCAGAATCCATATTCGTCATCGAGCGTCTCATGGACGAGGCCGCGAGGGCGTTTGGCACCGACCCGGTGAAGTTGAGGAAGAAGAACTTCATCCCGACGCACGCCATGCCCTTCAAGACGGCAGCTGGGGAAGTGTATGACTGCGGAAACTTCGCCGCGGTGACGGACGAGGCGCTGGCGCGGGCTCATGCGGATGATTTTCCGGCGCGCCAGCGCGAGGCCAGATCTCGAGGAAGGCTGCGTGGACTGGGTCTTTGTTACTACATCGAGTCCACCATGGGTTGGCCGGAGGAGAGCGCCGAAATTCGCTTCGACGGCAAAGGCGTGGTGGAGGTTCTTGTAGGCACACAGTCCAGCGGCCAGGGTCACGAGACCGCTTATACCCAGCTGGTGCACGAAAGCTTAGGCGTTCCCTTTGAAGCCATACGCGTAGTCCAAGGGGACACGGCGCGGATCAAGAAGGGAGGTGGAACCGGAGGGTCGCGTTCCCTCACCGCCCAGGGTTGGGCCATCGGCGACGCAGTCAAGGTCGTGCTTAGAAAGGGCTGCACCTTCGCGGCAGATCGACTGGAGGCGGCGGTGGAGGACATCGAGTTCGAGGGCGGGCGCTTTCGCATCGTCGGCACCGACCGCACAATCTCCTTGGTCGAGCTTGCCAGTGCGCTTGCCAAGGAGAACCACCAGGACGGCGCTCATCCTCTGAACGGTCAGGCAACGGTCAAAATTACAAACTGGACTTTCCCCAACGGGTGTCACCTGGCCGAAGTGGAGATCGATCCGGAAACCGGAGTCATTGAGATCATCCGTTACACCGTAGTTGACGACTTCGGCACCGTGATCAACCCAATGCTGCTGGAGGGGCAAGTCCATGGCGGGGTGGTTCAGGGAGCCGGCCAGGCGCTCATGGAAGACGTCATCTATGACGAGTCGGGGCAGCTGATCACGGGCTCGTTCATGGACTATCGGATGCCTAGGGCTGGCGATTTTCCCTTTTTTGATTTCGCCACAAAAGGAGTTCGTACGGGCAACAATCCCCTGGGCGTCAAAGGCTGTGGCGAGGCGGGGTCCGTCGGCTCTACCCCGGCTCTCGCCAATGCCGTGCACGACGCGCTTGCCCAGGTATCCGCTGGATCCGTGGACATGCCGTTTACCCCGATAAAGATTTGGTCCGTGCTCAACAAAGCCAAAGCGGCGTGAGCGATCCGCAGAGCGAAAGAATCTTCATAAATTCTTAACTCTGCAAAAAACAGAGATTCCAAGGCGGAGGTATTACCTTTTGCGCTCCAAAGCATCAGGCATATGAGACTGTCGTATTCTCGTCGGCGCTAATAATCGATTGTTTCCTGTGCAAAATTTTGGGTCGATGCAAAGACGGTAATAAGTTTAGAACATACCCGTGACGTCACTGTCTTCCAGCGGATCTTGTCCGCGGTCTTGGCGGTAGCGCAGGCGACGGTTCTGGCTGAATTCTATGAACGGATACGCAGTCGACATCCCAGGTCCTGTGCTAACATTTCACTGGTCTCCAATGGGAGACGGTCGTATCTGTCTTAGGGAGGAAAATATGACTAGTTTTCGCAAGCTGAGTCGAATTCTTGCAATGCCAGTTGCGCTGGCGATGTTTTTTAATCTGGGCGTGCTTCCCGCGGCCAACGCGGCAATGGTTCCCACGGATCAGGTCATCGAACAGGGGTCTGCGACGAGTGACCGGGAGCGCGTGAAGTCATTTCTCGCCCGCGAAGACGTTCAGCGCCAGATGGAGACTTTGGGGGTCGACCCGGACAACGCAGCGGCACGCGTTGCCGGCCTTTCCGACGCGGAGGTGCAGAAGATCGTAAACAAGCTGGATGAGCTACCGGCCGGTCAGGACGCCGTTGGAGCGATCCTCGGCGTTCTGGTGTTCATACTGGTCGTCCTTCTGATTACGGATATTCTCTGTCTCACAAACTTCTATCCGTTCACCAAGTGTATGACAAGCAAGTAGTGATCAAGAGGCCGTGGATTACAGTATGTAGCGGCCTGCTTTTTCTGGGACTCGCCGCCTGCTCGACAGTCCAGACGCAACAGATTGTCGAGAATCGGGAACAACTGCCCGTTAAGGCGGAAGTCGCTGGTGTCCCGTTCTTTCCGCAGCAAAGATACTATTGCGGACCGGCAGCCCTGGCCATGGTGTTGGCCTGGTCAGGGTTGCCGGTCACCCAAGACGATCTCGTTTCAGAAGTTTACACCCCGTCCCGCAAGGGAACGCTGAGAACCGACGTGCTTACCGCGGCGCGGCGTCACGGACGGCTGGCGGTGGAGATCGTGAGCCTGCGCGACCTTCTGCAGCAGATTGCCGCCGGCAGCCCGGTGCTGGTGTTTCAGAATCTGGCGCTTAGCTGGTACCCACAGTGGCATTACGCCGTGGCCATTGGTTACGACCTGGATGCACGGGAGATCACGCTGCATTCCGGGTTGGACGAGCGCCGAGTCGTCTCCTTGAGCGTGTTCGAGCGGACCTGGCGGCGGGGGGATTATTGGGCCCTGGTGGTGCTTCCCCCCGGGCAACTCCCGGCGAGCGCCGAGGAAACTCCGGCGCTTAAGGCAGCTGCCGGCCTTGAGCGGGTGGAAAGGTATTCGGAGGCCGCCACGGCTTACGCCGCCGTCGCGAACAGATGGCCGCAAAGCTTCGCCGCGCGCATGGGTCTCGGTAACTCGCTTTACGCGGTGGGGGATTACCCCGGCGCCGAGAGCGCGTTTCTGGAAGCAATCAGCAACGATTCTAAGGCGGCGGCCGCTTGGAACAATCTCGCCTATGCGCTTGCTGCCCAGGGTCGCCGCGAGGAGGCGCTGAGCGCAGTGGAGAAGGCGGTGCTATATGGGGCAAAGAACCGGGACCAATACGAGGATACGCTGCGCGAGCTTTCAACTCGGGAAATGTAACCGCGGAAACGCGAACGCGGCCGAGGTGCCTCGGATCTGCCAAAGGAATATTGGCGCCGGAATGCACCGAGTGTGAGTGGTGGGCCCGGTAGGACTTGAACCTACGACCGACGGATTATGAGTCCGCTGCTCTAACCAACTGAGCTACAGGCCCCATTTGGGCTACATGATCTTAAAAACAGAAAAGGCCGGCAAGCAGCCGGCCTTTTCTTTTTCGTAAAATGCTGGCTGTCAATCCAAAAAGCTTCTAAGACGCTCCGAGCGGCTTGGATGCCGTAGCTTGCGCAGCGCCTTCGCCTCTATCTGCCGAATGCGCTCACGGGTCACGTCGAACTGCTTACCGACCTCCTCCAGCGTGTGGTCGGTATTCATCTCGATACCGAAGCGCATGCGCAAAACTTTCGCCTCCCGCGGCGTCAAGCCGGCGAGAATTTCCTGGGTGGATTCACGCAGGTTCTCGAAGGTTGCCGAATCCGTCGGCGAGCTGATGGTGATGTCCTCGATGAAGTCTCCCAGGTGTGAGTCTTCGTCGTCTCCGATGGGCGTTTCCATGGAAATCGGCTCTTTGGCGATCTTCAGTACCTTGCGCACCTTGTCCTCCGGCATCTCCATTCGCTCGGCCAGCTCGTCCGGCGTCGGTTCGCGGCCCTTTTCCTGGAGAATTTGCCGCGAGATCCGGTTGAGCTTGTTGATCGTCTCGATCATGTGCACCGGGATCCGAATGGTGCGCGCCTGGTCGGCGATGGATCGAGTAATAGCTTGCCGGATCCACCACGTGGCGTAGGTGGAAAACTTGTAGCCGCGCCGATATTCGAACTTGTCCACCGCTTTCATCAGGCCGATATTGCCTTCCTGGATGAGGTCGAGGAACTGAAGGCCGCGGTTTGTGTACTTCTTGGCAATGGAAATCACCAGGCGGAGGTTTGCCTCCACCATCTCCTTTTTAGCGCGCCTTGCCTTGGCTTCGCCGATGGACATCCGGCGATTGATCTCCTTGATCGCGGCGATGCTGAGCCTGGTTTCTTCCTCGACCGCTGCGAGCTTGCCCTGAAGCCGCTTGATCTCATTGCCGCGCTCCTTGAGTGCCGGCACGAACTTCGCTTTCTTGCGAAATAGGCCGCGCAGCCAATTTGGATTTGATTCCTTCCCCGAGAAAGAAGTGATGAACTCCTTGCGTGGCATTTTCGCTTCGCGAACGCAAAGCTTCATGATCATCTTTTCCTGCGAGCGGATGCGCGACACCACCCTTCGGAGGTTGGTCGTCAAACGCTCGGTGAGCTTTGGCACGAGCTTCAGCTCGAGAAACTGGTCGGTGAGATCGGTTCGGATCTTTTCAGCCTGCTTCGAATCCGCACCGTACTTGCTGACTGCAGTCTGCAGACGCGTCGCGGTTCGCTTGAGCTTGCGCATCCTGGCCTTGGCCTCTTCGGGATCGGGGCCCGTGTTGACCTCCTCTTCGTCGTCGTCATCGTCTTTGTCGTCGCCTCGCGCCTGTGCAGGTCTCGGGATGACATCAACCTGGGTGGGATCGATAAAGTCCGTGAGTAGGTCGGTGAGCTTGATCTCGCTGGCCTCGACCTTGGCGTAGTCTTTCTGCAGCGTGATCAGCGTGGGCGGAAAGGCTGCGAGCGCCCTAAGCGCTTGATTCAGGCCCTGCTCGATTCGCTTGGCGATCTTGATCTCGCCTTCTCGGGTGAGCAGGTCGACTGTCCCCATCTCACGCATATACATGCGTACCGGGTCGGTGGTGCGCCCGAACTCACTGTCGATGGTAGCGAGAGCGGCCGCGGCCTCGTCGGTGTCGTCGTCGTCCGCGTTCACCGCGTTGTCCATCAACAGCAGGGCGTCCGAGTCCGGGGCGATCTCGTGCACCGAGATCCCCATGTCGTTGATCATGCTGATGATGTCCTCGATCTGCTCCGGATCGACGATGCCTTCGGGCAAATGGTCGTTGACCTCGTGGTAGGTCAGATAACCCTGATCTTTTCCTTTGGCGATCAGTAGCTTGAGTTGGGATTGTTGGTTTTCGATGTCCATCTGGATGCCCTGGAAGGTTTGCGAAACGGCCTGCACAACCAAGCCGCTGAATATAACACAATTGCGGTGACCGACCCTTGTTTCAACCGCCCTCGGACGGCCGGCCGAGCCGCGCGACTATCTCCCGGTAAGACTGCTTCTCCTCCTCGCTGGCCTGGCCAGCTTTAATCAGCGCCTCCAGCGCGTCCCGGCGGATTTCCAGCCGTGTCTCCTCAGCCCGGCGGACCAGGGCGCGGATGGCATCGTCGAACTCGGTGCGGATACCGTCGCCGAGCGGCGAAAGCTCCTCCGCCGCGAGCTTTCCGAGGTGCCGGCCGGCCTCATTGTCACGGTACCGTTCGAGCACCTCAGCGGTGCTGAAGTCGGGCTTTTCCCGGAGGAGCTCAATAAGCTCAATCAGCAAAGGCGCGCCCGGCAGATCGAGACTCTTGAGGGCGCTGACATCCGAGAGACCCGACGCCAGCGCCGGGTGCTGGATGAGCATTTTGATTGCCCTTCGAACGGGCGATTGTGAGGACAAAGCGGCGCGTACTGTGGCGGGAGATTGCCGCTTTGCTCTGGGTGCCTGCGTCCCTCTCATCAGTCTAGCCGAATCGCCCAGATCCATCCCAGTCATCTCCGCGAGTTTTTTTTCGGCGAGTTTTCTGAATGCGCCGTCGGGGATTTTTCCTAGCAAAGGCCTTGCCATTTCAACCAGCCGCGATCGTCCGTCGATGGTTTTCAAGTCTACCTGCGTCGAAAGTCTCTCGAACAGAAAAGTGCCGAGGCTGACGGCGTTTTCAGACAATTGTTCAAATTCCTCGCGTCCGCGGCTCCTCACCAAACTGTCCGGATCCTCGCCTTCGGCGAGAAACATGAAAAATGCCTGTCGCCCATCGCGTACGCGCGGCAGCGTGGTCTCCAGCGCGCGCCACGCGGCGCGGCGACCGGCTTCATCACCGTCAAAGCAAAACACTACGTCGGGCGCGAGCCGGAAAAGCTGCTCCACATGGTCCGGCGTTGCCGCCGTTCCGAGGGTGGCGACGGCATTGCGCAGGTCGTGTTGGGCCAGTGCGACAACGTCCATATAACCTTCGACCACGTGGATGCGATCTAGATTCCCCGCTGAGCGCATCGCTTGGAAGGCCCCGTACAGCTCGCGGCCTTTGTGGAACACCGGGCCCTCCGGGGAATTAAGGTATTTGGGCGTCTCGTCGCCCAAAACCCGGCCGCCAAATCCGATGGTGCGCCCGCGGCGTTCGAGGATCGGAAACATCACCCGGTCGCGAAAACGATCGTAGGGGTGCTCGCCCCGCTGGATTATGAGTCCCGCCTGGAGGAGAAGTCTGCGTTCGTCGGCAGTGTCTCCGAAGGCCTCGATAAGATTATTCCAACCCGGCGGCGCGAAACCAATTTTAAACTCGGCGGCGATTTTTCCGCTTAAGCCCCGGGACTTGAGATAATCGACAGCGCGGCCCCGTTCAGGGTGCGTGCGCAATTGATGCTGAAAGAATCGGCTTGCGTTCTCCAAACACTCATAGACGGGTGCGGTGGGCGGACCTGCGGGCGCCGCCTCGCCGCCCTCGTGCGGGACCTCCAGACCAAGCCGTCCCGCCAAAGATTCCACCGCCTCGACGAACTCCAGATGTCGATAATTCATGAGAAAGCCGATCACCGTCCCGTGAGCGCCGCAGCCGAAGCAGTGGTAGAACTGCTTCTCCGCGCTAACCGTGAAGGAAGGCGTTTTCTCGTCGTGGAAGGGACAACAAGCCTTGTACTCGCGTCCGGCTTTCTTCAGCGGAACGTGGGCGTCAATGACTTCGACGATGTCCGCCCGGGACACCAGATCGTCGATGAAGCTTTGTGGAATTCGGCCGGCCACTTATGAAGAAGCCTCGAAGCGCGCGGCCTGCGACCCGCTCGGCGCGCCCGCCGGAATTGTTAAACGGAATTGTGGAAAAAGGTCGCAGCGACCTTCTACTTTGATGCCAGCCAGCAGTTTAACGGCTATCAGCCGCCGAGGCGCGCTTTCACCTGTGCGCCGACGGCGCCCATGTCGGCTCTGCCCTGCATCTTGGCCTTGAGCGCGCCCATCACCTTGCCCATGTCCTTCATGCTCGACGCACCGGTGGACTTGACCGCGGCGTCGATCAATGCCTCCACTTCGGCATCATCCATGGCGGCAGGCATGTAGCCCTGGATGACCTCGACCTCGAAGGCCTCCCTGGCGGCGAGCTCGTCGCGCCCGGCCTTTTCATACTGCTCAATGGAATCGCGGCGCTGCTTGATCATCTTTTCGAGCACCGCAATAACCGCCTTGTCATCCAGGTCGATGCGGTCGTCCACCTCTTTTTGCTTGATTGCCGCGCAAATGAGCCGCAGCGCGTTCAAACGCTCACGGTCGCGGGCGCGCATGGCGCTCTTGACGTCGTCCTGAATCTTGGATTTCAGGTCGTCCGCCACTGCGGGGGCTCTGAAATAATTATGAGGGGAGAGAGTGAAATTCAGTAAAGCCGCTGGCGTTTCAGGCTTTCTCGCGCCAGCTTTTTGGCATGCCGCTTGACCGCGGCCGCGGCCTTGCGCTTGCGCACGGATGTGGGCTTTTCGTAGTACTCTCTGCGACGCACCTCCGTGAGCACACCTGCTTTTTCACAGGCGCGCTTGAAGCGCCGCATGGCGACGTCGAAGGGTTCATTTTCGCGAACGCGTACCGAGGGCATCGATTCTCCTTAGCGTGTTTCTGGCCGGACCAAAGATGATTAATTTCAGACCTAAACAGAGCATTCTAATAATCCGCCGGCTTTCCTGTAAAGCCATGCCCCCGGCGGCTTCGTTGCACCGGCGCCGGCCAGCCCAATGATAGTGCTTGGAATCGAGACCTCCTGCGACGAAACCGGGGTGGCTCTTTACGACTCCGAGCGCGGCCTTCTGGGCCATCGGGTTCACAGCCAGGTGGCGCTGCACGCGGAGTACGGCGGCGTGGTCCCCGAGCTCGCGTCGCGGGACCACGTGGCCAAGCTGGCGCCACATCTGCGCGCTCTGCTCGCCGATACGGGAATTGGGCTCGAATCCGTCGAAGGTGTCGCCTATACCGCGGGACCCGGCCTGATCGGCGCCCTGCTGGTGGGTGCTGCCTTCGGCCGCGCCCTGGCGCTCGCGCTCAAGCTGCCGGCGGTGGCAGTGCACCATATGGAGGCGCATCTGCTGGCGCCGATGCTAGAACCCGACCCGCCGGCGTTTCCATTCGTTGCGCTGCTGGTCTCCGGCGGCCACACCATGCTGGTGGCGGTGCAGGGCGTCGGCCGCTACGAGCTACTGGGGGAATCCCTGGACGACGCCGCTGGCGAGGCTTTCGACAAAACAGCCACTCTGCTCGGGCTGCCATATCCCGGGGGGCCGGCGCTCGCCGCGCTTGCCGCGAAGGGTGATCCGGAACGCTTTGTCTTTCCCCGGCCCATGACCGATCGCCCGGGGCTGGACTTCAGCTTCAGCGGCCTGAAGACGTTCGCTCTGAACACCGTTCAGGCCCAAGCGGGCGACGAGCAGACCCGCGCCGATATCGCCCGCGCATTCGAGGAAGCGGTGGTGGACACCCTGGTCATCAAGAGCCTGCGGGCAGTGAAAGCCACCGGAATTAAAACCCTGGTTCTTTCCGGCGGGGTCGGCGCCAACCGTCGCCTGCGAAAGCGGCTGTCGGAGCTGAAACAGGACCACGGCATCCGGGTGTGCTATCCCAGCGTGGCGCTTTGCACCGACAACGGGGCCATGGTGGCTTACGCGGGCTGTTTGCGCCTTTTGGCCGGCCAGCGTGAGGCTCCGGCCGTGGAGGTACGGGCCCGCTGGCCGCTGGCGGAAATGGCTGCGCCTGTTGCGGCGCGCTGCTGAGGCACGGCCGATTAATTCTCGGTGTTTTCGCCGATGCGACTCTCGGTGCCCGAGCGCAGTCGCTCGATGTTGGCCTTATGTCGGTAAATGATGAAGCCCGCCATCACGGCAAGCGCGGCGAAGGTCGCAGGATGAAGCGCGAGTGCGAATGCGACCACCGGCGAAAGACCGACCGCGACCATCGAGGCAAGCGACACATAGCGCGTTGCCGCCACGACCGCCAGCCAGGTAATGCCCATGGCGACCATCACCGGCCAGGCGAGCCCGGCCGTGGCGCCAAAAGCCGTTGCCACGCCCTTGCCGCCCTTAAATTTGAAATAGATTGGATAGAGATGGCCGAGAAACGCCGCCGTCGCCGTCGCCGCCACCACCCACGGGCCGCTCAGGGCGCTGGCCAGCACCACCGGCAGCAGTCCTTTGAGCACGTCGCCGACCAGGGTCAGCGCGGCGGGCAGTTTACCTCCGACTCTCAAAACGTTGGTGGCCCCGGGATTTCCCGAACCGCCGCTGCGTGGATCCGGCAGCTTCATGAGTCGGCAAACCACAATGGCCGAGGCGACGGAGCCGATGAGATAGGCGGAGGCGATCAGGAACAAACCGAGGAGCATGATTTAATAGAAGCTGCATCAAGGGGCGCGGTCAAGTACGTGCTAAGCGACCTCAAACCACCGGTCGCGGCAATTTCGCCCGTGTTCTAATAGGATCCCGCATGATCCATCCTGAACTCCCAGGGACACCTAGCGCTAGGTGAAGGGAGACGGCTGCGAGAACATGGATATCATCTTCATAAACGATCTGCGCGTCGAAACCGTAATCGGCGTCAACGACTGGGAGCGCAAGACCCGGCAGACCGTCTCCATCGATCTGGAGCTTTCCTGCGACTGCAAAAAAGCCGCCGTCAGCGACGCGATTAAAGACACCCTGAATTACAAGCTGGTGTCAAAGCGGGTGACGGCCTTTGTGGAGGAGAGCGATTTCCAGCTGGTTGAAACATTGGCGGAAAACATCGGCCGTCTTTTGCTGGACGAATTCGCCTGTGAATGGCTGCGGGTGCGGGTGAACAAGGCGGGCGCTTTGCGCGGCGCCCGGGACGTCGGCGTGGTCATCGAACGCGGTGAGCGGCGCTAGCATGGCCGAGGTGTATATCTCCATCGGCAGCAACGTTGAGCGTGAGCGTCATATCGGCCTCGCCTTACGCCGGCTTCGGCAGCGATACGGGCGCCTCAGGCTGTCGAGTATCTACGAGTCCGACGCCGTTGGATTCGAGGGTGAACCTTTCTACAACGTAGCGGCGGGCCTTGAAAGCGACCAGTCGCCGTCAGAACTCGTGCGCGTGTTCCGCGCCATTGAGATGGAATGTGGCCGAAGCCGTGGAAGCTCGAGATACGGTCCGCGCACCCTGGATCTCGATCTGCTTCTTTACGGCGATCTGGTTTGTGACCAGAAATTCACCCTTCCGCGGGACGAAATCACCCGTTACGCGTTCGTCCTGCGTCCGCTGTCCGAAATCGCGGGCGACCTGCGTCACCCGGTAATCGGAAAGACCATGGGTGAGCTGTGGGCGCAATTTGAAGATCCAGGACAACCCACGCGACGTCTGCCTCTGAGCATCGAGACATTACAGGCGAAGGCCGGGCGGCCATATACGAGGGACCCGACGGGGGCCACCCGGGGCTGCGAGTAGGCATGAATTTCTGCGGAAAATGCGCCGCCCCTCTGACAAGGCGGATACCGCCGGGAGATGACCGCCCCCGAGACGTTTGTGACACTTGCGGCGCAATCTTCTATGAAAATCCCAAGCTCGTGGCCGGCTGCATTCCGGTCAAGGAGAGCAAAATTCTGCTTTGCCGTCGCGCCATAGAGCCACGCTCGGGCCTTTGGACGATTCCCGCCGGATTCATGGAGAACGGTGAGACGACCCAGGAAGCGGCAGCACGCGAGACTCTGGAAGAAGCGCGGGCGGATGTCGATATCGGCCAGCTTTTCTGCTACCTCAACATCCCTCACATCAACCAGGTTTACGTGATATTCCTTGCGAAGCTTAAAAGCGGCTTCGCTGCGGGCGACGAAACCCTGGAAGCTGCGATGTTTGCGCAGACTCAGATCCCCTGGAGCGAAATCGCTTTTCCGGCGGTTGAGGTGGCGCTCGAGCTCTATTTCAAGGACCAGCGCCGCGGCGTGTTCGGTACCCACACCCTAGACATCAACTGGCGCGCGGGCGAAAAGCGTCCGCCGGACGTAAAATCGGTGAGGGAAGTGTGACTGCAAAGAGTAGGTCGTAGGTAGCATGCAGTATGTGGGGAGATGCCCCGGCGCTTTATTACAGTTCCTACATACCACCTACCACATACTGCGGAGCCAGAATGACTTAGTCGCGAAATCCGAGTGTCGGATGTGCATCATCAGTACCGCAGGCTCCTGCCGCCGTCCACGGAAAAGATCTCTCCGGTGGTGTATCCGGCGTCCTGCGCCAGAAATCGCACTGCACGGGCTACGTCTTCCGGCTCGCCGGTGCGCTTGAGCGCAGTGCGCGCGACCACGGCGTCCCGTTCTCCATCGCCGCCGCGGCGCTCCGGCCAGAGAATGGCCCCCGGTGCGACCGCGTTCACCCGAACCTCCGGAGCGAGCTCCACGGCCAGCGCTCGGGTGAGCATGATCAGACCGGCCTTGGCGGTGCTGTAAACGGCGTAGCCTGCCAGCGGGCGCTCGCCGTATATATCGACGATATTGACGATGGCGCCTGCCGAAGCTTTCAGGTACCCGGACGCCGCCTGGGCGAGAAACAGAGGCGCCTTGAGGTTTATTCCGATGAGGTCTTCCCAGTCTGATTCTGTGACCGCAGGCAGCCGGGTCGGGTAGAAGGCAGACGCGTTGTTCACCAGGTAGTCAATACGGCCAAAGTGAGCGGCGCAAGACTCGATCAGATCCGCGTGCCGCCGGGTGTCGACGAGGTCAAGCGCGAACGCCTTGGCGGTATCGGCGCGTTTTGCGTTTAGCGATTTCACCAGCGCCTGGGCTTCATCGGCGGAGTTGCGATAATGAATAGCTACCCTCACGCCGCTCTCATGCAGACACCTGACTATGGACGCTCCGATGCGGCGTGCGCCCCCGGTCACCAGCGCAACCGGTGATGAATCCAGTTGGGTCATATCTGCTTCAACCCATCCTTTCTTGCTTGTGCCGACGCGGGACAGTGCGGCGTTCACCACGACGGCGGGCGTGCCGTATGCCACACTGCCGCGCGATTGCCGAATTCCACCCTCTATGAACATAGCGCAGATGTCGCCAAAAGGGCTGCCCGAGCCGGTTGCTGAAGAACGCGCCCACAGCGCGCGGGTGGCCGAGCGCGTGCGATCCGAGATTATCGAAAGTGGTGGACGCTTGAGCTTTGCGCGCTACATGGACCTTGTGCTCAATGCTCCGGGCCTTGGCTACTATCGGGCGCCGAATCGACGATTCGGGCGGGAGGGTGACTTCATTACCGCGCCTGAGATGTCGCCCCTGTTTGCCCGCTGTATTGCCCGCCAAGTGGATCAGATGCTTTCGCATTTGGGCACAGGCATGCTGTTTGAAGCGGGCGCGGGTAGCGGAGTTCTTTGCGCGGATCTGCTCAACGGCCTGAACGAGTCGGGACGGCTTCCAGAGCGCTACCTGATCTTGGAGCCCTCTGCTGCGCTTCGAGCGCGCCAGCGGGAGACGCTTGAGAACGTGGCGCCGGACCAGGTTTCCCGAGTCGTCTGGGTCGACGATCTGCCGCCGGCCGGCTTTACCGGCATCATGATCGCCAATGAATTGCTGGACGCCATTCCGGCGCCGCGATTCAAAAAGGGCGCAAATCAGGTGCTCGAGGCTTGCGTGGGAAATCGTGGCGACGGCTTCGATTGGGCCTACTACGCCCCCCAGGATGACGACATCGTAGCGTCAGTGAAGGCCATCGAGGCGGAACTGGGTGAGCCTTTCGCCGAGGGTTACACCTCGGAGCTGGGTTGCGAGCGCGAGGCGTGGCTACGCAGCGCCGCTCAGCGCCTTCGCCGCGGTGCCATGCTTCTGCTGGACTATGGCTATACACGCTCGGAGTACTACCACCCGCAGCGCCGCGATGGAACGCTGGCATGCTATTACCGTCACCGGGTTCATGCCGATCCCTTCGTTTGGCCCGGCATTCAGGATATCTCCGTGCACGTGGACTTCAGCGGCCTGTGCCGCGCGGCCGCTGATTCAGGGCTCGAAGTTGCCGGCTTCACCAGTCAGGCGGAATTTCTCATGGCCACCGGGCTTCTGGACGCGTGTCGCCAGCAGGACCCCGGAAGCCCAGATTTCATCCGGTTGACCGCACAGATCAAGCGCCTTACTTTGCCCGGCGAGATGGGGGAACTGGTCAAAGTGCTCGCTCTGACGCGGGGTATGGATTGCCCGCTCATCGGTTTTTCTGGGCGCGACTATCGTGGTCGGATTTAGCCGGTCGTTGACCGCACGCCTCCCGATTCCTGCCATGATTACGGCGCATCTTTCTCGCTAAAGCGGTAGGCGAAAAGCTGGACGAGGCCCATGGAAACTTGGCAGGTTATCGCTCTCGCGTTGCTTCAAGGACTCACCGAATTCCTCCCTGTGTCGAGCGCGGCACATCTCATTTTGCTGCCCTATTTCGCCCATTGGCCAGACCAGGGGGCAACCTTCGATGTGGCCGTACACGTGGGCACCCTTTCCGCGGTGGTGGTCTATTTCCGGCGCGAACTTCTAGAAATGCTTCTCGACTGGCTTGAGTCCCTAAAGCAGCGCAAGAGCGTGGGGGAGAGCAAGATGGTGTGGTTCATCGTCGCGGCGACTATTCCGGCAGGTATCGCTGGATTGGTCCTCGAGCTGCTGGTACCCCAGGGGCTGCGTTCACCCGTGCTCATCGGCGTAGCTACGATTGGCTTCGGATTGCTTTTGTGGTGGGCGGACGTGGTCGGGGGTCAGTCCAGGGACGAGCGCGGCATCGGGATAAGGGACGCGATTATCATCGGTTGCGCCCAGGCGCTGGCGCTGATACCGGGGACCTCGCGCTCTGGCGTCACCATCACGGCGGGCCTCGCCCTGGGTCTCACGCGTTCAGCCGCCGCGCGCTTTTCCTTTCTGCTCTCGATTCCGGTGATTGCGCTGGCCGGGGGAGTCAAGCTCTACGGCGA
>Ga0224512_10002302_pt1 | contig 17598 bp, 13 predicted proteins | sample SF_May12_sed_USG_4_FD_169103 | JGI IMG/M metagenome (GOLD analysis project Ga0224512, IMG submission 169103) | Sediment microbial communities from San Francisco Bay, California, United States - SF_May12_sed_USGS_13 | ecosystem: Environmental > Aquatic > Marine > Sediment | place: USA... | reverse complement strand
GCTGGCGAACAATATCAAGACCCGGGGGCATCCCGCCCCCGGGTTTTTCGCGTTCCGGCGCCGCCCAGTCATCGCCCAGCCGCACCGGCGGGCGCGAACGCCCGCCCCGGCATTCTCGTCAATTGCTATTAATTGGCCGTTGCCCCACCCGCGCGATCCGCGCACATCCTGGCCCCTGATCGAGGCATCAGGATCCAGGGAGTCGGCAGGTGGCGATCACGAAAGCGTTGTTTTACGCGGCCCTCGCGGCGGTGGCGTTGCTGTCCCTGGTGCCGGCCGACACCCTGCCCGACCCAGGCATTTCCGACAAGCTCATCCATGCTCTGGCCTATGGCGTGCTCTGCCTGCTGGGCCTTGCCGCCCATCCCGGCAAGGCGGCGGGCCGCCGGGTGGTGATCGGGCTTCTCTGTTACGGGGCGCTGATGGAGGGGCTGCAGACGTACTCGCCCGGGCGCAGCATGGAAGGCGCCGACATCCTCGCCAACGGCCTGGGTGTCCTGGCGGGCGCGCTCTGCACCCTGGCGGTGGGGGCGATCCGGCGCGCCGCCGCCAACTAGGGCCAGCCGCCCACCCGCCCCGATCGAGTCTGTGCCGCTCGGTCCCCTGAACGCGGGTTGCCTTTACTTGAACAACTCCTCGTTCTCCAAGTCCTTGTACAGGCTCGCGACGAACTCGCCGTAGCCGTTGTAGAGCTGCGTCTTGACCCGCCTGCCTTCGCCCAGCAGCCGCTCGCTCGCCTGGCTCCAGCGCGGATGGGGCACTTCCGGATTGACGTTCGCCCAGAAGCCGTATTCCGAGGCCTGGATGGCTTCCCAGAATGTCTTGGGCCGCTTATCGGTAAAGCTCAGGCGGACCAGGGACTTGATGTTCTTGAAACCGTATTTCCACGGCACCACCAGGCGCAGCGGCGCGCCGTTCTGCTTGGGGATCGGCTTGCCGTAGAGGCCGGTAGCGATGAAGGCGAGCTCGTTGGTCGCCTCGGCCATGGTCAGGCCCTCGACATAGGGCCAGGGATACCAGGACTGGCGTTGGCCGCTTGCGATCTTTGGATTGTTGAAGGTCTCCATGTGCAGATACTTGGCACCGGCAAGCGGCTTGGCGAGATCCACCAGGGCCTTCAACGGAAAGCCCGACCAGGGAACCGTCATGGCCCAGGCCTCGACACAGCGGAAGCGGTAAATCCGTTCCTCCAGCGGCATCTTCTTCAGGAGATCGTCGATGCCGATCTCGAACGGTTTTTCCACCATGCCGTCGATCTTGACGGTCCAGGGGCGGATGGGGAGCACTTGGGCCGCGCTCTTGATCGACTTGTGCGAGCCGAACTCATAGAAGTTGTTGTAGCTGGTGGCGTCGCTCTCTTTCGAGAGCGGCCGCTCGACCCGGTAGCGCAGGTTACGGGTGACGGGATAGAGCCCGGCGGTGGGGTCCCCCTTGGGGGCCGCCGCCCGGGCCGCGCCCTTTGGTGCCTCTTCCTCGCACCCGGCGATCAGCGCCGGAGCCGCCAGCAGGGCGGGGCCGGCGACCAGCGCCTTGACCAACCGCCGCCGTTCGACGAACACCGATTCCGGCGTCGCGGCACTTTCGGGGAGTTCCCATCCCCGTTTCTTTATGAAGTGCATGGTTCATGTTCCTTTCACTGTCCCTCATGGCCCCATCATGGCCCCTGGGACGTGTCAGGATCAATTAACGCCGATGCACGATTTCGTGAGCACGCCCCCCCGGGCGTGGGTTCTGGCCGCGGGACCGTCAGGTACTCTCGATGATGGGATAGAATTCTGACTTGGGCGCGCCGCATTCCGGGCATTCCCAGGTATCGGGCAAATCGTCGAACGCGGTGCCGGGCGCGACGTTCTGGGTGGGATCGCCCTTTTCCGGGTCATAGATGTAGTCGCAGTCTCCGCAAATGAATTTCTGCAAGGCGTTTTCCTTTCCGTTCTCTCTATCCGAAGCGGACGGACCGGCGGACGCCGCCGATGTGATCGTCACTTCGTCGGGATTGATACGCAGGGGATCGATATCCACGCGCCGGACCCTGGTCCCTTTTTCGAATCCGGCCATCTGCAACAACTCGAGGTCCTGGCTCTCATCCGCGGATTCGAACCAGTAGGCTTCGCCGCGGGGAATCAGGATGCCCTCGTGGCGGCCGAATTCCCCAATGACCTCGTCGCCCGGGCCGTAGAACCGGACGCGTCCACTCAACACCAGCCAGAAGCCATCCATGCCCTCATGGGAATGGAGGTTGTTCTCGCCCCCCTTTCGCACCACCTGGACACGGCCGCGAATGATGTCGCTTCCCGCCAGGTCGACGATCATCTTGTCGCCGTCGATGGTGGCGGGTTTTTCGTAGCGGAACGTCTTGATCGGGGATGCGGCCGAACGGCCCTCGGACTCTGAAATGGTCATCTGCTCTCTCTATACGCTGAAACGATCGTCCATATGCTCAACCTGTCGTCCCTCCCAGGCCGGGCACGGCACAGGCCCTGGGAGCGGGCGCACTATAGCGCGTCCCACTCTCACCGCCAGGGTGAAATCGGCCCGGCCACCGCGCCTATTGCGCCGCCGCGGCTTCCCCCTGACGGGCGCGAACGATCTTGTCGGCGTCCGGGCCGGACAATTCGCTCATGTGGTCGAAGGTCGCGTGGAAATTGCCGACGCCCAATGACAGCGACCGCAATTCGATGATCAGGTCGGCGATCTCCGCCTGGGGCATGTGGGCGACCACCTGGTCCCATCCCTGCCAGCCTTCCAGGGTGTCGAATCCGAGAAGCTGGCCGCGCCGCTGTGACACCAGGCTATGGACCTTGGACGTGAACTCGCTGGGCACGTCGATCCTGACCTCATAGATCGGCTCCAGCAGGACGGGATCGCATTTCGGCATGCCTTCGGTCATGGCGATGCGGGCGGCCTGCTTGAAGGCCTGCTCCGAACTGTCCACCGCGTGATAGGAACCGTCTGTCAAGGTCACGGCGAAATCCACCACGGGAAAGCCGAGCGGTCCGCGGACCAGGTATTCCTTGACGCCGGTTTCCACCGCCGGGATGTACTGCTTCGGGATATGGCCGCCGAAGATCTTGTCCTCGAAGGCAAACCCGCCGCCCCGCGGTTGCGGACGGATTTCCACATGGACGTCGCCGAACTGGCCGTGGCCGCCGGTCTGGCGCTTGAATCGGCCCTGGACCGAGGTCGACTTGCGGATGGTTTCCTTGTAGGGCACGTCGGGCCGGGCCTTGGTGGCCTTCAGGTTGAACTTGCTTTCCAGCCGGTCGAACGCGACCAGGAGATGCATCTCCCCCTGCCCTTCCAGCAGCATCTGGTTGGTGTCGGCATGGTGCGAGATCACCAGGGAAGGGTCCTCCTCGGTCAGCTTGGCAAGGGCGCCGGACAGCTTGACCTCGTCGGCCTTGTTTTCGGTGCCGACGGCGAAGCCGTAGACCGGCTGCAGGGGCTCGGGCCAGCCGGCGATTTCGGGCGCATTGCCGGACGGCGTCAACACGTCGCCGGTCTTGACGTTCTCCATACGCCCGAAGCCGACCACTTCGCCGGCCGCGGCGGCGGAAATTTTCTCCCGCTCTTCGCCCTGGACGTGGAACAGGCCGGAGACCCGCTCGCCGTTGAGGGTCTCGCCGTCCTTGACGGTCCCGCGCCAGATCCGCGCGATGCTAAGCTTGCCGGCATGAAGCACATGGGCGGTCTTGAACACCTGGGCCACCGTCTCCCCGCTTGCTTCCAGCCCCTTGCGCTCGATGGTCGTGGCGACCGACGGCACTTCGTGGCGCAGCAGCTTGAGCAGGCGCTTCACGCCATTGTCGTGGATCGCCGCGCCCAGCACCACCGGAACGATCAGGTTGCCCTGCAAGTCCTGGGCGAGGTTGGCGTAAATGTCGCTGGCATCGGGGATGTCCTCTTCCAGCAGGCGTTCCAGCAGTTCGTCGTTGAAATCGGCAAGCGATTCCAGCATCTCGTTGCGGGCCTCCGCCGCCGGGGCGGCCATCTCGTCGGGCACCGGGACGACGTCGGAAACGCCGTCCGTGTTGTAGTGATAGGCCCGCTCGCTCGCCAGATCGACATAGCCGGTGACGCCGTCCCCCTCGCGGATCGGCACCTGGCGCAATATCAGGGGCAGGTTGGAGACCTGCTGCAGGCCGGCGATGATATCGGCCACGGGAAGGGTGACCTCCTCCATCTTGTTGATGAACAGGATGTGGGGAATCCCCAGGTCCTCAAGGTGCTTGAGCACCGGGGCCAGGGTCACGGCCCGGTCGGGCTCGGGCTCGCACACCACCACGGCGGCATCGGCGCAGGCCAGCGCGTTCAGCGTATCCTGGGCGAATTCCACCGAACCGGGACAGTCGAGAAACCGCCATTCGTCGCCGAGATAATTGGCATGGGCGGCGGACATTTCCACTCCCATCTGCCGGGCCCGGGCCTCGGCCGAATAATTGCCCACGGTCGTGCCTTCGGTGACGCTGCCCTTGCGGTGGATGGCGCCCGCCAGGTGCAGCATGCTCTCCATAAGGGTGGTTTTTCCGCTGAGATAGGGACCCACCAGCGCGACGCAGCGGACCCCTCCATGCACTTCGCTCATATCAGCTCTCCCCACCGGATCTTGTTGATTTTCCGGCTCTCTCTGCAGGCGTCCCCGGAGGGAGCCCGCTGGTTGGGCAACCGGCCGAAGGGGACGCGGCCCCCGCCCAGCCTGGCACGCAGGCCCCTGTTCGGCCCACGCCCGGCCCCGTCGGGAGACGGGCCCGTAACCGGCAGCCACGGTCATTGCCGGAAATTGTCAGGGACGGCTTGGGCCTTTGCAAGGAGAATCTGGAAACCGGCGGCTGGGGCTCAGGACAGGCTCTCGCATGCGCGTTTGATGCGCTTGCAGGCCTCTTCCAGGACCTCCATGGAGGTCGCATAGGAGATGCGGAAGCAGGGCGAAACCCCGAAGGCGGCGCCCTGGACGACGGCCACGCCCTCGGCCTCGAGCAGCCAGGCGGTCACGTCGGTATCGTCTTTCAGGAGGTTGCCGTCGGGCGTGGTCTTGCCGATCAACCCGTCGCAGCCCGGATAGACGTAGAACGCCCCGTCCGGCTCGTAACAGGTTATCCCCGGCGCCTGGTTGAGCAGCGCCACGACCCGGTCGCGGCGCTTGCAGAAGGCCTGGGCGCGCTCGGGAATGAAATCCTGGGGCCCGGTCAGTGCCTCCAGCGCCGCCGCCTGGCTGATCGAGCACGGGTTGGAGGTCGACTGGGACTGGATGGTGCCCATCGCCTTGATCAGGGGCTCCGGCCCAGCGGCGTAGCCGATTCGCCAGCCGGTCATGGCATAGGCCTTGGAGACGCCGTTCATGGTCAGCGTCCGGTCGTAAAGGTTGGGCTCCAACTGGGCGATGGTGGCGAATTCGAACCCGTCATAGATGATGTGTTCGTAAATATCGTCGGTCAGGATGTAGACATGGGGATGGGCCACCAGCACCTCGGCCAGACCCTTGAGCTCGTCCTTGGTGTAGGCCGCCCCGGTGGGATTGGAGGGCGAGTTGAGAATCAGCCATTTGGTCTTCGGCGTGATCGCGGCGTCGAGCTGCCCCGGGGTGATCTTGAAGTCTTGGGCGAGCGGCGCCTCCACCGCCACCGGCGTGCCGCCGGAGAACAGCACGATATCGGGATAGCTGACCCAATAGGGCGCCGGGATCACCACCTCGTCGCCGGCGTTCAGGGTCGCCATCATGGCGTTGAAGATGATTTGCTTGCCGCCGCAGGCGATGGTGACCTGGGACCGCTTGTAGTCGAGCCCGTTCTCGCGCCGGAACTTGCCCGCCACCGCGTCCTTCAGTGCCGGGGTGCCGTCGACCACGGTGTATTTGGTGTCCCCCGCCCGCATGGCGGCGATGGCCGCCTCCTTGATGTTGTCGGGGGTATCGAAATCCGGTTCACCGGCACCGAGGCCGATGACGTCGCGGCCCTCGGCCTTGAGCTCGGCGGCGCGCGCCGTCGCCGCCATGGTGGCGGACGGTTTGACGGCCGCGAGCCGGGCGGCCAGCAAGCTAGGGTGAGCGGACATGGGAGTATCCCTTGAGAAAAAAGAGCCAGGGCAAGGTAAGCACAAAGCCCCGCCTACGCAACCGGGAACCCGGGGTCAAGGCGAATCGAACGGCAAAAAATAGCGTCCGTGCGCGTCCCGGCGATCGGCGTTCAGGCGGCGCCGATACGGTCCGCCGCACCGTCCTTGGTCCGGGTGGGCGGCCCCGGCGACCGGCCGCGAAGCCATTGGGCGGCCTTGACGGCGAGCACGAGCCCGAGCGCCAGCGCCACCCCCCAAGCGGGCCGCGTGCCCGCTTCGCCGGTGAGGTTGGTGGGCAGCACCCGCAGGCCGGCGGCCCCGAACTTGAACGCAAACCAGCCCGCCTCGGCCAGGGCGGTGAGGGCGACCGCCCCGGCCCCGGCGGCGGCGAACCGGAGCAAGCCTGCCGCCCGGCGCCGGGCGGCCCGGCCGCGGCTTCGATCGAACAGCGGCAGCCGCGCCGCCATCAGCCAGACGTAGAAACCCAACATCATCAGCGGCTCGGCCACGTTGGCCTTGGACTGGATGAAGAAATGGACGGCCGCCAGCAGCCCGATCCCGTAGGCGGCGCGGTGCAGGCGCTGCCAGTTCCGACCCATCGCGCGCACGGCGCGGTCGCTCGAGGTCGCGGCCAGGGCCGCCAGGCCGACAAGGGCCGCGAACCCGATGGCGAGGTAAAAGCGCAGGACGATCTCCGAGGCGACCTTGGCGAGGTCGAGTTTCTGATCGACGGCGAACAGGGCGAAGTGGGCGGCGGCATAGGCGAAGGCGGCGACGCCGATCATCCGGCGCACATCAAACAGCCGGGTCCAGCCCATTGCGGCACTGAGCGGCGATATCGCGAAGGTGACGAACAGCAGCCGGATGGCCCAGAGGCCCGCCAGGTGCAGCGCACCCTTGACCGGTTCGGCGCCAAGGGTGCCGAACGCCAGCCCGGCCGCGATCCAGGCGGCCGGCGCCGCCAGGCCGCACAGCACGGCGATCCTGAGGACGGACAACCGTCCCGATCTGTCGAACCAGGGCCCCATGGCCGCCACCTCCTTGCGGCGTTATACAGATTTCCCCTCTCCCCCGGGATCACAATGGCGTCAGGCGGCGTGAACCGCCGGGGGCCCGGGCGAAATCGGGCGCCCCGACCTTTCCTGAGGGCGCCGATCGGCCTATATAGACGCCATGACCTTGAAGGACGACACAGAGGCCGGCCGGCCCGCTTTTGTCCGGCCCACCGGCGATGCCGAGTTCCGCCTGGAAAGCGATTTCCAGCCCGCCGGCGACCAGCCCGAGGCGATCGAAGAGCTGGTGGCGGGGCTGAAAGGGGGCGAGCGCGAGCAGGTGCTGCTGGGCGTCACCGGCTCGGGCAAGACCTTCACCATGGCCCGGGTGATCGACACGCTCAAACGCCCCGCCCTGATCCTTGCCCCCAACAAGACCCTGGCCGCCCAGCTCTACGGCGAGATGAAGGGGTTCTTTCCCCACAACGCGGTCGAATATTTCGTCTCCTATTACGATTACTACCAGCCGGAAGCCTATGTGCCGCGGTCCGACACCTATATCGAGAAGGACGCCTCGATCAACGAGGAGATCGACCGCATGCGCCACGGCGCCACCCGGGCGCTGCTGGAACGCCGGGACGTGATCATCGTCGCCAGCGTGTCGTGCATCTACGGCATCGGGTCGGTCGAGGACTATTCGCGGATGACCGTCAGCGTCGAGAAGGGCCAGAGCCTCGACCGGGCTGAACTGCTGCGCGGCCTGGTGGAACTGCAATACCGGCGCAACGACGGCGCCTTCCTGCGCGGCGATTTCCGGGCCCGGGGCGACAGCGTCGAGATCTTTCCGGCCCATTACGAGGACCGGGCCTGGCGCCTATCGCTGTTCGGCGACGAGGTCGAGGGCATCACCGAATTCGACCCGCTGACCGGCGAGCGCACGGTCGAGCTCGACCGCATCACGGTCTACGCCAATTCTCATTACGTGACGCCCAGGCCGACGATCACCCAGGCGATCAAGCAGATCAAGGTGGAGCTGAAGGCCAGGCTCGAGGAACTGCACGCCGCGGGCAAGCTGTTGGAGGCCCAGCGCCTGGAAGAGCGCACCACCTTCGACCTGGAGATGATGGAGGCGACCGGCCATTGCGCCGGGATCGAGAACTATTCGCGCTACCTGACCGGCCGCAAGCCGGGCGAGCCGCCGCCCACCCTGTTCGAATACCTGCCCGGGGACGCGCTGCTGTTCGTCGATGAAAGCCACGTCACCGTGCCGCAGCTGGGCGGCATGTACCGGGGCGACTATGCCCGCAAGTCGACGCTGGCCGAATACGGCTTCCGGCTGCCGTCCTGCGTCGACAACCGGCCCTTGAAGTTCGAGGAATGGGACGCCATGCGCCCGGAATCGGTGTTCGTCTCGGCGACCCCCGGCCCGTGGGAGCTGGAGCAGACCGGCGGCGTCTTCACCGAACAGGTGATCCGCCCGACCGGCCTGGTCGACCCGCCCTGCTTCATCCGCCCAGTCGAATCCCAGGTCGACGACCTGATGGCCGAATGCAAGGAGGTCGCGGCCCGGGGCCAGCGCGTGCTGGTCACGACCCTGACCAAGAAGATGGCCGAAGACCTGACCGAATACCTGCACGAGGCCGGCGTCCGGGTGCGCTACCTGCATTCCGATATCGACACCTTGGAGCGCATCGAGATCATCCGCGATCTCAGGCTCGGCGCCTTCGACGTGCTGGTCGGCATCAACCTGCTGCGCGAGGGGCTCGACATCCCCGAATGCGCCCTGGTCGCCATCCTGGACGCCGACAAGCCGGGCTTTCTGCGTTCCAAGACCTCGCTGATCCAGACCATCGGCCGCGCCGCGCGCAACGCCGACGGCCGGGTCATCCTCTACGGCGATCACCGCACCGAGGCGATGGAGGAGGCCTTGGCCGAGACCGATCGCCGGCGCCGCAAGCAGGAGGAATTCAACGCCGCCAACGGCATCACGCCGGCCAGCGTGCGCAAGGGCATCGCCGACGTGCTCCAAAGCGTCTACGAGCACGACTACGTCACGGTCGATACCGGGGCGGCGGATGCGGTCCACCTGACCGGGCACAACCTGCGCAAGGTGATCGAGGACATGGAAGCCAAGATGCGGGCCGCCGCCGCCGACCTGGAATTCGAGGAAGCCGCCCGCCTGCGCGACGAGGTCCGGCGCCTGTCGGCCCATGAGCTCGGCACCGATCTCTCGACCGCCCTGGCCCGGCCGCGCGATCCCCAGGGCCGCCCGCGCAAAGGCAAAGGGCCGTCCCGGCAGGGGATGGGAAAGCGCGGCAAGGGCGGCAAGAAATTCCAGGGCCGCTCCAAGACCGGGCGCGCCGGCGGGCCGCGGTAAGCCAAACCGCAGCCGCCCGATCGCGGATCGCCAGCCGCCCAGGGGCTCAAGGTTCCAAGAGCCCGTTCAGGATGACCGGCGGGCCCGTTCAGGATGACCGGCGCGATCCCGGATCGCCCGGACAAGCCGGGCGATGACGATCTAGGGAAATAGCCCCCGCGTCATGCCCCTCACCCCCGCGTCATGCCCCTCACCCCCGCGTCATACCCCTCACCCCCACGTCATACCCCTCACCCCCGCGTCATGCCCCGGCTTGTCCGGGGCATCCAGGCAAGCGCGGCTCCTGCGCCCGCAGAGGGAGATGCTTAAGCTTTATAAACCGGCAAGCGCCTTGTTTAAATGATTCTTTAATTAAATATTTCTTTAAACAAGGCGCTTCCTACGCCGTCACCGGCCAGGTTTCCAGCCGGTAGGCACTGTCCCAGAACATCCATTCATATTGGGTGGACAGCACGAAGGCGGCGCGCATGCGGCCGCATTCGGCCTCCCCCGCCGTCTCCGCCGTCTGGTCGGTGATAGCGATGGCGCGCCTGACCTGATCGCCGAAGGCGTCGTCGGAATAGGTCTCGACCCAGGCGGCGAAGGGGTTATCGGGCGCACTTTCCTTGGCGATCGCGAGCCCGACGTCCCAATAGATCCAAAAGCACGGCAGGATGGCGGCGGCGAGCTCCGCGTAGCTGCCGGTGTGGGCCGTCGCCAACAGGAAATTGGTGTAGGCGGTGCAGGTCGGCGATTTTTCGGCCGCCGCGGCGTCCTCCGGCGTGACGCCGAATTTCTCGAAGAAGCCCGCGTGCAGGGCGCGTTCGACGACGATGGCCTCCTCCGCCGCGGCGGCGAAGAAACACCGCGCGTCGCTGTCCGGCGCCAGGACGGCGGCGGCGGCAAGGGAGCGCGAATAATCGTCGAGGTAAAGCGCATCCTGGATCATGTAGAAGCGGAAGCGGTCCTCAGCCAGGGTCCCCGCCGCGAGTTCCCGATTGAACGGCAGCGCGCTGATGGCGCCGCGCAGTTCCGCCGTCTCCGCCCAGACCCGTTCGCAGAATGTCGCCATGATCCCCTCCGCCGGTTCCGCGATGCTTCCCCTGGTGAATATCAACTTAGACATTGGCTCGACCGGAGGCCACCCCCGCGTTGATCTCCGCCCCCGCCCGTGCCAATTTGGGGCCAAGAACAAGAACCAGGGACGGGAACGGCCGAGAATGCCCGACGGCTCCGAGATTTCGCTGAAATTCGGCTGTGGTCTGTACGACCGCATGCTGCCGCTCTACACCGGCGCCGTGCGCCCGGCGGGTATCGACCTCGAATTCATCATCAGCGATTCGCCCAGGGAGCTGTTCGATCACATGTCGGGGCCGGACGCCTATGACGTGGCGGAGATGTCGGCCTCCGAATTCGTCGCCCGCTTTGACGCCGGGCGCTGCCCCTTCGTCGCCATCCCGGTGTTCCCGTCGCGCGTCTTCCGCCACGGCTTCATCACCGTCAACCGCAAGGCCGGCATCCGGGACCCGAAGGACCTGGAGGGCAAGCGGGTCGGCACCCAGATCTATACCCAGACGGCGTCGGTCTGGACGCGCGGCATGCTGGCCCACGAATACGGCGTCGACCTGTCGACCATCCACTGGGTCCAGGGCAATCTGGATACACCGGGCTGCCATACCGAGGCGGAGATCATGCCGCTCCTGAAACCGGTGCGGATGAAGGACAACACCTCCGACAAGTCCCTGGCCGAACTTCTGGAAGACGGCGCGCTCGACGCCCTGGTGACGCCGAGGCTGCCCCGGTCGCTCGGCACCCACCCCGATGTCGTCCGCCTGTTTCCGGATTTCCCGGCGGTGGAGCTGGATTACTACAAGCGCACGGGAATCTTCCCGATCATGCATCTGGTGGTGATCCGCCGCGAGATTTATGAGGCCCAGCCGTTCGTCGCCAAGAGCCTGTATGACGCCTTCGACGAAGCCAAGGCTCAGGCGCTGGCCCGCTTGCGCAACCGCGGCGGCACCCTGCCCTTCATGCTGCCCTGGATGAAGGCGGAAGCCGAAACCTTGTTCGCCACATTCGGCCGCGATCCCTGGCCCTATGGCGTCGCGCCCAACCGCACAGCGCTGGAAGCGTTCCTCGCTTACCTGACCGAGCAGGACATGATCAAGTCCCCGATGCCGATCGAAGACCTGTTCGTGGGGGTCGGCTGAGCATGGCGACGCCGCGAGAGCAAACCGCCCCGGGGGAGATCCCGGTCCTGATCGCCGGCGCCGGCCCGGTCGGCCTCGGCCTGGCGGCGGAACTCGGACGGCTCGGGATTCCCTGCCTGCTGGCGGAAAGGCGCGACGGACATGTGCCGGTGCCCAAGATGAGCCAGGTGAGCGCGCGCAACATGGAATTCTGCCGCCGCTGGGGCATCGCCGATCGGGTGCGCGCCGCCGGCTGGCCCGAGGATACCCCCGGCGACATCGTCTACCAGCGGAGCTTCCTGGGGCCGGAACTGGCGCGCCTCGAGATCCCGTCCTACGCCGCCCGCGACCGCCAGCCCTTCACCCCGGAAAGCCCCTGCCACTGCCCGCAGATCTTCTTCGACCCGATCCTGGCCGATCACGTCAAGACGCTGCGGCCCGTCCGGCTGCGCTACGACACGGCGCTCGAAAGCTTCGGCCAGGATGCGGATGGCGTCCGGGCCGTCCTGCGCGACCAAAAGAGCGGCGCGAGCGAAGAGGTCGCGGCCCGATACCTGGTCGGCTGCGACGGGCCGGGCGGCATGGTCCGCGGGAGCCTGGGCATCGAATTGGGGGGGCTCGGCGTGTTCGCCCATTCCATCAACATCTTCTTCCGTTCGGACCAGATGATCGGGCTGCACGACAAGGGACGGGCGCGCTTCCACCGCTCGATCGACGAGACCGGCTGCTGGTCGGAATTGATCGCCATCGACGGCCGGGACCTCTACCGGCTTTCGGTGTACGACGACCCGGACGCGGACGCCGATGCCGGGGCCTACCTGCACCGCATGTTCGGCGGCGAATTCCCCCATGAGATCATCGACGTGACGCACTGGGAACGGCGCGATTACGTCGCCGAGACCTACCGCGTCGGCCGGGTCTTCATCGCCGGCGACGCGGCCCACCAGTGTTCGCCCACCGGCGGCTACGGCATGCACACGGGGCTGGAGGAAGCCATGAACCTCGCCTGGAAACTTGCCGCCGTGATCCAGGGCTGGGGCGGGGAAAGGCTGCTCGAGTCATACGACCCCGAGCGCCGCCCGGTGGCCCGGCGCAACGTCACCCTCGCCACCGCCGCCTTCGGCGCGATGACCGGCATCCCGGCGATCGGCGCCGAAGAGGCGGCCCGCGCCGCCAATGGCGAAATCGGGCCCAACGTCCGGGCGTTGCGCGATCAGGTCGAAGGCTTCGCGGGCAGCGATTTCCACAAGTTCCAATATTCCTACGAGGAAACGCCGGTCTGCATCCCCGACGGGACCCCGCCGCCGCCCCAAGGGGGACTCGCGTTCGTGCCTTCCGCCCGGCCGGGCACCCGCGCGCCCCACGCCTGGCTCGCTGACGGGCGGTCCACCCTGGACCTGTTCGGCGACGGCTTCACGTGTCTGCGCCTGGGCGGCGGCGCGCCGGAGACCGGAGCGCTGGAGCGCGCGGCCAAGGAGGCCGGCGTCCCCCTGACCGCGGTGGACCTGACCGATGGGCCGGTGGCGGAGATGTTCGAGGCGCCGCTCTGCCTGGTCCGGCCCGACGGGCACGTCGCCTGGCGCGGCACCGAAGCGCCGGACGGGACGGCCGCGAAATCCATCATCGACCGCGTCCGGGGGGCGGCCTAAGGCGCCCCGTGCGGCGCGGCGCGCCCCGCACCCACGGGTCCAGCGTCAGGAAAAGGGCCGGCTTGGATCTCTCCAGGCCGGCCCCGTCGTTCCGCTCGCTCAGGAGCTCTTCTTTTTCTTCTTCTTGCGTTTCTTTTTCTTGCGGCAGGCCTTCTCGCCCGACAGCTTGGCGCAGCTATCGACGGCCGCGCTGTAGCGCATCGCCTTCTTGGCTTCGGCCAGGAACTCCTTGGGCGTGTCCATCATGTCGGCGATCATGGCCTGAAGTTCCACGCCGCTGGTCGGCTTGACCTCGAAATGATGCTTCTTGGCATCCGCCAGGAAGCGCGCATCGGTCATGGTCTTATCGAAGGCGGCGCGCAGGATGGCGACCCGGTCCCTGGGCACCTCCTTGACCACGTACATCGGCCGGCCGGTCGAGATCTGGGCCGAGTAGAGCTTGATGATGGCCTTGGCCTTCTTGCCCTTGGCGAGATCGAGCAGCAGCGGCACCTGGGGGATTTCCGGGTCCTTCTTGAGCCCCACCTGAATCAGGTAGTTGAGCTTCTTGTCCCGCACCCAGTCGGGCTGCTCCGATTTCCAGCCGGCCCAGGACTGCCCGGCGCGGCCCGCCACCTCGTCCCGTTCCATGGCGAGGTTGATCTCGGTGCTCTTGTAGCCCATGGCAAGCCGGAACTTGGTGCCCAGCATCGCATTGGTCAGCGCCGGCACGATCGAGGCGGACGCCCGGATCGTGGTGGAACCCAGGATGGACTCCCGCTTCATGGCGTCCTCGATGGTCTTGATCGGCGAGGTATGCCAGGTCGCGATCATGGCGACCGAGCTTTGCGGGCTGCCGATCCACTGGAAGGTGCGGGCATCGTAGCGCACCTGCTTGTCGCCGAAGACCTGGCGCAGCGGCAGCGACTGATGCGCATTGGAGATCAGCGTGCCGTCCTTGGGCCCGACATTGTTGACGTAATTGGCGGCGATCAGGCCGGTGCCGCCGCGCTTGTTCTGCACGATCAGGGTCGGCTGGCCGGGGATATGGCGGACAAAATTGCGGCCCACCAGACGCGCCGCAAGATCGTAGCTGCCGCCCGGCGAATTGCCGATCATCAGCTTGATCCGCTTGCCCTTGTAGAAATCCGCGGCGGATGCGGTGGCCGAGGCCGCGAGCACGCCGCCGATGACGGCAAGCGCGATTGAGGTCGACTTGTTCATTGTTCCCTCCCTGATTCCTGGCGGTTTTCCCGGCCCTTGGACAGCCCGGGCCGGGCCCGGGGCGGGAGACCCGCTCCCGCCCCGTCGGCGGCCTTCAGGCGGCTAGTTCGCGCAGCGGATGGTCTTGGCCGAGTCGCCGTCACCGAGATAGGTGATATCGCATTTCATCCCGGCCTTGAGCGCCTTGCGCTTGACCTTCTTGCCGCCGACGAAAATCTTGGCGCCGCGCGATGACGCGCTGACCTTCTTGCCGTTGTCCATGAACAGGACATTGCGCTTCTTGATGCCATCGATCTTGACGCCCTTGGCCTCGAGCCACTTGAGCTTGACCTTGGAGACGTCGCCCTTCTGCAATTTGGTCGCCTCGTTGGCCCTGGCGATGACCGACGGGGGGGTCGCGAACAGGCTCTTGATGTGGCGGCTGACCTCCTGGCCGTCGATCGGCGACAGCGGCGTGCGCACCTTCTTGGCGTCGGCCTGGAATTTGGGATCCTTCATGGTCGCGTCGAAGGCCGCGCGCAAGGCGGCGACGCGCGCCGCCGGCACCTTGGGCGGGGCGATATAGGGCCGGCCCATGTACTGACGGGCGACGAGAAATTCCAGCACACGCACGTCGTCCTGGGATTTTGCCATGTCCATGACGAAGGGAACGCCCTTCAGCTCGGGATGTTTCTTGGCCGCAACCTGGATGATGATATTGATCTTCTTGTCCCGGATCAGATTGAAGGCCTGGGCCTTGAGGCTGTCCCAGCCGATGCCGCAAAGCCCGTCGACCTCATTGCGCTCCATCGCCAGGATGACCGAGGTGGTCGACGGATAGCCCTTGATGATCTTGATCTGAGCGTCGGTCAGCGTCTTGAGGAAGGCCGGCACCAGGTTGGTGGACGAGGTATCGGCGCCGGTCCCGCCGACGACGAACCGCATCTTCTTGGCGTCAGGCCAGGACTTGACCTTGGCGTTTTGGGTCGCGATGCAGGTGGTGGTCAGCTGGTTGACGCTGCCGAGCCAGTTGAATTCGACCGACTTGTAGCGCTGGCCGCGGTCGAAGATTTCCTGGGTCACGACGGTGTTGTGCAGACCGGCGATCTCGCGGCCGTCGCGGTTGGCCTTGGCGTACATGTGGCCCGCAAGGATCAGACCGCTGGCCCCCGGCATGTTCTTCACGACAATGCTGGGCTGCCCGGGCACGTGGCGGTTGATGTGGCGGCTCATGAGGCGGCCGTAGCGGTCGTAGCCGCCGCCCGGCGCGGAGCCGATGAACAGGGTCATCCGCTTGCCCTTGTAGAAATCGCTGACCTCGTCGGCCAGCGCCGGAGAGCCGGCGGTCCCCATCAGCCCCAAGATGGCGGTGACGGCGCCGATCGACATGCCTGTTGAGATATTTGGATGCATTTCCTCTAGCCTCCCTGTGTTGCGCGCGCCGCGTCGGGCGCGCTCTTCGGACAAGTGAAAACGTGGAAAAAATCGTAGCATAGGATCGGCGCGGGCGACATCGTCATTGCCTTAGCGCGACTCGGCGCGGCGGCACAACGCAGCCGGCCAACGCGTAACCGGCCAACGCGACCGATTGTGGTCGGCGCAAACTGGAGTAGAATTCCCGGCAATGGAGAAAAACGGCCCCATGGGAGGAAAGCCATGCTCGATTTCAAGCTGATCTCAGGCGACTGCCACATCACGGAGCATTCCGACGCCTTTCTGCGCTGCCAGCAGGAATACGGCGAAGACGCCCCCCGGGTGGTGGAAAACCCCGACGGCCTCGGCAAGGGATTGTGGTTCCTGATGGAGGGGCTGGAGCCCATGCGGGTCGGCTATTTCTCCCTGGGCCACGTGGTCGACAAGCCCGAAGGCCGCAAGAACATGCAGATCTACAACGATGCCGAAGGCTTCAAGCAGCTGGTCTCCGACTTCCGCGAAAACTACCGCTACGAGGATCACAAGGAAGACTGGGAGCCCGCGGCCTATTGCCAGGCGCTCGACCGCGACAAGGTCGAGGCCATGATCATCTTCGCCAGCTGGGCGCGCTACAACTACCACCTGGAAGACGCCAAGCTGCAGCGTTCGATCTTCCGCTCCTATAACGAATGGATCCTCGATTTCGCGAGCTATGCGCCCAAGCGCATCTTCCCCGCGCCGATGATCTCGATCCTCGATGTCGACAACGCCGTCGCCGACATGAAGGATTACGTCAAGCGCGGCTGCAAGACGGTGCACCTGCCGACCACGATCATCGGATCGGGCTATTTCGAGCCGATCTACGAGCCGCTGTGGCAGACCGCGGTGGAGCTCGACATCCCGCTGACGGTGCATTCCAATTCCAGCCAAGGCCGGTCGATGAAGCTCCACGGCATGGCCAAGCGCAAGGAAGACCCGCGCGAGTACGTCATCCGCTCGGAATTCGAAGGCAACCGGTTCGGCGGCCCGATGGCGGCCTGGGCCTTCGTCTCCAACCTGATCTTCTCCGGCGTGTTCGACCGCTATCCCAGCCTCAGGGTCTGCTGTTCCGAATTCCAGATGGCGGACGCGGCTTCGGTGGTCGAATCGGTCGACTACCGGGTCGGGCGCCAGGCGACCTACGACCGGGACCGCAACACCAACCAGCGCTGGCCGTCGGAATACTTGCGCGAGAACGTCTACATGGATTTCGAGGACAGCCGCTCGACGGTGCTGACCACCGATTACTACGGCAAGGACAATTTCTACTGGTCGAGCGACTATCCCCACTTCCAGACCACTTGGCCGCGATCCGAATCGATCTTCGAGGCCAACTGCGAAGGCATCGCGCCGGATGTCCTGCGCAAGCTCGGCCGCGACAACGTCAACGACATCTACAAGCTCGGCCTGAACTAGGCCGGACCGCAAAAAAAGGGCGGCGCTTCCCCGGACACGGGAAGCGCCGCTGTTGACTCTCTCCACCCCGCCGTACCGCCGCTCCGCCCCGCCGTACCGCCGCTCCGCCTCGTCATGACCCGTTCCCCCTTGTCATGCCCCAGCGTCGTGCGAAAGCACGCGTTCGCATGACATGCGGGGCATCCACGCGGCGAACCGATTCAGCGGAGATGGCGCGCCAAGGGACGCCCCGGACGAGCCGGGCATGACGCCTGCGTCTTGGGGCACGACCCCTGGGTTGTGTGGCCGATGCGGCCCGCGCCGAAGGTCCG
>Ga0224512_10002301_pt1 | contig 17599 bp, 12 predicted proteins | sample SF_May12_sed_USG_4_FD_169103 | JGI IMG/M metagenome (GOLD analysis project Ga0224512, IMG submission 169103) | Sediment microbial communities from San Francisco Bay, California, United States - SF_May12_sed_USGS_13 | ecosystem: Environmental > Aquatic > Marine > Sediment | place: USA... | reverse complement strand
GCATCATCCACAATCAGGTCCCGCACCTGCAAATAGAGTTCGCGAGGATCTCCGGGCGCCTCGACTCTCGAGGCATTGGTCGTGACCGATACCTTGGTTGCGCCCGGGGGAAGATCGAATTGAAGATGCAGCGAACCTGTGCTGATCGAAGCCAGCACGGTTTGACTTAAGTCGCCAACTTCAACGACAACCTCGGCCGGCGACTCGTAACCGGTACGGAATTCCGCATCGAGGACGACCGATCGGGTGGAATCAGACGGATTCTCCACCACCAGTTGTGCTCGCCGACCGACCCACGACCACGATGTAACCCCGTCTGATTCGAGACCGTAAAGGCCTTCGTAGTCGACCGCGGCTTGAACCGGCGGCATCTGCAGCATCGTGATGATCGAATCGGCGATGTCGACCGGCGTCTCGCGGCGCACGTGCTTAGCGATCTCCCCTAGATCGTAGAAAGCCAGGCGGTCATCGCGGCTCGAAACCGGCTCGATACCGGAGACCAAGGTCAGCTCGGCCTCCAACTCTCGATCAAGATAACCGAACCTGTCGAGGTAGAGGCCGTCAAAGCCCATCAGGGCAACTGCCCGCAGCAGGGTGCTGGCATCGACCGTTTCGAGACGGCGCTGCCATTCAGGCATCCTTCCCTTGAATCCGGCGTAGCTCCACCTGAGCGTGTTCGAATGTAAGTAACCCCGCAAGTGATCGTAGTCCACCATCCGACCCGGAGACGGCGCCTCGGGAAAAGGCACATACGGGAGCTGATACACGGCTGCGCCGGGCGACAGTGCAGCTTCGATCCTCTCTACCAGCGCGCCATCGCTCTCCCAGACAGCCACCCGAGCGTTGTCGACCTCCGAGGAGACTGGCCCGGTCTGATCCAAAACACCGAGCACCACCACCACTACGGCGAGCATCATGACCCACACAGGTCCGAGCCTCACCCGGCGCGACCAACCGTCAACCCATAGCGCAACCACCGCCAGACAGAAGAATCCCACGTACACGCTGATTCGGTTCCAAGCTCTGATCTGGGTGAGCCCCAGCAACCCGAAACCCGCAGCGAATCCACCAACCGAAGCGCCCAGAATCGCGCCGATAGTCAGCATGCTCAGCTGATCGATGGTCCGCTCGTGAGGCCACCCCCTGCTTTTCGGGTTGGCCAATCGGACTAGTGAACGTAGGGCGATGGCCACCAGGCCGATCGCCCCAATCAGGCCAAGGCTCTGCGGATCTTCGGAGGTCTGGGTTGCGGTGAAGATCGGGTCCTGCCACGGCTCAATACGATGATTCGGGATCGGTAGCAACATCTGTATTGGCTTGAGGGCGTACAGCTCAACATCTGAGTAGGGGCGATTGATCGCGAATTCGTTCAGGCCGTTTCTCGCTTGGTAAATCAACGTGGGAACAAGCTCCACCATGACCGTCATCCCTAGGATGGCGCAGAGAAACAGGGATGACAGCGCCACGCGTCGATCGCGGTCCGACCAGTATCTCAACAGCATGAAGATGAATAGAAAGAGGCCTGCAAACACCGCGTAGTAGAAGCCCGTCATTCCGACGAGCACGAGCGACCCGGCAGCTAGCCACCCTTCCCGGTCGCGCCACGACCAGGCGCGCTTCGATCGGTCGCCTGCGCGATTGACGGAGAGGAACGCGGGCCGGTCGCCCAGCTGTCTGAGAACGACCAGCACGGCCATCGGCACCGCGAAGTAACCCGCCAGAAACAGGTGATGGGGACCGCGAACGAAGTGGTAAGGGAGAAAGGCGTAGAGGATCCCGACGCTTGCTGCGAGCGCGGGGCGAACTTGGAGCCTCCTCAACACCGCGAAAGAAACAGCCGCGGTTGCCGGGAACCCCAGCAGATAGCCGAGGTTTGCCGTCAAGGCGGCATCGTTGCCAGTGAGTATCGCGATTACCTTGTAGACGAGCAGTTGAAAGTGGTCGGCCGTCGGGAAGTCGAACATCTCGAGCCCAAAGGGGGCTCCGAGCCGACCGTTCGAATAAAACCAACCACCCTCAAGGAGTCCCTTGATGATCATGTGGTGCCAGTTGGCATCGCCCCAATACCCCAAAGGTACGCTCAGAGGAACCCTCCAGAGCTCGAGGACGTAGACAAGTAAGCCGGTCGCTGCTAGGGCGGTTAGCAGTGATCCGAGCAAGAGATGGGATCTGTTCGGGGAGGTCATGTGCGACATAATGGACGCCAACCGACTACTCATTCAGACCACGAAGCCGGCACCAGGCGATCCGAAGTGTAGAGTGGGGAACCCGGGCCAGCTTCCATAGTTGGTGTGTCGATCCGCCATCGCTAGGAGTACCAGGCGGGGTCGAGCATGCCGAAGTGGAGTGAGGACCGTACTGGGTGTGGACCTCCACCCGATCTCTCACGCGGATGTGGTTCTCTTGGACGGGTCGAACTGATCGATGGCCAACAGCCAGTCGCATGTGAGAGCCGAAGGACTCGAGCGACGGATTGTGCCCGGATGAGCCCAAGTCGATGTAGCTAGGGTCGACACAGCCGAAGCGGCACCAGGCTCGGACGCCGTTGTCCGTACGGTTGGGCCGGTTGTCGCAGCCCAGCTGAACCGTCCATCCTGAGGAATACAAAGCCGGGAAGGCCGAACACAAGTATCAGCATGGTGGCCGCAGCGACGATCTACAGCATGGGGCGCTCTCCCCGAGGCTGGTTTCGGTAATCGGAACTCCAAGGCAATCATCCAGCCATCCCTATCAAACGGAACCCTGATACGCCTTAACGACTTCAGCTGGCTTCCCTACCATCTTCGCCACGCCGTGGTCCAGCCACATGACCCGACTGGCTACTTCCTTGACAGTTCCCAGATTGTGGGAAACGAACACGACCGAGGTTCCGTCGGCAATCATCTCCTCGATCCGCAGCTTTGAAGTGCGTTGAAATGCCTCGTCGCCGACGGATAGCACTTCATCGACCAGGAGCACTTCAGGTTTCACGTCCGTGGCGACTGCGAACCCGAGTCTGGCCAGCATGCCCGACGAATAGCTGCGTATGGGCACATCGAGGAAGTCGGTGAGTTCGGCCCATTCGGCAATGGCAGGCGCTCGGCCTCGCATGTAGCTGGGATCTCTCCCCAAAAGAGTGCCGTAAAGAACTATGTTCTCGTATCCGGTCAGCTCCGGATTGAACCCTGCTCCAAGCTCGATCATCGGCGAAACACTCCCCCGCACGACTATCCGGCCGGCCGTCGGGGGGAGCACCCGGGCGATCATCTTCATGAGCGTGCTCTTGCCCGCCCCGTTCGGGCCGATGATGGAGAAGACCTCACCGCGCGGGACCGAGAAGGAGACGCCCTTCACCGCCCAGAGCCGCTCGTACTGAACTTGCCGCTTGACCAGTCGGATCGCGAATTCCTTCAGCGTCCCGGCCCGGTTGTGCGACAAACGATATGCCAGCGACGCGTCCTGTACCTCCACGGGATTGGGTCCGCTCACAGCAACACCACCAGGTTCTTCCAGCTGCGCGAGAACACCCAAACGCCCAGTACCAGCACAATAATTGCCGTGCCGACCATAACTACGAACGCCCACCACGGGGCGAAGACGCCCTCGTACACGAACCCTCGAAACACCAGCAGGTACGAATACAACGGGTTCCCGTAAATGAGCGGCAAGAATTCCGGGGGGATGATGCTCAATGGGTAGAAGGTCGGGGTTAGATACCCGATCAATTGGATGAGAACGCCGGTGAGATCGAGCACGTCAAAGAAATACACGGCTGCCGACGCGACGAGCAGTCCCAAGCCGGCCACCAGCGCCAGCATGGCGACCAGCGGGATGGGAAGGAGCACGATGGTCCATGGAATCCCCACCCCCATAACGAGTTGAATGATAAGGAGCGGAACAAGCGAGATCAGGAAATTGGCTGCCGCGGCCAAGGCCGCCGAGAAGGCAAAGACCTCCGGAGGGACATAAACCTTCGATAGCACCGACGAGCTGTTCACGATCGAGGATCCGGCGGAGATCACAGCCTGCGAGAAGTAAGTCACGAGGAGGATCCCCGAGAGCAGGTACACCACATAGGGAACCTCAGTTTCGAATCGAAAGAAGTTCCCGAAAACCACCCACATCACGGACATCGTCAACAGGGGATTCAGCAACGTCCACCACACCCCGAGCGTCGAGCGCTTGTAACGGACGGTTAAGTCACGAACCACCAGCAGCCTCAAGAGGCCGCGATAACCCCACAAGTTGGCCAACTCGGAAACGAGCGGTCGGCGAGCCTGATCGGAGTCGTAATAGTTGGGGGAAACAGTGGTCACTGAGTACTCCGAGCGCGAAGCCGCCCACCGTCGAGACTGGGAGGGTGAGCGAGATCCACGTACTCTCTTCGCTGTGCCAGAGCACATTAGCAGCCACTCCCAGGGATTCCTCGCTGATCCGGCCCGGCGCGCTTACGCCCTCGGGCTCCTGACCGTCGTCCCCCTCATGGTGTGGTGGGCCGGGTTCTTTCCGGGGTTCATGTCGAGTGATTCGATCGACCAACTCGGCCAGGTCGAGCGGTTCTCCTTCTCCAATCACCATCCGGCGATCAACACCATCTTCATGTGGGCGCTGATGTCCGTATGGCATTCCCCGGCGGCCGTCACGCTTTTTCAGGTCCTCGCCATGGCCGGCCTGCTCGCTCTCGCTGCCACCAGGTTTGTTCGCCTCGGAGCCCCGCTCCGGCTCGCCGTCGGTGCGGTATGGGTGGCCGCGGCGCTGCCGGCTATCGGAACGACCACAAACGCTGTCTGGAAGGATGTACCATATACGCTCGCCCTCGTGTGGGTCTTCACCGAGCTGCTTCTGATTGCCCAAAGCCGATCAGACTTCTGGTCCACAGTCGCCGGGCCAGTGCGGCTGGGTGTGGGCCTAGGACTGGTGTGGGTCATACGCCACAACGGGTTCATCACGGTGGTGTTCACCATGTTGGCGCTGGTGGCCCTAACACGCAGTCGACATGTGTTGAAAACGGTCACCGCGGCGGCTGCGGTTGTCTTGGCCACCGAGTTTGTCCTCTACGGACTATTCCCCGTGGACAAGGGGGGTATCCCGGCGGGTGAAGCCTTGCTCCCGGACCTGGCGGCTCAGGTAGTCGCCCATCCATCGGACCTTGCTTCGGACGATCTGACAATCGTGGTGCGGGTGGCACCCCTGGGCGTCTGGGAATCGAATTACAACTGTCGGGACAGCAACCCGTTGATGTTCGGCGCCCAGTTGGATCGAAGCGCGTTGCGAACCTACTCGGCTGAGCTCGTTTCGCTCACGCTCAGATCCATGGCTGCGCACCCAGACGTCGTGATGAGTCATCGGTGGTGTCTTGCCGCATACCTATTCGTACCTGGACAGGCGGCACAATGGTATGTGCAACGACCTCCGTTCGAGATCCCCCCGAACGAATTCGGCGTCGATCGTCAGCCACGCTCAAAGCTCGCTCGTGCGATCTCGGTGCGCGTTTTCGAGTGGTCTGAGACTCGGGGTTGGCTCTGGATGACCTGGAGTCCGGCTTTAGCTATCTGGGCCGGGATGGTCTCGTACGGGCTTCTCGCCTTTCGACGAGACAAGCGTTTCCGGCTGGCGGCTGTTCTGTTCTTCACGCAGCTCGCAAACGTGGCTTTGACGACCTCTGTTCAGGAATTCAGGTACGCGTTCGGTGTGTATCTGCTCGGGCTGCTCAGTGTCCCCCTCGTCTGGGTAGCGTTCCGGGACCGCACCCCGCGGGCAGTACTCTCTTGATCTTCATGAGAACACTAAAACAAAGGCCGATGAGGGTCGCCGTAACGGCGGCGCTCATCCTGCTGGCAGGTCGCTTGGTATGGGGGTTCCTGGCCTGGACTCCTGGATGGACGGCCCTCACCTGGGACGATTTCACCCGTGCGGCTCTAGCCCAGCAGTGGGCGGCCGAGCCCTTTTTCACCCCGGATCTGGTCTGGCTGCCCCTACCCTTCTGGATCAACGGGCTGGTGTTCAAGGTCGTCGGGACCGGGTTCAGGTCGGATCCCCTCGCACTGATTGCCGTCGTCAACACGACGGCGATCGTGTTGACGGCATTGCTGGTCGGCTGGGCGGCGTGCCGAGTCTTCCGGTCAATCGCCGGCGGCCTCCTCGCCTACACGGCCATCCTCTACTCCCCATGGGGATTCTTCACCTCGCTGTCGGGACTGGCCGAGCCCCTCTACTATCTGGCGATCGCCGGCGTCGTCGCCTGTTTCGTGTGGTGGAAAGACACCGGTCGGATCGCGGCGGTGGTAGCCGGGAGCGCGGCGCTCTTCCTGGCATCGGCAATGCGGTATGAAGGTTGGTGGCTGGCGGCGGCCTGGGTTCTGGTGATTGCCGGACCGGACCTGCTGCGTTGGTGGCGGGGACGTCCTGATCGCAAGCTGGCAGCATCGCTTCCCCTGCTCGGAGCCACCCTGATCCCCTTTGCGGCGCCGGCCGGATGGATGGTTGTGAACTTGGTCCGCACCGGCAATCCGCTGTTCTTCGCGACCGAGTCGGCCCGCTATTTCCTGAGCGCGTACGGAAACGACCTGTTCGACAGCATCCCCGAGCGGCTCACCTACTACCCGCTCTCCCTGCTCCGCAGCGCCCCCTTGCTCCTGGCGGTCATCGCCTGGGCGGCCTGGCGGTACCGCACCCATCCGAAGGTGCGGGGACTGAGCGTACTCATAGGGGTCGCTTTCGGTCTTTTCTTCGGCTCTTCGTTGATCTCACCGGCAGTGGGGGCGTTCAACGAGCGTTTCATGTTCGCTTTCGTGGTTGCCCTGGCCCCCCTAGTCGGTGGATTACCCGGGAGCCTCTCCACGGTCCAGGGCTCCCTGCGACGCCGAGCTGTGCTCGCCGTCGGCTTGCTGGTCACCGTGGCGGTGACCAGCTATCGGGTTGTCGACCGGCCGATCGAGTGGACCCATCCCCCGGATCTGCTCGCCCTCGGCTCGGCGCTGGGCGAGGTCGCCATACCCTCGGATCCACTCCTGATCGCCACCGGCAGCGGGATGACCATCGACCAGATGCCGTTGAGTATCCAGAATGGGACCGATGTACAGGTCACCGCTCTTCCCGACGCGAGCCTCCCCGGGGAAATCCCACCAGGCGTGGAGGTGGTCATTGAGCGCCTGCCCTCCCGCATTGCGGAGATCTCCACCGCCCCCGGTCGGGTCATCGGCCGCTACTACCTGTACGGGCCGGCCGCCGCCTCCATCCCCGCCGGGACGGCTACTTGTTCATGCCCGGGTTGGGTCTTCTCCGGCGAGGATGGGAGCAGCCGACTCCTCGAAGATGGTCCCTTCCTCGGACTGGAGTTCGTGTCCGATGATCCGCCGCCGGGAGCAGAAGCGTCGCTGACTCGTGAAGTCACACGGGAACAGGACGCCCTGGAAGGCAGCATCGAGTTGCGCTCGCTCTACGGTCACGGCTTCAACGCGGGCAGGATCAACGTCGAGGTGCGGGTTGACGGCAAATCGATCTTCACCCGCGACGTGGCATCACCGAGCCGCTGGGTCACGGTTCCCTTTTCGATCCCGGCCGGACTCGGCACCGCGGTGCTTGAGGTTGTGGTCGCCGCCCAGCCGGGAATTGAACAGGGATGGGGATGGGGTCGTGCCTCAACGGTGCTGGTCCGGGCGGTCGAGTTCGGCTGATCGTGAAGCTGATCAGAGAGCCGTCTCAAGACGGGGGTTCGATCTTCCGGCCAACGATGAGGATGGCGGGCGAGTGTTTTCTGAGCAACCGCGTCGGGTAGTGGAGATACGGACCAGCGGGAACGCCGTATCGGAAGACTCCCACCCAATCCAGGAGCTCGAAATGCTCGCCGATGAGATCGATCCAGGCTGAGCGATCCCAGCGATGGATGTGGGTGACGTCGCGGTCCAGCAACTTGATGACGGGCCCGGACGCCCCGTCGTACACCGGCAGCGCCGCCATGAAGATGCCGCCGTCGTCGAGCATGGTGGCCGCGGCGCGAATCACCATGTCGGGGTTTGCGAGGTGTTCGAGCACGTCCAGGATCGTGATGAGGTCAAACGACTTCGGCTCCCACGGCTGAGCGTCCGCGGACGCCGTTCTCAAGTCAGCGCGGGGCGTCTTCTGCTTTGCGACGGCGATGGCGTGCTCGCTGACATCCGTGCCGTGCGTCACAAATCCAGGGATCAGGGATGTGAAGGCGACAAAATCCCCCAGACCGCAGCCGATATCGAGATGGCGGATGGGTCTCGCGTCAACCCAGCTCAGGGCCGTATCGACGTACCAACGGAGCTTCTTGGGGGTGTTTCGGCCGTGGGTGCCGTAGTGCGTTTGGAAATAGCGCTCATCGAAGGTCATTCCCCTAGTCGCCTTCTGGCGATGAGGGCCAAGGTGTCTTTGGTCGTTTTGACGACGTCCATCTTGCTGGCGCCCTCCTTAACGTCGTATCGGAGGATCATGGGGGCTTCTCCGAAGATGAGGTTCGGGTCTCGACGCAGCTTGAGCAGAATATCGACCATGACTTGAAACCCGTCTTGATCGAAGAACGCCTCGCCCTCATTGGCCAGCACCGTCTGAAACACCCCGGCGCGGTAGGCGCGATATCCGCTGGTGTAGTCCCGCACTCCCTTGATGGGAAAAAGCACCCTGAGCAGGAGACTCGCCGCGAAACTCAGCAGCGACCTAAGGACCGGTACGCCGCGTACCCGGCTTCCGGGTCTGAATCTCGATGCGATTACAACGTCATGTCCCTCGCGGATCATCCTGACGAGCCGGATGATGAGCTCCGGCGTGTGCGTGTTGTCTGCGTCCAGGGTCACGAGAATATCCTGCGGATTTGCCCGGCGGACAGCCTCGAGCAGACCGTCCCGAATACTCGTACCGAGACCGAGATTGACAGGATGTTGGATCAGGCGGAGCGGAACCCATTCGGAATACTCCAAGGCGACCTCGGCGGTTCGATCGGTGGATCCATCGTCCACGACGATGACCTCAAAAGGCAAGGAGGCATCGAGCATGGCTCGCTCGATCCTCTCCAGAAGGAGTCGGAGACTTGTTTCTTCGTTGAGGGCAGGTAGGACAACAAAAACACGAGAGCTGGCCGGCAAGGTGCGTTCGTGCAATGTTTCCGCCTTGAGCATCGGGTATCCGCCGCACATGTTACCGACAGCCGTGACCTGGTCCGAGCCCTGTGCTGCAGTCGGTGTGCACGGTCGAAGTTGGGCGGCCAGGGCGGAGATCCTTGTCCCTGTGAGGTGGCTTCGACGGGCTTCGTGGAAGTGCGAGGGTCGCCGTTGGCCACGGGTAACCGGCTCCCCGAGAGACGGCGTGATCGTCGGGTAACCTCCACATCGATGCCGAACGATCCTGTCACCGACGCAGCGGCGCTCATCGAGCGGTCTGAACGCGTCGTCGTGCTCACCGGGGCGGGCATCTCCACCGACTCAGGCATCCCCGACTTCCGCGGACCACAAGGTGTATGGACGATGAATCCAATGGCGGAGCGGCAGTCCTCCATTCATCATTATCTGGCCGACCCGCAGATCAGGCAGCAGTCATGGCAAGTCAAGCTGGCCGCCTCCGAACACCAGCCACGCCCGAACGCCGGGCACCAAGCGATCGTCGATCTCGAACGCCGGGGCAAGCTGCACACCCTCATCACACAAAACGTCGACGGGCTTCATCGCGATGCCGGAACCGATCCGGACCGTATCGTCGAAATCCATGGAACCATGCGGGATTACATGTGCATGAGCTGCGCAGACCGGGGCCCAATCGGCGAGGTGCTGGACAGGGTACGCGCCGGTGACTTGGATCCGGCTTGCTCGACATGTGGTGGCGTTCTCAAGAGCGCCACCATCTCGTTCGGGCAGGGCCTCGTCGCCGACGACATGTTGCGTTCCGAGCGAGCCGCGTTGGATTGTGACCTCATGTTGGCGGTTGGTTCCACCCTGTCTGTGTATCCCGTCGCAGGAGTGGTACCCATCGCGCGAAATTCCGGCGCTGCGGTGGTGATCGTCAATGGGCAGCCTACGGATATGGACTACCTCGCCGATGTGGTGATCCGGGACTCGATCAGCACTGTCTTGCCGAGGATCGTCCGATAACGACCCTCCTCTAGCCGGGGGCGACGCGATGGTTGTCATGGGTGTTCTCGTCGCTAGCGTCTGTGTAATGAACGAGGTGGATCGTCGGCACGTCATGTACGAGGCTGGCCACCGTGGCATTGCGGATCCCGTACCTCTGCCCCATCCACGTCCTCATTACCGGGTACCCCTCGTCCTCACGGACCGGGCCGCAGGATCGTCCAAGATGCGCTACCTGCCGCTGGTCAGCCGCTACGGGCGGATGGAATTTTGGCTGCTCGGGATTCGCTACCGCCGGAGGCCGTAATGCGGGTCTCAGTGATCACCACGTTGTTCAACGAAGCCGACTCTGTATCGCTGCTGATCGACTCGCTGCTGGTTCAGACCCGCCCCCCCGACGAGATCATCGTGGCCGACGCCGGCTCCACCGATGGCACACGCGCCCGGCTCCTGGATCTGGCCGCCGCTCAACCCCATCTCACTGTGATCGACCAACTCGGCAACCGGTCTACAGGACGTAATGCCGCGATCGGGCTCGCCGGGGGTGACGCGATTGCCTGCATTGACGGAGGATGCATCGCCGACCCGACCTGGCTCGAGTACCTCACCGCTCCGCTGCACGAGGGTGTGGATTGGGTGGCCGGTTTCTACCGCCCGGAGGGAGTGACGCTACGGTCGACCTGTATCGGTCTGGTTATGGTCTATGTCCGGGAGGAGGTCGACCCAGAAACTTTCCTGCCGTCGGGCCGGTCGATGGCCTTCAGCAAGGAGGCGTGGGCCCAAGCGGGAGGGTTCCCGGAACGGGTTGACTTCGCCGAAGACACCCTGTTCGACGAACAGATGCTGGAAACCGGCTACCGCCCTCATTTCGCCGGCAACGCCACGGTGCTCTGGAGGCCGCCTTCCTCCTACTCGGCGCTGGCTCGCACGCTCTTCCGCTGGGGCCGCGGAGACGGCGAGGCGGGTTTGCGCGGCGTCATCTATCGGCGGCTACTCGCTGTATACGCAGGCACATTGATTGCGGTCCCCATCGCCGGAGTTCTCGCCTGGTGGGCAATACCCTTGGCCCTCCTTCCGCTGGCGGCCGACACACTGCGCAGAACCCGGTACAAGTATCGCTGGGCCGAAGGTAACGCGAAGTATCTGCATATCCCCGTTGCCCACCTGATCGCGACTTGCGCGGTCCTGTTCGGTTTTTTGGTTGGGCGAAGAATCCGGCGCCGGTCGGAGGGCCGCCGGAACGGTTCGTGATCGAAGCCCGAACCCGGCCGACAATCAGGGCGACAGGCGGCGCTCTGCGGCCGGATAGTGACGCACCGGCCGCAGCACGGCCTTCGCGCCGTCTTCCCCGGCGTTGGGTAACTCCCACCCGGCTGACTCGAACAGGAAGGCCAGCCGGGCGGACCAGGAGTGATCCGCCAACGCCCGCTGACGATCCGGTCGTGGTCCATCCAGCGCCCGTGCCACCGCATCGACCAGATCGTTATCCGTGAAGACTCCCTCCATGCCGGCCAAGGACCGGAGCGGCGGACCGGCGACGGGCACGCCGGCCGCCAGGTACTCGTACACCTTGAGCGGGCTGACCGCGTGGGTCGCCGCAGAGACGATGAACGGGACCAGCCCCACGTCGAATCTCGCCACGTAGTCGAGGAGCCGGTGATGCGGCTTGAGACCGAGGAATCGCACGTTGGGCGGCATGGGTGGATGCCCCTTGTCGTCTCCAATAATCACCAGCCGAGCTGCGGGTTTCTGCTCGGCTACCCTGCCGAGGGCCGTCCAGTCGAACCAGTCCCCGTAGAGTGAGCCTTGATAGCCGATCACGGGGCCTGCGCCTTCCGGGAAATCGGGGGGAGGGGGTCCGGGCTCGCCACCGAACACCTCACCGTTCACCGCATTGGGGACGAGCGTGACTGGACGACCGAATAAGCCGAGCGATAGAACCAGGTCGGGCGCAGACGCAATGAGCGCATCGGCCAGCCCGGCCAGCGTTACTTCGTCTTCCGGCCGGTACCACTCCCCACCCAGCGCCGGTGCGCTCCAGTCGTCGATGCGGTCGTAGACCACTCGAAAACCGTGGGATTTGAGGGCCGCAACGACTTCGAGCAAGCCGGAGGCGGGGAGCTCTGCGATGACGATGCGCTCGGCGGAGCCCAGCCGAGCGTTCAACCGGTCGGGATCAAATTCGGCGAGGCGAAGCTGCTCGAGGCGGGGATGGACGAACCGAAGCCCGAGATCGACCGACTCGGAGGTTCCGTAAAGCGCAACGTAGACAACGTGAAACCCATGGCGCAGCAAGGCCAACGCCAGCTGAGCTCCGCGGCTCCCGCCGCCAATGTCGTGGAGCGGGACGGCCGACACCACCACGGCCACCGGGCGATCGATCGGATCCGACCGGTTGACGGAGGCCCCGGCCGGGTCCGCAGGCATAAGGACCAGGCGGTGCCCGGCGTCACGCACTCTCTGCAGAAGGGCGGGCAACGGCTGTTCCCCCGGCGGACAGCCGCCTACTTCGTTGAGAACGGCTCCGCGCACCGCCATTACCCGCGGGGCGATCTTTGGCTCGGATCGCCGCCTGCCGACCAGGCGCGGCCGGGCCACCTCCCCGAGGAGGGCCACATGCACCTCGGGGTCGGAGAGCGGGCGGGCAATCTCGTCAGCCTCTTCCGGCCCTCCCCCGATCACCACGACGTCGGTCGGCCGCACGGGTTGGTCGGTGAGTCTGACCCAGGCGGCGTCCCGGCCAAATGTATCCGAACTGCGAATCCGGTAGGTGTCCGGGGTGACCGACAGCCACCGTCGGGCCGCCGGGTGGTCATTGATTACCACGTCGACGTTGGTGCGAACCTGCCGGGAATGTTGCGCCAGCCGAAACCGGGCCATGACCCGATCGGGTACGAGCGGCCGGATCACCTTCCTGAACCCGAGCGGGAGGTTCATGCCGGCAGACTCCACTTGGGCAGGTAGCCGTCTTCCTCGGGATCCTGACGCTGGACGGCAAGGTGCCAACCTGCCAGCTCGGGTTCGATGAAGAAACCCGGGGTCGGGAAGGCGCCCCGCCCGAGAGTACCTGCCGATCCGGAGCCGGCCGCACTGACGGGGACTTCCTCCACCGCAGTGTGGGGCGCAGCGGGGTCGAGAAGGGGCCACCGCCGCCAGAGAACCGGGGCCGAGAATCCGGCGGGAGTGACAGCTAGCGTGGCGGGATGCGCTTCCAAATGTTCGGCCAGATACTCCAGCAAATGGGGAGCGGCCGATACAACCAGATCCCACTCGGCGACGAATTTGCCTCGCGATTCTCTCGCCGCCGCGGCTAGATTCACCGCGCTGCGAATACTCCAGCCCCGACGGTCGGCAATCCGATTCGATTCCTCCACCGCGGGTCCCACCGCGACGACCTCGACGTCGGTAAGTCCCTGGTCGGCCAGGGCTGCCAGGGCACCGGGGTCCGAGACGATCACCGACACCAGGGGATACCAGGAACGTTTCAGCGTCGCGAGCCGCCCGTAGAGGCCCGGGTGACGGCGTACCAAATCTTGTCTCGCCACCTCGAAACGAGCCTCGGTGCCGGGGCTCATGGAGTCTCCATGCTTTCGGTAGCGGAACAGCGGTCGCCGCACTGTCGTCTGCGACCAGCCGGCTTCCAGCAGACGCAGCCACAAGTCCCAGTCCTCATTGCCCAGGGTCAACGATTCGTCGTATCCGTCGACCGACTCCCATGCGGACCGACGGAGAAGGACGCAACCGATGATCGAGTTGGAGAGCAGCAACTGGTAAGGGTTGTAAGGGCGACTCACCCAGAGTGCCTCGACGTCTCCGTACAGCTCGGCCCAGCACTGTGCAAAGGCGGCTTCGGGCTCTGATCTAAGGGCTTCTCGGAGCACCGTCAAGAACTCTGGGGCGAGCTCGTCGTCGGCATCCAGCGGGACCAAGAAGTCTCCTCGACCCGCCCGCATTCCGGCATTGCGGGCCGCCGCCAACCCGCGGTTCTCCTGCCGCACTAGTCGGGTTCGCGGATAGGCGAGGGTATCGAGATACCGGCGGGTCGCTTCGTCTGTGGAACCGTCGTCGACTATCACGATCTCCCAGCTGTCATGGGTCTGTTCAAACACGCTGAGGAGGGCATCCTCGAGGAACGCACCCTGGTTGAAACAGGGGATGACGACCGAAACGTCCGGATCATCGAGATCGGCGTACCGGCCTGCCTCGATCGCGTCGAGGACCTTCTGCCGGCGGGCTGCGGCCGACCGACGGGAGGCCTCTTGGGGCCAGCTGGCCAAACGACGAAAACGGTCCTTGATGCCTCTCGGCAGAAGGCGCACAGCCAGCCGCGCCATCCAGTCCGGGAGGATCCGTAGGCCCCATCTGGCGAGTCGAGCGGCCGGAGGATCACGGAGCTGGATTCCTCGGAGGGCGGCTTCGACCTCTTGGACCGCGACCGTAGCCAAGCCTGCCCTGGCTCGGGGGTGGCGAATCGGGGGTAGCTCTTGCACGTACGGGTTCAGCGGGTCGTCGTACGCAGGTGATGGCGCAGCAGCTAGTCGGTCGAGCCGGCGTGGGTCGGCGAGGAGCCGCTCGAGCTCCCGCCGGAGGCCGATGCTGGTTCCGTCGTAGATAGCTGCCCCTGTTGCCGGCGAGAAGTAGTCGCGGAAGGCCGGGAGATCGGGTAGGACCATCGGCAACCCCATCGCCCGGACCTGATGGGCCGCCAGATTGAAACTCTCGAAGCGGCTCGGGATGACGATTGCCCAGGCGTTTCCCAACGCCACAGGTAGCTCGGCCGCAGGGACGTGTCGGTCAAAAGTGAAGCGGTCGCGCCACTCTGCCGGTATCTGCTCTTGGAGCCATTCCCGCATGGGCTTCCCTGCCGAAACGCTCCAACCATCCGCGCCGACGAAGCGAACCCGCAGATCCTCTCGCGTCTTGACGAGCGGCAGGACGGCGGCCAGGAAATCGTGGGAGCCTTTGACCTCTCCCAGCCTGCCGAAGCAAACGAGCTCCACCGGTTTCGGTCGCCGATAGTCGACCAGCCGGGTCTTCGGGACCGGAGGCTCGCCGATAACCACCCGCTCGGGCTCGAGGTCGTACCGGGAAATAGCCAGCTCCCGGATTGCTGGCGACGGCACCAGCACAACATCGGCCATCCGGTAGGCGTGTCGTTCCATGACCCGGACGTGGTGCAGCTCGGGCGGGACGACACCGATTGCCTCAAACATGAGATCCACGGGGCCGTGAAACCGAACGGCCAGCCGAACATCTCCCAGGCCCAGTTCCGCACGATGGGCCAGAGCCCAGAAGCCCAGGCCGTCGAAGTCCTGAAACTCGACAACGTCGAAGCGCTGGCGGGCAATCCGATCGGCTACAGACCGGGCAGCCGACCGGGAGGCGGCCAGAAACGTCGTGGGTGTCGCCTCTTCCAGCACCCCTGGTTCGATATGGTCGACATCCCGCGGAAGGGCGGTGGCGGGGGCCGCCGCCGTAACTATGAGGGCCCCGGTCGGCACCCCGATCGGCCCCAGCCGCGCAAGCAACTCGGCGACCACGGTACCTGCTCCGCCCGGAAAGAATGGCGACAGTTCGCTGGCGACGAACAGCACGCTCATGGCGGCGCGTACCTGACGTCCAGCCGGTTCAGGCGGTCGAGCAGCGGCCGGACCCGCGCGGACCAGTCCGCCGCCCGGGCTTCCTCCAACGCCACCGCTCGCTTGCCTGCATCATGGCGTTCGGTGGCTGCCTCCTGAAGCGCCGTGACGAATTCTCCGGCCGTGGCGGCCGTCCTCACCGAGGGCGAGGCAATGCAAGCCGGGAGTGGTGAAGCTACCACCGGCTTGCCGGCGGCCAGGTACTCGAACATCTTGAGGGGACTAACAGCGCGCGTAAGGCCATCTAGACGGAACCAGATGGCTCCAATGTCGAAACTCTGGACGTAGCCGGGCATCGAAGAACTGGACCGTTCGCCGATGAAATGTACATTGGGTCGACGGTTCAAGCGGGCTGCCTCACGGGAGGCGGCCGAATCGACCGGGCCAACGACCACAAAGTCCCAGTCAGCCAGTTGAGCCGCCACCTCCGCCAGCAAATCGAAATCAAACCAGCGAGCGACGGCACCGTGGAAGCCGACCAGCGGGCCCGTTCCCGTAGGAAGATCGGCCGGGCGAGCCGCAGGAGCCGAGAACCGGGCCGCCTGCACTCCGTTCTCCACCACCAGCAGGTCTGCTCGCTCAGCGCGGTGCCGCTCGGCTAGCACCCCGATCGAGACCATCACCACATCGGCCTCCGCCATCAGGGCGGGATGGTGTGAGCTCACGCTCCAGCGGCCTGCCAGGCCACGCTCCCCGGGCGCGTAGATACTCAGATCATCGAGCACGTCGTACACGACCACGGGATTTTCAAACTTGTCGAACAGCACCCGCGCTGGCGCGAAGTGCACATAGAGGATCACGTTGCGGCCGGGCGCCGAGGCCAGGTCCGGCACGATGCGAACGGCTCCGTCCAACCTTTCCGCCGGCTCACGTGGATCCACGAAAAAGACGGGGTGGCCGGCCTGGCTGAGCTCGGCAAGGAGATTCTGAGGGCGCTGGCGCATTTGATCCCAACGAAGCCAGGTCGGGAGATAGACGATGGGTTTCGGTTGGCCTGGGGCAGGGCCGGTCGCCGCCGGTCGTCCATAGAGACGAGCGCGCACCTGGTACAGCCCGGGGACGGCTCGCAGTGCGCGCCGAACCGGAGCCGGTAGGCGAGCCGCGAGGGAGACGACTCGGTTCACGAGTTACTCTGATCAACGCGAGCTGGGAATTGCCCGGCCGGAAGAGGGACGCACGAGGGCACGGTCGTAGCTGTGGCAGACGACGTGGCTAGCAACCCCCGGGTGTTAGCGAGCTTGATGTACTACCTCCCATCGAAAGGACGATACACAGCGACCGTGTCGACACCATCACCCTCCCAGTCGTCGGCCGCAAGTAGAAGTGACCCCGCTGGGCGACTCCCGATGAACCCCGGTTTCATCGCCCGGTTATACCGGAACCTCCCACCAACGCCTCGTCGCCGACCTTCCCGAAAATGGCGGAGTAATCGCTGGCGAAGTGGTCCAGAACTATGGGAGCGGTCCAGACTCGCTTTACTCCTATCGGGCACCGAACCCGGAAATAACCGTCCAGATGCTTTGGCCGAGGATTCCCAAGTCGAGCCACGGCGACATGTGCTTGACGTAGTAGAGGTCGTAGGTGAGCTTCTCGACGGTGTCCGCCTCGTCGTCTGCGTACCCATAGTTCACCTGCGCCCACCCGGTCACGCCGGGTCTGATCAGATGGCGATAACCGTAGAACGGGATTGAACGCTCGAAGTCGTTCACGAACCCGACTTGCTCGGGCCGTGGGCCTACCAGGCTCAGGTCGCCCCTGATCACGTTCCACAGCTGGGGGATCTCATCGATCCGGAATCGGCGCAAAACCCGTCCTACTCGGGTGAGCCGAGCATCATCCGGCCTGGCGAATCGGGGTCCTTGGACATCAGCGTCGTTAACCATCGTCCGGAACTTGTGG
>Ga0224512_10002300_pt1 | contig 17608 bp, 17 predicted proteins | sample SF_May12_sed_USG_4_FD_169103 | JGI IMG/M metagenome (GOLD analysis project Ga0224512, IMG submission 169103) | Sediment microbial communities from San Francisco Bay, California, United States - SF_May12_sed_USGS_13 | ecosystem: Environmental > Aquatic > Marine > Sediment | place: USA... | reverse complement strand
GTACCGCGACTTGCACCGGCAGAGGTGGCTCGAATCGTCGAGCTGTTCGAAAGCCACGGCGCGACCGCAAAGATCAGTTCGATCCATGTCAACGGTTGGTTCGGGGACTTCGATAAACTCAGTATGACACGTATCCTGATGCAGGAATGTTTCGATACCGATATCGACAGATGCCGGGGTAGTTTCGTTTTCGTTGGCGATTCGCCAAACGACTGCCCGTTGTTTAGGCACTTTTCGAACTCGGTCGGAGTGGCAAATATCGGGGAATTTTCCGCTTCGCTGGAGTTTGCTCCGGCCTATGTCACCAAGGGGTCCAGCGGAGCCGGCTTCACAGAAGTCGCGGATCTGTTGTTGCGTGCGCGGTAGCGATAAACGGTATTCCTTGAACCGTCGTGCGCAAAAAGCTATCGTAGGTCCGAATCACTGAGATTTGCCAAGGCCAACTTGTACTCCACCAATCCTAGCTTGTTGGAGTATTAGAAGGCCATCACCAGACGGAGGATTTTATATGTACCTGAATATACCATTATGCTACCGAATGAGTCGCAGTGCATTGATGGCTCTCTTGTTCTTGTTTGGGATGTCCACGGCGTTTGCCGCGGGGGACTGTCCGCGTGGCCTGCTCGACGAACAATACTGTGACCTCGACGGGGATTTGGTGGCGGATTTGCCTTTGGATTCCGCGGAGTGGGTTGATCCCGACACCATCATATTTTCCTATACGCCGGTGGAGGATCCCGCCATTTACGCGAAGGTGTGGGACGGATTCGTCAAGCATATGTCCGAGGTGACCGGCAAGAAGGTAGTATTTTTCCCCGTGCAGTCTTATGCCGCGCAATACGAGGCGATGCGTTCCGGGCGCCTGCATATCGCCGGTGTGAATACCGGCGGCAATCCTGTTGCGGTCAATTGTGCGGGATTCGTGCCATTCGCCATGATGGCCTCAAAAGACGGCTCGTTTGGTTACGAGATGGAAATCATCGTGCCTGCCGACAGCGATATTCAGACGCCGGCGGATATCAAGGGCCGAACCTTGGCATTCACTTCACCGACCTCAAACTCAGGGTTTAAGGCGCCGTCAGCGTTATTGAAAGCTGAGTTTAATCTGATTGCAGAGCAGGACTTCAACACGGCATTTTCCGGCAAGCATGACAACTCCGTTATGGGAGTTGCCAACAAGGATTACGAAGCGGCGGCGGTGGCCAATTCCATCATGAACCGTATGTTTGATCGTAAAGCCGTAGACCCTTCCAAAATCCGCACGATTTATAAATCCGCGACGTTCCCGACCACGGGTTATGGGCATGCCCATAACCTGCATCCGGAAGTCGCGGCAAGAATAAAGCAAGCGTTCTTTACGTTCCCTTGGGAAGGATCGGATCTGCAAGCCGAGTTTAAGAAGGAAGGCAAGTTTGTGTCGATTCATCACAAATCCGACTGGGCCGTGATTCGCCAGATCGACGCGGCGAATGACGTGAGCTACGCCTGCAAGTAGGGGGTATTGGGCACAAGGACGCAACGCGACCATGCTGCGCCTGGAAGACCTGGGAAAGCGGTACAAGACAGGAGACCAGGCGTTAACGGGTATTAACCTCGAGGTGCCGAAGGGCCAGGTCATGGCCCTGATCGGCCCATCGGGGGCGGGCAAGAGTACCCTGATCCGCTGCGTAAACCGGCTGGTGGAGCCCACCGCCGGCCGGGCCTGGCTCGACGATCTTGAGCTCACTGCTTTAGGTTCCGGCGCGCTGCGCCGGGCGCGCCGCAGCATGGGAATGATCTTCCAGGAGTACGCGCTCGTCGAGCGTTTGTCGGTTATGGAAAATGTCCTCTCCGGCAGGCTCGGCTATGTCGGGTTTTGGCGAAGTTTTGCGCGCAAGTTTCCACAGAGCGATATCGATCAGGCATTCCGTTTGCTTGAACGGGTGGGCTTGGATCACATGGTGGACAAAAGAGCCGACGAGTTGTCCGGAGGCCAGCGCCAGCGTGTCGGAATCGCCCGCGCGCTGATTCAAAACCCCGAAGTATTGTTGGTGGACGAGCCGACTGCGAGTCTGGATCCGAAAACTTCCCGGCAGATCATGCGACTCATTTGCGAACTCTGCAAAGAGTCGAATCTCGCGGCCGTCATCAATATTCACGATGTATTGCTGGCGCAAATGTTTGCCGAGCGTATCGTGGGGCTGCAGCTTGGAGAGATCGTCTACGACGGGCCCCCCAACGGATTGACGCCAGAGGTGCTGACGCAAATCTACGGAGAAGAAGATTGGGCGGCCACCATTGAAGCGGTCGATGACGACGACAATAACGTAGAAGAATCAGCAAGTGGTAGATAGCGTGACGACACTCCCGGGCACAGGCCGCACCTGGTCTCGCCCGCCGTTTATTAAGAAGCCTTGGGTACGATGGGGCGTGTGGTTGGCGGTGGCGATCTATCTATTCGTTGCCATCACTTCAATGGAAGTCGATTGGAGCAGGGTGATCGAAGGCTTGCCGCGGGGCAAGAAGTTTTTGCTGGCGTTCTTGCCACCCAATTTTGCTTCGCGTTGGGACTCGATCGTCGACGGCATCTATGAGAGCCTGTGGATGACAGTGACATCCACGGTGGTGGGCATCGGACTTTCGATTCCCATCGCTCTGGGTGCGGCCCGTAATCTCTCACATCCGATAGTCTATTATTCTTGCCGGGGAATTGTAGCGTTGTCGCGGACCTTTCCGGAGATCATATTGGCAATTTTTTTCGTGAAACTGTTCGGTTTTGGTCCGTTCGCGGGATTTCTGGCTTTGAGTATTGCCACCATAGGTTTCTATGCGAAGCTGTTGGCGGAAGACATCGAGGATATGGACGCCGTGCAGGCTGAGGCGGTGAAGGCGACCGGTGCGGGCTGGCTGCAGTGGCTTAATTACGCCGTGCAACCCCAAGTGATGCCGCGCATCATCGGTTTGGGGATGTATCGATTCGATATTAATTTTCGCGAATCGGCGGTGGTGGGAATCGTTGGTGGCGGCGGTATAGGGGCGACTTTGTTGACAGCATTCGATCGTTATGAGTTCGACTCCGCAGCGGCGATCTTACTCGTGATTATCGGTATCGTGATGGCGGTCGAGTATAGCTCCGGCATTATCAGAAACCACATTAAATAGCGAACGAATGGCGGTCGTCGAGCGCGGTAGTACCAAAATCTGGCATCGCCGCGAGCGTGGCAAGCAGTTTGCGATATGGGCGGTGTGGCTGCTATCGACCGCGATATTCGTCTATTGCTGGCATCTTATCTCTGGCAAGACGGTGTGGTTTTTTGTAATGGATGCGCCGGCTCAAGCGATCGATCTGGCGGCACGAATGACTCCACCCAAGTGGTCCTATATGAACTCGCTGTGGCGGCCGATCTGGGACACCATTAACATCGCTACATTAGGCACTGTTATCGCACTGATTATTGCGGTACCGGTCGCGTTCTGCGCAGCGCTCAATACGACCCCAAGCGTTCTCTTCGTGCGACCAGTGGCACTGTTTATTATTGTCTCATCGCGTTCGATTAATTCGCTGATTTGGGCCCTGATGTTGGTGGCCATCGTCGGTCCCGGCATATTTGCCGGGGTAATAGCAATCGGTCTGCGTTCGATCGGCTTCTGCGCAAAATTGCTCTACGAAGCGATCGAGGAAATCGATGAAACACAAGTGGAAGCGATTGTTGCGACCGGCGCAAGCGGCCCTCAAAAGTTGATCTACGGCATCGTCCCACAGGTCATGGCGGCGTTCGCGGGGATATCCGTATTTCGATGGGACATTAATATTCGCGAGTCGACAGTACTCGGGCTGGTGGGAGCAGGGGGGATCGGACTGCAGTTGGATGCCTCCATTTCCACCTTGGCGTGGACCCAGGTTTCCTTGATCTTGTTGGCGATTCTCGCCACAGTAATCGTGAGCGAATGGGTATCGGCAAAGGTACGCCACGCCATTATCTGATCGAAGCGGACTGACGGAACTTTTACGCAATGATCACACGCGCGGCGGTCGGCATCGATTACGACGGTACTATCGCCGATACCAATGCACAGAAAAAGCGTTGGATTCATGAACATTGTGGGATTGATATCGAGTCGTATCAGTGCGATCGCAGTAGCTGCGTTCCCATCATCGGCCATTCCCGTTATGAAGACATGGCCGCTGCTATATACGACAGGACATGGACGCTCCGATCACAACCAGTGGCCGGGGCGCTCGCTGCACTTTATGAGTTGAATACGCACTACGATACATTCATCATCACCGCGCGCCTGCCTAACCGCGTGGCTTTCGCTCGTGAATGGCTTGAGGCCCATGAATGTAGCGGCTTAATTAAGGACGTGCTCACATCGGCCGGTGAAGACAAAGAGTCCGTGTGTCTTAGGCTTGGAATAAGCGTGCTCATTGATGATGATCCCCGACACCTACTGCCGATTACCAGTTTGTCTCTTCGTCCGTTGTTGCTCAAGGTGGGTTTGAATAGCGAGCAGCAGGCCGAGATAACGTTGCCCGCGTATCGATCGTGGCAAGAGGTCTTGGAAGTACTGACGCCATAAGACCACTTTTGGTTCGTGACGCTTTACGCCGCCTGCCTCTAGCCCGGATAATTCGTGATCGGTTCGGACTTCAGGGATAATAGGGCGTAGAGCGGTTGGAGGTGACGCCGAAAACCGCCGCTCGGTTGAATCCGAACAGGACAAACTGTACACCGGACCCGGGTCGCAATACACGGAGTAATTGATTGATTGATTTATGGGCACGATTGCTGATACATCGTCCGCCTTCGTGCAATATGCGGGCTAAGCCTGTTGCTGCTGCACCTCTCCTTCCCTGCGTTTCGCCGCCCCGAACACGCCCGCCCCGACGGCCCCGATGGCCGCCCCTTTGCCGGCGTCGTCGTCGACAACTTCGCCGATCACAGCGCCGGCCAGCGCACCACCCAGGATTCGCTTTCGCCGTTTCTCTTTCGGTTCGGCCGACGTCGCCGCCACGGGCGCTGCCGCTTGCGCGGGATCAAATTCCGTCTTCGATTTCACCCACCCGTAGCACTGGTACTCGTCGTTGGACTGTTGCTCCGCACTCTGCCCTTTCGTCGGATATCCGGCGAGCTCGGCCGCCGTTGCCGCGGTAAAGACGAGGCACGCAGGGAGCGAGCATGCAATCAACCAGTGGAACTTCGACATTTCGGTCTCCTCGAGATTAGACAACGGTGCAAACGGCCATTGCCGTCCTGAAACGGGTGAATGTAAATGAAGCCAAAGGCGGTCGCGGCCGCCTGCAATATGGGATCGAGCGCATCGTCGCGCATGCGGTTATTTGCCGCCAGCATGCCCGCGCACAAGTCCCTAAGCGCATCCGGTCGGGCACCAATGAACTCAGGCAAAGGCTCGCCAGACTAATCTCGTTCGCCGACGAATACTCCATCGGGACGCAAGCCTGCAAAGGCAAACCGTGTGTCCTCGGTCAGCACGCCGTGAAGTCGAATGATTTCTTCAAGAGTAAGTTCGTTCTTTCCTGCCTGGAGAACTGCCCGGCCCCAACGTTCCAAACGGTTACGCGGTGCACGTTCACCTTCGATCTCAAAGCTGGCACGGCTGTCGGCAAGCAGCAGGAAACTGGCAGCGCGCAACAAAGTGGCGGCCGGTGCGGCCTGCCGTCTCCGCTGCCCGTTCTGCCAGCCCTAGTTGCGCAAACTCTTCCAGCGCTTGTGTTCTGCAAATTACGGGACAATAGTCGCCAGTTCCAGGCAGATTATCTTTGACGCGGTGGCGTTTGGAGAGTCGTGTCATTCCAGTGAAATACGCTTTTGTATCCAGGGCGTCGACCGCTGTGACGTTGGGGGCATCCTCAACATCAAGAGTTTGACCGGTCATGGCTTTATAGAAAAATCAGGCGCGGCGTGTCATTGCACCAGTCGGTGCAGACCTGACGTAGTTTTCCAGAACGGGCTTAGGGACTGCGGCAAGGACGAGCCTCAAGATCAGCAAGTCGATATCCTCATGCCACAACGCAAAAGTCAGATGGTCGGCAAACTGATCGCCTGGGTAATATCGTTTGTCGAAAACACGCCAGCGACCTTCCTGTCGCTGGCTGCCTCGAACATGTTTCTCTGAAATACAGCTTGGTTGTCGAACCGGGGCTCGCAAGTTGAGCGCCTGGACGAGGGTTGCCCAACCGGCAATTTGCCTCCCCTGAGGAACCGGCTCGCTTTGGAAGCTCAGAGGCGTTTCAAATCCAAAGCGCATCGGTCGAAAACCTCGTTAATGAAGTCAAAAATTCGTCGTTAATCGTTCAGTATGTCCAAAAACACATGACTCATTTTTGCCGAAAACGCCAGAATTCAGATCCCATTTACGGCAGTGACGAGTCCTTTCGTTTTTCGTCTTTCATTGCTTAGGGCGTCATGGCAGGTCCGCTCGTCTGGTGAGACGTAATGGGACGCTTTGTTTTGAGTTCTTCGGATTGTTGACATAACCCCTAATTTTTATATCCTTGAGTTTTCCTTCGAGTACTACCGCAATGTTCTTACGCTTCTCGCCGAAGACCACTTGCTTTTGGTCGTGAAAATAGACATCAAGCTTGATTTTGACTTTATCTCCGGATTTCTTGTACGAACCGACTGAATAGTGATTTCTGCCGCCGCCCATGACGTGTTTCTTATCATCGCAGAATATCAGGATGCCTCTATTCTCCCAACCGTATATACCTGCGATTTCGACGGTCCAAATACCGCTTAAAGGCATGATCTTTCTCCTCGAATGTTGTTTGTCAAGTGGTTAAAGTAAGTGATTGGTGTGGCTATTGCCATGACCAAACGCAGAGTTAATTTGTTCATTTTCATTTATCAAGCGATTGCAATACGCTAAATTGTTTTTTCGCCGTCGGGAAACGAATCCTACCATTGTTTTCCCTTCGGCCCCTTCAGTGGCAGCCAGTTCTGCGCGAACGTCGATCGGCATGTCCGGAAGTTCTCGGCCCGCAAGCTCGAAGAATTACTTAAGCGAACCGATGCGTCCATCCAGCTGCATGTCGATGCCCTCAATCTGTAGTAGATTCGCGATCGAACCCGTAACCTGTGCGGTCAATCAGATCTTGTTAACGCGCGACATACAACACCTAATCAAAGAATACATCCATATTAACGCTTGCACCCCACCCTGGGGAAATATTGTTACAGTCGACTTGCCTCGTCAACGAAGGAGGTCACCAGACGTTCTGCTAACGATACGGAACTTCTTTTCGGATAATACTTGCGGTGGGTGTTACGAGGAATCGCTTTGACTCATTTCTCTAAGTCAGAGTTGCTCATTTCAAGGCTCCTTAAATACATAACTAACGTAACAGAAGTCTCTGTTGTTATTTACATCTGTTTGGCCCGATATCTTCTCGCGGGATACGCACAGCACTACCTGCGGGTATCTGCGAAGCGCATCGTTGAGGGGAATCGGCGTGTCCGATTGGTAGCGGCTGAGGCCCAGTCGCAAAACGCGCTGTGCGTAAGTGGTGGGCAGATAAAATACCCTTGACCCTCGTCACAGCCACGAGCTTTGAGAAACGCCAACTGATCCTGCCGCTCGATCCCTTCCGCAATCAGCTGCAAGTGAAGACTGTGTGCTAGCGAGATAATCGCTTCGGTGATCGCCGCATCGCTTTTGTCGTGATCTATCCCCTGAACGAAAGACTGATCGATTTTGAGTGCGGTTACCGGCAGTCGTTTCAAATAGCTAAGTGAGGAATAGCCGGTGCCAAAGTCGTCGACGGCGATTTTCAAACCAAATTGTTTGAGTGCGCTCAGTGTGTCCAGGCCAGTATGTATGTCTTCGAGCAGGATCCCCTCTGTTAATTCGAGTTCGACGCAGGATGGATCTACCGCGGTTGCAGCAATGACGTCTGTTATACGGGACACCGGATTCTTCTGTCGAAACTGGGCCGCTGACATGTTGACAGAGACCGTTAAATGCGGAAGGCCCAATTCATGAAGCTCTGCTGCCTGTGTGCAGGCAGTGCCTAGGACCCATTCTCCCAACGGCAGGATGACGCCGGTTTCTTCGGCTAGAGGGATAAATTCGTTGGGTGAAAGCAGACCATGATCTGGATGTTGCCAACGAATCAGCGCTTCCATGCCCATGAGCCTGTTTAGTTGAATATTAACCCGGGGCTGATAGTACACTTCGAACTGTTCATTCTCTATCGCTTTGCGTAATTGGGTCTCCATGGACAGTTTTCTTCTGGCCGACTTGTCCAACGACTGATGATAGAATTGAAATTGGGAGCCCGGTTCTTGCTTAGCATGATTCATCGCTACATGGGCGCGTTTTAGTAGAGTCTCGGCGGTTCCTCCATCCACAGGATAGGCGCTGACCCCCACACTTACGCTTACGTATACTTCATGGCCCTCGACGACGAATGGCTCCTTGAATGATTTGACGATGCGCTTGGCAACAAAGATTGTGTCTTCGGCGCGATGAATTTCCGGCAGCATAATAACGAACTCATCCCCGGCGAGCCGGGCAACGTCTTCGCGTATCTCCGCAACAAACTCGGAATTGTTGTCAGCGGCTCCTTCCCGGGATACCATGTCGGCACTGCGAATCGATGCAAGCAGCCTATGGGCGACAACTATTAATATTTGATCGCTCGCCCGGTAACCCAGTGTGTCATTGATGCGCCTGAAGTTATCGAGGCCAATAACAAGTATGGCTACGGCCCGGTCATGGCGTTGGCTTTTGGCGATGTTGCGCCGCAAATTCTCCGCGAACAACGCGCGATTTGGGAGGCCGGTCAAAGCGTCATAGTTAGATAAATACCGTATCGTCTCTTCTGAATGCTTTTGTTCAGTAACATCCTGGATGGTGCATATGGCGCTCGTAACGTCGCCGTTTTCAGCAGTTGTAAATTCAGCCTCCTGATAAATGTTTCGTACTTGGTCGGGCTCGACCAAAATACGGAGCGGAATGCCATAATTCTTGCCTTCCTTTTTCCCCCGCTCGATCGCGAGGCTGGCTGATTCGCGATCATCTGCATGCAATTGCGCAAGAAAATTTTCTACATTTACGAAGGGATCTAAGTCGGTTATTCCGAAAATATCGCCAATTCCATTTGAATGATGTATCAAATTTGCGTCAACATCCCACTCCCAATGCCCGATTCGTGCGATGCGCTGTGCTTTAGAAAGCCGAGCTTCGCTGCGGATTAGGTTATCGGCAGTGCGCTTTGCGCGCAGCACATAGTCCATCCGATAACTAAGCAGAGGGTAATTAATAGGTTTAGTGATGAAGTCGGTGGCACCCATATCGTAGGCGGTGGCGATAGACTCTGTATCATCCAGGCCGGTCATCATGACAATCGGAATATGTTTGGCGTACGGCAGCTGCCGTAGATGCTCGCAGGCATCGAAGCCGTCCATATTGGGCATCATGATATCCAACAAGATGATTTCGGGGCGCGTTTTCTCGGCGATGGACAACGCTTCGAGTCCATCTCCAGCATCGTGGACGACGTAGCCTTTTGGTTCCAAGTGTGACCGGATAATATGACGCGCGCTGATATCGTCGTCGACCACCAGAACCACTGGCGGTGTGTTTGGACAGTGGCCGTCGCTAGCCACTTACAAACCTCTGGTATGTAGCGTCGGTATTCTCCCTTGAATTCATTACCTCGCTGTCCGGATTCTGATACTGAGACTGCAATAGATGCGTCGTTGCCTCGGCGCTGGATGGGCGCGACATTAAATACCCTTGCGCGAATTCGCACGATAAGCGTTTTAAGTGATCGAGGTCTGATACTTTGTCGCCGACCTCGGCGATGGCCTGAACCCCGAGATTGTGGGTTAACTCAAATAAGGCCTTAATGATCTCCTGCAAATGTGGGTCGCTTGTCATGTTTTCCATGAGGGACCGATCGATTTTCACCATATCGAAAGGACACTGGCGGATGTATCCGAAAAAGGAACTTTCTGTTCCAAAGTCACAAATACAGAGCTGAACACCGCAGGCCCGCAACTCACGTATGATTTCCAATGCCTGGGCTTTGTTTTTTAGCAATGACGTTTCCATGATTTCAAGCTGCAAGTTACTGGGCTCCAACCCAGTATCATTGAGGAGGTCCGTGATGATTTGCACAAAATTGGGTTGTAGCAATTCCTGGCTGGAGATATTTACGCTAATGAAATGTTCCGAATTGGGCCACTGCTTTTTCCACTCGCTCATTTGTTGGCAGGCTTCCCGCAAAACGTAACGGCCGATAGGCACGATGAGCCGTGAATGTTTGGCAATTTGCAGGAAGTCGCCCGGACTAAGCAGTCCGCGTGTCGGATGTTGCCATCGTAGCAATGCTTCGAATCCCAATATTTCACCAGTTTTCACGGCATGGATCGGTTGGTAGTGAAGCCTAAACTCGTCACGGTCAAGTGCGGTGCGAAGTTCGGATTCCGTCTCCAGCACGTTCAGCATGCGGGAGTGCATTTGGGAATCAAACATTTCGTAACGGGCGCGGCCGGTTGACTTGGCCTGATACATCGCCAGATCGGCGTCGCGGAGCATGTCTTCTGGTCGCTGGTACCCGGTGCTGCTGACGGCGATACCTATGCTGGCGGTAATCACCACCTCATGGCCGTTCAACTTAATGGGTTCAGCCAGGTGTTCTTGAATGCGTTCCACTAAACGGGACACATCGGAAAAGTCTTCTATGTCTTCGAAGAGGACTGTGAATTCGTCGCCGCCAAGACGCGAAAGTGTGTCCCCCGTTCGCAACACGGTGCTTAACCGCTGCCCGACATCTACTAATAATTGATCGCCCAGTATGTGTCCAAGACTGTCATTAATCACTTTGAAGTTGTCTAAATCCAAAAACAGCACCGCACATTGGTATTCTTCATGACGTTCCGCTCGCTCGAGGCAGTGGGTCAGTCGATCGAGGAACAATAATCGGTTTGGAAGGCCTGTGAGCGGGTCGTGAAGCGCGTTGAATCGAAGTTGAGTCTCCGCGTGTTTGCGGGTAGAGATATCGGTCTGAGACCCGGTCATACGATAGCTACGGCCGCTGGAATCGCACAATGCCAAAGCCCGTGAAGCCATCCACACGTATCGTCCATCATTGTGCAGCATGCGGTACTCGCACTCGAGGTTTGGGGATTGCGCCGCGACGTGCTCGGCGATTTCGGCTCGCAATCGCGGGGCATCGGCGCCATGTACCCGTGCCAACCATTCTTCTGGATCGTCGCCCACTGCGTCCTCACCGTAGCCAAGCATCGACTTCCAACGGGGCGAAAAATGGATTTTGTTGTTCGTGAGATCCCAATCCCAGAGGCCATCATTGGCGCCTCTGGCAGCCAGAGCGTAGCGCTCCTCGCTGCTCTTAAGGTCCTGAAATGCGCGGCTCGCTCGCAGTATGTAGCGTATCCGGCGCGGTAGTAGCAGCCAATTTACGGGCTTGACGATAAATTCCGTGGCGCCTGCGGCGTAAGCCTTCTCGATCGACTCCATGTCTTCAAGGCTGGTCAGTATAACGATTGGGATGTGCTCACCGTTCGGCTGCTTGCGGATTTCTGTGCAGACACTAAATCCGTCTAGTCGCGGCATCATGACATCGCATAGCAGCAGATCGGGCGCCAGGCGACTAAACGCATCGATCGCTTCCTGTCCGTCCGTGGCCTCTGCAACGGTGAACCCAAATGGGGTGAGAGCAACTTTCGTGAGCTCGCGCACTGTGGCGTCGTCATCGGCGATCAGAATGAGCGGCTTGGAAACGTCGGCTTGCACGTTGTCGGTCGAGACCTGTTGGCGCTCAAAAGCGATCGAAGATAAATAATTAGCCATGTTCACTAATCCATCGTAAAGATTTTCCGCGGTAGTAGCGTGGCTAATGGACGGCGACGACCGTACGTTGAAATGTTGCCAAGATCTTCATGCCAGTTTGATGGGTGTGATCCACCCGATTTGCATTCCCTGCATAGCCCAAACCGACAGCACTTTCGCCGCACTATTGACACCCCCCAGGGCACTATAGACCACTCCCTGGGAACGATAGACCGCCCTCACCAGTTACCTTCTCGTAGCGAATTAAGTGTAGTTCAGATATGACATTATTCTAGGTTGACGACAGCCCGAAGCCATGATTGCTGCGGCCTCAACCCTCATGTTGCCTTGGTTATACGTCGGCTTAGCTAGCGCGCGGTGTCTGGACGATGCCGCGCCAGGGCTTTGGCTCCTCCATGAAAACCTTTGTGTACATAGGCCTTTGGACTTTCGAAATAGCGCTGCGTAGCCGCGATCGTGAGGCTCGCTGCAATAATGGCGAAGATGCGCGGGTTTGATCCAAACCCTGATAGAAAACTTGGTATTGTGGGGAATAAAACCTAAAAGGGAGCGCTTTCGAGGCAGGTTGGGCTAGGACGCGACCCGGCAATCCATCATCGTGTGGCGCTAGGTATTGCGGACGTCCCGAGAATCCGATCTAACCCGGATATTTCACGAAGGCGGACGATGAACCAGGAGTCTGTTCAATATTTGAACTGCTTACCCTTATCCGGGGTTGGTGGCCGATATAACCCATGACGACGAATCCATGACGATACCGCTTGCATCGGAATTCTGTTTATCGATGGCTTTGGCGAGTGCCGCTTCGATGTCGTCGCGTTTGGATTCGGCTTCTTCACCGGCCTCACGGAACACTTCGCCGGCCGGCCCTAGCGCGAGTTGGAAACCGATCGCATCTTCGACTGTGTTACCGACCAGCACCGGTGCATCAACCCGTTTGAAACGGATGTTTTCGTACCCGGAAATCTCCAGCATTTTTGTGACCGATTCTTGATTCGCCATCGAAAATGGCCCGGGACCACAGGTACGGGCATCCTCACCAGGGGGCGGTAGGAATCCAAGAACAACTTCTTTTGCCATGCTGAGCCACGGATTATCGGCCGGCGTACGCCACACGATCTGAGTCATCGTACCGCCGGATTTCAGTGCGGTACGCATATTTCTCAACCCCGCCACCGGGTTTTCGAAAAACATCGTACCGAAGCGCGAGAACACAAAATCGTACTCGGGCTCGAACCGTTGGGTCAGCGCATCGCCTTCGATAAACGATACATTCGTTAATCCCGCCGCGGCGACATCCTTGCGTCCGTATTCCATAAATGCCTCGCAGCAATCGATCCCGACTACATATCCGGTTGGTCCAACCCGATGCGCAAGCAGCATCGCCGTGTCGCCGAAGCCGCAGCCAACATCGAGCACCTTATCGCCGGTTTTGACCGGTAAGGACGGAAAAATCGCTGCACTATGATGGGTGAGTCCATCCACCAGAATGTGTTTGTAGTTGATGAATTTGGGAACGAGGATTTCGTTCCAAAAGTCAATGAATTCTGAACGGTTATGAGCGGTTTCGGGCATAGCGGACTCTCCTGTGCAAATGTGACTCAACGCGACTAAAGAGATTAAGTTGTGACGGAAATACGTCACCTGTTGGCCACGGTGAAATCCTACTCCATCCCGCTTCGGTATGTACAGGAATTCAACCTGGGGCCGCCTGAACCGCAACCCGGGTACGACCCGGCCTACTCTAACTTGTTCATCCTGAAACCCACATTAAATTCCAATTTCGCCCTGGTCAATTCGACCTCGAGACCCACCACAAATACGCTGCTATACTGCAGTGCTGAAACGCGCACCAAAGAGGTATGAATTTACCAGTTGCGCAAGACTCAATGCATGACCGCGGCGGCCGTCAGAAGCGGTATTAGCCAAGAGGAGGAAATAAGAATGCCCAGATTTGTCATTGAAAGAGATATTCCGGAGATCGGATCGGCCGAACGCGATGAGCTGCGCGCAGCGGCACAGAAATCCAACGGGGTTCTCGGCGATATGAAAGCCGAAAAGAAGAACATTCAGTGGGAACACAGCTATGTGGCGGGAGATAAGACATTCTGTATCTACCTAGCCGACAGTGAGGCGCTTGTCCATGAGCATGCTGAGCGAAGTGGTTTTCCCGCAACCGTGGTTACCGAGGTCCGAAAAATGATTGATCCGGTCACGGCCGAGGGATAGGGCCCCATCGGCCGTGGAAGAATCCGCGCAGGTCGTTTCCGCGCCTGCCAAACACGAGTTCTCCAGTGTCCAAATGAGTTTTCGTGAGAACTTCTTGACGATGTGTTCGTCGAAACGTTCGAGACAGTGGTGGGCGGATGTTGGCCGCGCTAAAATATTCGACGCGAATTCGGGGTCGCCGTAAGGATGCCCACCGCTAAGAATACCGCTTGCCCATAAAATTCATTATCAACTGTATTCATTGGTTCAGCATTATTGTTTCTTGAAATATAGAAAAACCGGACTGCATACTTTGCTGTAATGCCTGTGTTAATAGTGATTTGCTCAGCGGACTACCATTGCCCTCCAATGTCCTTTTGTAGAACTTAGTATAAAAGTGATCCGGTTCGACGTAGACGCTCACCACCAAACTGACTGCACTATCCGGTATTTGGTGGGAGAAAGTTACCTTGAGGGTCTCCCCTGGGGGAATTCTGGTGTCATATAGCTCCGTTGACAAATTAAGATCAGCGTCCCTACCGATGATCGTTTGTTGCAATGTGCCTTCAATCATATTGGCAGCTGTGTCCACAAGATAGCCACGCACAAAAACCTTAGGTGTTAAGTACGTTGGAAAGAAGTGTCCGGCGCCAATATTGGTAATTGAATCTGTGTTTCGAGAGGCTCGTCGGCTTGCCGTCGGTCGCTAGTTGGAATGACCGCAATTTCAACCGCTTTCTGCACCATCTCTTGATCGTGTATGCCCCTCCACAAGTGACGCCGATTTGGCATATGGCAATCTTGACATTGAATACCCATTGTCGCGTATTTGCTGTCTTTCCATTCGTTGTATGTATTTTCGATGAGCTTGCCATTTAATTTATAACCACCATCGTCAAATTGGTGACACTTACGGCAAAACACCGATTTACTGAAGACCGTTTTCTCAACAAATCCATCGTGCGGTAATTTAGTTTGCGCTGCGATAGCGCCCGTAGTGTTATTCATTTTGGTTGGGCCAAACCGTTTATGTTTGCGCACGTGGCATGCAGCACAAACGAGTCCCTCACTTTGAAGTTGTGAATCAAACTCTGCATTAGATATCCAAGTATTATTTTTATACAATACATTTTGCTGCTCCGCTAATGGAGTGTGACAAGACCAACATATTCTTGCCGTGGCTCTATTGCGTTCTACGAAATTGACGATTTGCCCCAAGACTCCAGCGCCCATAGACTGACTATGAATGGATGTTTTCCAATCGTCATACTGTGTCTTGTGGCATGCACCACAGTCTTTTGGTGCAAGCGACGCCTCTAAAGCGGAATAGGTTGTAGGTGCGGGGCCCTGAAGCGGGATCGTATCCGGCCAGTGTGCATTTACAAAAGCCATCTCGGAGTCAGAAACTTGCGAGTATGCGCGCAAGGTCGGGGCAAAGCCTGACGAAATCGAAAAAATCAATAACGCCAGGGCGGCTATTACGGCTTTTCCCATAGTCGATTAAGGGATCAAAAGGAAGAAGCTATTAGGCCCTAAAAGAGCCATAATTCATTGCATTAGTGCGCTTTGTGCATAAGTTCGCGGTCATAAATTTACCAGAGATTGGGCCGACTACAAGAAAATGCTGGTAAGAATAGAAGATATTTTTGTTTCGTCTCACTCTGAATTCCAGCTAGTGTGTCTCACTGAAATAGTTGATCCATTTCAATCATGCTGAAACCCGATCGTTTGTTGTACAACAATTGTATCCGACTCATCATCGGCATCGCTGCACTTCTGATCTCAGGGTGCGCCGCTACGGTTGTGAACTCGCACCCGCTGATTGGCAAGATTGTACGGGCCGCGGATGAAGTCACCATTAGCGAAACCACCATTCACTCAATGATCGCGGCGGCAGATGTCGTATATCTGGGAGAGAATCACGACAACCCATGGCACCACGATCTTCAATTGGAAATCGTACGCCGTTTAGTGCGGTCGGGTGCCAAGCCCGCTATCGGTTTCGAGTTTTTCGACACCGGTCAAACCGCGGATCTGACGTCCTTCACGCACCCTGTCACGCACGGCAATAGTTCGGACAAATCGTCGGCTAAGGCCGAGCGGCAACTGCGCAGCCGCTTGGGGTGGGGGAAGGAACGTGACGACGAATGGGCAGCCTATTTCCCGATCCTTGACTATGCGAGAGATAACGGACTGCAAATATTTGGCACCGACCTGCCTGCAGGAATTCGGCGCCGCATAACGCGGGTGGGCGTATCTGAATTGTCGCCGGTCGAACGCAGGTTGGTCATCGACACCGGATTTCGCAACGATGCTTACCGCATGCTTATGCAAGATACCTTCGTTCAAAGCCATTGTGGTTGGAGTGACCAGAAATTACTCGATAACTTGTATCAAACGTGGCTGGCGCGGAATGATTCGATGGCGACTGCTATTACCGACATGCTTGCGTTCACCGAGCACCGGCCCGTCGTTATGATTGTCGGTTCAGGACATACGATGTATAACATGGGCATTTATGATCGTGTGGCGGTCCTGAATACCTCCGCGCGGCAGATAAATATCGGACTCGAGCCGGTTCAGGACGTAGATCAACCATTGGCCGATTATCTCCAAGCCCAACAGGTGGGTGGTGCCGGTTTTTTGTCCGCCCACGAACTGTTTTGGTTTACGCCGGCGCTTAAAAAGGATGATCCCTGCGTAAAGTTCAAACAACAACTGAAGACACCGCCGCCAACATTGGGTGAGTAGGAGTATTGTGGATCCGTCTGGTTCGTTGATACTACAACGGTTTTTTTGGGAATTGTGGCAATTTATTGTTGTGAGGACTCGGCAACCATCAAGTAGATGCACATCCACCGGCGGTAGAAAGCGATCACCAGCCGCAGCAGTCGTCGAAGATATCGACCGCCGTGTGGTCCCGTGGAGAAGCCGGGGCCGGTCTGATATAACGCAAATGAACCGGAAGGATATGTACGCCCAATGGTTAAGGTTCGACAATGAACAAGATTTCGACTAGCACGGTTGGTGCCCGCCAACACGGCGCCATGGAGTTTACAGACCCGCCGGCCGATCTCGACAAGGTCAGGCGCTACCGTTTGCAGCGTGTGCGTGAGCAATTAAAGAAATTCGATTACGCCGGTATTTTGGTGTTCAACCAGATCAATACCCGCTATATCACTGACGCTACCAACATGCAAGTGTGGTGTGCACACTACGAGACCCGCTGTGTATTCGTGGCTACCGAAGGTCCGGTCGTGTTATTCGATTACGGCGACTATCCCCATCTCGCCGAGGGGTTGCCCACGGTAGACGAATACCGAGTCAATAAATCCTTTTACTTTTTCACTGCGGGATCTCGGAGCCCAGAAAGAGCCGGACTGTTTGCGGACGAAATCGCTGATTTGGTTGCCCAATACGGCGGTGGCAACAAACGCCTTGCCGTAGACCGACTGTCTTATGAGGGTACCGCACCCTTGTTGCGGCGCGGATTGTCCATGCACAGCGGTGAAGAAGTGATGGAACTTGCGCGGGCCATTAAGTCAACAGAAGAGTTAACCTTGATGCAGCATGCTGTCGA
>Ga0224512_10002299_pt1 | contig 17608 bp, 15 predicted proteins | sample SF_May12_sed_USG_4_FD_169103 | JGI IMG/M metagenome (GOLD analysis project Ga0224512, IMG submission 169103) | Sediment microbial communities from San Francisco Bay, California, United States - SF_May12_sed_USGS_13 | ecosystem: Environmental > Aquatic > Marine > Sediment | place: USA... | reverse complement strand
ACGCGTCCGGGCTGCAATCAGACATGGGCCGGTGCTCCGGATGTCAGCGCCGCGGTGATGGACGCCGCAAAGTCCGAAGGCGCAACACTCAGCATGTCGACGTCATTGTTGGCAAAAAACTCTTCGATAGCCGAGCCGATCTCATCAACCCGCGTGCCCACCAGGTGCGCCTCGAGATCGAAAACAACCCGTGGTGGCGTAACGAAGAAATCACCGCTAATCAAAACTCGTTGCAATACACTTTTTATGGGCCCCTCGAGTTTCACGAATGACTCGATTGTGCCGCCCGGCCCGGTGTGCGAGCCACTCAGAACCTCATCTGCGTCGCCCGGGTTATCAATCTCGGCGACAAACTCATCCGTGCCAATTTCCTCTTTGAAGTATTGCTCTGCGAGCGCTTCTTCATTGGCCGTTATCTCTCCTGGTTCAGCGCTTATGCCAAACGCTTCGGTGAATCCCCTTATCAATGCCTGCTTGATCGTCTCCATATCCGGAAGGTCGTCCCCGAGCAACTCTTTGAGCGTGACGACACGCTCCGCCGCGGAGTCGAGCTTGCGTTTTGCGAGTTTGCTCTCAGGAACATTCAGTACTTTGACCATTTGCTGCGCGCTCATATCCACGAGCACTGTGCCCTGATAGATGAGTGTATCTCCGTCGAAGAAGCCGCCCGTACCGCTAATTTTTCGGCCATCGACTTCGATATCGTTGCGTGGACGAAATCTTGCTTTGATGCCCAATTCGCTCAGGCCTTTCGCGGCTGCATTGCATATTTCTCTCGCCAGGTCCGGCAACGCTGGGATACCCAGCGATGCGCGGTGAAAGACCAGCTCCCAGCCCAGCTGGCCTTCATCGAGATAGATGGCGCCGCCGCCAGTAATACGGCGCACAACACCAACACCATTCTGCTCGCAGTAGTCGAGATCGATTTCCCTGCTCAGATCCTGGTGTCGCCCAATAAGAGCTGTGGGTGGAAAACGCAGGAATCGAATCGTGTCAGGAACGCGGTTCGCCTGCCGTTCTTCGATAAGAGCAGCATCAAAAGCGATGTTTGCGCGACCTTCGCGCACGCCCGTATCGATTATTCGAAACGTGTTTGCCATCTTCGCCAACCCTCCGGTCGTTTATTCCACGCGGACCGGTATTTCCAGTTGTTTACGAATCTTCTTAATGTCCTTTTTTACTGGCTGGAAAGGGAAGCTGGCGATATCGCTTGGCGGCGAATCGCCATAGGGGCGATCGCAGGCCGAGACATCATCCTGAAACTTGCCGGGGCAACCAGACGTGCGAAATGCGACTCCCTCGTTGACGATATCGGACAGTTCCGCCTCCGGAATAGCGTAATCGGTGACCCGCCCGAGCTCATCGAACTTCATCTGCTCGACCCGCACATCGCGATAGTCAATGAGGTATCGGGCAAGCTGCACGCGCCGCCACTGATCACGAGGCGTTGCGGGCAAATGGTCCATTAGTGAGCCCTGCTCCGGGAAGAAGCAGAACATGTGGCTGTGCCCGCCGAGCTCAACAATCTCCTGCACAAGCTGTAGCACCTCGTACTCTGTTTCGCCCATGCCGACGATAATGTGCGCGCCGAATTTTTGCGGCCCGAAAATATCTCTTGCTTCAAGCATGATGTCCCAGTATTTCGACCACTTGTGTGGCGACTGCACGCCCTTACCGCGGGTTCGATCAAACAATTCCGGTGTCGCCGCGTCCAGGGCAACAGTAAAAATATCTGCGCCCAGATCCTTTGTCTTCTGCACGTCGTTGCGCGTCATCGTTGTCGGGTTCGACAGGATCGAAACGGGGATCGCGTGCGGATCTATCTTGTCGGTCCATTGTTTCAACACCGTGAATGTATCGTCCTCTGAACGCGGGTGAGTAATCATCGAAATGCACATGCGATGAAACGGACTGTTCTCCGGATCCTTTGCAACGATGTCGATAATTTCCGCCATCGGTACCGCAGGCCAGTCGACACGTATGAAATTGCGGTCTGCATAGTCACGGTCCGCTTCACGATGACGTGCGAGGCCGCAATACGCGCAGTTGGCCCTGCAGCCTTCCGGGTAGGTGAGCAGAAGGTTAAGGCAACGCGTGCAAGCACAGCGGTACATGCGACCACCCATGATTCCCAGGGTGATCGCTGCGGCTGTCGACAGCTGCACATACTCTGGTGACTTCATGTGTGGTGCCAGGATGTTGTTATTCGGCAAATACACACCTTGCGGCGGTATGTCGTTTGCCTTGACGTGCTTGCCATTCTTGCGGTCGGCTGGCGTTTTAATAGGTGCGCGCGGTTCCATCGCCACGCTTCCTTTTGTTTCAAAACAACTCATAAGATGTCCCTGACGTGGTGTCGCTTTATCGGTGTGTCATTCAGGCTGCGAAGGATCGACCAAGTGCTTTGTTAAATTCGCTGCCAAGCTTGATCGAGCAGCACGAGTGCGCCTGCTCGAACGGCCTTCCAATGGTATGAGCAACGGACACGGCGCCATCCGCCGGAAACGCAATACCATCGAGACCAGCCATGATGGCGTACGCATCCGTAACTCGTTTGTGCATGCCCGGCGGCCGCGCGCAGCCAAGCAGCACCTGCTTGTCCGGCAACCTCTTGCGCGCCTCATAGAAAATATTGCCGACAGCTGTCGTGCTCGGTGTGATGAACGTGCCGGGCTTCGAATAGAACGGCATGATGACAACGAGCACTAATGCCGTCACTTCGTAGCGGCTGACGATATCAAGCGCATTCGCCTCACCCAATATCTGCCCGTAGTGCAGGCCAATTACAATGTGCGGTGTGACCTCCATCGATGTGCCGCACAATGCGGCCAGGGTCTCTTCAAAATCGGCTACCGGACGATCAAGCTTGTAGACCTGCTGAATGGTCTCCGCGGCACCTATCACATCCATCATGACCGTATCGACGCCGGCCGACTCCATGGCCTTTGCCTGCTGTTCCTTCATCAAGGCGCTGTGCACAGCGATCCTGATGTCTGGGAAATCGGTTTTGAGCTTCTCGACGACGGGCAGGTAACGCGTGTAGTTGATCTCGTTGCGCTTGTTCGAACCACCCGATAACAGGAAGCCATTCAGCCCCTGAAATTCGATCAGCTGCCTTACTTTTTGGTCGAGCATCTCTGGATTGGTCGCCGGAATCATCGGCTCGAGAATCTTTTTCTGACAATGGTCGCAATTGAGACCGCAGGCTCCCGCTGTAATTGAAAACGCGGGGAAGGTGTTTTTGTTGCAGCCGCTTAGCTCGGTCGTTTCGTATTCTTTAAAGGTCGGTGTCGAAAACCGGATCGAACGTGGCTCGCGGCCGGCGGCAGCGCTTTCAAATTGCCTGACCAGGGCCTCGTCGAATTTTGCATCTTCGAGATCCTCAATCTCAGCGATCGCATCTAGCCACGCCATTCTTCAGACCCTCGTAACTTCGGTTGCCAGTGATCTTATCGTCTCGCGGACGGGCCCGGCAAATGGCGTATCCACGAGCGTATTGAGCCAATCGTCCTCAATATCTTCCTCATCCACGAGGTCGCATTCCAATCCTCTGAGCAGTTCGACGGCCGCATCGGGCAAGCGATCCGGAATTTCCTGCCCCGTGAGACGTCCCCACATGCCGGCCCAGTAACGTGCCACAGTCCACGGATTGTACCCGCCCCCGCCAAGGATGACCGTAGGCTTGTTCAAAGCGGCAATCTGCTCGACGGTTTCCCACAAAGCGACGTTGCTCAGCAGCATGCCTGACAGCGGATCCCCTGCCAGACAGTCTGCTCCGCAGCAGACCACAAACGCATCGGGCGAAAACGATTCAACCAGGGGCATGATAGCGTGTTCCACCAGGAACCCGAGCTCACTGTCATTAACGCCTTTGGGCACGGGCAAATTACGAGCGCCACCGTCGCGACGATCGTCTGCCGCACCGGTGTAGGGCCACCGATCCGCTTCGTGGATCGATACCGTCATTACTCTGGGCTCAGCAACGAACGCATTTTCAACGCCGTCACCATGATGCGCATCCAGATCGAGGTACAAAACCCGTTCCCGCCCTTCACGCAGTAATGTTCGAATGCAAAATACCGGGTCGTTGAAATAGCAGAAGCCACTGGCTCTGTCCGGGCGGCCATGGTGAGTACCACCGGAAGGATGAAATATGACGCGACCCTCGCAAGCCAGTTCGGCCGCCAGAATCGAACCGCCAACCGTCGTTGCCGCCCGCTCAAACAGGCCCGGGAACAGCGGGTTTTCCATAGTTCCAATGTGGTAACGAGAGCGGACGTCCGAGTCGACTTTGCCCGTGGTATCTGCGTATTGAAGCGCTGCCACGTAGTCCCGATCATGGAATTCGGTGAGTTGATCCATCGTCGCCGGCGTGCTGGTACGAAAATCGTCGTCTGCGAGCCAGCCAAGCAGTCGAACAAGGTCGAGCACGGTGGAATGGCGAACGATTTTGAGGGGGTGGCTCTGACCGAAAGCAGCACGGCGGAAGACATCGCTGCCAACGTACAAAGGGCTCAGCCTGGCCAGATCGGTTGCCAGCGGTTTGCAAGCAGACCTTGTAGCCGTTCTCCCGATTTTTGAATATTCTGCTTGCGAGTGACGCATAGAATGGCACGATATATCGATTTATGATGTCCGGAAAAGGCGGCGATCGAGAGTATTCTATTCCCCTAATAAAGACAATTCTGATATTCTAATTTGCCCTGCGGACGGCAGTCCTACTGAAACGACAAGGTGGAGTCATATGTCCAGCGAACAAAAAAGCATGTCAATTATCGTTACGAAAGGTAGTCTCGACTGGGCTTACCCGCCCTTTATCCTGGCGACCACGGCCGCCGCGATGGGCCTTCCTGTCACGATGTTCTTTACGTTCTACGGCTTGCCGCTGCTTTTCAAGAAACTGGATCTGCAGGTTACGGCCGCTGGTAACACAGCAATGAAAATGCCGATGATGGGCATGCACATGGCCCTGCCCAACCTGATGACCGCAATTCCCGGCGTCGATGCGGCATGTTCGGTCATGATGAAGAACCTGATCAAGAAGAAAGGTGTCGCTTCGATCGAAGATCTGCGAGAAATGGCTGTTGAAGCCGAAGTCCGCATGATCGCCTGCCAAATGACGCTGGATCTGTTCGAATACAGCAAGGACGACATGATCGACGGTATCGAGATCGGTGGTGCCGCAACTTACATCGAATGTGCGACACAGGCAGATATCAATCTTTTCATCTGACCTGCTTCGCCGCAGACCTACTACACCGGAGCAATAAGAAATGGCTGACCACACACTCGACGCAAAAGGGCTCAATTGCCCGCTGCCTATCCTCAAGGCTCGAAAAGCCCTCAGAGAAGTACCTGCCGGCGGTACGCTGGAAATCCTGGCGACAGATCCTGGCGCGGTTGCGGACTTCGAGGCCTTTTGCCGCCAGACAGGCAATGAGCTTGTAGAACATTCGCTTGATGACAAGATTTATCGTTTCCTGATCAAGCACACCGCATCGTAGCCCGGGACGTTTTCGGGGCGCCGGGAACTTGTTCTCGGCGCCTATGGCTATGAAACGCCATTAGACGGAGGATTCCGGTGTCAGACAAGAAGCGCGGAATTCATGAATTGTACGGCAAGGATCCATCCACGGCAGACGACCTGGTGTGGGGACGCAGCGTCGATCCGATAACCCGACGTGGCTTTTTGACCAAAGGAGGTCTGATCGCAATGTCGACGGCGGTTGGAGCCTCGATTCCATTTGCGCACCTGATGCCAGGCGGTCTTATCCCCGCTGCCGTAGCCCAGGCCACACAGCCATTCGAAATTCCAGGTAAAGAAGGCCTGATCATACTGAACGACCGGCCGGTCAACGCCGAAACGCCGGCACACCTTCTTGATGACGACGTAACTCCGGCGAAGCATTTGTTCGTTCGCAATAATGGCACGCCACCCGTAACCACCGACATTGATCCCGAAGCGTGGACGCTCGAGATCGGCGGGGAGTCGGTCGCACGCACGATGTCGTTTACAGCCGCCGAACTCAAAAAGAAATTCAAGCACCACACGTATCAATTGCAACTTGAATGCGGCGGCAATGGCCGCAGCGAATTCGTACCGCCGGCTGCCGGCAACCAATGGTCTATTGGTGCTGTTGGTTGCCCGTCATGGACGGGCGTCCGCTTGAAGGATGTGCTCGAGTTCGTAGGCATAAAAGATGACGCGGTGTATGTTGCCTATTACGGCGCAGACAAGCACGTCAGCAGCGACCCGAACAAGGTGCCAATTTCTCGTGGCGTACCGGTTGCCAAGGCACTCGAGAACGAAACGCTCATCGCCTGGGCAATGAATGGTGAAGACATTCCGCCGATGAATGGCTACCCACTGCGTCTGGTGTGCGGTGGCTGGCCCGGTTCTGTATGCGGCAAGTGGCTGAAGAAGATCGTTATACGTAACCAGGTCCACGACGGGCCGAAAATGACGGGTACAGCGTATCGCGTACCTTGCAAGCCAGTCGCTCCGGGCAGCGAAGTACCGGCAGATGAGATGTGTATTATCGAGTCGATGCCGGTCAAGTCGCTCATCACGTTCCCGAAGTCAGGTCTGCAACATGAACTTGGCAAGACGCTCGCTTTACGCGGCCATGCCTGGGCAGGCGACTTCGAAGTTCGCAAAGTCCGCGTATCCATCGACTTCGGCGCAACCTGGCAGAAAGCGAAGCTCAATGCCCCCGCCAATCGCCTGGCATGGCAGCGGTGGAAGGCTGCAATTGAATTTCCTGAGGCTGGCTACTACGAAGTATGGGCGCGCGCCACTGACAGTGCCGGAAAGTCCCAGCCTATGGTCTTGCCGGGCTGGAATCCAAAGGGTTATCTGAACAATGCCTGCCACCGTATCGCTGTGCAGGTAGCCTGATGAGCTGTCATGCAAGACGAGTGCTTGTGGTTGCCGCCGCTTGCGCTGTCACTGCTGCCGCGGCCGCGGAAGAACCGGCACTTGACGCGTTCAGCGGTTTAAAGATGACCGGTGACTGGGAACTCGTACGCAACAACTGTATTTCCTGTCATTCAACCAAACTCATTACTCAACAGCGTGGCTCCAGGAGTCACTGGTTGAACCTGATTCGGTGGATGCAGGAAAAACAGAATCTGTGGCAATTCGACCCCGACACTGAATCCAGAATCACTACGTATCTGGCTGACAATTATCCGCCGCAAGAAGACCGGCGTCGGGCGGCTATTCCGCCGGACCTGATGCCACCGAACCCGTACGCCCAACCAACGACGCCAGCCGATCAGTAAATCGGTATGCGGCCAAACAAATCTAGGGTCGATTAATCAGGCAAGTCGTCGTACCTGTGGCTAGGATCCGGCCCGTGCTGTCGCGCAGGATCCCCTCTGCCAAAGCGATCTTCTGGCCAACATTTACGATTTTTCCCTCTCCCCGCACGCTACCTGTCTTTGCCACGATGGGCCGCACGAAGTTTATTTTGCACTCGACGATCGTGAATCCGGCGCCGGCTGGCAAGGTCGAGTGAACCGACGATCCCATGCACGAATCGAGTACCGCGGCAGGCCAGCCACCGTGAATGGAGCCATTTGGATTGAGGTAGTCTCCACTCGGTTCACCCGTGATCACTGCGCGACCCTCTTCGACTTCCGTCAGCCGAAAACCGAGAGTGTGCGCCATCGTCGGATGCGCAATCGTGCCGTCCACAATTGCGCTGAGAACCTCGAGACCAGTCATCTGTTCGGGCCGAGTGTCAACCATGTGCTGACGCCCTCATATGCGTCGTCATACAAATCCCGATTACTACCTGCGGGTGCTGGTGCCAAAAGTGACGCTACCTTCAATGCGCTCATCCCCGCGTTCGGCGACGAAGGTTGCTTCTTCACCCGGTTTTGCATCGCGCAGCACGTACATCAGGTCGTAAATATCACGTACTTCGCGCCCTGCCAATTCGACAATCCGATCGCCCCGTTCAAGCCCGGCCAGGTCTGCCGGGCCACCTGCCCGCACACCCGCCAACAACATGCCCAGCCGGTCGTCAGGCGCGCCTGTGTAGTCGGGAATGGTACCCAGGGAGGCGCCATAGCTGCGCGAGTCGCCCTGGGGCTCGGGTGCCTCCGATTCCTTGTACGTGAGACCCTCTGATGCAGTCAGGTCCAGCGCTATGTCAGCAACCAGGTGTGCAATACGAGCCCCACCTGACGCGTTGAGATAGACGACATCATCAGACGGCGTGTGGTAGTTATCGTGTGCGCCGGTAAAAAAGTGCAAGACCGGTACGCCAGCAGCATAAAACGGCGTCTGGTCGGATGGACCATAGCCATCACCGCCGAGTTTGCAGCCAATTCTGAGCTCATCGCAATGCGGCTGAATGAGGGCGTCCCATTCCTCTGCCGAATCGCTGCCGAGTATCGACACGCGGTTGTTACGCAGGCGGCCGACCATATCCATATTCAACATCGCAACAAGCCCATCCGGCGCAAGCCCAGGCAACGGGTTACGTGCCAGCTCGCTCGATCCTAGCAGTCCAGACTCCTCGGCAGTGAATGCAACAAACACCACATCGCGTTTCAATTCGTCCCTGTGCTCAACAAGCGATCGCGCAGCCTCGAGCAGTGCCGCTGTGCCAGAAGCGTTATCGTCTGCTCCATTGTGTGGCTCATTGGATTCGGGCGCGAGTGAGCCCTCGCCACCAAGACCAAGGTGGTCATAGTGCGCACCCAGCAACACGGAACCTGCCAGGCGCTCCACGGCGCTAAGCCTTGCAACGACGTTGTCGACGTTCTTCTTGTGTTCGATCAACTCCGACGTGAAATTGACCACCTGCGGCTGTTGGATGAGGTCTTCAGCCTGCTTGCGCTTGATCAGTGCTACCGGAATACCCGCGTCACCTTGCGGGTCGGCTCGCAATTTCGGAAATGGCGGCTCTTCCTCATCCTGCTCGTCCCCGATCGGTAAATCGGCTATCAGCAGCCCCACGGCACCATGTTCTCTGGCCGTAAATGCCTTGTACCGCAGATCGCCCAGACGACGTTGTATCTTCTCATCTTCAAAGACACCGTCCTTCGGTGAGAAACGACGCACCAGGACGATTTTCCCTTCGGCTTCAATACCGTCGTAGTCGTTGATGTCATGCTCATCTGAATCTATGCCCCATCCGGCAAATATCACGTCCGCGCTGATCGTGCCACTGGCCGAAAAACCGGGAATCATGAACTCATCGGCCGGTATCTCGTCAGCGCCGATATGCAGTTGCGCCGCAGCACCGCGTTCAACTTCCACGACGGCTTCAAACCGTTGCCGAAATCCGCCATTTTCGCCGGCCGGCTCCAACCCTATCGCAGCAAATTGCTCTTCCAACCAATCGGCGGCATCTGCCAGTCCCTGCGATCCGAGGCCGCGACCGCCACGTTGGTCATCGGCGAGCCAGGCGACATCGTTCCGGTAACGGTCAGCCGCCGCAGTTGTGACCTCCGGCTGTGTATCAATCCAGCGCGCCAGGTATATGTCGGTTTCGCCCGGCTTGCCTTGATTTCGATTGGAAGCGAATACCAGAGACTTGCCGTCGGGAGAAAACATCGGAAATCCGTCGAATCCCTCCGTGTACGTAATCTGCTCAAGCTGGGTGCCGTCCGTGTTAATGGCCCAGATGTCGAACTCGCGACCCTGGGGATCGTGGTGGTTGCTTGAGAAAATAATGCGATTACCACTTGGATAAAAGAACGGTGCAAAGTTGGCACCACCGAGATAAGTAACCTGTTTTTGTTCGCTGCCGTCGGCGTTGGCTGTCCATATTTCAAGTGCGCTGGGACGAATCATCCCCTCGCCCAACAGCGCTTTGTAGTCGTCAAGCGCTTTTCCTGCTGGCCGCGACGCACGCCAAAGTATTTTCGAGCAGTCTGGCGAGAAAAACGCACCGCCGTCATACCCCAATGTATCCGTGAGCCGCTTCACATTGCTGCCATCGGCGTCCATTCGATAAAGATCGAGGTCTCCATCACGGGTCGACGTAAAGATGATGGAGCCGTCTTTTGAACACACAGTCGCTTCAGCGTCATACGCGTCTGTCGTTGTCAGTGCTTTCAAATCTGACCCGTCCGGTTTGACGCTGTATATCTGGTAGGAGTCATAAATTGGCCAGACGTAGCCACGCGAGTGATCCGGCGGCGCGGGACACTGATCATTTGTTGCATGAGTGGAAGAGTAGATCACGCGCTCATTGTCGGCAGTGAAATAAGCGCACGTCGTACGGCCGATTCCTGTTGATACGAGTGAAAGTGCCTCGGGATCGCTAATTGGCATGCGAAAAATCTGATCGCATCCAAACGGCGGATTTGTTGATTGCAAGATCAGCTCTTTGCCGTCCGGCGACCAGTAGGCCTCGGCATTCTCGCCGCCAAAAGTCAGCTGACGAACGTCGGCAAGGTGCGTCTCGCGCCCGTCGTGGAGCATCCCGGCAGACTGCACGGGCGCAGCCTGGACCATAAGCAGAGTTGCAACAAGGAAAAAACTAAGAAACGGGTAACGCATTTTGGCTAGTCCTCGATAAACACGGCAGCAGCCCGATATGGACCGCTGTATTGTGCCCTAGAACGCGCCAAAAAAAATCCCCGTCGCCCTGGAAAGGACAGCGGGGAGATTTTCAAACTCTAAGTCGACCTACTCTTGGGCTTCGACGACTTTCTTGACAACTTTGACCCGGTGCTTGCCACCATGACCTGCGTGCTTGCCGCCATGACCTGCGTCGTGGTGAGCCTCATGGGTAATAAAGTGCACCTCACTATCGTGCCCCGCTGACTTCAGAGCAGATTTGATCACTTCTTGGGTTGCTTCGTCGATCGGCCCGGCACTCATGATCATGGTGCTGCCCATATGGTCTTCACCGATGAACCTGGCTTTCCGCATCACGTGAAAATCAACATCGGTGTCCCCATCTTCTTCGACCCAGACCAGCTCGTCGTGATCTCCGCTAAGCATCGGCATATCGATAACCTTGCCATCGACATCGAATGAGAAACCATCAGCTTTGCGTGTCACCACAATTGTCTGGCCGGACTTATCCACGATCGAGCGGCTCTCGCCTTCCTGCAATTCATGCAGATTGAAACCGATATCGTCGCTATCCAGATCGATTCGAACTTCTCCGTCACCGCTGTCTTCCACGACGACGATTTTCATTTTCGTTGCTTCGCCCGAATAGGCGGTGGTGGCCAAACCCAAGGCGGCCGCCAACAACAGAATTTTTACGATTTTCATAGATTCAGAACCCCATATTTTGTTTAGGTACGCCTCCTAAGATGCCTCTAAACCTTAAATGGTCGCAGACGAGCCAAAAAGACAAAGACCTTGTTATGCGACGTTCGACAGCTGCGTCTGCGCCTCCACGAACTGCCCGACTGCTTTTTCGAGATAAGTTGCAGCTTCGTCCTCGTAGCCATCTGCCGATGCAGACCACACGCGATTGATGTAGCGCTCGCCGGTCGCGAAATTACTCATAATGTCCGCGTAAACTTGCAGGCCATAAAGATGCACCATGCTCTCGCGTGCATCAGCAAAGCGACGCAGGTCAGGTCGCAATTGTTCGTCAATCCAATCGCGCAATTGTTCACCAGAGGCATAAGTGGTTTCTTTCAGCTCCGTCACAATGTTTCCGATGGACTCGTTGAGTTCGGCGCGATTGGTTTTGAGAACAGATTCAGAGCGTGCGTCGGCACTGTCCAGGCGCTTGGCAATCATTACGCCAGCGGCGGATATGAACGCAGAGATAGCGAATAGAGTCCAGTCGACTTGCTCGCCGTGAAGAGAGGTTGCGTAAGCAGCGCCAAGGAACCCGGAAGCGATCATGATATGAGCTAATTTCTTCATGTTAGAACCCCAACATTTCTTTGAGCGCTGGCCACGCTATGTGGATGGCATCACCCACCCCGACAAGTGCTTCACCCACGATGAAGCCGGCGGCAATTGGTATGCCGACATTCTCACTCCAGGTCTTGCCCTTGAAGCGGTCGGTGAGTTCGCGTCCCAACGTTCCGAGTGAATAGGTCAGGACGATGTTGAATGGCAGGTAGAACCCCAGACCGACCGTGATGCCTAGCCCGCCGATGAGCGCCGACAGTACGCCGCCGAGTACCGCACCGGCTGCGTACTTCTGCGTTGGCACGTCCCCGCCCATGATGCCGTCGACGGTGCTGGCAAGCGCCTGTGCCTGTGGTGCCGGTAATCGTTCGCTGCCGAACTCATAGGATTCGTTCAATGCGAAAATGACGAAAATAACGACGATCGGACCGAGCCAGGCACCGGCAAACTGACCTATCTGCTGCATGCGTGGTGTGGCGCCGACGAGGTAACCGGTCTTCAGGTCGAGCATCAGATCAGTCGCTTGCGACATGGCAACGCACATCGCTGCACCGACCATGATGGCGGCAACGATTGAGTCAGCGCGGTCCAGGCCGAGCGCTTGGGTCACGACGATGAGCAAGGTGATGCCGACGAGCGTCATGCCGGACAACGGCGACCAGTTCGTGCGGCCGATAGCCTCAGACAAAATGATTCCGGCCATCCAGACCCAGAGCGTTCCGAGCAAAGCCATCGCGATGCCGCCGCCGAGCCCTATGGCCTCAACTGACGATACGGCCATGATGCACATCAGAATTACTGCACCGAAAACCGCGAAATACAGCAGCTTGATCGGCATTTCCTCGTTCGCATGACTTGTGGCAACTTTGGCGGCTTTCTGCATCGAGCGAATCGCGCTGAGAATTAGCGGCGCAGCAAGAATGACACCCGTGATCGCACCACCGATCAACATGCCGATGCCCAACGGACGATAGAGCAGCAATCGCAATGACTCGGGCGCGCTAATAGCTTGCCCGGCTTCGTCAAGCGGAAAACTCCCCGTCGCTGCAAGCATCGGTGACAGGAACCAATAAGCGACAAAACCGCCGATGATAAAGGCGACACCGCCACGGCCGGCAATAAAGCCTACGCCGATCGTCATTAGCGACAGATACCAGATTCCATTCATGAACTCGGGCAGGCCGATTAGATCGCCGAGAGGCCAGTTGTGGTAATCGAAATGTAATGTCGCGAAATGCACGGCCGCGCTCACCAACGCCGCGCCAAGCAATAGAATCGCTTTGCGAACTCCTGCGCCGGGAGACTTCAGGATTGTCGCAACAGCGACGCCACCCGGGTAGGTGAGCCGTTCAAAGTCAATCATGTGCTTGCGCAATGGAATGATGAAGGCGATACCGAGGAAGGCGCCAGCGATGCAACCAAAGGTCAGGATAACCGGATCGAATCGATCGCCATAACCGAGCAGGAAGATGGCTGGTACTGAAAACATCATGCCTGACGATGCGCCGTTTACGCCGCTCGCGATTGTCTGCACGATGTTGTTTTCGACCATGCTCTTGCGCCGCAATATGCCGCGCAATATGCCAAAGCCTAGAATCGCGGCCAGTTCTGAACCCTCAATTGAAAAGCCCAGAATCAGTGCGGCGTAGCCAATGGATACGGCGATAATGACGCCCAGGAACCAACCTACACTGACGGCGACCCAGGTTAGTTCAGGATAAGGCGCGGTTTGGTTTTGTGCGGTCAAGGGTTACTCCCCTTCTTGTTTTTTTTTGAAGCCTACCACAGCCAACGGAGCGCTTTGTCCGTTACCCGTTTTCAAATACAGGTCAGTCGCGACGCCAGACCTCGACCGAATCCCCGTCCGCGCCTTCCATTATGATGTCACCGACTTTGCATGGGGCGATGCCTTCGGTCTCTTCGCAGGTTTTCAGCGCTTCCAGGCGACCCTTATGTGACAATTGCCTGGCGCTGGGCTCGGTTTCACCGGCTTGCGGCGCTTCCCAATTCGCATCGAAAGCTTTGTTGATCGCCTCAAGACTCTCAAAAACGTCGCTCTGGCGAGCTGCCGGCGCACAATTCGACCGATTGGAATTCACGATGACGTTTTCGGACTCTTCCTTGAGTGACACAAGCTGGTCGAGTGCAATCTCGCAATCTGCTTTGGTGAGAAACTGCAATTGGAACTCTTGTTCCTGACAGATGGACTTGCCAGCTGGCGCGACACATTCAGCCACAGTAAGCACGAACACCTGTATCCACGCGATATCCATAATGTTGCTCCAATTTCCTGAGTGGGCTTTTCAGAACAGGGTCACCATGATAACCGTTGTAGGCCGCGTTCAGGAAGAACTAGCTAATCGCCCTCCTGCCGATTTCTGAGAAACGGAATGATCGCCAGCGGAATCAGGACGAGGAGTGAGTCCACGTAAAACACCATCGCGTAATCGATGCGCTCGGCGACGATTCCCTGCCAATAGTTCGCCAGGCTGATGGCGAGGTTACTCATCGCCATAAACGCGGTGAACTGCGTCGCCGCAACGGCCGGATTCGTCATGCCCATGAAAATAGCGGCGTGCACCGCAAAAGCCATGCCGTAGATCAATCCGTGCGCCATGATCACGCCGTACAAGAGTTGAATTGAGACAGCTTCCAGACCCAGGCTCGAGATCTGCATCGCCAAAACCAACGTCGGAATCGTCGTCAGGGCATAGAATAATCCCAGCATATTCTTGATGCCGTACCTGTCCCCGAGCCACCCGCCAATCAGGCACCCCACTCCGCCGCAAATCGTGTTGTACACGCTGATCTCGGCGATCTGGGTCTCAACAAGCCCAAAATCGACCTGGATAGTGCCGAGCGTGGCATAGCCCAGCGCCATCGCCCCTATGGGCGTAATGGAAAAAAGAAGCCCGATCTTCGGCCCTCTCCCCGATCTAAAGAAGCTAACGTAAAGCACATGCAGGAAAGACCTTAGCTTTCGGAGGAACTTGCCCAGCATATTGCTTTGGCGTTCAACCACAGTCGTCGTTGCATCCGGGTCTTTGACAAAAATGATAACGAAAAGCAGGTTCAGCACGAGCAGACAGCTGATGTACATCAGCGCGACGTCAAACCCCCAGAAACCGAATACAAATACAGCGCCACCGCCACCCAGGGCAATGCCAAAATACTGCCCGCCAAACATGAAACCGTTACCTCGGCCCCGCTCTTCCTCCTTGAGCGTACTAACCGCCAACGAGTCAATGGCAACATCCTGGGTGGCACAGAAGAAATTATTCAGGACAACCATGATCAAGAGCATCTGAAAGTCGTCGACAAAATCCACGGCCGCCGTGATGAGCAGGGTCACTGTCATCATGGTCGTGCAGAAGACGATCCACGCTTTCCTGCCACCGAAACGATTTAGTTTCACGAGGTCTATCAGCGGAGCCCAGACCCACTTGAATGCCCAAGGCAAAAAGAGTGCGGCGACAAATGTGCCTATTTGCTCAAGGGACAGGCCTTGAGTTCGCATAAAGGCGACCATGGCCGTAGACGTGAATCCGTACGGAATTCCTTCAGAAATATAGAGTATCCCGAAGGTCAAAAAGCGACCTTTCCTGGTATTCAGCAGGTTTTTTGAGCGCATCTTGTTATTCTTGTCCACACTACTCGGAAAGTCGGCAACCCTAACACGACTGAGCCTATGTTGAGGAAGTCCACTATAGACATTGCGTCTGAAGTTGCCGTCAATACGTAAAACGACTCGAATTGAGGGAGAAGCAAATGGCCTATAGTTCCAGCGACATTCGGAATGTATGCCTGGTAGGACCAGGCAACTCCGGCAAGACGCAGCTTACAGAAGCGCTGCTGCATGCCGGCGGCACAATTAGTGAGTGTGGCTCCGTCGACCGTGGCAACACCGTGTCCGATTTTACTCCGCGCGAGAAAGAGCTCGGCCACTCACAGTTCTCCGCCGTCTGTCATCTGGACCACAAGGGCATACACGTCAATCTGATAGACACACCGGGATACAGGGACTTTTACGGCCGAGCTTTGTCGATCATGTCTGCTGTTGAAACCGCCGCTATCGTTATCGACGCCCAGTCCGGCATTGAAATGATTGCCCGCAAAATGATGAAGGCGGCGAGCGACCAACGGCTTTGTCGCATGATCATCGTCAACAAGATCGATGCAGAGGACGTGAACCTTCAAGCGCTGCTTGAGGATATTCAATCCACGTTCGGGCCAGAATGCCTTCCAATGAACTTGCCTGCAGCCGATGGCGAGAGCGTTGTCGATTGTTTCTTCCGGCATTCACCAGCCGAGACAGCATTTGGTTCCGTCGAAACGATGCACACGCAAATTATCGACCAGGTCGTGGAGGTCGACGAAGACCTGATGGAGCTTTACCTTGAACAGGGTGAAGAGCTCAAACCAGAGCAACTTCACGATCCGTTCGAGAAAGCATTGCGAGACGATCACCTGATACCAATCTGTTTTGTCTCCGCCAAAACAGGAGCTGGCATCAAGGAACTGCTCGAAGTGTTCGAACGCCTGATGCCGAACCCGGCAGAAGGCAAGCCACCGCGGTTTCTCAAAGGTGAAGGTGACGATGCGGAAGAAGTTGTCATAAGCGCCGATCCGGATTCGCACGCTATCGCCCATGTAGTAAAAGTCAACATCGACCCATTCAAGGGCCGGCTGGGAATCATGCGAGTTCATCAGGGGACGATTCGGCCCGGCCACCAGCTATTCGTCGGTGATGCTCGAAAACCGATCAAAGTTAATCAACTATTGAAAATAAACGGAAATGAGCACAAAAAAATGCAAGTGGCTCTGCCTGGCGATATTTGCGCCATTCCGCGAGTGGACGAAGTGTATTTCGATGCTGTATTGCACGACTCACACGACGAGGATCATTTTCACCTGAAGTCGATACAGCTGCCACGCCCGATGTATGGATTGGCGATCAAACCGGCAAATGACGCCGAGTCACAGAAAGCCTCGGATGCCCTTCATACCGTGGAGGCCGAGGATCCGTCACTCCAGGTAGAACATATCGCCTCGCTCAATGAAATTGTGTTGCGCGGGCTCGGAGACCTGCATTTGCGTACGGTGATTGAGCAGATATCCGACCGCTACAACGTGGAGCTTATTACCTCCCTGCCCTCGATCGCCTATCGCGAGACGATTACTACAAATGCAGAGGGCCACCATCGGCACAAGAAACAGACCGGTGGCGCAGGTCAGTTTGGCGAGGTCTATCTGCGCATAGAACCGCTGCCCTCGGGCGAAGGTTTTCAATTCGAGAGCAAGGTGGTCGGCGGTACAATTCCATCTCAATACCTTCCTGCAGTTGAAACAGGGGTTCGTCAGGTCATGGACTCGGGTGGCACTTTTGGTTATCCGATGCAGGACATCAAAGTGACTGTTTACGACGGTAAGCATCACCCAGTCGACTCCAAGGAAATTGCATTTGTCCAGGCCGGCAAAAAGGCGTTTCTCGATGCAATCTCTAACGCTTCGCCTATCGTCATGGAGCCAGTCGTTGATGTGAACATCACTGTGCCGAGCCGCTGCGCGGGCGGTGTTACAGGCGACCTTTCATCGATGCGCGGAATGATAAGTGGTACCGAAGCCCTGCCTGAAGATCGAATTGTGGTATCTGGCCAGGCGCCTCTCAAAGAATTACAGGGTTACCACTCGCGACTCAAATCGTTAACGGGCGGTGATGGCAGCTTCACCATGGACTTCAGTCACTATGCGGAGGTATCG
>Ga0224512_10002297_pt1 | contig 17614 bp, 14 predicted proteins | sample SF_May12_sed_USG_4_FD_169103 | JGI IMG/M metagenome (GOLD analysis project Ga0224512, IMG submission 169103) | Sediment microbial communities from San Francisco Bay, California, United States - SF_May12_sed_USGS_13 | ecosystem: Environmental > Aquatic > Marine > Sediment | place: USA... | reverse complement strand
TTCGATCTTGCGATATGTTGATTGACTTCACGATACGGGAGCTGCCCCAGGAACCGCACATTAGCCATGTTCGATGCCGCTTGCTGAATCTCGGCATAGTATTCTTCGTAACCTCGGAGGGGTCCACCGATCATCACAAATTCAACGTTCGGTAGACGTTTTGCCAGTGATAGCACACGTTCAGCACGTTTTACCGGTCTCAAATTGCTGACCCATAAGACATCAATATCCCGTTCGCTATCAATATCCTCTGCGGGCATCTCCATTGCCATATTGACTACGGCGCTTTCCAGCCCGTAATGTCGCTTGAGCAATTCGTATTGGTATTTGGATTGCGCAGCAATGACGTCGGCCCGACGCAATCCATATTCAAATAGCTTGCGATCACGCCATGACTCTATAAGCTGCTCCCCCGGTATGCAATTGACATCAGACGCAACGCGAAAGATGAATTTTCTGTTTTTCGACCGACAAAATGCGGCCGTTAACCCGGTCAACGAGCCGGCCGGCGACTGATAATAAATATCCGCATCGGCCTCGTTCAGGGCTCTGAATACTCCGGAACCCCTCGGATGAAGAAATCGAACGACCGGAATTCCAGCGCCCTGCTTGAAAGCTGTCAATATTCGAATCCCATCGACGGTATCTTCTATAGGTTCCGTTCCGGCTTGCACCACGACGCTGACGCTGTAGCCCAGGTCCTTGAAAGCTCGGGCCAACAAAACCTGTTGAACGGCCTCGCCATTGACCGGCATCGTACTTGCTGCGGGACGCAACATACGATAATTGTCGATACCAAAGAAACAGATTCTATTTTTCACGTCGAGTCAACTATTTGCATGTCAATAAGGAATCCGCCGGCAGCCTGAACTTAATTCATGTAGCAAAGGTCCGACGCAATTTATTCGCGGTGTAATGGAGAACATCGATAGAGGGCTGTCGATGGCTGATCATTAATTTGGCAGACACAATATGATCGTTGAGAAACAAAGTTATCTAAGGTCGGCCAAGAGAGAGTTGATGCAAGGATAGGGCTGCTTCGTCAGTATCAGATTCGAGCTCACGGATTGACGCGATGGCCAACCGCATTATCAGGCCAATGTACGCCCAAATGAATAACCAGGCAATCCACAAATCCACAAACAGGAGGGAAACGCAGAGCGCTGCGAGGCCAAAAACGAAAGCCGAAATATGCACACGGACGACTCCTCCCACTTGCCGAATAGCTCGGCGGCAGGTTGTGAATAGGCTGTAAATAGTCAAGAGAAATAGCAGCAAAGCTGGAAGTCCAAGGTTGAAGAGAATTTCGAGATAGACATTGTGAATGGCCTTCCAGAATCCACGCATGTGCAAGTAGGCGTCCCATCCAAACCCGGTTAGGAAACTGACCGGATGCTCGAGCATACGGTCGATTGCCATGCCCCAGACTTCGCTGCGGCCGGAACTCATCGTGTAAACGTCGCCTGAAGTTTTTTCGACAAAGCGTTGTGAGAGGTCAGAAAATAGTTCCGTGCGAAGAAAAACGGTCATCACGACAAGAACACCTAGCGTGGACACTAATGTGCCAATCGCAATCTGTCGCATTGTAAGTACAGACCGTAGGAAGATCGCAGCAAATATGCTGCCAAGGAATAGTCCGACGAACGCCCCCCTGGAACTCGCCAATAAAAATGCCAATAGTGAGATCAGGCTGCCGAGCAATGCCATGAGCCTATTCGTATGTGGGGAATCCCACACCAATGCAATTACTGCAGGCAACGTAAACGCGAGCAGCGCCCCGTATTGATTTGCCTCGCCCATTGGCCCGCCAATGCGGCCGCGCTTCTCCTGAATAATTCCCAAATCAGGGATATTGAATCCGTCGACAACTGTCAGCAGATTGCCAATTACGAACATCCATAAAAATATTCGGATCAAGCTTAGCGCATCTTTCGATGAGGAAACGCCGTAAAAGAACAACAGGAAGACGATAAAGTGATCGACACGCTTGTTCTTGAGGGAAATGCCCGTCGCGAAAGGCTCGTAGTATTCGGGCTGAATAACAAAACTAGCGATGAACCAGGACAAGATGCAGTAACCAGTAAACAACCCATACGGAACCAGCACCGGAAGCAGTTCGAATCGCCGGTTTCGGAGAACCGCGGTTTCAATAAGGAAAACAACAGTAATCATGTAGATGAACGCGTTCTTTACACTGAGCCCGGGGCCGAGACTCAGGTCCCAGCCAAATGTTGTCGAGAGAAGCAGGACGACGAGAAGCAAGATTAAGAGCCAACGAATCATCTGTGCTCAATTATGCATGTTGGGAATTCACACGTGCGAGTCTTGCAACATCGCTAAGGCCTTCCGATTTGATCCGGCGATCATGGGCGTATCGAAAAGCTTCCTCGAGGTGTGTCCAGATGCTTTCGAGATCCTGTTGAGTCGTTGTGAAAGGGCTGCAATGCAGCGCAAGCTCCGAAGAATGAAGCATCAGGTTTATGACCGTAACACCTTGCCTGATAGCGCTTTCTATTATTCTGGGCAGCTCTCCCGGCGCATAGCGAGGGTCGGGGCGCAACATGCGCTCGCCGCCCAGTCTTCGATATACCCTTAGAGCAAAGAACTCGCCTGGCCATTGCAGTGCCATAAAACGGCGACATAGAGTCGGGGCAAGTCCACTCGGGACATCCACCGTTGCGGGTAGTTCGACAATGTCTTCACGAGACCCAATTCCATCCGTGCTGGGCCAGAGATACGGATTCCTCTGCATGTTGTATTCTGCAGCGGCAATCCTCCTGCCAGGAGGTACTGATAATTTGATGCCTGGACCTTGCATCATCAACCGCATTCCAGGGCACTTCGAGGACTCGGCGACAAAGTCCTTACTCACCAGCCAGTCGACGGTCCGTTGATCGATTCCCCACCGCCCGGCCCGATGCGACGTGGGTGACTGCCCAAAACCGTCTTCGATCGCCTGTCTCAGCACCTCTGCTTTTTCGGCAAATAGCGAGTCCGGTAGCTGGAACTGGAAAGCATGAATCCAGTCATGGTCGATTCCGTCCGGACGCTCGTTCTGGAAGGGCGGCGTCGTCCAGACATGCAAATGGTGGCCGATTTCACAACGCCTTTTGTCGGCGAGTGGCTTCAGTATCGACAGCGCATCCTCGCGTGCCGCACATTCGTAAGCAAGCAGGTAGGTGGGCACGACTTCGTATTTGTCGCAAAGGTCCTGAAACCGGGGAATCTGCCGCAAATTAACCAATTGGATATCGGCCGGGCGCGTCCACGCGTCATCCGCCTCTGTGTCAACCGTAACCACGAACCGAAGCGGGGTCTGAATCTCATCGTCTCTCACCAGCTCCGCCCCCCTGTCCCGCGTGAATCCGCGATTTTCTTGAAAAGCTTGACATAATGAATTGCCGGACCTGCGAATGTACCGATTGGATTAGTTTTTATACGTAAGCTCATAGGCGGGGACTGGCAGCATCTCTGTGGATAGCAAACGCCCGGGTTGCCATGGCTGCAGATTAAATTACCATGGATATCGTACTGATTGGGAGCAGAGAAATCACTAACATTCTCTGTAACAGACAAATCGAGTTTCAGCTGAGGTCAGCTCAGCCTGATAATGTGACGAACGTCACAGATGCCCGAGCTCAACAAGCCACACTTTTCCCGCGCCAAGTCCAATACAATATGTTGGCAATCCGCGTATAATGCCGGGCGTCGGTTTCAACGACTGATAATAAGTCTCGCGACTCAAAACTTTGAATATACTCTAAAGAGCAATTGATCGAATGCCCACCGGCTATCACAAGATTGGAGTACCAGCGGGGACTGTTGCATTACTGCAGGCATTGACGCTGCCGATTGTCAGTTTCGTCATGTTGTACATATCCGCATACGTTCACGGCGTTGAGGTAACTGATGAATTCGGGGAGCAATACCTGGCAGTAGCGCTCATCGCCTCACTATTGTCCTATATATTTGTCCGCCCACAATTTGCGCAACTGTCAGGTACATTCGTAAGCGGATGGAAAATTGCAGAGAAGCTGGCAGTGGCCTGGTGTGGAGTCGTCGTTATCCTGCTATTGCTTTTTTATGCTGGCAAGGTGTCCGCTGAATACTCACGACGGGTGCTACTCACCTGGTTTGTGATAACGCCAGCAGTAAGCGTCGCAGTTTCGATTGTTCTGCGGACCTGGTTTCGACAGATCTTGTTAAAGGCCGGTGCGGCTCGTAGCGTTGTTATCGCTGGCGTAAATGACGTTAGTCGAAGGCTCGCATCGAACATGGATCGACATCCAGAGTTCGGCTTGGCATTCAAAGGATTCTTCGAGGATCGAGGTCAGGCGCGCCTCGGTGATCTTCCTGCGGACTCGCTCTTGGGAAGACTTGAGATGCTTCCGGAATATGCCAGAGCCAACAACATCGATACAATTTTCATTGCAATTCCAATCAGGCATATTCAACGTACGCATGAACTGTTGGACGCGCTTAAAGACACTACGACGTCGATATACTTCGTGCCGGACATTTTTCTGGTCGACCTGATTCAGTCACGCGCTGATGAGATAGGCGGCATTCCTGTACTCGCGCTCTGTGAGTCACCTTTGTACGGCTGGCGCGGCGCGATGAAGCGGCTAACGGATATTGGAATTGCGTCAACGATGCTCTTATTTGCGGCGCCTGCAATGCTGATTATTGCGGCCGCGATTAAGATGACTTCGCAAGACAGTGTTATTTTTCGCCAACGGCGCTATGGGCTCGACGGCGAGGATATTATTGTTTACAAATTTCGCACTATGACCGTGTCAGACGACGGACACAAGGTGACTCAGGCGACGACTTATGATCCACGCGTGACGCCTTTGGGCCGTATTCTTCGCCGCTATTCCCTCGACGAATTACCTCAGTTAATCAACGTGCTTCAGGGTCGAATGAGTGTGGTAGGGCCGCGTCCGCATGCAGTCGCTCATAATGAGGAATATCGAAAATTGATCAAGGGCTATATGGTTCGCCACAAAGTCACGCCTGGGATTACTGGCCTTGCGCAAGTTAGCGGCTGTCGTGGCGAGACGGCTAATGTTGAGGATATGGAAAGACGAATACACTACGATTTGGAATACCTTCGAGAGTGGTCTCTTATGCTTGACCTGAAGATTTTGATTCGAACGGCGACGAGTCTTTTCAACGACAAGAAGGCTTATTAGGAGCGAATTCGAGTTGCGGGGAGACGGGCCCCATTTTATCGCAGGGCCTTTTTGTTGTGGAGTCACGTCAGCCCTTGATTTCAATTGTTTTGCGGACAGCTTGTTTGTCGATTAATTGAATTCGCGTTTGGATCACCTTGCTGTGCGGTTGGTTAGTAGCACTGTATACCGCGTTGGTTTGATTAGGGAAAATCGAAAAATGAAATACGGAAGAGTATTTGTTTTCTCGGGCATGGCGGTCGCAGCATTCGCGATCGCAGTGCTTTCCTATTGGGCTCTGCATAATTATGAGGTATTAAATAAAGGCCAAATCCTCCCTTACACTGATGGTCTTGTGTATGAAATTCTCATTGACGGTAAGTATAAAGTTTACGTTGAACCGGAAATTCGATTGAGGAGCGATATTTTCAATGCGGCAATTCTGGTGGGCGTGGCATATATCGCTATGACTTTTGGTTCCATTATTTATCGGCGTGAAAAGCCAATGCTGACGCAGCGCTTTTGGTTTTTCGCGGTCATGAGTGTTGGAATGTTTTATCTTGCGGCCGATGAGTTGTTGGGTATTCACGAAAGCATTGGCCACAATCTGCAGTTCTTAATGGCCGTCCCGGGAATAAGCCACCCCGATGATCTCATTATCGCAAGCTATGGTATCGGCGCATTGGGATTTCTATTCTATTTTCGATCGATACTCGTACAGATGCGACGATCGTTGAAATATTTTGTCCTGGCATTCATCTTCTTTTGTATTTCTGCGATCGCAGACTTGGCTTCGCTGGGTATCGAGGAACTGGCTGAAGTCATTGCCGGGATTTTCATTATTGTCGGCATTATGTACTTTGGGCTTGCAGCAATTCAGGAATCAGAATCGGCACCCGAGAACCTTTGAACGTTGCTAGCGGCTACTTTGAAGAATGAGTCAATCAAGCTCTTGGTATACCCCTATGAAATCACCTGTTCAGACGGGATCCTGACGGGTATGCAATCAGCGATCTATTGAATATTTCACTTTGGATCACACAGCAAAATGTATGACAGACGGACATATGTAAGCCATATGCATAAGAGCTCCATGACTATTTTTTCATACGATGGATAATTGAAGTGTCGCGACTCCTGAGTATAAATAGCTACCACTACCGCCGCGGTGGCGCGGACGCGGTATATTTCGATCATGCCGCCTTGATGGAAACGGAAGGTTGGGAGAATGCGTTCTTTTCGATGCATTACCCTGACAATAAACCGTCTTCTTGGTCGCGTTATTTCGTGGATGAGATTCAGATTGGCCACAATTATTCGATGGCCCAGAAATTCGTAAAGGCGACAAAGGTAATCTATTCTTTTGAAGCGAAACGCAAGCTGCGCCAGCTTCTTCAGGACTACAATCCCGATATCGCTCACATACATAACATCTACCACCATCTGTCACCGTCAATTCTGTCGGTACTCAGGCATTCGGCGGTTCCAGTCGTGATGACTGCTCACGACCTGAAGATCGCGTGTCCGAACAACAAAATGCTGACAACCGATGGCGTCTGTGAGCGGTGCAAGGTAGGGCGCTATTATCAAACGGTGCTAAATCGCTGTGTCCACCGATCGGTCGTCGCGAGCGCAATAATCGCCGCGGAGAGCTATCTGCACCGTTGGCTGCGAAGTTATCAAGACAACGTGAATAGCATTATTGTGCCCAGTCGTTTCTTCATCGAGAAATTTGTCGAGTGGGGTTGGCCAAAGCAGCTTTTTACGTATGTGCCAAATTTCGTCGATGCATCCGGGTACGAACCGAACTTTCGTGCGGGTCGTTATCTTGTATATTTTGGGAGATTGTCGGTTGAGAAGGGGGTTGACACGTTGATTCGGGCCGCCGCCGCCTCTGGAGTACCAGTCAGAATTGTGGGTACAGGGCCTCTCGAAGAGGACCTCAAAGATCTGGCGAAAAATCTGGGCGCACCTGTCGAATTTATGGGATATCGCACCGGCATTGAATTACAGAAACTGGTCAGTGAGAGCCGGTCGACAGTGCTGCCATCCGAATGGTATGAGAACGCGCCTATCTCGGTGCTGGAAAGTCTTGCGCTCGGCAAGCCTGCGATCGGTGCCGAAATTGGAGGAATACCCGAAATGATTCGCCAGGATGAGACCGGCTGGCTTTTCAAGAGCGGTGACGTCAATGCGCTGGCCGGAATGCTCGACACAGTGTCTTGTATGCCTGACGCCGAGATCGAAAAATTTGGGAAAAGGGCGCGAGCTTTGGTCGAGAGAGAATTCAGCCCGACGCGGTACACGAATGCGATAACCGACGTCTATCGCAGTCTGGGAGTGCAAATGCCTGATCGAAAATCAACTGTGACAGCGAGCGGAATACTGTGAGCGGAACGAGAGTGACTGACGGACCCTGGGCGGAGCCCAAGACCCAACCTCGGCCAATGCGAATTGCGACTTTTACGTTTCGCTCGATTCCTCAGCGAGCTGGATGTGCAGGAGTTGATAAGGTATCCGTGGAAACGTACACGAGACTCGCCAGTCGAGGTCATCAGATCACCGCCTACAATCGGTTATTTCCCGGAGAAGAACCAATCGGTTCCGAGTACCGCGGCATCAGGACCGAGAACTTCTATACGATTACGCGCAAGAAGGGATTCGATTCGATCGTTCACTCATTCAAGGTCTGTTGGCATATCGTGCGTCATAACACGGCTGACCTGGTCCATATTCACAACATGGGCAACAGCCCTTTTGGCCTATTACTCCGGCTTTTCGGGAAAAAGGTCGTTCTTAGCCAGGATGGTGTCGATTGGCAGCGAGGAAAGTGGCCCTGGTATGGACGCCTGTATTTGTGGCTCACTGTGTATGTAGCGGCCTACGCACCACATCGGATTGTGTTCGACAGCATTTTTTACAAGGCTGATTTTGAAAAACGCTTTCGCCGCAAGTACGATTTCGTTCCGTGGGGATCTGAAGTTCGTGAAGACAACCTGGGCACGGAGGTTTTGGAAGAACTTGGCCTAGAAGAGGGTGAGTATTTTCTCTTCGTTGGCCGGTTCATCCCGGACAAGGGCCTACATTATCTTATACCGGCCTTCGAAAAACTTTCGACTGATAAGAGGCTCGTGTTGGTTGGCGGTGCGCCGAATCCGGCGGATTACGAGCGCGATATCATGGCGACCAAAGACGAGCGAATCATCTTTCCAGGCTTTATATTTGGCAGCCGCAACTACTCGTTGATGAAATACGCCTATGCCTATGTGCAACCTTCGGATATAGAGGGCCTGTCGCCGGTTATTCTCGAGAACATGGGCCTTGGGACTCCGATAGTCTGTAGCGATATTCCTGAAAACGAATTCGTCGTTCAAGATACCGCTTTGCTCTTTAAGCATGGAGATACTGACGATCTTCATGAAAAGCTGAAGTGGTCCCTCAACAATCGAGACGCCATGAAAGACTATGGTGCGCGAGCCCGGGAAAGAGCTCGGTCTGAATTCAATTGGGATAAATGTGCGGACGGCTACGAGAAGGTCTTCCAGGAACTTCTTCAGACCGCTCGCCCGAAATCCGAAGAGCGGCAGTCTTGAATACGCTGAAACTGAATGTGGGGATATCGAAGTGATCAATTTTGGAATGGTTGGTCTTGGGAAAATGGGACTTTCGCATCAGTCGATAATTAATATGCACCCGAATGTAAAGCTGGCCGCAGTCTGTGACTCCACCGGTTTTTTACTCGACGTGCTCAATAAATACACTGGCGTCCGCACATTCAGTGACTATGATGAAATGCTCGATAACGCCGAGCTCGATGCCGTAATCATATCGACACCCTCCCGCCTTCATGCCGAAATGGTCCGCAATGCGCTAGAACATGACGTACACGTCTTCTGCGAAAAACCCTTTGTTCTTGATACGGTTCAGGGTAAGGAGCTGGCCCGCCTCGCAACAGAGCGTAGCCTCGTTAACCAGGTTGGCTACCACTGCCGCTTTGTTGCGGCATTTCAGGAAGCCAAACGCTTGCTTGACGCTGGCGCGATCGGCAAGGTTACGCACGCTCTTGCGGAGTCCTATGGGCCGGTCGTCCTTAAGCCCACTGGATCGACATGGCGGACAAAGCGCTCGGAAGGAGGTGGCTGCCTCTATGACTACGCGGCTCATCCCATAAACCTGCTGACCTGGTACTTTGGCGCACCAAAAGCCGTCGCGGGCACTGTAATAAATAATGTCTTCTCTTCGGAGACTGATGATGAAGTCTACAGCACATTCTACTTCCCCACTGGGACGACCGCGCAACTTTCGGTGAACTGGACCGATGAGTCATGTCGCAAGATGACAACCAAATTGACAATATGGGGCACCGCCGGGAAGATTTATGTAGACCGACAGGAAGTGCAGGCTTATCTGCGCGATACGGCACCGTTGCCGTCGGGTTACAAGAAAGGCTGGAATGTCCGTTATACCACCGAGCTAACCGAGCCGGTTCAATTTTATCTGCGGGGCGAAGAATATTCTAGCCAATTGGATTACTTCATAAGGTGCATTGAAAGCCGGCAATCGGAAAATGCAAACTCCTTCGAAAGTGCCTTGCTTACGGACAACGTGATATCTGCAATGAAAAAGGATGCCGGGAAGGGCGCGAGACTTGATATCGACGACACGGAAGCAGAAGGAACCGTTGCTCACGGATTGCGGTGGTGGTCGCGCTGGTTGGCACCATGGGCAAGTCGCAGCAAGTCGTGACAATTTCAGCGAATAGGCACTACGGACATATATGATGGATAGGCTTCTTTTTGGCGACAATCAATTCTTCGGCGTAAATCACATGTCCGAAGAGAAGGCGCGATCGCAGGCGCTCCGTTTTCAGGATATTGGAGCCGTAATAGACGTGCTCGACGCTGCATACGATGAGGGAATCAGGACTTTCATGTGCACAACTCATGATCGGGTCTCCTTGGTTTGTGACCAAGTACGAGCAAATCCGGCGAGATATCAGGACTTCTTGTTCTATCCATGCATGCCATACGCGCACAAATACGCTAATGCAGTCACGGAAGACGGAATGCTGGGTGCGCTAAAGCGCTTTCTGCCCGATCAAGGACTCGTTGATACGATTCGTCGAGGCGCGATAGCCGTTGCACGCAAGGACATTGAAGAGGTCACGACCTTGCTTGTGGATGCGGAGATGAAGATGTTCTCTGGGCTCAACACACCCGTAGTCTTCCTTCAAAATGTCGTTGTGGATTTTCTGATGGGGCTCGGATTCAACGAAGCATTTCGCATTTTCGCAGATTATGTAAAGAATCGATATAATGCCGAGCCCGGCTTTATCACGATGAACTTGCCGATGTTGTTGACGGTCCTTGAAGACGTTGGCGTCGAGAATCCAATAGTTTGCTCCAATATCAACAAAATTGGATTTCGCATGTGTGGCGGATTCGATGCCTATGAAAGCGCTCTTAAAGAAAAGCGGTTCAGGGCTGTTGCGATGTCTGTTTTGGCTTCGGGAGCAATTCCTGCGGATGAGGCGATAGAGTGGGTCTGTGAGCAGCCGAATATCGAAGCTATAGTTTTCGGAGCATCCAGTCATGGCAATATCAAACGGACGCGGGAGCTCGTAGACCAGTACTGGAACCGAGAGGCGGCCGTAGGGAATCGGTGACAATATGGTAAGATTGCTGACGGCTTGTACGGCGCCGCAACGGTACATCGTCAAGTGTAGTTAATTTAATCGAACTCGGCCAAGCACAGTGCGTCGGCCAAAATGCCTGCAACAGAGATATTCATTATGCCACTTTATAAATTGCTAGTAAGCATATCAATTCTCATTCTTGTGCAATTGACTGCTGACGCCTGGGCACAAGGAGAATCTGAGCCGGTCCGCCCTGTTTATAAGATCCAGCCGGGAGATGTAATGCAAATATCCGTCTGGAACGAGAAGGAATTGCAGAAAGAGGTTCTGGTCGCGCCCGACGGCGAGATTTCTTTTCCGCTTGTCGGTGAATTGAATGTTATTGGTAAGTCTGTTGCGGAGCTTCGTCAGCAAATCACGGAGAAACTGACTCGCTATATTTCAGAGCCTATTGTGACGGTCACTGTCAGCCAGGTATTGGGAAACAAGATCTATGTAATCGGACAGGTTAATAAACCGGGGCAGTTCGTTGTGAACCCGATGGTGGACGTCATGCAAGCATTAAGCATGGCCGGCGGGGCCACAGCATTCGCTTCACTGAACAACATAGTCATCTTGAGGCGGAGCGGGTCGCGGCAGAACGCCATACGATTCAAATATAGTGATGCAGCATCAGGGAAGAACCTCGACCTGAACATCGTTCTGCAAAGTGGCGACGTTGTAGTTGTTCCTTGATGGCAGACACTCGCTTCTTGCATAATCGCCAGGTGAATTCTACGTGGACCGAATTGCAGGCTTTCGATGAACGCAGGTAACGCAGACCTTGGCGCCTTTTCCATCGCGTTGCGGCGCCAGATTCAGACTATCGCCTATATTGTCGGGCCGGTGCTTGCAATCTTCATAGGTATTGCTCTTGGCCTGCCGGATATCTATCGATCGACCGGCGTAATTCGTATAACCGACAGCGTCGACAGGAACAGTCGTGCCGTCGATTCCTACGCAGAATATTACGTGGAAACTCTCGCTGGACAGGTGTTGACATCAGCCAACCTCGAGAACTGGATTGAGGAGTTAGATTTATTCGCCGGCGAATCGAACTGGACAGTTCTGGAAAAGAAAGCCGAACTGAGGAAGAATCTGAAAACCACGATTGTTACGACGCCCGTCATCGATCCGATTAACGGCAGGGAGCGGGAGGTCGTGACCGGATTCGAGGTCACCGCAAGAAGTGCGTCTCCGGACGAGGCCGAAAGGGTCGCTAGCGCCGCCGTTGAGGCTTTCTTGGCGGAAAACAGGCGCTCACGACAGGCTCGAGGTCAGAATGAGATCGATTTCTTCAAAGAAGAGGCCGATGTTTATCGAACCCAGATCGCAGAGGTCGAGGCACGTCTTGCGGAATTCAAGGAACGTAACAGCCGGCGTTTGCCAGAGCTGATGGAAGTAAACATGACCTCGATGGATCGAGTGGAACGCGATCTAGAGGCAATCGAGCTGCAAAAAGACAATTTGAAGCGGGAGCGGGTCTTTCTGCAATCGCAACTCAATCAAATACCGAGTAGTTCAAACGAAGTCATCGAACAACTAGCCGCTTTGCAGAAAGAGTATGTGAGAATAAGCTCTGTCTATCAGGATACTCATCCGGATGTTATCAGCATTCGCAAGCAGATTGACCTGTTAAGTCAGACTGTGGACAGCGCAGCAGCAATCCCCATTCTGCAGCAGCAACTGGACGATATCGCTGTCGCTTTGACTGAAGCGAAGGAAAAATATTCAGATGCCCATCCGGAAGTACGTCGGCTCGCGCGTTCCGAGAGTGCGCTTCGGGAGCGCATTGCGATGCTTGCTGTCCGGTCAGGTGTTGACGACGGGAGTGTTGAGTCTACAAACGACCTCTATGTTCAACTCAATACCCAGATTAAGGCGATTGACATTCAGATTGCCGGGATTAATGCGCGGTCGCAAGAACTGCGTCAAAAGAGAAACGAGTACGAGGAATTATTGTTTCAAACTCCGCAGGTTGAGCGCGAATATCAGGAATTGTCACGTGATCTTGCGAATGCTCGGAAGCTGTACGAAGAAACGCAAGAAAAGCAGCGGCAGGCCGAACTTTCTCTGGCGCTGGAAAGAAGCGCAACTGGCGAGCGACTCGTGTTGGCGCAAGAGCCAACTGTTCCTCGATTGCCGGTGTGGCCACCACGTGTACCAATAGTCATACTTGGCCTGATTCTAGCCCTGAGCATGGGGGTAGGTTTTGCGACGATGCGTGAGATCACGAGCAGTACTGTTCGGGGCAGTCGGGACGCTTTTGAAATCTGTGGCACACCACCGATAGCGTTGATTCCCCCTATTTACAATTCGGCGAAAAGACTGGCAAAGGGCCTCCAGAACATCACGTTTCTCGTGTGCACAGTCGTAGTTGGTGCGATCGCATTTTTTGGCGCGAACACATATTAGTATGTGATACCGACATATCCTCTAATCATTGAGTTCGAAGCAACATGAGCAAGATTCAAGAAGCGATAAGAGCTAGCAAGGGACGAGCGCAAAGCGGTGCGCATACGCACAGAGTTGTTTCGGCGGCGATACCTGCGAGGAAAGCATCTGATACTCCTGTGCGCCTTGATAATATTCGAAGTCTGGTCCTGGACCCCGATCAAATGGAGCGCTCTTGTCTGTTGCCATTTATTAAGGGCAAAGGAGCGGAGAGTGCTTACATGCTCTTGCGTACTCGGTTGTTGAAGCGAATGCGAGATAATCAATGGAAGTCCCTGATTGTTACAGGAACGCTCCCGGACGACGGTAAAACCACGACTGCAATTAATCTCGCGATTGCGGTCAGTCAAGATGTCGGCCAAATGGTCGTTCTCGTCGACGTGGATCTAGAGCGTCCGTCTATAGCTGGTTGCCTCGGTCTTGAACGAACCACCGGATTGAGTGACTATCTGCAGGGTCAGGCCGATGTGAATGACATTCTGTATAACACAGATGTTGACCGCCTGGTCATATTGCCCAATTTCGAGCCGATTCAATCGTCCGAGGCTCTGGTCTCGCCAAAAATGCTGGCACTCGTCGATCATATCGCGCAGCTTGACCGGAACTTGATCGTCATTTTTGACATGCCTCCAGTGCTTAATTCTGACGCCGTGTTGGCCTTTGGGCCGCACGTGGATGCACTGTTGCTCGTCGTCTCGGAAGGACGCACCAATCGTGGTCTATTGCAACGGGCAAGACAGATGATCGAGGAAATTCCCATTGTTGGTGTCGTTTTGAACCGATCGCTGGAAGGAAATGCCGGTAGCTACTATTGATTGCCTAATGACGATTTCTGCCCTTCTGGTCATGATACCGGCTTGCCGACGGAACAAGAGATGCTTAACAAAAAACCAATCTTTATCGTTGGTCTGTCGCGAGGCGGATCAAGCATCCTGCTGAACATTTTGCGGTCTCACCCAAGTGTCTGTTCACCACGCGGTGAAACTCAAGAAGTGTTTTATGGCAAGTCGAATGAGCCGTTGCTTACACGAGTGTCCAAAATACTCCGATACATGCCGATAATGCTTTGCCAACGCGAGCACCTTTTTTCACCACATCGTTATCACGAAAGACGGCCCCTCTTGGAAAGCAGCAAAAAAGCGATCGATCGCATTCTGTTTCACGATAAATCGCTCGCCACAGACGATACTCAGAATCAATTTAAGGCGGAGGGCGTCCGGTATACGAGTGAAGAGATCCGCCAGTCGCGGCTCCTCAGTAAGAACCTTGATGGGCTTGTTTTTACCACGCCATTGTTTGCTGACATGTTCCCAGACGCGACATTTATTGGACTAGTCCGTAATGGATTGGCTGTTTGTGAAGGTCACATTCGCCGAGGTAGTACAGCCAGTGCTTATGGAAAGCTGTATGCGCGAGTCTGTGGGCAGATCCTGGCAGATGCTCAGCGCCTAGATAACTTCCATTTATTTCGTTACGAAGATCTAACGCGGGATACGCTCAAGACTGCTAAACAAATTTTTGAGTTCGCGAATTTGGATGGCGACTGCGTCCCGAAGTTTCGACTCGTCGTGGGGAATGAGGGAAACCCGGGGCGTACAGGCGGAAGCGCCGTGGAGTTGCGTTGGTTCAGCCCAAAGGAGTTCGCGGAAACAATAACGCCAGGAGTCGACGAAGAGCAAATTCAAAAACTCACCTCGAAGGATCGCGACAATTTCCTCGCGGAGGCAGGCGGGATCTTGACCTCACTCGGGTATGCAACCTGATGAGTAATGCTTTGAATTCCTATTCGTCGACGGCTCTCTCATATGTAGAGACGCCCTTATGGACGGCAGCGCGAAGCTTGTCTATTTAACGGAAGATATGGCAATGACTTTCTCCGTGGCAACCGGCCTTGAAGGTTTCTGCACTCTGATGCACTGGTCTGGCGGACAGGCTAACAAGATCAAACTCAGTCCGACGTCTGTGGGAGTATTCGAGCGATTGTTGCGTCCAGTAAGACCCCCAATATTGATTATCCATGTCATCGATCGCTCGTAGAACCGCCATACTCGGATTCTCCAGACTCGCGCAACAGTCGCTGATGTTCTTGAGTCCATTGTTCATGGTTCGCCTGCTCTCGGTTGAACAATTCGGTGAGTATCGGGAGTTTTTGCTTTACGGCACGATCATTTTATTGGTTGTTGGGTTCTGTATAAACAGTAGCCTTGCGTATTTCGTACCAAGGGAACCTGATAGAGAACGACTTTACTTTACTCAAGCCACCGTTTTTATGCTCTGCACAAGCTTAATAGCGGCGGTCACTGTATTGCTCTTCGGAGAATATTTTCCGAGTACGTTTATTCGCGAGCACAAGTATGCGTTGTGCTTATACATCTTGTTTCAAGCTAATCTTGATGCGTGGGAGGTGTTCTGGATAGCCAAGAAGCAAACGGTCAATGTCCTTTATTACTCGCTGATGAGACTTGGCGCTCGAATGACGCTCGTTGTCTTGGCCGCATACTTAACGCGTGACGTCGATACAATAATCCGGGTATTAGTGCTTTTCGAAGCGATTCGTCTGATAACGATGTGGGCGTACGCCCTCTATAAGAAACTTCTGACGTCAGAAATAGACGTAGATGCCGCTGCGGCCCAATTCAAATTCTTTTACCCGTTAGGTGTGGGGAATATTATCTACTCGGCAAACTTGTATATGGGTCAGTTGTTCATTTCTGCCGTCATGGGCCCGGCAATGTTAGCCATGTACACTATCGGGACATATCTGAATCCGTTAATTCGCCTGTTCAGGAGTTCCATTGGCGACGTGATCATGCCAGAAATAGCGTCAATGACGGATGTGCCACCGAAGGTCGCGCTGGTGCTTTGGCAGAGAGTAACGGTTATCTATTGCGTGATTATGCTGCCAATAGCGGTGCTTTTCTTTTACTACGCGGATGTTTTCGTCACGGTTTTTTTTACAGCGACATATGCGGACGCTATTCCGGTTCTTCAGGTCTTTGTGTTTCTTCTTGTTCGTGAGTGCTTTGATTTCGCCCTGCCACTTAGGATCGTAAACCGAACCATTGTGTTTATGCATATCAGTCTCATTACACTGATACTCAACCTGGGGCTTATGCTTGTCCTGTTCAAGATCTATGGCTTATTGGGTCCGGCGCTCGCTATGGTTATTTCCCGGTCTTTGATAAGTATAGTTTTTGCTGCCTACGTGATGAAGTACTGTGAATACTCATTGGCAGAACTACTACCATGGACCGAATTAGCAAAAGTCACAATGCTTTCCCTTGTTTGCATTCCCGTACTAATTCTGGGCGATCTATTCAATATAGCTGTGTTCTGGCGTGCTGTCTTATTCGGCGTGCTATATGTTCTCCTGTATACATTGCTATTGACGACGCTTAGGATATCCGAGGTCAATGATTTCTTATCGATGATGCTTTCGCGTGCAAACATAGGCTCCGGCCAACGTTAAGAGTAAGGGTTTTGCCGCAAGTTCCTGATCGTCAGGGCAAGATAAACGAACAGGCCGTTTCATCATGCCGAAAGTCAAGAGACTGTTTGAGCAAGCAGATGGAGTTGTAGCTGTATGGAGATCTATCTCTCCGCCGGTCAGCGTCTTGTATCCGAGTGAAATGTAATCTGTAACGAACTCCGTACCAAAGCGGCAAAAGGAATTTGCGGCGGGTCGCCACCTTGCGCGCTATGCATTGCAGGCGATAGGCGAAGCAATTGTTTACATTCCAGCGGAGCCCAGTCGCCTACCTGTATGGCTGCCGGGCATTGTCGGTAGCATAAGCCATACGGATAGGCGTGTCGCTGCGGCAGTTTGCCTTGCTCATTGATATCGGGGATAGGACTGGATATTGAAGCTGAACGAGCGCTGGGAGAAGAAATGTTTGAATCAGTTATGACTTGTTCGGAACGACAAAAGTATCGGCTCGATACTCGGGACCCGACAATACTCTTTTGTTGTAAAGAATCCGTTTACAGGGCTGTCCATCCGAGATTTTCGGAATTTCTTGATTTTCAAGACGTCGAGATAGAGATTCGGAACAGTGAATTTGTTGCAAGCTGCAAATCTGCAAAGAAATCGTCAGCCTGGATTGTAGCAGGGCGGGGCGTGGTGATTCAATCGGGCGCGCATGTCGCGACTATTTTCCTGACTTGATCGCGTCGCTAAAGAAACCTCATCTACGTACTTTCTTGTCCATTATGGAAATCGGTATTTATGTCAAACCTCGGCGTAAGCTTCGCCGTCAAGTAGACAACTCAAAATGTAGAGGTCCTGGCGTTCTCAAGTGCCTCGGCAGGTGTC
>Ga0224512_10002296_pt1 | contig 17616 bp, 17 predicted proteins | sample SF_May12_sed_USG_4_FD_169103 | JGI IMG/M metagenome (GOLD analysis project Ga0224512, IMG submission 169103) | Sediment microbial communities from San Francisco Bay, California, United States - SF_May12_sed_USGS_13 | ecosystem: Environmental > Aquatic > Marine > Sediment | place: USA... | reverse complement strand
CTCGCCGGAGGGGGGTTGGTTCCCACCAACGTTGCCGAGCGAAGCGAGCGAGAAGGGGGGAGGTGGCGAGCCCAATGGGCTCGCCGGAGGGGGGTTGGTTCCCACCAACGTTGCCGAGCGAAGCGAGCGAGAAGGGGGGAGGTGGCGAGCCCAGTGGGCTCGCCGGAGGGGGGTTGGTTCCCACCAACGTTGCCGAGCGAAGCGAGGCGGAACCCCGTATCTCTCTTTCGATCGTATCCGTCTTCCGGGGTAGAATCACCCGTAGCCCACCTTCAGGGCAGGGTGCAATTCCCGACCGGCGGTGAAAGCCCGCGACCCCCGCAAGGGGTGGATCCGGCAGTATCCCGGAGCCGACGGTGAGAGTCCGGATGGGAGAAGGCGGGCGGCTCTTCGCCGCGCGCGTTCACTCCCATCAGAAAGGACATGATGGAGCGCGTGGACGGCGAAATGATGACAGCAGCCGTAGCTGCAGCAAAGGGCCATCGCCCCCACCCGAATCCGCGGGTCGGGGCCGTGGTGGTCGCCGGGCAAGGCCGCATCGTCGGTCGGGGTGGTCACGTTGGGCCCGGAAACGCCCATGCGGAAGTGCTGGCCCTCACCGAATCCGGTGCCCTGGCCCAGGGCTCAACGCTTTACGTCACCCTGGAACCGTGTGCCCACTTTGGCAAGACTCCGCCTTGCACAGATGCCATCATCGCGGCAGGAATTGCCCGGGTGGTCGTGGCGAGGGAGGATCCCGATTCGCGGGTAGCCGGTCGGGGACTCGATGCGCTTCGTCGATCCGGGATCGAAGTGGAGACTGGCGTTGGCAGCGAAGAGGCCCTGGCCCTCGATCCCGGGTATTTCCACCAGCGCACCACCGGTCGACCGAGGGTCACTCTCAAGGTTGCGATGACCCTGGACGGGCAGATCGCGGCCGCCGACGGAACCTCCCGGTGGATCAGCTCGGTCGAAGCACGTCGCGACGCCCATCAACTACGTTCTTCCCAGGACGCGGTGATGGTTGGCGCCGGGACCCTCCTGGCAGATGATCCGGCTCTGACGGTTCGACTGGATGGGTTCGAGGGGCCTCAACCGCTCCCCGTGATCGTGGCCGGTCATCGTCCCATTCCATCGTCCCGCCTTGTTTTCGAGAGGACGGCCTTGGTCTTCTCTCCGGTCGAACTCGATCTTCCGGCGGAAGTCGTGGTCGTTCCCGACGCGAAACGCGAGAAGGTCGACCTGCACAAGATGCTCCAGATCCTGGGCAACAGGGGAGTGGTGGATCTTCTGGTCGAAGGTGGCTCGTCGCTCGCCTCCGCGCTCTGGGAAGAATGCCTCGTTGACCATGGTGTCGTCTACGCGGCCGCCGCGCTGGCAGGCGGAAGCGGCCGGGGGATGTTCGATGGGGCCTTTCGCACGGTCGGGGACCTGCGCCGAGTCAGGTTCACGGGAATCGACCAGGTCGGTCCTGATATCCGGATCGACTTCGAAGGAGTTGCCTGATGTTCACCGGGATTGTTGAAGAGAAGGGGCGGGTGACCCGGATCCTCCCGGCCGACCAGGGGATCAGGATCGAGGTCGAAGGCCCTCTGGTTGCGCCCGGTTTGGCTGTCGGCGACTCGATAGCCGTGAATGGGGTCTGTTTGACGGTAGTGGAGTCAATGCCGACCGGGTTCGCGGCCGATGTCGTCAAGGAGACGCTCGACCGGACCAATCTCGGCACGCTGCAATCCGGGTCGTCGGTCGATCTGGAGCGGCCGATGCTCGCCTCCGGACGATTCGACGGCCATATCGTGCAAGGCCACGTCGATGGTGTCGGTCGGGTGGAGCGAGTGATGCCCGAAGGCGAGGGAGCGAGGATGACCATTTCGGTACCGGGCGCACTTGAACGGTTCGTTGTCGAGAAGGGATCGGTGACCGTAGACGGGGTCAGTCTGACCATTGCCCGGCTTGTCGAGCGCAGCTTCGAAGTGGCCCTGATTCCACATACGCTGGCCGTCTCCGTTCTTGGGGAACGGTCGCCCGGAGATCTTGTCAATCTCGAAGTGGACGTGATCGCTAAATATGTTGAACGATTGCTGGAGGAACGTGCGTGATGTTTGCCTCGATCGAAGATGCGATCTCAGCCTTCCGGTCGGGCGAATTCCTCGTTGTCGTTGATGACGCGGACCGGGAGAACGAGGGTGATCTGATCATCGCCGCCCAACACGCCACGCCGGCCCGGGTGGGATTCATGGTTCGTCACACCAGTGGGCTCATTTGCCTGCCTGTTCTTGGTGAACGACTCGACGAACTGCAGATTCCCATGATGGTGGCCAACAACACCGATGCCCGCCGCACGGCTTTCACGGTGTCCATCGACTACGGACCGGGGACCACCACCGGGATCTCGGCCGCCGATCGGGCGGCGACGATCGCTGCGTTGATTGATCCGGCCGTGCCGCCTGATAACTTCACCCGGCCCGGGCACGTGTTCCCGCTTCGCTTTCAGACTGGGGGCGTACTGCGTCGCGCCGGCCACACTGAAGCCGCGGTTGACCTGGCCGTATTTGCGGGGCTCTACCCGGCCGGCGTACTGGCCGAGATCGTCACCGACGATGGCGAGATTGCTCGATTGTCGGATCTCGAGAGGTTCGCCAAGGAACACGGTCTCCTGATGATCTCGATCGCCGACTTGATCGCTCACCGCCGAAAGAAGGAGAAGCTCGTCAAGCGGATCAGTGAGGCCCGACTCCCGACCGAACAGGGTGTGTTTCGAGCCATTGGCTACGAATCGCTCGTTGACGGTCGCGTGCACGTTGCTCTGGTGATGGGCGACGTCACCGGCACCGACGGGGTGCTGGTCAGGGTGCACTCCGAGTGCTTGACGGGTGATACCTTCGGCAGCCTCCGCTGCGACTGCGGACTTCAACTCGAGGAAGCGATACGCAAAGTTGGCGAGGCGGGAGCAGGGGTCGTGCTTTACCTGCGCGGCCATGAGGGCAGGGGCATCGGCCTCGGCCACAAACTCGCCGCTTACGCACTGCAGGATCGGGGACGCGACACGGTTGAGGCTAATGAGGATCTCGGTCTACCCATAGATGCTCGGGACTACGGCGTCGGAGCTCAGATTCTGGTCGATTTGGGCGTAACGACCATGAGGCTCCTGACGAACAACCCGAGGAAGCGGGCCGGAATCGAGGGATATGGTCTCTCGATCGTCGAAACGGTGCCCTTGCAGGTGACCCCCAACATCGAGAACCGGAGCTATCTCGAAACCAAGGCCCGCAAACTGGGCCACATCCTCGATTTGGGAGACCGCTGAGCAATGCGTGAAATCGAAGGCCACTATGACGGCCGTTCACTGCGGATCGGGATTGCCATGGCGACCTTCAATGCCGTTATCACCGAGGACCTGCTGGCCGGTGCACTGGCTGCTCTCGAAGAATGCTCGGTTGCGGACGTCACCGTGGTGCGATTGCCCGGAGCCCTTGAGTTGCCGTTGGCTGCTCGGAAGCTCATCGCCGCCGGCATGGATGGGGTGGTGGCGATAGGAGCGGTCGTCGAAGGTGAGACAGACCACTACGTCCACGTGGCGAGAGAGACGATGGGGGGATTGCAGCGTGTGACGTTGGAAACAGGGGTGCCGGTAGCCAACGCAGTGCTCACCGTGCGCGAATTCTCCCACGCCCGGGATCGGAGCCTCCCGGGCAAGGCCAACAAAGGTTACGAGGCTGCCCGGGCGGCCGTCGCCACCGTCAACGCCTTCCGGCGGCTCTCCTGAGAGTCTGTGTCGAGATGCACGAGCTGGGATTGCTCAGCGGTCTCCCGAACCACCGGCTGCATTGACAGTGCCCCCGGCACCCGTATACTGCGATCGCACAACCGAGCACAAGAGGAGGCCCGCTGCTCCCACCCGGCCATCGAAGAGATGCGCTGAGGTCCCTTTTCCGCAGCACGCCTAGGCTTGCTGCGTTTTTTGACGTCTTTGTATGAGGAGGAGACATCGCTGAGTTACGTGTGAATGGCTACATCCGGGCCCCAGAAGTCCGGGTGGTAGCCCCGGATGGCAGTCAGATCGGGATCAAGAAAATACGGGAAGCCCTCTGGCTGGCAGATCAATTGGGGTTGGACCTTGTTGAGGTCGCCCCGGACGCCAAACCCCCCGTCTGCCGCTTGATGGACTACGGCAAGTACAAGTACGAGTTGTCCGTCAAGGCCCGGGAAGCGCGCAAGAAGCAGACCCGCACAGTCATCAAGGAAGTCAAGTTCAAGCCGAAAATCGGTGAGCACGACTACCTCATCAAACAGCGCAGGACCATTGAGTTTCTCTCGGAGGGAGACAAGGTCAAGGTGACAATCTGGTTCCGTGGCCGTGAAGCTCAGCGACCGGAACTTGGGCTTCGCATCCTCGACCGCCTGGCCGAAGAAGTCGCCGATTACGGTCTCGTCGAGCAGACGCCGTCCCAAGAAGGTCGGAACATGACCATGGTCTTGGGCCCGGTGCGGCGCCGTGACAGGCCGAAGGCGCCCGAGGCGGCAGGACGACCAGCGGAAGTGACCGTGGCACCACCTGCGAAGCTGGAAACCCCAGACGAACCGGAACAGCCTGCGGAAGAGGTTGCACCGGAACCTGAGGCTGAAGAACAACCAACGGAAGTGGTCGCGGCGGCGCCCGGGAAGCTGGGAACCGCAGATGAACCGGAGCAGCCTGCGGAAGAGGTTGCATCGGAAGCGGCGAGCGACGATGAAGACTAGAAGGAGCGGCTGATGCCGAAGATGAAGACCCACAAGGGCGCTGCCAAGCGCTTCAAGGTGACCGGCTCGGGAAAGGTGATGCGCGCCCAGGCCGGCCGGGGCCATCTGAAGTTGGCGAAAAGCCGCAAGCGCTTTCGAACGCTCAAGGGTGACGCCCCCCTCACCAAGGGTGATACCCGAAACGTCAAGCGAATGATCGGTCGCTGAGGCGAACCGGACAGGAGGAAGTCTCATGGCCAGAGTCAAACGCGCCGTACATGCCAAGAAGAAGCACAAGAAAGTCCTCGACCGCGCCAGTGGTTACAAGGGAGCCAAGAGCCGGCGGTTCCGGGCTGCCAACGAACAGGTCATGCACGCGATGCAGGATTCGTATCGTGATCGTCGAGCTCGTAAGGGGGAGTTCCGCCGTCTTTGGATTCAGCGCATCAACGCGGCTGCCCGCCAAAACGGAACGACCTATTCGCAGCTGATCGCCGGTCTCAAGGCTGCCGACGTGGAGGTGGACCGCAAAATGTTGGCCGAGATGGCGGTCAACGATCCGGCAGCCTTCTCGCAACTCGCCGAATTGGCTGCTCAAAAGGGCTAGGCACGTGGAGCCGGTTCGCTCGTCACGCAACCAGCGCGTGGCCGAGGCGATCCGGCTCCAGCGCGCTCGCCACCGGAGCGAAACCGGCCGAACGCTCCTGGAGGGGGCGCACCTCCTGGAAGAGGCGATCGCGGCGAAGGCGCCGATTCAGACGGTCTTTATGAGTGAGGACGATCATGCGACCCTCACCGCGATCGTCGGATTAGACGTCGATCTGGTCATGGTCACTGGAGCCGTGATGACGAAGGTCGCCGGAACCCAGCACCCGCGCGGCCCGGTCGCGGTCCTGGCCATCCCGCCCGATCGGCTCGCCGCCCACGGCTCACTCATGGTGTCGTGGGGAGTCGGAGATCCCGGGAATGTGGGGACATTGATCCGCTCGGCGGCGGCCTTCGGACTCGGTTTTTTGGCCGGACCCGGTACGGCCGATCCCTGGTCGCCCAAAGTGTTGCGGGCGGGGGCCGGGGCCCAATTCCGCACGACGATCGAGCGGGCCGCGGATGTCTCGGTCGATTCGTTGCGCGAGCGTGGGTTCACCGTGGTCGCAGCGGTGGTTGCGGGCGGAGAGTCGCCGGACCGGCTCGCCGGGATGGAGCAATGCGCCCTCCTGGTTGGCGACGAAGGGGCGGGGCTTCCTGCCGACGTCGTTGCGCAGGCCGATGTGCTGATCACGATTCCAATGCCCGGCCAGACCGAGAGCCTGAACGCGGCAGTGGCAGGCTCGTTGCTTGCCTACGAGCTGGCTACCCGGCATCCGTAGTGCGCCGGAGACCTCTGAAGTCCCGACTAACCTCCCCGACCGATGGACCAACTCAAAACCCTCTTGGCTACCGCCCCCGATCGAATCCAAGCTGCACCGAATCTCGAGGCTCTCAGAGAGGTCGAAAACCAGCTGCTGGGTCGGAAGTCGCTCGTAGCCGAATCTCGCCGATCCCTCGCTTCATTGCCATCCGAGGAACGCCCGGTGGTCGGCGCACAGCTCAACGAAGCGCACCAACGGCTCACGGCGCTCATTGAGGGAAGGCGGGCAGATCTCGAGCGGATCGCCGAGGACGGCTTGCTCCTGGGAGACCGGGTGGACGTCACGTTGCCCGCTCGCGAACTCCGGCTTGGGTGGCACCATCTCGTTACCCAAACCCTCGACGAAGTTGCGGACATCTTCGTTTCCCTTGGTTACGGAGTGGTGACCGGACCCGAGGTCGATACCGCTTGGCATAACTTCGACGCCCTCAACACTCCGCCCACCCACCCGTCCCGTCTGGAGTCGGACACGATGTACGTCGACTATGGAAACCCCGACGATGAGCTTCTGCTCCGGACCCAGACGTCGACGATGCAGGTTCGGTACATGGAACAGCATGATCCGCCGGTGTACATCGTCGCTCCCGGCCGCTGCTACCGGGCCGATACCCTCGACGCTACCCATTCTCCGGTGTTTCACCAGATCGAGGGCCTGGCGGTTGATGAGAACATCTCCATGGCCGATCTCAAGGGCACCTTGGCCCACTTCATGCGGGAGTTCCTTGGATCGGAGCGCAAGATTCGCCTACTGCCCCACTTCTTTCCGTTCACTGAGCCTTCTGCAGAGATGCACGTTTCGTGCTTCAATTGCGATGGATCAGGGTGCCGGGTATGCGGAAAATCCGGCTGGATCGAACTGCTTGGTTGTGGCGTCGTCGATCCACACGTCCTGGAGGCCGTCGGCTACGACACATCCAAATACTCGGGATTCGCGTTCGGCGTCGGGGCGGAACGCCTGGCGATGGTGCGGCACGGCATCAACCACATCAAACACTTCTACGAAAACGATCTCCGCGTGCTGAGGCAATTCACATGAAGGTCTCAGTGCGCTGGCTCCGCGACTATGTCGATGTCCCCACCGAAGACCCCGACGAACTGGCGGAGGTGTTCAGCAGCCTGGGGCACGAAGTCGAGGGATACGAAGTCTTGGATCTCCAGTTCTCCGGCGTTATCGTCGGCCGGGTCGAGGAAGTCTCGCCCCATCCCAACGCAGACAAGCTTCGATTGTGCCGGGTCACCACGGGTGGCGATCCGCAAGACATTGTCTGTGGAGCCTGGAACTTCGAAGCCGGAGCCATAGTACCGGTGTCGGTCCCCGGCGCGGTTTTGGCGGGCGGACTCGAAGTGGGCGTGCGAGCCTTGAGAGGCATCGAGTCCCACGGAATGATCTGTTCGGCAGCTGAACTTGGATTGGGTGACGATCACTCCGGCATCATGGTGCTCGACCCGGAAGTCGAGGTCGGCACGAAGTTTGCAGAGCTCGTTCCCCTACCCGACGTCGTGTTCGATCTTTCGATCACCCCCAACCGACCCGACGCCATGTCCATGCTCGGCATAGCCCGGGACCTGGGCGCTTACTATCGGCTACCCGTTCGCATTCCTGCGGGTTCGTTGATCGAAGTGGAGCCGGAGTCTCGCGTGAAAGTGACTCTGGAAGACCCCCATGGTTGTCCCCGGTATGTTGGTCGGGAGGTCAAGGATGTGAAGGTGGCGGCCAGTCCGCTGTGGATGCAGCTTCGTCTCAGGTCGGCTGGTATTCGACCGATCAACAACATCGTTGATATCACCAACTATGTGCTGCTGGAAACGGGTCAGCCGCTCCACGGATTCGATCTGGACCATGTGGCGGGTGAAGAGATCATTGTGCGGCGAGCCGAACCGGGGGAGACGCTCAGGACGCTCGACGGTGTCGACCGGGAACTGTCGGTGTGGGACCTGGTGATAACGGATGCGTCGGGGGTGGTTGCCTTCGCGGGAGTCATGGGCGGTGAGACCAGCGAGGTGAGCGACGGGACCACCCGGGTGCTCATCGAAGCAGCCCACTTCGACCCTCCGAGCGTGATGTTCACAGCCAAGCGCCATGACTTGCGGACCGAGGCGTCTTCGCGATTCGAACGTGGAGTCGATCCCAACTTGCCCGGTCGGGCGGCCGAGCGGGCCGCGGCGCTGATGGTCGAGCTGGCGGGGGGACGGGCGGTGGCCGGCGTGCAGGACAATTACCCGGAAGTGATCGAACCCTGGCCGGTCGAGCTCGATTTGAAGGAGATACCACGCCTCCTCGGAATTGAACTCGACCGTGAGGTCGTGATCGATCTGCTCTCGTTGATCGGTTTCGAGAGCACCGGCCAGAATCCGCTGGTGGTGACGGTTCCAACCTTCCGGCCCGACGTCCGGCGGCCGGCGGATCTCGTGGAAGAAGTCGCCCGGATCCACGGGTATGACAAGATTCCGGAAACCCTGCCGGTCGGCCCCGGTGGTGGGTTGACTGAAGCCCAGCTGACCGAACGTAGGCTGCGGGGGCTCATGACCGGCCTGGGTTTCTCGGAGGCCCAGAACTGGTCGTTCGTCGGCACGGAGGATCTCGAGAACCTCGGTTTGAGCGCAGACGATCTACGCCGGCGAGGCATCGCGGTCAGGAACCCCCTCCGGGATCTCGAACCGTTGCTTCGCACTACCTTGCTTGCGGGGCTCTTGAAGTCGGTCCGCTTCAACGCCTCCCACGGTGCGGACCGGCTGGCCCTATTCGAGATTGGAAAAGTGTTTCTAGCCGAACCCTCGCCTATCGACGCCCGGATACCCAACCAACCGGACCGCCTCGCCTTTGTGGCGGTTGGTGAGTTCGGGTCCCCACAAGTCAAAGGGGGCCACTCGATAGCCGACGTGTACACCGCAACCGCCACCTGGCGTGCATTGGTGGAAACCCTCGGCATACCGGACGCAGTTCTCCGGCAAGGTTCTCCGGCCGGGTTCCACCCCGGCCGCGCTGCCGACGTACTGGTTGGTGGGACGATCGTCGGTTCGGTCGGGGAGTTGCACCCGGCGGTGGTGCGATCATTTGGCCTCGAGGGCAGAGTAGCTGCCGGCGAATTGGCTCTGGAACCGCTGGTGGCGTCGCGCAGCTGGTGGGTGTTCCAGGAACCCAGCACCTATCCGCCGGTTGTATTCGATCTGGCCTTCGATCTCGACGCGACCGTGCCGTCCCGCGCTTTGGTCGAGTTGGTGACAGAGAGCGCCGGCGAGTGGCTCGAGTCGGTCCGGGTCTTCGACGAATTCACGGGTCCGTCTTTGGGGGAAGGGCGAAAGAGTATTGCCGTCCAGGTGTGGTTCCGAGCCCCGGACCACACCCTGACGAATGAGGAAGTGGCTCCTCATCGCGACCGCATTGTCAACCGTGTCGAGGACAGTCTCGACGCTCACCTTCGGGGAGGTACGTGACCATGGATCTCTTGCGCATCGCCGACCTCGAACCCGGGCAACTCGCCGAGATTCTCGCCCGGGCGGCGTCTGTGAAATCCGCGCCGCAAGAAGTTGCGGGTCGACTGGCCGGCAAACACGTCGGGCTCTTCTTCATGAAGCCGTCCACCCGCACACGAGTGTCGACCGAAACGGCCACCGTCGACCTGGGGGCATATCCGGTGGTGCTGGGTCAGCAGGAAGTCGGTTTGGGCAAACGGGAGGCCGTGAACGACGTTGCCCGGGTGCTCGATCGCTATCTGGACGTCTTGGCGTTGCGCGTCTTCGATCATGCCGACCTCGTTGCGGTCGCGGAGCACGCCGACGCTCCCGTCATCAACCTGCTCTCCGACGAGGAGCACCCGTGCCAGGCTCTGGCCGATCTGCAGACCATCGCCGAGTCGCGTCCTCTGGCCGGGAGCACGCTGGCGTACCTCGGCGATGGAAACAACGTGTGTCACTCTTTGATGGTCGGCGCGGCCATGAGCGGGATGACCGTACGGGTGGCTACGCCACAAGGTTATGAGCCGCAGCGGGAGTATCTCGAGACAGCCCGGGCCCATGGTGATGTGACCGTCACCGACAACCCGCTCGACGCTGTGCGCGGCGCCCACGTCGTGTATACGGACGTGTGGGCTTCGATGGGCCAAGAGGAAGAAGCGGAGGCCCGCGCGAGGCGGTTCTATCCATTCCAGGTCAACGGACCACTATTTGCCATGGCCGACCCGGAAGCCGTCTTCATGCATTGTCTGCCGGCCCATCGGGGCGATGAAGTGACGGACGAAGTCATGGATCATGCTCGATCTCGCGTCTACGATCAGGCCGAGAACCGTATGCACAGCTTCAAAGGTCTCCTCGTGTATCTCTTCGAGTGAGCTTTGTGTCAACGCTCGATGGCCATGTCGAGAAGGCCGCCCGATCGATACTGGGAATGCGACTCCGCACCGAGTTCCAGGGTCGGGTAACGGAGATCCTGCTTACCGAGGTTGAAGCATACGGCGGGTCAGACGATGCAGCCAGCCACGCGTACCGGGGACCTACGGAACGGAACCGGTCAATGTTCGGTCCGCCTGGAACGCTCTACGTCTACCGGTCCTACGGGGTGCATTGGTGCGCCAATGTCGCCACCGGCCCGGAAGGCACGGGTCGGGCGGTGCTGCTTCGAGGTGGTGTACCGCTCGAAGGGAAAGCGGTCATGCAGAAACGACGGGGCCGGCTGGACCAGCTAGCCGATGGGCCGGGAAAGCTGGCTCAGGCGCTCGGCATCGACGCGATTCACGACGGCACCAGCGTTATCGACGGCCCGGTGCGGCTGCTCCCACGCCTCGGTGAGGTCCCCAGCATCGTCGCTACTCCCCGGATTGGCATCGCCAAAGCCAAAGAACGCGCCTGGCGGTTCGTGCTGGTCCGGTAGTGCGCATGCTGCGCACGATTCTCGTACTTCGAATTTTGTATGTCGACCCAAAATCGGTGCGGTACGAGGTACTTCCGGGCCGTTCAGGGGAGCCCAACCGGCGAACCTTCCGGGGCTGACTCCCAACTCCGTATGTGGTCGATGAGGGCATCGATTTCTGCGCTGCTCAGCGGGCCACCGTACGCGGTCGCATAGGCCCCCATTCCTGCGGACGGCTGACCCTTTTCGATGATCGCCCGCAGGGTCGCGTCATCGCGGGTGCCCAGGTACTCCATCGAATTAATGGGCGGGATGATGTCGCCCGGTACCGCCAGATTCGGGCCACCTTGTCCATCGGCTCCATGGCAGGCCGCGCACTGAGCCGCATAGATCGCACGACCGTTCGGGGGTCCGGTCGCCACGTTGACGTCCTGCGCGGCCGTCGCAGCTGATTCGGAAGCAGCAATGGTCAATGCGCCGTTGATCGTGAGAAGCACGAACGCGGTGAGGGTCATCACGGTCAGGCCGCTGACGAACGGGCGGCTCGAGAAGTGGCGGCGGTGCGTCCAGTCCAAGAATGGAAGGGCAAGCATGCCAAGGATGATGATGCCCGGAATGACGACTACGCCGAATACCTCGAGGTCGCCGGGCAGATAACGAAGCAGCTGGAACAGGAAGTAGAAGTACCACTCTGGTTTCGGGTTGAACGACCCATCGGTCGGGTCGGCCACCTCGCCAAGCGGTGCGTCAAAGGACCAGGCCAATACAGCGAGAATCAGCGCCACCGCCAGACCTGCGACGGCGTCGCGGATCAGGGTGTCGGGAAAGAGCGGAAGGCCCTCCCGTCGCTCGGCTTCATATGCTCGTATGTAAGCAAACTGGTGTTCCTTCTTCATCAGCTATTCGCCTCTGTCAGGCACACCGCTGATTCCGTGATTGTGAACCAGGCGCAGGTGCACCACGACCACGGTGACGATCAGCGCTGGAATAACCCCGACATGAGCGATGAAGAACCTGACCAGGGAAACGGCAGAGAGTTCGTTGCCGCCCATCAAGAGGCCGGCCAGGCGGTCACCGATCCCCGGAATCACGCGGATCACCTGCATGCGCACCGCAGTCGCCCAGAAGGCGTTTTGGTCCCAGGGCAGCAGTGACCCGGTGAAACCGGCCGCAAAGACCAGGAGGAGCAGCACCACTCCCGTGAACCAGGTGAATTCACGCGGATACTTGTGAGCACCATGGACAACCACTCTGACCAAGTGGGCTATCGACAACACCACAAGGGCGCTGGCGCCGAAATGGTGCAGATTGCGGATGAAGGCTCCGAAAGGAACCTCCGCCGTGATGTATTCGACCGTTGCGTGCGCCTGGTCTGGACTGGGTACGTAGGAGAAGGAGAGCAGTATCCCGGTCAGGATCAGGATGATCAACGACGCCAGGGTTGCACTGCCCAGCACGTGGCCCCAACTGAGGCGCGGGACGGTCTGGCGCAAGGTTCGCCGAATGGCTGAAGGCCAACCAAGGCGCTCGTCGACCCAGCTCCCCAGACGGCTGCCCATCGTCAGACAGTCCTGACGAAAACGTCGCCCTCGTCCACCTTCACTTCGAAGCTTTCGAGAGGAGCCGGGACCGGTCCGGAAACCACGGCGCCATCGATGTCGAACACGCCATCGTGGCAGGGGCAGAAGAAACCTGGGCTACCCTCAACGAGGTCGTCTTGCAGCGTCACACGACATCCGAGATGGGTACACACATTCGAGAGGGCCTCGAAGTGCGCTCCGTCCTCGGTCTTGATAAACGCCGCCACTTGGCTTTGGGCGGCGACCCATCCCTGTTGTTTCTCCACGGTGGCAGTGACCAAAGTCGGCCTACCGGGAACGATCGAATCAGCGGAGGCCATCCGCACCCAGCCCTCGACCGTGGAAGAGGCGTCGGCGCGCCCCCTGAGAAACCATGCCGCCGGAATACCCAGGAGGGTCGCCACCGTGGCGGTGATTCCGGCGATCGCGCCGCGCAGGAAAGTTCGCCGGTCCGGGTCTGGATTCACGGCCGTACTCAACTGACTGACCACGATGTGGGAGGACCAGGAGCGTTCATCTATGACCACCTTCTCTGAACCACAATTCATCGGCGGCCGGCGGCCGCACTTTAGGCTTCTGTCGCTCGAACGTAGCTGAGTATTGTCAACGAGAGGTTGTGGGAAGGGATGGGGAACCTTAAGCGCAAGATAAATCTCGTATGCCGTGGGTAACGCGGCCTAGGGATTCGCCCACAGTTTGACCGTGCCCGTGGCGGGTGCTCCGGGAGCCGGGTCCTGTTTCCACACCACGCCGGCTCGGCGGGCGGCATCGTCGGGGTTCGACTCGGCCACTTCGACCACCTCGACGGTTACGCCTAGAGCGGACAGGTCGGCCACGGCATGGTCGAGGGGGAATCCGACGACGGACGGAACCACCGAACCAGGTTCCGGCCCGGCTACCGCCAGTCTGACCGTGCTGCCGGCCTGAGCAGGGAATCCTGCCGACGGGTTCTGACCGAACACGGTACCGGGGGCGAGGGCTCCGCCGTCCTGATAGTCGACCTTCACCTGAAATCCGGCTCCGTTGAGGGCAGCAACGGCCGTTCCGAGATCGTAGCCGATCACGTCGGGGAGCTCGCCCGACCCGACCGCCACGACCCCGGCGGGATTGTGGACAGGGCAGATGACGTTCGGAGCACTGTCGATTGGCACCTGAATGCGGTGCACATGTTCTCGAGGGCAGAAAGGTCCGGCCAGGAATCCCGTCGAGGTGTCCACCTCAACCGCGACCTGACCTGAGGTGTCGGCCTCGGCGAGAAGTCCGTACGGGGTGCCGGACAACGCTCCGGAGGCGAACCGGGACCAGATCTGGGCGGGCCACGAACCGCCGGTGATCGTGTACGGAGTGGTGGGCGGCTCCATGCTGATCTGGCCTTCCGGAAAACCGACCCAAACGGCTGCGACCAGCTCCGGGGTGTAGCCAACGAACCAAGCATCGTGATGATCCTGCGAGGTCCCGGTCTTGCCTGCGATCGGTCTTCCGATCCTGGCCTGTTGACCCGTGCCCCGTTTGACGACCTCCGTGAGCGCCCCGGTGAGCGTCTGGGCAACTTCGCGGCTGAGCGCCTCCGTCACGACCGGGACGGCCGCGTAGATGTTGACGCCGTCGTGGGTTTCGATAGCGGTGACCAGAATCGGGTCGACGTGGATTCCTTCCGCTGCGAAGGTTCCGTACCCGGACGCCATGTCCAGCGGAGAGACCTCCTGGGCTCCAAGAGCGATGGAGTGAAACGGCTGCAGGTCGCTACTGATTCCGGCGGCTTTGGCCACCTCGACTACCGCTTCGGGTCCGACCAGATCGACTACTTGGGCATACACAACGTTGACCGAGAAAACGGTAGCTTCGAGCAGGGTCAGATCGGGAAAACTGGCGTTGTTGTAGTTGCCAACCGTCCAGGGACCGGAATCGGTCTGTACCGTGATAGAGCTTCCGCCCTGAAAAATGTGGTCGAGGCTGAGGCCCTTCTCCAGTGCCGAGGCGAGTACGAACGGTTTGAACGACGATCCGGGCTGGCGGGCACCCTGGGTGGCGAGGTTGAAACGCGCCACCGGGTCTTCTTGGTCGTAGAAGTCCCGTCCGCCGACCAGACCGAGCACGTGGCCGGTCCTCGGATCGATGGCGGCCAGCGCCGCGTAAGGAGCTTCCTCTCCGATGACTGAGGCGACCGCCAGCTCGGCCGACTCCTGGACCAGGGGGTCGACGGTGGTATAGATACGCAAACCTCCCCGAAAGAGGGCGTTGTAGCGGTCGGTGGCCGTCTCCCCGAGCGCCGGATCGTCGAGGAGCCTGCGTTTCACCTCCTCGGTGAAGTAGGGGAACCGGGAGACGTCCCCCGGCCGTTGGGGCTGGAGGACCAGCGCCTCCTGGTCGGCAGTCTCTGCGTCCGCTTGGGTGGCCCACCCCAGCCGCACCATACGCTCGAGCACAACCCGGCGACGAGCCAGGGCCGCCTCGGGATTGCGGTACGGATCGGTCGTCCCGGGAGATTGGATGAGCCCGGCCAGCAGCGCACTTTCACCAAGCGTGAGGTCGTGCGCGGCCTTCCCGAAATAGTGGGTGGCCGCGGTACCGACCCCGTATGCACCGTCGCCGAGGTAGACCGTGTTCACATACCGTTCGAGGATGTCCTCTTTGGAGAGGCCTTCCTCGAGGCGGAGAGCCAAAGCGGCTTCGGCGAGCTTCCGGTCGAGGGTCACCTCGGGGGTCAGGACCACGTTCTTGAGGTACTGCTGGGTAATCGTCGATCCGCCCTCGGCGATGCTACCGGACTCGAGATCGGCGATCAGGGCGCGGGCCAAGGCCTGAAGATCGACCCCGGCGTGGGCCCAGTAGCGCTCGTCCTCGATCGCCACGACCGCATCGAGCAGGTAGCGGGGGAGTTCGTCGTAGGTCACCAGAGCGCGATCCTCTTCAGCATGCCATTCGGCCAGCACAGACCCGTCGGACGCATAGACGACGGACGTCAAACCCCGGTCCCCCAAACCGGGGTCTTCAAGAGGTTGGAATTGACAGGCGGTTGCGAGCAAACCAAATGCCGCGACCAACCAGAGCCAGCGTTTCATGCCCCAATTTCTCCTGGGAGGAGGGTACCGGCACACACGTCGCTCGTAGTGGCTTTCGGAGCACCGAGGTGCCTCTTCGAGCCGGTGCTTCTTATCTCGTACGGCGTACTCTGTGCGTCGTGTCTCGCACCCATCGGCGAGCACAGTTCGATGGGTGGGGGGTCCTGAGTCACTAACCTGCCGTTCATGTCACCCGAACAACAATTGGATATTCTCCTACCGGGCGTTGACAATGTCGTGCCGGCCGACGAACTCGCCGAGCGCCTTGGTGAAGGAAGAACCTTGCGGGTCAAGCTCGGTCTCGACCCAACCGCGCCGGCCGTCACTCTGGGGTGGGCAGTTGTGCTGCGCAAACTCCGTCAATTCCAGGAATTGGGTCACACGGCGGTGTTGATCGTTGGTGACTTCACCGCCCAGGTGGGAGATCCAAGCAATCGAGATTCTCAACGCACGAGACTCTCCGCCGAGGAGGTGCGCGGCTATGCCGATTCGGTGCTGGACGGCTTCAAGAAGATCCTCATCTGGGATGACGCGCTGCTCGAAGTGCGCTACAACTCCGAGTGGTTGGGCAAGCTCGACATGGCTGATGTGCTCGAGTTGACCTCAAAGGTGACGGTTGCCCAGATGCTGGAACGGGGCGATTTCCAGAAGCGATTCACCTCCAATCAGCCGATCTCGCTCATGGAGTTCATGTATCCGCTGCTGCAGGGAATGGACTCGGTGGCAATCGACTCGGACATCGAGCTGGGCGGTTCCGATCAACTCTGGAACAACATGATGGGGAGGATCCTTCAGGAACGGTACGGAAAGCGAGGCCAGATGGTGATGACCCTGCCGCTGCTCGTCGGCACGGATGGTAGGCACAAGATGTCCCAATCGTTGGACAACTATGTCGCCGTCGACGACGAACCGGCTGAGATGTTCGGGAAGATCATGAGCATCCCCGACCACCTGATGGTGCAGTACTTCGAATTGGCCACCGATCTCCCGGTCGTAGAGGTGCAGGCCGTCAACGCCGGCCTCGCGGACGGCTCACTTCATCCGGGGGAGACCAAACGGAGGCTGGGGAGAGAGGTCGTCGGTCTGTACTGGGGCATCAAAGCCGGGCTAGATGCAGAAGCGGCTTTCGACCAAGTCTTCAAGCGCGGCGAGGCCCCCGATGAGGTCATGCGGTTTGCCCTGCCCAGCGATGACATTGTTTTTCTGCCTGCCCTTCTGCGAGATGCCGGCCTGGCGAAGAGCTCAAGCGAAGCCCGCCGGTTGATCGCCCAAGGGGCAGTCAAGATGCACGGCGAAACCATCACCAATGAGAGTCTCCCAAGAACGACCTTGGACGGTGCCACCGTTCAAGTCGGCAAACGCCGGTTCGTGAAGCTGATGGCGGACGCCGAATAGCGGCCAGGGGAGTTCAGATCCCGGCCGGTGGCGTTGAGGTCCTCGACCGGCTGGCGCCAACCAGCCGCAGGCGTGGGTCGGTGCGAAATCCCTGACACAGAACACCCGCTCGGTGGTACATTTAGGCTAGGCCGAGACCCGCCCGGCGGGTGCTTGGGCTGAATGCTTGACAAGTGCACCACAATCGATACAGTTACGCAGCCCGGCGGCAAAGTCGTCGGGACTCGATGGTGCCAGCACCCCGATATGACAGTTGTCTCGCCGGGGTGCTACAGTCAACTGCCGCCCTCGCCGAGCCGGCGAGACGCGGTCTGGGCTCCTTGACAACTAAACAGTGTGCCAAAAGCCAGTAGCGGTTCGCCCCGCAAGGTCCTTCGGGACCGAAGGGGTGGAACGTACTCCAGGTGCTTCGACCCTTTCACGAGGGACGGAGCGTTAAGGAAATAATGCACTCTCTGACAGGATTGGAAACCCGCTCGCAAGAGTGGGCGGACATGAATGTACGTTGGAGAGTTTGATCCTGGCTCAGGACGAACGCTGGCGGCGCGCCTAATGCATGCAAGTCGAGCGACGCATATTCGGTGGGTAACCACTGGGTATGACGGAGCGGCGAACGGGTGAGTAACA